>Ga0126378_10002082_pt1 | contig 14807 bp, 9 predicted proteins | sample PanSoiMetPlot_23_FD_92587 | JGI IMG/M metagenome (GOLD analysis project Ga0126378, IMG submission 92587) | Tropical forest soil microbial communities from Panama - MetaG Plot_23 | ecosystem: Environmental > Terrestrial > Soil > Tropical forest > Bulk soil | place: Panama | collected 2016-02-17 | reverse complement strand
GTGCTGCCCGGACTGCTGAATCTTACGGACATAGCCCCTCTGACGAGGATTCAAATCGGTCTTTAATGCCAAATGCGACATGCCGATGATGGCGTTCATCGGCGTCCGGATCTCATGGCTCATATTGGCAAGAAACTCGGACTTGATCTTCGTGGCGCTTTCTGCAATTTCCTTCGCCCGCCGCAATTCTTCCTGTGAAGTTTCTAGTGCGCGATTACTGGCCTCCAGTTCTTCTTTGCGTGCTTTGATCAGGCCTTCCGACGCTGCCAGCGATTCCGCTTGCGCACGCGTTTGTTCGAGAAGTCGCTGCGTTTCCAAGTTCCGAGAGAGGAGCTGCGCGTTCATCGCGACCGAAGGCACAAGCGCGTCGAGAAGCGCCTGCTGCCGCTCGGTGAGCGCGGAGACTGTCGCGAACTCGATCACTCCGACCAGCAGGTCATGATTCAAGACAGGAACAAACAGCACTTTCCCGGCGGCGATGCTGCCGATGCCCGTGGAAACCCGAAGAGCTTCCTGTTTGGCAGCAGAGATTTCCAACGTTCGTTTTTCCAGGGCTGCTTGACCGACAAGAGCCTCGCCAAGAGCAAATGAAGCGGAGTCGGGTGCACCATGCAAAGCGAATGTACCAACGCGGTCGACGCGCGACCGCGAATCGTCCGCGAGATAGAAGGCTGCATAGAGCAAGGGGATGGCCTCGGATAGGCGTGACAGCAAGGTTGACGAGAAAGTCCTAAAATCCTCAGCCGACTGTAGTCGGACGGCGGTAGCCGCCACTTCGGCTTTCACCCAGGATTGCGTCTCTCTATCTCTCGCGCCACCTTGCAGCGTGTGAAGAGAACGCCCGATCGCTCCAATTTCATTAGGGCGATTGACGAACGGTATGGGGTGATCGAGTTCGCCTACCGCCAACGCCCGGATTGAGTCGCGAATCGTCCAGAGTTCCTGGACCACGTCCGTCTGCAAGAAGTAGGAGGCAACCGCAAAAGAGCCAACAAGCCCCAATCCTAAAACGAGCCAGGTGACCAGAATCGAGCGATGCGTCAAATTGGTGAGATCGTCGGATCGTTTATCAGCCGCCTTTTCTATGTCTGCGGCCACAGCGATGGCCTGATTGCGAGCCTGCTCCATTTCTTCGTCAACTGTCGAATGCATGATTCCCGCGGCCTTTTGATTCTGGTTGGCGAGGGCCGCAGTACGAGCCGGTCGAGAATCCGCTACGGCCTTTTCAAACGTAGCAGCGGCCGCAGCCACCTGCTGCGAGTATGCGGGGTAAAGCCGCTTGGCCTCCGCGATGCGAGCTTGGTACTCGGTGTAGGTGTCCTCTAGCTGGGTGTTCAGCGTTTGCATGCGAGCGGGATCGGTTTCGACGATCAAGCGATACAGGAATAAGCCGTATCGCATGACCAGAGAGCGCGTCGCGTCTATGTTGTAGGCGGACTTAATCTCATTGTCGAGCAGCAGGCTGTACCACGCGTCGATTCGCGTGGCCTCGATAGAGGAATACAACCCCGCCGCCACGACCATGATGATCAACGGCGTGAGCGCGACGAGGAGTTTCTTGCGCAACTTCAGATTAGCCAACAAACCCATGTGCAACGGACTCCGTGGTGCTTGCGGAGGGCACGATTTAGGACTCACCAGCCTCGTTCAAGACATTCGAGTGGAAAATATGCGGTGTCAATTTCGCGTCACCTCCTCCACCTTGCTTAACGCGCATGACTGCATGACCTGCACACGAAACCTTCTGTTTGTCACAGGCAACCACCCTTTCGGGGAATATAAGCATTCGCTTCGGTGGTTTCGGAACTGGCAAAACTGACAGAAAGAGGGGAGAGGGCACTTGCGGCCTAGGTCTGACAACGGGATTACCGGAACCGTGAGTACCCGGCGGCCCACAATCGAGGCCCGTCGCTCCTATCCTCCGGCAACGCCTCCGACCGAAACTGTAACCATTTGTAACCCTTGTAACCAGATTCAAATTCTCCTTGGATTGGTTCCGTGCTAGAATTCACTTCCCCGGTTCCCTCTCCACCAAATGCCTGAAATAAACATCGACACGTCGCAAGTACCCGGACCGAAATTGCACGATCCTCGATTCCGGATTCTTTTGAACGATATGCGCACAAGGCTCAATGATCCTAAAGAGAGAAAAGCCATCTGCATACATGAAGTAACCCACGCCATGTATTTGACCAAGGCTGGCAAGCGAAACCTGAAAGTTACAGGACCACAAATCGAGTACGACGCAAAGAATGACACCTTTGACCGTACCGGAGCCTCAGTCAAAGGGGGATACGTCGACCAGCAGTATTTAGCCCAAGTAAGTGTCGTAGAGTGGATTTCTGCAACGGCGAAAGCCTACGCTGCACCGGCAGTTGCTGTCGCGGTTCTGGCTAACAGACCGGGGGCAGACAACGGGGATGTCGGAGACCGCCAAGGCTTTGAGCAATTCTTTAAGATGGTACGCACCAAACACCCGGATATCCGAATTGATCTTGATTCGCTGTGGAAAAAAGCCCGAGAAAGTGTGCGAGCCGACCTCGAAAAACCCGCGTTGCGGGAAACGATCTTAAAAACTGCAGAAGAACTCGAAGTGTGGCTATTTCCTCGAAATTAACCCCCGGATCGCGATGTGCACAGCTTGGTAGGTCTTTAGCGCGCTTTCCACGGCAGGGAGAGTTACTCAACGACGCCGTGAAGCGATGCCCCGGCGCCAGCAGAAGTCTGCAAAACACTTAGTTGTTATAACGACTATATGTATCGAAGCTAACGAGAAAATCTCCTACGGGTTCGGCCCTGGCCGTAGCCGTTGATACACCGGGATTCCCCGGGCTTCCCCTCACGCCCCTGCCTCGCCCCAAAAAGGTACGCGATAAAGCCGCTACCGTAGCCGTGGACAGCCAGGAATGGCGATCCCTTCAAACTGGCCCACGAGGTGCGCCAGGGTTGATCCGGATGCGGGCCGATCTTTCTTTTTGTCTTAATCTCAGCTCTTTGCTTGGAAGCCGGTATTCAAACGCCTTTCCGAGCCCCCTCGACCTGAGTCTCACCGTCTGACATGCAGAGGCGCACGCGCGGTACGCCGGAATGTTTCTCGATCCGGTCCGCCAAGGGCTGCGAATGCGTGGTAATCCAGAGCTGCGTGTTTTTTGCTGCGCGAACGATTAAATGCGCGAGTGCATCCAGAATGTCCGGGTGCAGACTCGTCTCAGGTTCGTTGACTGCCAAAAGCGACGGGGGACGAGGGCTAAGCAGCGCCGCACAAAGACATAAAAACCGCACTTGTCCGTCCGAGAATTCTTGCGACTGCAAGGGACGGAGCAGCCCGGGAATTTTCATCTTGATGCTGAAGAGGGCATCCATAGCTTCGATAAGGAGAGCCGCGCCGCCAAACGCCTCGGCTACGGTCTGGCGAAGGGCAGCCCCATCGCCGATTTCAAGAATTGTTTGGAGAGCAGCCGCAAGGTCCGAGCCGTCATGTCTAAGAACTGGCGTAAAGACACCAATTTGCGGCTGCCGCACCGGCGACTCCAGGTCCGTTCGGAAATGATGATAGAAACGCCAGCTCACGATCTGCTGGCGTATCGCAGAGATTTCCGGATAGAGGTGCGGATCAATAATCTGCGACAGGACGGACTCGTGTTTCGAAATCTGGAAGGGATAGGTGACCATATTGCCTTCCGCGTTGCGTAACCACGCCGAAGGTCCGTCGCGCTTCAACATGGCCACGCGACGTTTCGCGTCGGAGGGCCAGATATACCAGATATGTTCTTCCTTTACGCGAGGGTCGAGTTTGAACATGGTTTCCAGCGCGTGCTCGTTTAGGGCCGGGAGCCCGATTTGCAGCTCGTAGGCGAACTTCTGCGCTTCAAAACCAAGGACGACTCGTTTTGGAGGTTTCTTGCGCTGATAGCGAACGCGCTCGCCTCCGGCCCAGAACACGCTTGACGTGCCGCCCTCCTCGGCTATCGCTCGCGCCAATTGGCCTTGCGCTCCGCGCGCCATCAGGACAAGGGAGTTGTAAAGATTGGACTTTCCACAACCGTTCGGGCCGGTCAGGACATTAATTGGCTTCAATTCCAGGTCAAGGTCCCGAACAGATCTATAGCCACACACATGGATCTGCTTGATCATGGTTTGAAAACAATACCAGACTGAAGCTAACTCAGGTTTTCCGGGTATTCTACATGTAACTCCCGTGAAATGCGCACACTCTGGCGTGGGCGGGCTGAGAATACGATAAGTTACGTGCCATCAACAAGGGTTAGGGTTCGACTCCCATCGGAGGGCACCAGTTTGTCCCGTTCTTCTCTCGCACTTTGCGAAACGCGAACACAGGTCCAGCCGAGGCCGTTGCCATCGATAGCGGCCAGTCTGAATTTTGTCCTCTAGTAGCACAGGCATTCTTGCCTGTGCATCTCTTTGCAAGGCTTAACGAAAGATCGGCACACCACGCCCGAGAAAAATCCGCGTTGAATAATGCTGGAGCAGCGAAGCCCGGGACCTACGTGGAGCTTTTTCGGCCCGAGAAGCAGCGAACATCAGGGCGAGGGCGCGCAGCGCATTTTGGCAATCTACCACTTGCGCGAGTCAAGCTATACCCAAACCAGAATTTGCAGGGGCAAACGGAAAGGACCATTCCACAGGGAGAGTTTTTCAGGTCTTTACCTGATTGACGCTCGATAGCGGCTACTTGATAGGATCGGCTACTTGATAGGATCGCTTTTCCCACCCTAAAGCTATTCCACCAAGGCATCGGCAACGGCGCCAGATGTTACTCAAAGGGCGCAAACATCCACGCACTGCCGAACGATTCCTCGTGCGAGTCTCTTCAGCGCATGATCCACTCATTGTCGCCTAATAGCTATCGCTCGTGTATTAAAGGCCAGCGCACAAGTTGTCTATTGCAAAGCCATTGGTCCCGAGAAATTCGCCGTTGGACTACACCTCATCGCCCGTGACGACCGACAGGCCAAGCCTTTCATAAAATGAGGCCACAATTTCCACTTTCACCTTTTTGATTCCCGCCGTATACTTCGCTCATGAAGCGTCTTCTAAGTTATGTTCTCCTTTTGGCTGTCGGTCAAAGCCAGCCCGTTCGCTACGACGAACTCGCGCCTGTGACTAGAGGCTGGTGGGTGATGCAACAGCCATCGGAGTACACCGCCATAGACTCAGCGTTGGCCGCGTTGAAAGAAAAAGGCGCTTCGCAAAGCCGTCTTAGTGAACAGCTTGCCCACGCCATGATGGCGCTCGTCGATAAGAACCACCAACCGCCGTGGCCGCTGGTCGCCATTCTTGCCGACAATCTCACACGCGACTTGCTTGGTAACCAACTGACCGCTGCGCACGATACCGCGCTGCGCGAACTTTTGTCCGAAGCCATGCGCCCAACCGGAACGAGCAACACTCGTTTAGCCAGCCACCTTCAAGAAGTATTAGCCGCTGCTCGTCTCAGCCCGTGGAAGTCGCAACTTATCGTCAGCGACTTCATCAAGCTGAGAGAATCTGTCCAAGGCCCTGACGACATTCCCGTTCGTTTGACTACTCCCATTCCCCATTAGTCCGCTGCGGCCCGGGCCTTGAGGACCGGTCGATCTTCCGGTTCTTGCATGAGATCGATCAGTCCCTGGACGTACTGCAGCTCGCGCAACGCACGAAAGTAGCATCCTTATCGCCCCGCCAGTTTGGTGCCCCAAAAAGCCAAAAAAAAAGCATCTCTCCTTGCTTACCGAGTGGAGAGGTGCTAGTCTCGGTTACCGAGGACATGAATAATGAGCAAACCTTCTGATCTGGTGCAGGGCACATTGGACATGTTGCTACTGAAAATTCTGGCGCTTGAGCCGATGAATGGCTTCGCCGTCAGTCAGCGGTTGAAGCAAGTCTCCGGCGACGTGTTGCAGGTGAGCGACGGGTCGCTTTACCCGGCTCTGCACAAGCTGGAACAGGAAGGCTGGATTACAGCCGAGTGGAAAACGTCCGAATATGGCCGGCGGGCGAAATATTATTCGCTGACACGGCTGGGTCGGCGACAACTCGAAAAAGAAGCAGATAACTGGGGCAGGCTCTCGAGCGCCATTTCGCGGGTTATCAAGCTTAAAGAGGCGTGAGCGCATGGCGCAAAGGGGAGGTTAAGCATGCGACCCGAGCATTGGCTGTTCACGCTTCCGCTGCGGTTGCGGTCGTTGTTTCGCTGGGCACAGGCGGACCAGGAGTTGGATGATGAGTTGCGCGACCACCTCGAACGAAAAACCGAGGAATACGTCGCACACGGGATGATGCAAGAAGAGGCATACCGCCGCGCGCGACTCGACCTAGGCGGAGTGAAGAAGGTAAAGGAGGAGTGCCGCGACGCACGCGACGTCAACTGGATTCAGGATTTTGTTCAGGTTTGCACTTTGGTCTGCGCATGGTGCACAAGAATCCCGGTTTCGCCCTAATCGCTGCCCTCACGCTCGCCTTGGGCATAGGTGCGAATACAGCCGTCTTTAGTGTGGTCGAGAGTGTCCTGTTGCGCCCCCTATCTTTTCAGAATTCGGAGCGCCTGTTTGCCATATGGGCGGTGCAGACGGGCCAACAAGCCAGAATTGGCGCTTCAATGCCGGAGTTTGAAGACTACAAAGAGCAAAGCCGCTCGTTTGAATACATGGCCAATTTTTTGTCGGGTTGGACCTTTACCTGGACGGGGCAGGGCGAGCCGCGCACTGTAAACTGCACGGGCATTTCTTACGATTTTTTCCCAATGCTAGGAATCAAGCCATACCTGGGACGCCTGTACGAGCCTAATGAGTATCACGTCAATGGCGTACAGGTGGTCATTTCATACCGTTTTTGGAGGGAGCAACTCGGCAGCGATTCCCATGTGCTTGGGCGTGTCCTAAACCTGGATGGTACGGCACAAACCGTCATCGGCGTGATGCCGCCCGTGCCCGATCTCTCTCCCGAGACTGATATCTGGGCAAAGGACGAGCCAGATTTCGGCTGGATGCGGATTAGAGGCAACAAATTCTTGGATGTTATGGGACGGCTCAAACCTGGAGTTACGCGCGAACAAGCCGAGCGGGAATTGACGGCGATCTTGCGGCGGGGGCCGGGAGAATCCCCGGAATTTTCGGTACATCTGGTTCCACTCAAGGATGAACTTACGGGAAATGTCAGGCCGCAGCTTCAGATCGTGATGGCTGCGGTCTCGCTCGTTCTGTTAATCGCTTGTGCGAACGTGGCCTACCTGCTGCTTGCCAGAACTCGAAGGCGACAAGCGGAAATTGCGGTGCGAGCGAGTCTAGGTGCGGGCGAAGGCCGCCTAATGAGGCAATTCATCACGGAGAATCTGGTTCTCGCAACTCTCGGCGGCGTCACCGCGCTAGCACTCGCGCTGGGCAGCGTCAGGCTGTTCGGGTGGGTAAACACTCTTCCGCGAAGTGCATCCATCGGCGTCGACGCCTACGCTTTGTTGTTCACTTTTTCGATCACGGTCCTCACGGGTTTGCTGCTCGCGCTTGCATCGTCCACCGCGTCCTCGAAACTTGACATGATCACCAGATTGAAAACAGGGCGGCAGGAACCGGGAAGTATCGCCGGGCCGCGTTCCCGTTTGCTACTCGTTTCTGAAATTTGCCTAGCAGTTGTGCTATCTGTTGCAGCCGGTTTGCTCTTACGCAGCTTCCAGCAGGCAGAAGGCCTCGATCCGGGCTTCCGTCCTGACCATCTCCTGTCCACATATTTGCGCACCAATGATTGGCGCGATGCGCGACTCTTTTTCCCTCAGTTGGTTGAACAGACAGCCGAACTCCGTGGCGTGAATGCGGCGGCGCTAGGGAAGTGTATGCCCGGTGTATATGCCCCCTCGGCCACGCTGTTTTTTGGCGACCGCGCGAATGATCCATTGAACGTTCCGACCGTGGAAGCTTGCTGGATCAGCTCAGATTTCTTCAAAGCGATTGGTACCCGTCTTTTGAACGGTCGATTCTTTACTGTGCGCGATAATGCGAGCGCGCCACCCGTCGTGATCGTCAACCAAGCATTAGCGGAGTCCTACTGGCCAGGACAAGATCCGATCGGCAAGGAGATCGCCGTTGACTATGTTGGAGCAGGCCGAAACACAACGCTTGCCCCGCGCTTTCGCCGGGTGGTCGGGATCGTCGCAGATGTAAAGCAGAAAGGCCTCGACTTAACCGCTGAGCCAGCCCTCTATACACCTTACCTGCAGGACGAAACGAACCATGCTTTCGCGGGCTTTAATCTCTTCGTTAGGACGATCGGCCCACCCACCTCGCTCGCGGGAACGGTCCGTGCACTTGTCCACTCACTTCGGCCAGACCAACCTATCGGCCTCATGCAGACAATGAACGATGCCTTATTCCGAGCCCTCGCGTCTCGGCGTCTCAGTCTCGTTCTCGTCGGGTCGTTCGCAGCTTTGGCTTTGCTGTTATCAGCAATCGGAATCTTCGGAATGATTGCCTATGCGGTCAGCCAGCGCACACACGAGTTTGGTGTGCGCATGGCACTGGGTGCGCAGCGGCACGACATGATGCGGCTCGTTCTTGACGAGGGGTTCAAGATCGTCACCACCGGCGTCGTTGCTGGCATTGCGGCGTCGTTCGCTCTTACGCGCTTCATGCGAAGCTTGCTCTACGAGGTAGGTCCGAATGATCCGTTGACGTTCGCCGTCGTTGTGGTTTTGTTCGCGCTCGTTGCGCTTGCGGCCTGCTACACACCGGCGCGCCGCGCTTCCCGCGTCGATCCCATGGTGGCGCTAAGGTACGAATAGAGGAGGGCCGGAGTATGCGACCGGAGTACTGGCTGTACACGATTCCGCTACGGTTGCGGTCGTTGTTTCGCTGGACGCAGGCGGACCGGGAATTGGACGACGAGCTGCGCGATCACCTCGAACGAAAAACCGATGAATATGTTGCGCAAGGGATGGCGCCAGAGGAAGGGCACCGCCGCGCGCGAATCGATCTGGACGGTGTCGAGCAGACCAAAGAGAAATGCCGTGACGCGCGACGCGTAAATTGGATTCAGGACCTGATTCGGGACATTCGCTACGGCCTTCGCCTCCTGCGCAAGAATCTCGGTTTCAGCGCGGTTGCCGCTATAACCCTTGCCCTCGGTATTGGCGCGAACACGGCAGTTTTCACCGTGGTCAACGGGGTGTTGTTACGACCGATGCCTTTTCCGGAGGCGGACCGGCTCTTCCTTGTCTCGCTGATGCCGCGAGGCGGCCCGTTTGAATGGCAACCCGGCGTTGCGGACCGCGATTACCTTGCATTTCTTGGCCAGGACCGAACCTTCGAGCAGATCGCTTCTTTTAGCAATAGAGGAACCACGGCTAATCTGACGGGCGCGGGCGATCCGGTCCAGATTCCAGTGGCGTATGTAACGACGGATTTTTTCTCCACGCTTCGGATAAATCCAGCCATCGGCCGCGGATTTCTGACCGGCGAGGGGCAACCCGGAAACGACAGCGTCGCGATATTGAGCAACGAACTCTGGAAAGAGCGGTTCGGCTCAGACCCTGAAATTCTGGGACAAACCATTCGCCTCGATGGCGTCGGTCGCACGGTGGTCGGCGTCGTGCCTGCCGGGTTTGCATTTCCCGGCGCAGAGGTGTGGATGCCGCTGGCCATTCGAATCAACGAGCATAATTCGTTCACGCGGCCTGTGGTGGGGCGGCTGAAGCCGGGCGTTACCCCTCAACAAGCGCAAGCCGAGCTAGAAACATTCGCCAAAGGTCTACCTTTCGATCCGAGTCAAAGACACAGCTTGCCGCAGATTATTCCGCTAAAGGATTTATTGGTCGCAAACATTCGTCCATCGCTGCTGGTGTTCGCCGGTGCGGTGGCATTTGTGCTGCTGATCGCGTGCGCGAATGTGGCCAATCTCTTCTTAGCCCGGGCAACCGGCCGCGGCCAGGAACTGGCTGTGCGTGCCACGCTGGGCGCAAGTCGCTGGCGGCTCGTGCGCCAGTTGCTCGCGGAAAGCACACTGGTTTCGCTGATAGGGGGCGCGGCTGGAATCTTGCTTGCTTTCTGGAGTGTCCAGGCCCTTATTGCGCTGGCGCCTGCCGGAAAAGTTCCCCGCATGGAGATGATTCGAATCGACGGATGGGTCCTTGCCTTTACGTTCGGCCTCTCGGTTCTCACTGGCGTCGTGTTCGGCTTGGCGCTGGCCTTCCAAGCCACCCGTCATGGGGCGCGCGAATCGTTGAGGCCAGCCGGGCATGGCGTGATTGCCGGGCACGAGGGAATACGAATGCTGAAGAGCTTTCTGCGGCTGCAGGCTGTGAATCCGGGATTCTCGCCTCACAAGGTAATGACCATGACCGTGGACCTGCCGAAATCTATGTATAGCACCGCAAGTCAGATGCAAACGTTTCATACGCGAACCCTCGCGGAGCTTTCGCGGCTGCCAGGAGTGCTCGCTGCAGGCATGGTGAACTGGCTACCACTGGGCAAAGGTTTGGTGATGGGGACATTCCAAGTCGAAGGAGGAACGCGACCCCCGGGATTCATGGTGGACAAACCGTGCGTGAGCCCTGGGTATTTCAGGGTCATGGGAATACCCCTGCTGCGCGGGCGCGAGTTTACGGAAGGCGATAGTGCGACTGCTGCGGGCATCGTGATTGTGAGCGAGTCCGTCGCCCGCACGTTGTGGCCCGGCAAAGACCTTATTGGGAAACGCATTTCGATGGAAGATGAACCTAAACCTGAAGATTGGCTCACCGTGGTTGGAGTAGTGGATGACGTTAAGCAACAAGGATTGGCAAAAAAATCGGAACCTGCCATTTATCAGCCTTATCTTCAGGTTGCAAACCACCCATTCTTCCTGAGCCACATGACCTTCGTGGTGAGAACCGCCTTGCCTCCAGAGAGCGTCGCTGCCGGGATGCGCGCCGCTCTCAGAAATGTGGATAAGAACCAGCCGATCTCGATCGCCCCCATGAACAGCGTGATTGCCACAACGACAGCCGAGCCGCGATTCCAGACAAGGTTGCTGACTACGTTCGCTCTGGTGGCATTGCTTCTCACCATCGTCGGCATTTATGGCGTTCTGGCCTACTCCGTTGCGCAACGCACGCACGAAATTGGCGTGCGAATGGCGCTTGGCGCACATCCGGCTGACATCATCCACATGGTCTTCAGCGAAGGCCTACGTCTTGCCTTCGTCGGAATCATCATTGGGGTCGCCGGAGCGCTCGCGCTCACTCGCTTCTTGGGCAGCTTGCTTTTCGAAATCAAGCCCACCGATCCCGCGACTTTCATCGATGTTGCAATCTTGCTCATGCTTGTGGCGCTCGCGGCCTGCTACATCCCCGCCCGCCGCGCCATGCGCGTCGATCCGATGGTCGCTCTGAGGTATGAGTGAAGGAGGGTTGGAGTATGCGACCAGAGCATTGGCTGTACAAGGTTCCGCTACGGTTGCGTTCGTTGTTTCGCTGGGCGCAGGCAGACCAGGAATTGCACGACGAGCTACACGACCACCTCGAACGAAAAACCGAGGAATATGTCGCAAAAGGGATGACACCCGAGGAAGCATGGCGGCGGGCGCGGCTAGACCTAGGCGGTATCGAGCAGACTAAACAGGAATGCCGCGACGCCCGACGCGTAAACTGGATTCAGGACCTCATGCAAGACTTGCACTTTGGTCTGCGCCTCTTGCGCAAGAATCCCGGATTTACATCGATTGCAGTGCTCACCCTGGCGCTGGGAATTGGAGCAAACACGGCGGTATTCAGCGCGATCGATACCCTTCTGCTTAAGGCATTGCCGTACGTGCATCCTGAGCAACTGATGCTGATCTCTGAGTCCGTTCCCGAAATGGGCGGCGACGATCTGGGCGTTGCTGCCGGGGAATATCTCGATTATCGTGAGCGCAACCGTTCTTTTGGGCAGACCGCCGCTTACCAAGATGATGGATTCAATCTGACCGGTGCAGGAGCGCCTCTTCGTGTCAACGCCAGTCGTGCCACGGCTTCGCTCTTCTCTTTGCTGGGAGTCCGGCCGATTTTGGGCCGAACGTTCACAGATGAAGAAAGTCGACCACGCGGAGATAACCTAGTCGTTATCTCTTACGATCTATGGCAAAGACAGTACGGCGGCGACGTCCGTGTACTTGGCAAGTCCATCAAACTTGACGAGAGGCCCTGCTCCATCATCGGTGTAATGCCTGAATCGTTCCGGTTCCCTTCCGACTCGACCCCGGCAAATGAGCGTGTGCAACTCTGGGTACCGCTGAGTTTCGCGCCAGACCAGATCCAAGACCGACTGCGCGAGTTTGGTATTCACGTCCTTGGACGGTTGAAAACTGGCGTTACGGAGGCGCAAGCGCAGCAAGATATCCAGTCGGTGGCTGATGGATTTATGCAGGAGCACCGTGATCTCTATTCCGGCACGCTCCGGGTGGTACCTCGCACCTTTCCCTATTCTGCGCACACTGCTTCAAAGGTCAGGCCATTGTTGCTCTTGCTGATGGCTGCCGTAGCCTGCATTTTGCTAATCGCCTGCGCTAACGTGGCCAACCTCCAGCTCGCACACTCCAGCCACCGAAGTCGCGAGATGGCCATCCGTGCTGCAATTGGAGCTGCCCGCCAACGGCTCGTGGCCCAGTGCCTCATTGAAAGTCTTTTGCTGGCGCTGCTGGGAGGAATAACTGGTGTTTTGCTCGCTTGGGTCCTGATCGTTGAATTACGGCATTTCGGTCCTACTAACCTCGCTCGGCTCCGGGACGTTACACTGAATCTCGCCGCCCTGGCATTCACGCTCTTAGCCTCCGTGCTCACTAGCATCTTGTTCGGTCTCGTGCCGGCGCTCCGGCTCTCGCAAGTTTCCCCGCAAGTCGGCATGAAAGAGTCTGCCCAAGCCGGGCCTTCACGCGCGACGCACACGCTCCAGAACCGTGTCGTGATCGGTGAGATCGCGATCGCTTTGGTGCTGCTAATTGGAGGCAGTCTGCTGCTCAGAAGTTTTGTGAACGTTCTGAACGTTCCATTTGGTTTCGATCCGAATGGTGCCGTGATCGTGCGGACACTGTTCGATCGGCCTCGATATCCGGATCCTTTGAAACGAGAAGCGGTACAGAAGGAGTTGTTGGATCGCTTGTCACACCTGCCTGGCGTGAGCACGGTTGCAGCAGCCAGCCATCTTCCGTTGAGTGACGACCGGCAGATCGGATTTCGCCTGGAAGATGCTCCCGCAAATGAGTTTCATTGGGCGGAGAATTCGCTCGTCAGTCCAGAATATTTTCGGGCGATGGGAATGTCCGTTGTTCGAGGTCGGGACATCAGCTATGGGGATACGCGCAATACTCAGCCCGTAGCCGTTGTGAACCAGACGTTTGCTAAGAAGTTTTTAGAGGGAAAAGATCCTCTTGGAGTTCGTTTTAACTGGGGCGGCCGGGCACTATTTTCCATAGTGGGACTGGTGAATGACGTGCATATCTCGGCTCTCGATGCCGCCCCTCCGCCGATGATTTATCTATCCATGTTCCAGGTTGAGAGTGGCGCGAGCATCTATACCGCGTTCATCATGCGTTCAGCTCCTCCAACAGACAAAGTGCCGCGGGGAATTTTCACTACGGTGCAGCAAGAGATCTGGGCAGTGGATAAGGACCTGCCGACATACAACACGACAACCTTGGCCGCGCTGGTTTCCGAGTCTGTCGCCCAGCGCCGATTTACGACTCTACTGATGAGTGGATTTGCTTTAGTCGCTTTAATGTTGGCCTCGATTGGTCTGTTCGGTGTCGTCTCGTACGCGGTTTCCGAGCGCACGCGCGAGCTGGCGGTGAGAATGGCTCTTGGTGCCGATCGTGCGTCGATCTACTGGACGGTACTGCGGAGCGGCGCGATCACGGCCCTGTTCGGGTGCGTTGCAGGATTGGGCGCATTCAGCCTAGGATCGCGCCTCCTCCGATCATCTCTGTATGAAGTCAGCGTTTTTGACCCATTTACGGTCAGCGTGGCTCCGTTGGTGCCGATTGCCTTTGCCTTGCTCGCTTGCTATTGGCCAGCTCGTCGAGCGGTGCGGGTCGATCCCATGGTTGCCTTGAGATACGAGTAAGGGAGGGCAGGACATGCGACCGCAGGATTGGCTGTTCACGATTCCACGGCGGCTTGAATGGATCGAGCGCACTGATCGCGGCGACTATACCTGCCCGGGTGCGCTCGATATTGGCATTCATGGCTAGTAAGCTCGTGGAAAGTTCCGTCAACTTTCTCGGTATCCATGCTTCCGTTAGAATTGCATCGACCGCGCTTTCAAAATCACCCGCACATCGCAAACATCGCGTCAGTCCATCGTGTGGCACGTCTACCCCGAATCTCGCGACTTATCTGCTCGGTCATGGAAGAATGTTGAGCATCGTAAGCACCGGGACGCTCGAGTTGATTCTCGCCATGACGTTAATTGGCCGGTTGCTCACCTACTGACCGCGGAACAACTGACCTTCGGGTCAGGATACTCCGAGAAGACAGCGTTTTCGCGGAAGTCTTGCACGGTAAACGGTGCTGCGTTCCAATGGAATGACACGGAGAGCCTATGAAAAGCCACAACTTTCGGTTTCTTCTGATCCCGAGTGTCCTCGCGATTTTTCTGACCTGCGTTTTTTCTTCCCCGCCTCTCGCACAGGTTCCGCCACGAGTTTTCGATTGGGTGCCCTCGCACGACGAAAACGTCCGGCTCGACCCCGCGAACTACCACACCGGTGAGACTTACCATGTGGGTGCCTACGGTGCTAAAAACCACGTAGACATCAAGGCCCAGATGCCTGTCACAATTTTCATGACTCCTGTAGACGCCTGGAACCAG
>Ga0126378_10002081_pt1 | contig 14816 bp, 17 predicted proteins | sample PanSoiMetPlot_23_FD_92587 | JGI IMG/M metagenome (GOLD analysis project Ga0126378, IMG submission 92587) | Tropical forest soil microbial communities from Panama - MetaG Plot_23 | ecosystem: Environmental > Terrestrial > Soil > Tropical forest > Bulk soil | place: Panama | collected 2016-02-17 | reverse complement strand
TCCCGACTCGGATGAAGTGTCCGCCGCCGAAGGGCGTGATGCGGTCATCCATCAGGACTGATCTGTCGCCCAGTGCGAGTGTGGTGGTCGTGTTCTGCAACCGACAGGTGTCCGCCACCCAGATCGCCAGCGAGGGTATCCACGTCAGCATGATGTGGGCACCCGGCCTGAGATTGTTGGGCGTGGTAATCAGCTGGATGTTACCCCCCGAGGCGAGGAAGAACCCGTCGCGGGAGATCAGCATGATCTGACCCACGAAATTGCGCGGGCGGTTGATGGTGGTAATGGTGCCGGTGCCGGTTACCACGTTCATGAAGCGGGTCGGCACCAGCGGATCGACCGAAGGCAGATAGTCGGCGCTCTCGGTCGTGCCCATCGAGTTCACGCTCTCGCGGAATTGCGTGAAGTAGGTGATGTGGTTCGCTTGCAGTTGCTGGAGGTACTGCATGATGCGGCTCACCGCATCGCGTACCTCGTGAAAGTTCTTTATCTCGCGCAGCTCGGGAAGCGAGGGCGGGATGTAGTCTTCCGCCTGATACGGCATCAGCGCACCCCCGCGATCCGACCTTCGAAGGCCATCGCCATGATTTCGCACGGGCCGTTGGTCGAGAGCTGAACCTGGTGATAGCGATCAGTCGCGCGCAGATTGAACCAGCCATCGGTCGCGAGGTTCGCGGCCGCATCCACGGTCGGGTACTCGCCCATGCGATAGCAGTGCATGGGGATCAGCACTTGGCTCTGGGGAATCGTGCCTTGGTTGTATGCGACGCGGACCTTTTGGAGCTGGGTCATCGAGTCGGCGTCGCCTTGATAGCCGGTGAGGATGAACATCGTTGTGGGTGTGCCGGTCCAAGCCATCAGCGCGCCGCTGGCGGCATCAAAGTATGAGCCGAACGAGCGGGTGGGTTGTGTGTTCCAGACCACCAGCGGAGTGTTCAGGTAGCCTGGCGCCCAGCGTCCGCTGCGGCTGTTCCAAGCGACGTATCGATCAGGAACGCCCGCATAGGGCGGGTTATTTGAAACGTAATGCCAGTATGCGGTGGCGGTGGCCGGGTCGAACCAGCTCGAAGTCAGGTTGAGTTGGTCGGGGTTGCCATTGCTGTCCTTGTGAACTTGATTGAAAAACCACTCCTTGTGGCTGTTGGGGATGCGCGTTGGCGCCGAACCTTGACAGGTATAGAAATCGTCGGTCCCCAAAAATGCGACTGCGGTCGGCATCGGGCACACGCAGCCTTGTCCCCAGGTGCCGGTCAGGTTCGAGAGAATCTGACTCGACCAGACCTGCGTGCTGCCGACATAGGTCAGCAGGAACATGCTGCCCAGCTTCCAAATCAATTGATTTCTGAACAAAGGCGCGGCCGCGACGATGTTGCCTGGATAGTCGTACAAGAACCCCGAGCCGGCCTGCGTCTGGGTGCTGGGCGTCCAGTTGTTGTCGGTGCCGGCGGCTGAGTTGAACCATTCGTTCTTTTGATATGCGGCGCTGAACCCGGCCACGGTGATCGTGGAGACGGCGTTAGCCGGCGGTCCGCCGCCGAGCGCTGCGAAGGTGCCAGTCGGGCCCGCCGCGACCTGCATCGCCGCATTGCCGGCCGAGGTCGCGATCACGTCGTCCGCGAACTGGCTAAAAACCCACGGGTAGCTCGCCGTGTAGCCCGAGCCGATGGCTTGCCAGGCGCCGCTTACCAGGCGGAAGAGTCTCGTTGCCGTGCCAGCGATGAGCGAAGTCGATCCATCGGAATAAAGCGCGATGTAGGCGCCCAGCGGTGGCTCCTGCACACCGGTACCAGTGAGCGGCAGCGCGGGCGCGATCTGCACCGCACTGTTACGCGCCTTGTAACCCTTGATGGTCGGGATGGCATTCGAGGCGTCCAGGATTATCCCCGGCGTCGTGATGTTGAGGTCCGGCGCGAAGTCGAAAAATGGGACTTCCTGCCCCTGCCCTGTTTTCCGAACCGGCATGACTTACCAATCGCTCGGCGGGATGCCATGACGCACGTCCCGCTGGCTGGTTTGCTGTTGCAGATCCAGGAACTCTTGATTCGCGACGTCGAAGGCCATCTGCGACATCTGCTGGTCCCCGACCACGACCTCTAGAATTCGGCCCTCGGCGTAATGCCTCACCATCGCCTCGGCGGCGGTTGTCCAGATGTTTACATCGCCGGCGTTCTGCGCGATGGCCGGCGCGGAGCGATACGAGTAGGTGAGCGGATACAGGCCGACCGGGTACGGCCAGACATAGAGCTGGCTCTGATAGTACGCATAAAAAGTCGGATAGGTGGTCGGTGGTGTGGGTCTGATCATGTCCATGTCGCGCAGCTCGGCGTAGGAGCACGGCGCCAGCTCGACTCGCATGGTGCGGGCCCAGGTGCATTCGACTCGGGTGAACGCGACCAGGTCGATGGGCGGATCGTACTGGTTGCGGTTGTAGAGCGTGGTGAGTTGGGTGTTCGCGCGAAAGCCGCCGATGACCTGGCCGTTGTTAATCCAGCGCACGCCCCCGGCCGAGGGCCCGCCGGCGTCGTCGATGGTCCCCGGTGTGCCCGGCGGCGGCGGCGGGATGGGAACCTGGCCAGCGCTGGCCGGCGGCACCACGAAGGGAGTGTTAATAACGCTCTGGAAGTTCGGCTGCGTGGCTGGGTCCGTCAGACCCTCGTTGGCCGCGACAAAGTTCCACTTGTTTCCACTCGGGTCGGTGTACTGGATCGTCGTGCCGGTGGTGGTCTGCACGCTCGGGGTCCAGACCAGGGGCGCCGAGTTATCCGCATCGCTGAAAAAAAATGGGCGCCGCTGCCAATACCGCATTGCATCCTGCAGGTAGGTGGTGACAACACCCTGCAGGTTGGGGCGGTTCAGGTCATCCAGAGTACGTTGCTGGAGCGCGCCGAAGGTTCTCTGGTCGGCCTGGATCTGCGGCCACTGTTGACTCATCGAGCATCAGAGAAAAATTCGGGCGGATGCCGCCGAGCGGCTGAGAAGCACCCGCCCGCGCCGCGATCACTTAGATTCTGAAGTTCCGCTGAAGCCCGCCGGATTACTTTCGCCAGGAGCTGGCCCCCCGTTGATTCCTGCACCCGAGCGCATGTTAGGCGAGTCCACCAGGTCGGCACCGCTTTGCGCGAGGTGCGCCGCATGGACTTCTGGGTAATCCCCATAGAGACCGCCACCCGACAGGTCCGCATCCTCGGGACCAGAGCCGCCGCTCGTCTCGTTATAGACGTTGCCGTGGATCATCCCGCCGTTCTTTTTCTTGTCGGCCATGTTTGCCTACCTCTTGTTGATCGTCTCGTCGTGATTGCGATCTTCGCCCGCCAGGTCGCGGGCCTGTTCGTTCCAGCCCCAGACCGCCTGCTCGACCTCCTCATCCGCCGCCTGGAGGTGATGCCCGTGCGGCTGTAACGGATGCGGGTAGTACGCCGGAACGCACGAATCGGGATCGACGGTGCGCACGCTCGGCATCTTGGGCGTGGTCTCGTCGTTGATGCGCACCTTGACGCCGTCGTCCGGCGGCTTGGGTTTCGCCATCGCGCGTCCGACATTTGGTAGTTTCATCGACTAGTCCCTCGTGATGTCGAACTCGAAGTAAATGGTCACTGGGGAGGCACCCACGTTCGCCCCAGCCGCCGCAGCGGCCCTCAGGAAGATCAGGTTGGGCGCGACGTAGTTCACCGCGCTGCCCACCGACGCACGCGCAGTGGTTGCGGAGGTGATGATCGCCCCGGCCCGGAAGCCGGTGACCGCGCTGAAGAACGTGGTCGGCGTGGGTGTGGTCGAGTCGAGCATTGACATGGTCAAAGTCGCGCCGCTGTCGAGCGCGGGACTGTCGAGCCAGTATGAGATGATATGTCCCGCGCTGCCCGCCGCCATGTAGAACAGCGGCATCGTATCGTTCAACGCGATAGTCACACCCGCAGGGATGACGATGGTACCGAGCACGGGCCGCGTGGTTCCCGGCACCACGCTGGGGGTCGCTTGCCCGCCACCCGCAACAATCAGATTTGAGTTGTACGTCGCCACGTCGTCGTCCTCCTACTGCGCGTTGCTCGCTGCGCTCCCGAGCGGATCGATGTCCTGACCGAAAGTGTCGATGGCGGTGACCGCGAAATCCTGGGCATTGAATTGGACCTTGACTAATCCCCAGATACAGCTCACACCGATCCCGATCTGCCGCCCAAAATCTCTTAACTCTTCGAGCCATCGAAATTTTTGCGCCTCGCCTTGGCCGCGACCGAACGCGAGGACCGCCGCCTGGGCGCCCAAAAATACTGCTCGCTTGGTGTTCGCAACTGCTGCCCCGGCGTTACTCACGGCATTCGTTACGCGTGAGTTTTCATGCATCAGAACTCCATGAAATTGGCCAAGAGCGTTCCACCAGATCGGGTTATCGCCGATATCACCGCCAGTTAGCGCTGCTTTCTCCAAGTCAAGCCACTGTCCGGTCGAGGTATTCTGTCTCATGTCGGTGGTCTGCGATGGATGCATCACACCGATGTACAAATCGCGACCGTTGACCTTGATCGGTCGAATTCCGTTCGTCAGAGATTTGGCCGTACGAACGGCAGTGTCCCAGAAAGTCAACTGAAAGCTGTTCGTGCTCGCGAGGGTGGCCGCATCGGTAACGCCGGTCGGCAGAATCTGTCTGGTTGTGGTCAGCGGCGCCTGGAGCCCAGTGTAACGGGGGTCCGTTTGTGGCGTATACGACCCTAGCTGATTGGCACCAGCGTGATCACAACGGGCTGCGTACCAGTCGGCCAATCTCGACCGCCCGGTCTTTCTGCGGTCGAAGAGCACGCGTTGATTGGATATCGGGCCGGCCAGCAAGATCGCGTGACACAGTTCGTTGATTATCAGCGCATCGGCAAAAGTGTTCGGCGCTTCCTCTTGACCGGTCAGCGAGGCGAGGCCCATCACGCCGGCACCTGTCAGTAGAGTCGATTCACCAAAAGTGATTTGGTCGCCCGCATGCTTCTCAAGCTCGTCGCGGACCATGACCGCTGACGTGTCTTCCTTGCTTGAGATGCGAAGATAAAAACTCCATTGACTGAACTGCGTCATCATCTGCTTGGCCCAGATTTTGACAGACAATGGGTCACCACTTTGATAGGTCCATTCAGCCACGGCTCAACTCCGTGTGAACAATAGTTGTCTCGGAGAAGTTGCGGCGAGGACTCCACCGAGGCGTTAAACCAAGCGAGCGCCCGGCGCTCGCAGACACTTTCAGTGATGTCTCTGTTTGGTTTAACGCCCGGCCATCGCGCGACCTGAGAAACGGCGGCTCAGAGACGAGGATCGCGCTAGCTGCCAGTTTAACGTCGTAGCAGCCGGTGACGAGCCGATGCGGGCAGAATTACACCCGAGCTGACGGCGATGTCAATACGGGATGCCGCCGCGCGGGTTGGACTTGCGGCCTGGTCCGCGCTCGGGTGGCTTCTTGTGTTTCTTGCGCTCTGGGAGCTTCGCATGCTTGGTCGCGGCAAACTCCTCCAGCTTGCCCGCGCCAAGACCGGTGTCAGTTTCCTCCCCGGCCCGCGCGCGCGCCAGCTCGGCGCCAAAGAACCGCTGCTGGGCTTTTGATTTCGCTGGCATCGTCCCCTCCTACACATTGAGATCCGTGAGATCGATCTGACTGACCCGGCGCTCGAACAGCTTGCCGGTGCGCGGGTCTTGGACCATTCCCAGGTACTGGTCCTCCGACATGTTGCCGACAAATTGCTTGAACTCGTCGTTGCTGAGCTGCTGCCAGGCCAGGTTGGCGTTGCGCTCGCCGCTCTGAATGCGTCCGAGACCCTGCACCGCCTGGCCGCGCTGAATTTGGTCGAGGCGCTCGTTGCCCGAGGGGAACACTTGGGCCTGGCCGGCGCGACGCACCTGGCCGTTCTGCCCGTTCTGTACTGCGGCCTGCTGTGCGCTCAGCCATTGCTGGTATCCCCAGGTGTCCGACAAACGCACGACCGCGTCGGCGACCGGGATGCCCAGCTCCTTCGCGCGTTGCAGCAGGACCATCTCCTCGCGGGCCGTGATCTCGCGCGCCTGCTCTGGCGAAAAGAGCTGAATCTGCCGGCCGTCGGGTAAGTCGAAGACGCTCGCCCACCAGGCGGCGCGCGCGGCGCGGGCGAAGTCGACCCGCGTGTCATAGTCCTGGAAGCGCATCCTGGCTTGGGGCACCTGGAAGCTGAGCCAGCTCTGCATCTCCATGTTGGCGTTCTGGTTCTGGTTGTTCGCGGCGAGCTGGGCGAACTGCTGCTGCATCGCCATCAGTCCCTGTTCGGCGCGGATCGCGCGCTGCTCGGCGTCCCAGGCGCGCGCGCCGGCGGCGTCGAGTTCGGGATCGGGCCGCTCTTTGCGCAGGCGCTCCTGCTCGGCGAGCGCGGCCGCGTTCTGGGCCGCTTCCTGCGCCAGGCGCTGACGTTCCTCCAGGCGGGCCCAACGCTCGCGGTAGATGTTGGCGTCGGCGAGCTGCTGCTCGGTGCTCTTGAGTCGCTCATTGAGCTGGTCCATCCGCTCGATGGCGACATATTTTTCTTTGGGCTTGCCCTTGGGCCCGGTCTCGGGCAGTTCGGGCAGCTTGGGCTCTTCCTCGGCCGGCTCTGGCGGTGGCGCCTCTTCCCCGGCTTCCTGGGCTTTAAGCGTCGCTTCCTCTTCCGGTGAGAGCGCGACGTCGTCCTCCATCGATTCAGCTACTGCTGCGGCTTTCTTGGCCATCGTCTTTGCCCCTAACCGATCCCCAGTCCAGGTCGAGCTGGCGACCGTCCTTTATTGTGTCGACTAGCCGCTGCAATGATGCAGCATCAAATTCCATTTCGTCACCCTTCACACTTTCCGCCGCTTCGAGCGCCATGTCGGCGGCGTCCGCGAGCGAGTCGGCCCAGCCGCAGGCGCTCCCAAACTCCCTAATCTCGGAAGGCGAAACTGCGTAGTCAGCACCGTTGATTCGGCAATGACCGTGCAAACGGACCCGTCCGGTCTCACCCACACTAACGGCCAGCGGATGATCCGCCCCGGCTTCAGATCTGAGCACCAGCTCGACCGCAAAGTCGGCTTCATAGTCGGCCTCAACCGGCTCCCCAATCGCGCAGGCATACATCATTTCGCCCCAGTTGGAGGCGAGGTAGGAATGCACCGAGCTTGGCGGCTCAGGGAAGCGGCACGACAGGTCGATCAGATACGAACTGCCGTCGTCGCATTCGCGGGTTTCGGTGCTGAGCGGTCCTCGATAGCGGTACTTGGAAAGGACGCCGGATAGTCTGTCGAGCACGCTTTCCATACGTCGAGGGAGTTCTAACGTGGTGCCCGCGTACCCGGCGTCCTTTCGCTCAAAGCCCCAAAGCATCCGCCGAGGGAAGCGTCCGTCACAGACCCACGCCGGATCGGCGCCGACCTCGACGCATAATCCGCTTTCAATTGGCTGCTCGATGAGAAAGTCGGCGACCTCGGCATAGGGCCCGAGCGACAGCTCCCACTCGGCGAGCTTGCGCTTGGATTGCGCATAGTTCTCGTGATGGTAGGTTTCGACGTCGCCGCGAAAGTAACTGAATTTGATCCACAGGTCGTCCTGCTGTTGCAGCAGCCGGCGCAACGCGTCGAGGCCGTGGATCAGGAATCCCTCGCTGTAATCGATGCCGGCACTCTTGAGCGCGCTTTTCAGTTCCCAGCGGTCCCGTTCGAGAACCGAGGCGCGACCGGAACCGAACACAGGCATCCCGTGACCACGAAGCCATTCTTGGAGCCCCGGCTGACCAACATCTGTAAACACCACCAGGTCAGCGCTATCGAGAGCATCAAAAAAATCAGCAACACGCTGGACACCAGTAAGACCCATTCCAGGAATGTAGTCTCGCGCCACTGAGAATCCTTTTTCCCAGGGAACGAAATATAAGACATTGGCGAACTCCTCCACGACGCTTTCGGCAACGTGCGTGTAGGATGCCGATGCATCCCAGATCAGGACGGTCTTGCGCGAAACATCCATCACTATGCCGGTGTTCCCGGTGGTCCCTGCGGCCCCATTGGCCCTTCCGGCCCCTGTGGCCCGGGAGGTCCCTCCGGACCGGTGGGGCCTGGATCACCCTTCGCTCCCGCTGGACCTGCCGGTCCCTCCGGTCCCACTGGTCCCGTCGTACCATGAGCCGTAACTGAAACTGTCAATTGACCTGCAATGCCACTGGCCACTTCCTTCGTAAAATGTGACAGTCGTGCCAGAAAGTCTTGGTAGGTTTGCCAGACGTCTTCCTCAGACCCCGGAGTGGTGACCGCCTCGGTCAGTAAGGCCGCAACGCTACTTGTAACTTGATCCGCGAAATGGCCTAGCCGGTCGAAGAAATACTGGTACGTTTGCCAGATAGCGTCGTTAGATGGCATCGATCACCTCCTCAAACAATTGGATGTGGCTTGTATGCCACAGCGGGATCGGGGTCGTTGCTGTTCCAACCGCACTTGGAACAGGTCGCACCGTGCGCGACCGGTGCGCAGGCGTTGGGGTCTGGTGCGGGCGGCAGTGGCACCGGCGGCGGCGCGGGAGTTCCCTCGACCGGCACATGGACGTTCTCTGGCATGATCGCAACCGGGTGCGGGTCGAGCTGGCCGAACACCCACCCGCAGTTAGCGCACGTCCCGCCGGCCGCGACGGGTTCACACAAAGATTTATCGACCTCTTTGGTCGGCGGCGGCGCGGGTTCTTCTACTGGCGATTGCTCTTGGGGTTGCTCTTCATTCTGCATCGTCGTCGTCCTCGTCTTTGAAATATTCCTGCTTGAGTATGTGCGCCGCCGCGATCAACGAGTCCTCGATGGACCGTCCGATCAGGTTGCCGTAACCCAACTCGATGCCGACCCGCGTCTGGATGATTTTGTCGTCCAACTTCATCAACCACGGTCCGTTGCGCAGCAACCAGTCGTGCAACTTGCGGTCATTTTCAGTTTCTTGCGGCAAGGCGCTTGTTAACCTCTGCGGCTTCGGTAATCCAGTGCATCGCGAACAGTTCCTTGCGCTCGATCACACGCTGGTCCTTGTCGACTATGAGAGGCCCCATCAGGTCACCGAGTAGCGACCGCGCTGTGTCATCCTCCTCGTGCGTCCAATCCTTCGCGCACATCAGGGCATCCTGTGGGGCCTCAAAGATTGGTAGTCCAGTGACTTTGTCATACACGGTCTGATCGCCGATCCGCTTGAAGTACGAAATCGAGGCGTGCCAGATGGCCGGGATAACGTAGGTCTCCAGCACCAGGCGCAGGTTCCAGGGCCCGCAGTCGACCTCGAAGTCGACGCAGGTCGCCATCGCGCCCTCATAGCAGGGGTTCTTCGCCGCGATGTAGCGCTGGCGAATGCAGCGCCGCTTCCACTTCGCATATTCCTCCGAGTCGAGAAAGTTCTGCATCTATTTCGGCCAAAAGCTGCGAATCAGCTCGTCCCCCTGGCGAAATGGATTGAAGGCTTTGGGCCGGCTCTTGGCCTGCTTGGCGCGCTGTTCCCAGACCGCATTGCGCAACCAGTAGTCGTCATATTCACAGAGATTTTCGAGCTGCGGATTGCATGCCCACATCTGGCGCTTGCACTCGACGCACTCGACCTGGCCCGTGATGATCGAGGGTCCGCCGTTGCGCGCGGCCTTGACCTGGTCGTACGGCACCTGGCTCCAGTCCAACCCGATGTAGCTCTTAGGCTGCGGGGTCGGAGCTGGGACCTCGGGAGCGTTTGATACCTCGACCAGCTCGCTCGATGGGGATGAGGATTCCGGCTTCGGTTGGTTCTGGCGCGGCCGGCGCTCCTCCTGCGCTTGTATCTTCATGGTAGTTACCTGCAAAGACTTCCGCTTCTGTAGGTGTCAGGACCCCTTTCGCCAACAACATCTTGGCGTAACTGACCGTATAGTCGCTGTCTGCAAGGTCGAAGCGTTCCACGATCTGGTTAATGACGATTTGGGCTTTGCGGCGCGCGAGGTCATTCAGCCAGCCGCACAAGAACGCATGGAGCAGCAGCGCTTCCTCCTGGGTGATGCCGATCTTCGAAGCTATCGATGCCCAGAGCCTAATCATCGTTGTCGAATATCGGGTTGTGCGGCGGCGGTCCGGCCTCGCCGTTGGGGAACTGGCCTTTCAACAGATCCGTCGCTGGTTGCGCCGGCGGCGGTGGTGCCGGCGGTGCCTGGATAATGGTCTTTTGGGCCGGCGGGCCGGGGGGCTTGGGCCGGCTGTAGAGAGTGCCGGTGTTACCGTGGAACAGGTCGGCCGCGACTGCTTCCTCTTGCTTCTCGCGCGAGCGCGCCTGGCCGTGCGGGCGGCAATAAACCTTCTGGGTGCCGTCCGGCAGGGTCTCAGCGAGCACCGCTTCCTGCCCGCAGACGACACACGGCCGCTGCACCGGCTTGGCCGGCGCCTCGGGCGCGAGCTGGTTGGCCTGAACGACGATGGTGTTCGGGGGCGGCGGCGCTGCCTGCGCGGTGCTCGGAACTGGTGCTTTAACGACCTTGAACCCGGCCGTGCGCAGCAACTCCAGGATCGAATCGAGCCGCTCCAGCACCATCTCGCCGACCGCGATCTTTTGCGCTTCCAGCTCGATGAGCTTCGAGGTGTCCCGCGTGCGCTTTTCGATCTCGGTTTTGATTTTCTTCGCTTCCACTTAACGTAACCGTGGGAGAGTTAGCGGCACCTCGACCACTCCGAGTGCCTGCAACAGGATGAGCACCAGGATCAACGCCATGAGCACGCGGACGACGACTCGCACGGGCGCCGGCAGCGGGATTTGTCCGAGTAACCAGTCGATCAAATAAAAGACCAGGCCGACGACAACTAGATAAATCAGCAGACTAATGAGCGGCATGGTTATCCTCCCATCTGCGGTTGCGCCGGCCCTGGTTGTCCACCGTTGCCGCCCAACATTTTCTGCATGACGTCCATCTGCATCTGTTGCTGCTGCGCCGCTTGCTGAGTTTGCTGCGCTTGCTGCTCGCGCGCGGCCGTCACCCGGTCCATCAACACCTTGTGCTGATGCTCCGCCTGTTTCTGGCGATGCTCCCTCCCTTTGTTGATTGCGTCAACTGCGAGGTTGGCCCGGCCGAGCTGGGACTCCGAGTCGAGCTTGCGCATTTCGGCCATCGTGCGCTGGGTCTCGGCGTCCATTTTTCTAATTTTCGCCTGGGTGAAGTTCGGATCTTCCTGTTTGCCCTGCGGCGGCGGTCCCTGCCGGCCCCCCTTGGGCGGCGGCGGGGGCTGCTGGGCAACTGCCTGCTGGATCTCCTGCACCATCTGCGAAGGGAAGTGACTGAACTTGAGACCCTTGAGCAGGATCTGTTGGCCGGCCGGCATCTTGAGCAGCGGGCCGGCGATCTGCATCAAGTCCTGCCAGATGGTTTCCTTCAGATTCGCGTTGAATCTGACGCTCTGATCCATGACCAGGTCGTAGTGTAACGGCAGGTCACTCTTCAGTAGCTGAACTGACTGGGAGTTGAAGTTTCCCCCAACATTCACAAATTGCCCATGCGACCAGTATTCGCGGACGAATTCGAGTTCGGTCGCGGCAACGTCTTTCTTATATCTGTCGATATTGTCCCAGAGCCAACCTAAGATGCTGAGCCCGCCCTGCACCCGGCGGTCGATGGCAGGACCGGTCTGCTGGCTCTGCGCGATGCCCGACATCTCGTCGGAGACGCCCGAGATGCGAACCATGCTGTCTTTCGATTCCTGGAACAGCATCGTCGGAAATGGCGAGACCTGGGTCGGCTGGCGCGGCAGGATGTCGCGCTGCAAATCCGCGTCTCTATTTACTTCGATCCAGGCGTCAGGTTGAGCCCACTGATTTTTCGCCATCATGCTGTCGGCGAAGGTACCGGTCTTAAAGAGAATCCCGCCTTTGCTGTTGTGAATGTATTCGGTGACCAGCGAGCTGATGCTTTTGTTCTCGGTCGACTGCGGGTCCTTGAGCCCGCGCACGACCCCGTACCAAGTTTTGCGGTCGGAGTCCCACTGTCCGGTGATCGGTTTCAACGTGAAGTCGCCGGGCAACGTGATGGGGTCTTCGAGGATGACTCCCATCGCGCAATAGACTTGTTTATGCAGTCCTCGGAGCTGGCGCACCGCTTTCGGCGGCGGGGTGCCGCCCAGCGCGGCTTTCTTTTTCATGCCGGCCCACTGCTCTTCGGTGAGCGTGATCAACCCGTCGGGGTTCTGCGGGTCGGCGATGCGCCACACGGGAACTTGGTCCAGCCATTGATATTGGATCACCGGGACGTTGGCGACGGTGCCAGTCGGCTGCGCGTCGAGCGCTGGGTTGGCCTTCTCGTTGGCGATTGAGTAGTACGGCGTCACCAGCTCGTATTTTTCAATCGCATCCTCGGCGTAATAGACGGCGCTCTGGTCGATCAGTTCGATCTTGCCTGGCCAGCGTCTCTGGAAATCTTTGCGGCTGTAGTCCTTGATGCGCGCACACCATTTGCGATCTTCGAGGTTCGCGCGCCGCGCTTTCTGGTCCCACACGAATTCGAAGTTCGAGAACTGATGCTTCTCGACGACCCCATCCTCGTCGGTGTCGTAGTTCATGCAGATCTCGACCAGGCCGAGGCCTGCGATCAGCGCGTCCTTGATCGCTTGCGAGTCCTCCATCTCGCCGTTGCAAAGGTCCTCGACGGTAGCGACGGACTCGGTCGCCAGGTCGCCGGCCGCGTCGTGCGCGATGTCGCTGTCGAGTGGGCGAGAGACGAAGCGGACCTCGGCGCGGTTCATGCGCTCGATGCCGCTGATGGCGTCGATCTTCCCCGAGATCTCGTTGAACACCAGCGCCGGCCGGCGCAGTTGCTCCATGCGGAGCCGATCCGTGTCTGGCCACTGATGGCCAAAGTAGAATCGATAGTCGTCACGCGCGAAGCCACGCCACTTATTCACACCAGGCATAGCGCCGCCGATGTCGCGCATTACCTTCTTGGAGAGTTCCTGATTCTCCTCGGTGTCATTGGCGACAAAAGCGAGCGTCGAGGACGGGGTGTCCTGCCCCTCGCTGGTCAATTCGCGCAGCAAGTCTTCAGCCATCTATTGAGCCATCCCTTGCGGGCCTTGCGGCGGCATCGGTTGCTGGTCGGGCGGTTGCTGCTCGTCCCCTCCCGGCATAGCTCGCCTCAGTTGCGCCATCAGCGCGCGGCGCTGAGCCGGGTCGAGATTGCGGCCCTCGTCATTGAGCTTTTGCACGAGCGGTGCGAGTGCCATCTCTTTCTCTTCGGGTGTGCCCTGGCTGAACGCCTGCATCGCCGTGGCGAGGTCCATGCCCTGGAACATTCCGTTGAGCGTCGCCGGATCGTTGGCGACCAGCTTGCGAATCTCTTCGGGAGAGAGCCGGCCGGCGCTCAGATCGTGGTGGATGTTCGGGGTCTTGCCCTTGGAGAGCTGCGTGTTGAGGTCCTGGATCTCATCGATGTGCTTGGGGTCCTGCTTGCCGCGATCAGTGCTGATCTGGTTCGCCTGCTCGCGCTCGATCTGCTTACCCATCGGACCAGGTGAACTCGTTCGGTCCGTGATCATCGGCGGATATTCCCACTTGGAGGGATCGTATTCGTCATCCGCCGGCTCACTCGGCGCGCGCGGGCCCGCCTGGTTTTTGACAACGTCGGCCATGCTGGCGTCGACCACGGTTCTAGTTATTCGCGAGAAGTTGTCCTCGATGCCGGGGTTGTTTATCGCCCTGAGAAACTGGAGCCCGGCGTCCTCGTCGTGCTGGATCGAGTAGAGAAAAGCCTTTCGCAACCCCGCGCGGATACCCATGCCGATGCCAAGAGTCCCGAGCGTCGCGGCCGCGACCGGACTGCCGGCGTGGCCCATGACCGCACCAATCCCGAGCGTGGCCGGCATCAGGAAGCCGCGCCGCAGCCGGCGCTTGAGCATCTGTCCCAGGAAGCCGGCCTGCGGCTTGTAGCCCATGATCGCCTCGACCGCTTTCGCCTGGCCGGCCGCTTGCGGGTTCATCGCGTCGAACGCCTGCAGGGCCGCGTCGGCCTGGTCCTCGGGGGTCCTTGCCGCCTTGATGGCGTTGAGAATTCCCTCGCGGGTCTTCGCCGGCAGTCCCGCTGCCTGCTTCTGCGCGAGGTCGATGATCCCCTGGTTCTCGGTGAGTCGCGCGGCCGCGATGTGCTGATTCAGCATGCTGTTGTAGCGCGCCAGGGCCCGAGGGTTCTGCGCGAGCATGTCGGGCAAATATGCGAGGGTCTGGTCGGCCTTCTCCCAGGCCTCGGGCTTCACCAGGACGCCTTTGAAGCCGAGCTGCTGAAGCGCCGGGCGCATCGTCTCATCGGGCCGGATCTTCCCCAGGTTGACCGCGTCAGCGAACTCCCGACGCAGGATGCTGCTCTGCTGCGGGTCCGCGCGCGAGGCGATCTGGAGGAACCGCTGCGGGGTCGCGGAGATCTCCCGCATCGCGTCGGTCGGCTCGGTGATGCCCTGCATCCTGGTCCAGAACTCGGGCGTGACGTCCTCGGAGACGAGCGCGCCCTGCTTGGAACCCAGGCCCATGATTCCGCGCATCGCATCGGTGAACTCACCTCGACGCGCCAGCATCGCGGGCCCTGGTCCGCCGCCGGCCGCAGGTGGCAGAGTCTGCGCGGCGACACTCTCCTCCACCGTGCGGCCGAGCGAGCGCTGCATCGCTTCCTTTTCCGCGTCGGGCAGGATCTGCTTGGCGATCTGGCCCGGCGCTGCGCCTAGTGCCTCCCCGCTCTGCGCGCGGAGCGCCTGCTGGCCTGCCGTCATCGCCTCCTTGGCAGCACCGGCCTCGGCTTCGCCGGCTGTGGCGGCTTCCTTGGCGGCTGCTTCAGCTCCGCCCCTGCCGGCGATCCGGCCGAC
>Ga0126378_10002079_pt1 | contig 14829 bp, 9 predicted proteins | sample PanSoiMetPlot_23_FD_92587 | JGI IMG/M metagenome (GOLD analysis project Ga0126378, IMG submission 92587) | Tropical forest soil microbial communities from Panama - MetaG Plot_23 | ecosystem: Environmental > Terrestrial > Soil > Tropical forest > Bulk soil | place: Panama | collected 2016-02-17 | reverse complement strand
TAACACCTCAGGGTATGCTCTTCGCTTCGCTCAGGATGACAAGACATCAAGGTATTTCGAAGGAATCAAACGAAGGGTAACAACATGTCAAACCTGATTATTGAAAAACTACTCGCGAAGACGCAGCGCACGGATATGCCGGCGTTTCGCCCCGGAGATACGGTGCGCGTCCATGTGAAGATCAAAGAAGGCGACAAGGAACGCGTGCAGGCGTTTGAAGGCGTGGTGATCAAGCGCGATAAGGGCCCGCACGCCAGCTTCACCGTGCGGAAGATCAGCTTTGGCCAGGGTGTGGAGCGTATTTTCCCTCTGCACTCGAAGGTGATCGACAAAGTCGACCTCGTGCGGTCTTCGAAGGTGCGTCGCGCTCGGCTGTTCTATCTGCGTGGATTGCGTGGCAAGGCGGCTCGTCTGCGCGACGTCGAGAAGACGACTCAGGCCTAGTCTTCGAACTCGCCCGCTCTCGCTTTATGGGATTCCCACCCTTCGAACATCGTGAAGGGCGGGGCAGACTTTGCCCCCGACACGCGAGCTAAGCCGCTTTCTTCCTGGGTACCTTTGCGCCCTTCTTGCGAGCTTCCGAGAGTCCGATCGCGATCGCTTGCTGGCGGCTCGTGACCTTCCCCCCTTTCCCCCGCGGGCCTGATTTCAGAGTACCCCGCTTTCTGCGACGCATCGCGCTCGCCACAGTTTTGCCGGCGGCCTTCCCATATTTGCGACGCGATGACTTCTTTTTCCTGGGCATGAGATCCCTCCTCATCGGTTAGAGAAATTGAGGATATGAGAGGTTGCCGTCGTTCCGGAGCCGGGGCGAGAGGGCTAATTCATTTATCCATCGGAACACTTAGTCAGTCGCGGATCGGAAGGAATCGACATCGAGGAGGAGGAACCAATTTGACGCAATGTCTAAATGACTCAGGCTGCGGGTCTGTGCTGGGTTTTGATCAGGTCGGCGACTTTCTTCAGGTCGCGGACGAAGTCTTGGCGTTGCTGCTCACGGGCATCGGGATCGGGTGCACGCAAGATTGAGGCCGGATGTGTGGTTGCGAGGACGTGCGCAGCGAGATCGCTCTTCCTCAGATCTCCACGGTCCCGCGTCACGCGAAAATCCTTTCCTAATAAGGCCTGCGCCGCGCTGGCGCCGAGGCAGACCAGAACGCGCGGCTTAACAACTTGAAGTTCTGCATCGAGCCAGGGTCGGCAGGCTTCCATTTCAGAATGGCGCGGTTTCTTGTGAATACGTCTCTGGCCGCGTTGCCCTGCCCCCCACTTGAAGTGTTTTACGACGTTGGTGATGTAGACATCCGAACGATCGATTCCAACTTCGGCGAGGACTTCGTCGAGCAATCGCCCGGCGGGTCCGACAAAGGGATGTCCGGCGCGGTCTTCGCTGTCGCCGGGTTGCTCTCCCACCAACATCAGACGCGCGGGCGCCGGACCTTCTCCAAAGACAGTCTGCGTACCCAGTTTCCAGAGATCACAGGCTTTGCAGCTCTTCGCGGCCTGTTGCAGCACTGGAAGTGTCGGGGACAGGGGGATAAGGGCAGCGGCAGCTGATGGAGAGTCTTTCCGCAGCTGTGGTGTGCCCCGGTCTTTGGACAAATTGCGCGGCATAGGAGGTTGGCCTTCGTTAGGAGCCAACTCGCGTGTCTCACAGCAGTGGAACACTCTTACCCAAACTGTTGGTTGCTTCGGTTGTGCCCAGCGGTTGTTTCGCGGCCTACATCAATGTGCGGCAACATCGGTAGTCTTGCGACGTTTCTGATCGCACGCATCCGGCCACTAGAACTTGCAACCTCAACGGCGAAGCGTCTGGAATTCCACCAACATTCTGTTCCACGGGCATCGCATCTGAAATTATCGCTCGACAGCATTTTTCTGTCACATTACTGGCAACCATCGCCAACGCCCAGTCGACCATCCGAAATCAGATTCATCAGACTTATGATTTCCAGCCCCATGCCCTCAGCGATACCCGTTGCGAATCTCGGTCCGGTCACAGCACGCTTCCGTTGTTTCCAATCTGATGTGCGACCCACTGCTGCGCACTTGCTTCAAAACAAATCGGGACCGGACTAATGGCCGATCCCGAATGAGTTGCTCTTTAGAGTACGCAGTTCTCTACGGCTTCCCGAACAGATCTGTCATCGCCGCGGTGTTGGAATCACACGCGTGGTTCAGGCAGGGCAGTTTGAAGCCGCCTTCCAGCGTGCGCAGCAGCGAGAAATGATCGTAGAACGCATTGCTGCTGACCTGGTGGAAGCCGTAGTTCGTGTCCACGATGGTCACGACCTGGTTGGTGATGGGTTGCTGCGAGTAGTCGTTCTCATCCCAGGTCACGACGATCGCATTGTGGCCCTTCGTCCAGCCAGACCATGCATGAATGGCATTCACAATCTTCTGCACCGTCTGATCGCCCAGGGTGATCAAGGCCGGGTTGAGGCCCGCCTGCCCGCCGTTGTCATTGGGATCGAAATTGCAGAAGGCCGTCCCGTTTCCGCGTCCATGTTGGTCGTTGCACTGGTTCGGCACAATGTAGGAGAAAGCCGGCAGCTTGTTCGTAGCAAGGTCCCACCACAGTCCACCCGCACCGTCGAACGCGGCCATCTGCGCATAGCTCACCAGCGGATTGGTTCCATTCTGTACTTCCGCGAAATACGCGAACGGATTGTGCTTCACCGCGTAGAGCTGAACGATGTCACCCAAATTCAGTGCCGGATTGCACAGCGGGCACGGCGGGAACACGGTATTGTTGGTGAAGTTGCCGTCGCTGTAGTTCACGGTATCGGGGCCAACCTGCGGCAGGCTCTCCTGATACGTCTTCCAGGTCTTGCCCGCGGCAGCCAACTGGTCCGCGATGGTGATGCCCAGGACTGTGGTCGATGCTGGATATGAATTCACGCCATCGATATTGATGTCGCATGGCGGTCCGTTCACTTCGTTGGTGCAGTCCAGCACAGGAGTTGGAGCTTCGGTCCCGCTGCCCGCGATCGGGCAGATCGGCGATGAATCCGATTCATAGTTGATGACGCCGCTCTGCAGGTTGGGCAAGCACGACGAGTTGTGCCAATCCGGGGCGTTGTCGTCCAACACGCCAAAGTTCGATCCACCAACCGTCTCCAGATAGTTGGTCAAGCTTGGATGCGCTACCGCGAAATAGTTGGTCGCGAGATTTGCCGTTTGCGCATAGGAGTTGATGAACGGCGCACTCGGATTGTTCAGGATCTGGATGTATCCGTGGTTCTCCATCATGATAAAGAACACGTGGTTGAGAGGCGGAACGCCCTTGGGAACGGCGCCCTCCTGGGCGAAGACGCTTCCGGTTAGGGCAAGCAGGCACAATACTGCAGCTTTCTTCATCATAAGTGTGGTCTCTCCTCGAAACGCTTGTCTGAACTTCTTGGGACTGGCGCAGATGGTCCGCCCCACACGCCGCCATACAACGGCCCGGATCGACAGATAACAGAAAGGTTTCCCTTGGAATGGCGGGCGATGGAAAGAAGGTAGTGATCCTCTGTTACGCGACCATGACAGAGCAGTTAAGCTTCCGTGAATTCGCGAATGACATGGCTACCTCACTCACCCCGTCGAAGTGAACCTTCGCCTTCCTTATGCGGCGCAACATCGAAGGTTTCAAGAGCTGCTCTTGGCGAAGCGAACCGTGACCGCAGTGCCGGGTGTGAGTTCGTCGCTTGCGGGAACCACGACGTGGTCTCCCGTTTGAAGATCTCCGAAGACCTCAATTTTTCCGCCAGCCGTGGTGCCGGTTTTAACGTCTACCCGATCGTTGACACAAGCGTGCGCCGCACACCTGTTTAGGTTGCGTGAAACTTTGCGTTTGCGGCGTGAAAAAGCCCTCTTCCCAGCAAATCGAGAAGAGGGCCATAAGGCAATCGAAACGTGCTTTTAGTCGTCCAGGTCTGCTTTGGCCGGCGCCTGGCGGTTGAAGTCGCTCGCGGGGCGAACCTTCGTCTCGCCAGGGTAGGGGCGCGTAAACCCGGTGGCCTCGTACCAGTTGAGATGGTTAACGGTGTCCGAGTCTTCGGAGTCTGGAATGTGCTGCTTGCCAGCGAAGATCTCGGCCTTCTTGGCCATCCATCCGGCCCTCAATTCCTTAACAGCAGGGCTCTCGCTCTTGGTGGACTGAGGCTTGACCCGTTGCGCTTGAGGACACTGGGGAATGTTCTGGGTCGGAGTCTGATTAACACCCGTGTTCAGCGCGATCGCGTTGGGCACGTGCGTCCACGGCAGGAAGTTGTCCGCCGGGGGATTGTCGAGGAAGAGCGTTGCCATCGGCGAAGCCACAAGGTCCATCTGGTTCATGGGCTTGATGCCGAGAATCTGCTCGATCGTGCGGGTCAGGTTGACCTGCGTGTAGAAGGTGCCGTCTTCGTATACACCTTCATCCGGACTGGCTTGGACGACGTAGGGGCTGATGACATAGCCCGGGCTGCGGTGACCGTCCACGTGGTCGACGCCATTCTGCGCGTCGTCTTCCTCGACGAAGATCGCCGAAGAGGACCAAATGGAGCTGTGGCTGATGGCGTCGACATAGCGGCCGAGCGCCAGGTCGTTATCGGCCTGCATGGCTTGCGCCGTCGGCGGGCCGCCGGTGTGGTCGGAGCTGATCCACATGAACTCCAACTGCGGTACCGTGCCGTTGCTGACATCATTCTGGAAGATCTGATTCCAGATGTCGAAACGGAACTGATCCGGGATGCCGGTGTCGAACTGCGGGTAGTTCTGGACGGTGTTGTTGATCAGGTTCGGCAGCGGGGAGTGCGAGGCCACCGTGTTGATGTTGTACAGCTGGCTTTCCGCGCCACATTCGTAAGCCAGGATGTCGTTGTAGAAGTCGATCCACAACGGCTCGGTGGTCGACCCGGTAGGCGTCAGGAAGGAGTTGTACTCGATGTACTCGCCGAAGTTCTTAAACGAGACGTGGTACTTTGCAGCCTGGTCCCACAGATGGCCGGCCTTCTGGTAGGCAATCGCATCTCCACCGTTGGAGGGGTAATCGCGGAGCCAGTCCGGCGACTGGACGTCGTCGGAGTAGGGAGCCATGGCCTGGACGATCCAGTTGTGACCGTCAGCCGACTGCCGGCTCGGGTCGTAGAAGTTGTCCAACAGCGGGAAGCGCTGCACCAGCGCGTGCGCGTTGGGCGTGACCGCGGTGCCTCCGGCTGCGACGCCGTCGCCGAAGACTGCCAGGGAGGCGTCGCCGTTGCCGCCGGCCACGTCGCCCAGGATCTGATCGTACGTGCGATTTTCACGAATGATCACGAAGACGTGCTTGATCAGTGAAGGGGAACCGATCTTGGCCGGAATCGCGACCGGCGCGGCAGTCTTGCTGCCACCGGAGGCAGACTCTATATTTGCCCAGAGATCCCAGTGGTTGTTCTGGTTGACCTGCGTCGTCATCGCTGCCAGCGTAGCGCTGTTTGGAACCGGAACGATGCTCACCGTCCCCAGGTCCTGGTGGGTGTTGAGGTCGTACACGCCGTAATAATGAGCGTATGAGTTTTCGAACGTATTGGCCGGAGGCGGTGCCACACCGTAGCCCGTGGTACCGAGTCCCTTGTCGTTGGCGACGAGCAGGTTACCGTCCGTCGCGTCCAGAACGACTGAGCTGGGCGCATAGCCGGTCGGGATCAGGCCAGACACCGTGGAGGTGGCGAGGTTAACCACGGCAATCGCGTTGGCATTGTAGAGCGCGACGTAGGCAATGTTGTTCACCGCGTCGACGGCAATCGAGTTCGGTCCCACGCCAGTGAGGACTCCACCAGGCACTTTGATTCCCAACCCGGAGTCAAGGTTAATCGTCTGCGCCACCGTGTTCGTGGCCGTGTTGATCACAGAGATGCTGTCGCTATAGGCATTGGCGACCAACAGGTTCTGGCCCCAGAAGGCCATACCCGTCGGGTGTAAACCGACGTTGATGCTCTTGGTGACGGTAAACGACGCCAGGTTTACAACGGAAATGGTGCCGGTAGAAGTGGCGCCGGTCGGATTGGTGACGACGACCGGGGTGCCGTTTGAGTAGCCCTGGAAGTCACTCGCCTTTGCCACTCGTCCGGCTTCGTTGGAGACGTAGGCGGTGGTGCCATCCGGTGAGATCACGACGCTGTGGGGGACATTGCCGACGCGGATCTCCGGACCTTCCTTCGGCGAAGACAGGTTGATCTTGGTCAGCGTGTCGTTGTTGTCCAACACCACGTAAGCAGTACTGCCGTCGGGCGAAATCGCGATGCCCATCGGATAGGAAGTGGGCGCGCCATCCGACACCAGCGAGACCGTCTGGCCGCAGGGAATTTCAATGCTGCCGGTGGTCCCCGGAGGGCTGTTCGGGAAGCAGGTAACGTTGGTCAGGTAGCCGCCGGCGTTGACATCCAGCGGAACGCTGACCTGGGCGGAGCTCGTGAGCATGCCCGTCGACAGGTTGACGCTGGCGATGGCGACGTAGGCGGGCCCGTAGCCGCCGTCCTGGCTAAACAGCAAGGACTGGCCATTCGGAGTATAGGTGATGCCCGTGGAGCTGCCGCTATGGTTGCCGAGGGGCGGTGAGAAATTCTGGAGGACAGCGCCGGTCAGGGCGTTGAAAACGGTAACGGATTGTGGGGCGCCCATCTGAAGGACGGCGGCCGTGGGCGGGCTGGTCAGCGGATTAAATGCGATGGCCTTGGCCCGGGTCGTGGTGCTGAGGTAAACCTGGGTGCCAGCGGGGGTGATGATCGTTCCATCACTGACGACCCACGGAGCGGACAAGGGCGCCGTGTACGTCGGGCCCGTCACCGCGTTCTGGTTCATGCCTACCTGGTAGGTTGGGAATTCTTGGGACTGCGCGAACGCCGAAACGCTCAGAGCCGCCGACAGTAGTCCGACGATCAGAGGCAGAACATAGATACGACGCTTACTTCGAGAATCATTTCGATCTGTTTTTCGGGACATATACACCCCTTCTCCTCTCTGGTTTTTCATTACGAAAATCGGCAGTGTGATTCAAGGCGGAACTGCGCCCTGCACCTACTGCACGCCGTAGTCGAAACCTAACCGGCAACCAATAACAGCACCATGACGCGGAGGTTACATTTTTGTCATGTTGCGTCGCTGTTACGCATCGGCAACCTCATTTCGAACTCTTACGCGCACAAGAAATGAAGTACGGGAAGTGAAATTTGAAATTAAAGACTGGCAGTCACGAAGACGATCACAGCGCTTTGCAGTCGTGCCGCATCGGCCTTGGTCGCTTTGGCGCCATGGGGTGAGGCCTCTGCTAGCCGGCGAGAAACGAAGGTCGTGCCTGAAACGCTCGCTCCTTGAACACGACTGAAACGAACATCGGCATGACGGGAAAGTTACATTTTTGTAATCTGATTTACATCGTATCTTGACCTGCGTTTCACGGCAATGCAACGTACTTCGATTAGGTTCCTTCCTTACTTATTAGCGCTAACCATCCAGTCGCTTCGGAGGAACGGGTGCGATTATTTGCGAAGCCAAGCTTCATGCTCAGCGGCTGGAAGTTGAATGACACGATCCATGCGCTACTTCTTCTTTCCGGAATTGTTTTGTGCCTGGCGGTTTTTTCGCAGGCACAAGTCGATCGAGCGGGACTGAGAGGCACTGTTGCCGACCCTTCAGGCCGGGTTCTTCCACAGGCCCACATCAAGGTGCTGCAAATTTCCACCGGGCTCGAACGGGAGACCCAGTCTTCGGCCGAAGGCACGTATGACGTTCCCGAGTTGCCGGTCGGAAATTACACAATCACCGTGGAGCATGAAGGTTTCAAGTCGGTCACGTTCGTCGATGTCGAGGAAGTCATCGGTCGCACACGAACGCTCGATGTGACGATGCCAGTTTCCGGCCGCGACGAGCGCATGGAAGTGTCCGCCAGTTCGGCTCTGATGGACCGCAACACCAGTGCGGTCACCGGTTTGATCGAGAGAGAGCAGGCGGATGAATTGCCGCTGAATGGCCGCGACTGGGCCTCGCTGACGGCGTTTGTCCCTGGCGCCATTGACACCGGCGGCAGCAACCAGCGGTCGATTCGCTTTGCGGGACGGGGACTCGACGATAGCAACTGGTCCTACGATGGAATTGACGCCACCAGCATCGTGAATCAGACGCAGCGCCCATGGGTGCGGCTGGCCATTCCGCTGGACGCGGTCCAGGAGTTCCGGGTGGATTCGCTGATGGCGTCCGCCGAGGAAGGCGGAACTGCCGGCCCGCAACTGGACGTCACCTCACCTTCGGGCAGCAACCGTTTCCATGGGCGGCTCTTCGAGTATTTGCGCAACAATATTTTTGACGCCCCCGTGCCCCAGTGGGCCTCCAACGGCGAATCGCAGCAGCCGCTTCGTCTGAATCAGTTCGGCGGATCGCTAGGCGGGCCCCTCAAGCGCGACCAGACGTTCTTTTTCCTCGCCGCGGAAGCTTACCGGCAAAACTGGGGTTATCCCGTGAGCGGCGACGTGCCGAGTGCGGCGCTCATTCGAACCGTTCCGACCTCGTCGCCGATCTACAGGATCATCCACTCCTTCCCGGGGGCAGGTCCACAGACAATTCTGAGGCCGTGGACGCCCGCCAACGACCCGGGCGACCCAAACTACGCGGACTATGACCTGCTGACCTGCTCATGCACTCAGGTGGTCAACGAAAACTCGGCGATGCTGCGCCTAGACCAGCATTTCTCAGCCGCCACAACGGCCTTCCTGCGATTCAATTATGACCGCTCCGTGGATACACAGCCGCTTTCGGCTGCCGCGACGGACTTGCAGCAGAGGGTGTCCACTCCGGTCAATGGCGCGCTCGAACTGCTGCACATCTTCACTCCCCACCTGGTGAATGAGGCCAAGTTTGGATTCAATCGCGCCACCTCCAACACTTACAACAATCGTGAAACCGGCATGCTCTATCAGATTGCGATTTCCACCGGTCCTGGACCGGGATTCATCACCCAGAACTACCAGTACAACAGCATCTATGTGGGCAACTCATTTTCTGGGATCGATAACCTGACCTGGATACACGGCCGACATACCCTCAAGTTGGGCGGCGAGATTCGCCACATTCAACTGAATCAGGAAAGCGGGGAACACGGAAAAATTACGTTCTCCAGCGTGGAAAATCTGGCGGCGAACGTGGTGAGCCGCGCCAGCTTGTCAGGCGCCTTGCCGGTCAACCACCTGCGCAAGAACGATTACTCGGGCTATGTGCAGGACGAGTACAAGTGGCGGCCCAACCTCACCCTGAACGTGGGGGTGCGCTACTCCGTCTTCGAACTCTTTCAGGAGGTGAACGGGAAGGCCAACCCCTTCGATTTCGCCAGCTGCGGAGAGCAGGGATTCTGCGGGGTGGGCGCCAGTTTCGGCCAGCAGAACTATGGCGATGTCGATCCGCGTCTCGCCTTTGCCTGGACGCCGTGGAAGAACGGCCATACGGTGATTCGAGGCGGATTCGGCATCTACCACGAAGACGGACAGTTGGACGACCAGAATCTGCCCGCCAAAAACGAAGTGCCCTCGTATTCCGTGAAAAGCAGTTCGAGCCAGCCGCTCAGCTATCCAGTCGATCCGTATTTCACCGGCCCCGGAAGCCTTTCACCGAACGCCGAACAACGGAACCGCAAGGACTCGTCAGTGGAACAGTGGAGCCTCTCGGCGCAGCGGGAGCTGCCTGCGAGCTTCGTGGGCACGGTCTCGTACCTGGGAAGCCACGGCGTGCATTTGCTGGAAACGAACGTCGTGAATCTGATCGACCCAGCCACGGGCCGTCTCGAATATCCGGCTTTTGCTCCCGCCATCCCCGGGCGCGGCTCCATCGGCATGAGCTCGTACAACGGGCTCTCGGTGGCATTGCGGCGTTCGTTCTCCCACGGCCTTTTGCTGACGACCAATTACACCTGGTCCCACGAAATCGACAACGGCTCCAACGGCAGTGGCGACGGCGACGAAATCTCGCCGCAGAATCCGTTGTGCCTGCCCTGTGATCGCGCCCGCGGCGCCTGGGACGCGCGTCATGTGATCAACGGCAATGCGGTGTACCAGCTGCCCTTCGGGCGGGGCAAGGCGTTGCTCAATGGGCGCGGGATGGCAACCGCGATCCTGGGCAACTGGGAACTGACCACGACCGCTCTGGCTCGCACCGGCTTTCCTGTGAATGTGCTGATGCCCAGCACTTACACCGCGCCGGACGGGGACTCCGGCACGCAGCGGCCCGATCTGATTGCGGGAGTTTCTCTCGCTCCACCCGGGGGAAAGACCGTCGCCGAGTGGATCAATCCCGCTGCCTTTGCGACCCCGGCCGGAGAATTCGGTACCGCGCCGCGAAACCTCCTCAGCGGACCGGGAACCTGGCAATTGGATCTCGGCATCGGGAAACACATCCCGCTTACGGAACGCGCGAGCCTCGAGTTTCGCTCCGAGTTCTTCAACCTCTTCAATCACCCCCAGTTAGGTCTGCCGCAGTCCACTTTCAACCCGTCCAACACCACCGGGTTCGGCAGCATCATCAACACGGTCAACACGACGACACCAATTAGCCCCGTCGGCTCCGGAACTCCGCGCGAAATTCAGTTTGCGCTGAGATTGGCGTTCTAAAAGCAGTCAGCGCTGTACGGCCATATTGCCCAGGACTTAGGTTCGAGCGGGGCTCGCCGTCAAGGACTCGGAAATGAAGATATTGGTCATCGAAGATGAAGCCAAGACCGCAAGGTTTTTGAGAAAAGGACTGAGCGAAGCGGGATTCGTGGTGGACATCGCGCGAAGTGGCGCAGACGGGCGGAACCTGGCCCTCGAAATGGAATTTGATTTGATCGTGCTCGACCTTATGCTACCGGTTGTCGATGGTTGGCAGATTCTTTCCCGCTTGCGCGAAAGAAACCGGCCCGCGCTGGTACTTATTCTTACCGCGCGTGACGCCGTACACGAACGGGTTCGAGGATTCGAACTGGGGGCTGATGACTATCTCGTGAAGCCGTTCGCGTTTTCCGAACTGTTGGCTCGTGTTCGTTCGTTACTGCGGCGTGCGGCGCCACGCCCGCAGGAAACCATACGCATGGCCGACTTGGAGATCGATGTATTGCGCCATCGTGCCACCCGGGCCGGCCAAAGGCTCGATTTGACGACCAAGGAGTTTCTTCTATTGTCATTGCTCGCGCGTCGAGCCGGCGAAGTTCTGTCCCGCACGCTGATTGCCGAGGCGGTCTGGGACATGAACTTTGACAGCGACACCAACGTTGTGGACGTGAATGTGCGCCGCCTACGCAGCAAAGTCGATGATCCGTTTCCTCTCAAGCTGATCCATACCGTGCGGGGCGCCGGCTATGTGCTCGAAATGGAGTAGCAGCGCAGGGACGCGCGTGCGGCGTTGGCGGACTCTGGCTTTCCGCTTGACCGCTGGCTATGCGCTCGCCGGCTTATTCCTGGTGTCTGCCGCTACGGTGAGCCTTTATTTCGTCCTCCGCTCCGAATTGGATAGGAGCACGGACTTGTTTCTCGCCGACAAGCTGCACGTAATACGAACGCTGTTGCGCGAGCGACCAGACGACTGGGATGCGCTGCACGAAGAAATTGAGCTGGAATCGGCGGGGCGAAAATATGAGCACTTTTATGTTCGTTTACTGGACGGGCGAAACCAGCCGCTCTTGATGACTCCCGGCATGGCCGAACAGTTCGATCTGTCGCAATTTGGAATTCAATCGCAAAGTCGGACGGACCACGCCGTTCCCATCAAAGGAGCTCAGGGACGAACGTTCCGAGTCACCAGCGCAACCGCGGCCGTCGGCTCACCTGTTAGAGGAACCGATACCATTCAGATTGCGATCGACGTCTCCCAAAAAGAAGGCTTGCTGGCACGCTATCGATTTTGGTTTTGGACCATCTTGACTGGAACTTCCCTGTTGTTCCCATTGATCGGTTACCAAGTTGCCCGCCATGGCATTCGACCCGTGGAAGAGATGGCAACGACGGCCCGCCGCATCAGCTCCACCAATTTGCGGGAGCGTATCCGGACGGAAGGATACCCGTTCGAGTTGGCTTCGCTGGCCGGCACCTTCAATGAAATGTTGGACCGGCTGGAAGAATCCTTTGAGCGAATCTCCAGATTCTCTGCCGATATTGCCCACGATCTACGCACACCCGTAAACAACATTCGCGGTGAAACCGAGGTGGTGCTTGCCCGTGCCCGAACCATCGACGAGTATCGCGAGGTGCTCGGGTCCTGCCTGGAAGAAGCCGAGCGCTTATCGGAGCTTATCAGCGATCTCTTGTTCCTGGCCCGCGCAGAGAGTCCGTTGACCCATTTGCGCCGCGAAGCCGTGAACGTCTGTGAACTACTCGATGGTATGCGCGAGTACTACGCAGCATCGGCCGAGGAGAACCGTATCTCCCTCGCGACTCTTCCGAGTAAGGCACCGCTAGTGGCCGACCTGGATCTCAAGCTCGTGCAACGAGCGGTCGGCAATTTGATCTCAAATGCATTAGCGCACACACCGCCGGGTGGATCGATTGGGCTCGGTGCCCATGCCCAGAACGGGTCGGTACGCATCTATGTTTCTGATACCGGAACCGGTATTCCAGCCGATGCTCTGCCGCGAGTCTTTGATCGTTTCTTCCGGGTTGATACCTCGCGTGCGCAAGCTTCCGGTGGCACAGGCCTGGGTCTGGCGATTGTGCAGAGCATCATGAGTCTGCATGGCGGCAAGGTGGAAATCGAGAGTCAAGTGGGGCAAGGCACACGCGTCACCCTCGACATCCCCTCATTCAGCAAAAGATGACGAACCGAATCATGCCGTCATGCTGGAGTCCCGGCTCTGGCGTCCCAGTGGTTGTGGGGCTTCACTCCGGTTGCCCTAAAAACCTGGTGGCCGCGAGGCTTAGCAGCTGTTTGCACCTCTTCACCCTTGCATAGCTGTGCTGGTACATTCGTTGGGTTCTTCTCAGTTCAGGCCTCCCACTATCCAATGGTCGGCGGTCCCTCCCTGCACCGATATGGAACCGCAAACGGTTTACTTGCCAAAGGAGTACATGCAGCTTAAGGAAATGAACGATTTGAGAGGAACGCCCACTGCGCGCTCTCGGGCAACGGATCCTGCAGGGAATCGAAGGGTCTCGGTGGTCTGGCCGGTGTACCCGTTTGCCAGAAGGAAGGTGGCGCCCAAAGCCACTCGGTCTTCGAAAAACGAGCGCGAGATTGCTCCCCGCAGCTCGTTCACGGGAACTCCCACCAAGCCGTCGCCCAGCGGTTTCGCTTTCACGTACTCGAACTCAGCTTTCGCCTGCAAACGAAAGGGAAGCCGACGGGCGGTGGCGACCGCGTCCCAAATCGTCCGCGGAGCTTCCGGGACTGGCTGTCCGGTGTCGGTCTGCCGGGCGTCCGCTTGAGAGTACGAGACCAATAGAGAGCCGTGAGAGAAGTGGTGCTCCAGAGACGCCGACAGAACTTTGTTGCGAGACGGTCCGATGGCCTGCTGCAGGCCGGTGTCGGGATCGATTTTGGCAAGTTCCTGAGAATTCGAGACTCGGCGCAGTACGAGCGAAAAGCGAGTTTGCTTCACCCTCTTTGTGAGCTGCAATTGAGCGGCATGCGATGAGGCCAGAAGACTTGGAGCGGTCGTCCCCGTCCCTATGCGCGGATCTTCCGTGTGAAATGCCTCGCCGTAGCTGAGTGAAACGGAAGGCAGCAGGTTACGATCGCCGGGAATAAAAGTCAGCGTGCCTTTGGGCAACGTGATCGGGGCTAGTTTGTCGAACGAGTTTGGCGGATGGAGCGCGTCTTCATTGTTCATCCCAACAGCTTCTTGCCGGACCCCAACGTCATAATGCAGGTGCGCGCCCAGGGCGCCGTCGATGGAGACGAATGGTTCTAGGAACGAGAGCGCCAGGTTGTTGCTGCTGACCAGATTGAAAACATCCTGCACATTGAGGTGCTTCAGGTCTAGGTTGTGGGGAACATCGCGGCGCAAATCCGCCCCGGCCAGGATCGAGAGCCAACGATGAACTTTGTCGACGTATAAGAACTCTCCACCGAAGACATTTCTCTGCTCGCTTTGTTGAATCAGGCCGTCTCCAAAATCGGAGCGTAAAGTGAGCCCGTAATTGCGGAAAAAGCCAGAAAAGGAAAGTTGCTGATCCGCGCTGAGTCGCCACACGTCCGAGGCTGCGGCGATAAAGTTGTAGGTGCGGTCGAGTTGACCGTTGTTGATGGTGTCTCCGGGAACTGGGACGCCGATTGGGATCAATCCAGGCACATAAGAGAATCCGTAGTAGCCGGCCCCGTACAAGGTGAGATTGTGATCTCCGAGATCGAACTGCCGAAGCCCATTCAACTTGTATTGTTGGCGGTGTTCAAGACGCTTCAGAAAGCCATTGCCCAACGAAACTTCAGCCGCGAGCCATGCATTGGTGCCGGGATTTTGCGGACTCCAGCCCGCGATGGCGTCGGCATCGCGACCATCGCCCATGAACTGCAGAAAAGGGGCGACCCGCTGCACCGGGATGTAGGTTGCCGCTAGATCGACTGCATTATTTCCTTCGCGAACATCGAACGCTCCACCATCAACAGAAACTCCTTCGACTGTCGAGGGAATCAGAATATTTGGATCGGCGTATCCATTGCCGTGGGCATTTGCGGGAAGATTATTGGGTAAGAGGAAGTCACCGATCTGGATGTACTGCGCGATAGGTTCCCCGTGATCGCCCGCGACACCGGGCGCGAAATACTGAGGAGCTTTGATTCCACCGGATGCTGTTTCGATTGGCAAGCCCGGGACTGAGACTGGAGCGCCCGCGCCGCTCGGATTCGCTTCAAGCAATTGATCATGGAGGAATG
>Ga0126378_10002078_pt1 | contig 14830 bp, 13 predicted proteins | sample PanSoiMetPlot_23_FD_92587 | JGI IMG/M metagenome (GOLD analysis project Ga0126378, IMG submission 92587) | Tropical forest soil microbial communities from Panama - MetaG Plot_23 | ecosystem: Environmental > Terrestrial > Soil > Tropical forest > Bulk soil | place: Panama | collected 2016-02-17 | reverse complement strand
TTGCCGACATTGCCGATCGTCAGAAGGCCGGCCATGCCTTGCACCACTTGATTGAGCGCAATGCCGTGCGCGTGCGGATGGTACCAGAGCAACCCGGACGGATGATTGCTGGGCACCGGAATCTTGAAGTCGACCGAATCCATCACGATCGGCCCGTGCTGGTGCGTGGTCGGCGGGACCGGCGTGCCGTTGGCCGAGTTGTACACGGTGACGAGGATGTAATCGCCGAACGTCGGATCGGCGCGGGTTGGCGCTCGCGCTGGCGTCAGCAGGCCATGCGTGTGGAGGTTGGTGGGGTTGAGGAACAGGTTGGCGCCACCCGGATCGGTCACATGGTTGAGCTTGTTCGGATCCACTTTCGGCAACTGGTTGACGAAGTGGATGTTGAGCGAGTCGCCCTGTTGCAGGGCGAGACGCACGCCGCCGTAATCCCAAACCGTGCCCGTTCCGGTCGGGCAACTCGATCCGGTCGCCGGCCGTTGGCAAATTTCGTAGGCCCAGCCGATCGGGTTGATCGGGCTGCGGCCGTTTGGCGGCGTGAACGAGATCGTCGGGATCGGCTTCGCTTTGGCCACCATCATGATGTCCAGTACGCCGTTCTGGCTGGTGAACACGGGTGGCTCGACGAAGTCGGCGGCGAGAGCCGTTTCGATGCCGCACGCCAGTATTGTGATTACGCCGATGGTGCCGACGCATCGGTGCATTGGCTTGCGTTGGGGGGATTTTCGGGACATGGAGACGCCTCCCGCTGTGCGAGATGCCCGCCCACCGAGATGTCTAAGAGCAGAACAGACGAATTGCCCGCGCGCAAAAGAGACGTGCTCAGCAGGGTAGGCGGGGTGTGGTCGGGATAGCGCCGAGAGGATTCGACAGCCTTCACTCGTCACGGCCACCCTCGACCTTCTGCCTTCGCCCTGCGGGCTACGGCGGACAAAAGCCGAGACGCCGCGCCGAAGCCTCGGCGAAGGCGGGGCTCCTCAGCATCAGGGCGGAGCGAAGACCCCGCGAGATCGAATCAAAACGAACTCCTCCTCGTGGTGAGGAGCGTCGCGCAGCGACGCGTCTCGAACCACGGGCCGCGGGCTCAGGATGGGGTGGATTATGAAGCCGTAGGGCTGCGGCCGCCATTGCAAACCCCCGTGAACACGAAGCACTTACTGCGGTTGCGATTGGTCGAGCAGCTTTCGCTTTCTGCCCGTCATGCGGCTCCCTGCCTTCCCGGGCCTGCCGCCAAGCGCAGCTCCTGCCTACTTCTCCACTACCTGGACTTGGCGCAGCACTGCCAGCAGCTCCGCACGAAGCGTGGCAGGCGGCCTTGCCGAAGTCGTGGAGAGGTGCAGGTCGATCCAGGTCCCGGCCTGAACGCGCTCTGCACGCAGGTGGGCGCTGGTGCCTCCCGGCACCGACACATCGAAGGCAACCACCTCCCACGGACCAGTCTTGAGCATCTCGACCCGGTTCGGCGCGAGGGCGCCGGCATAGGCTGGAGACCGGCTCTCCGACTGCCAGAACTCCTTGAGTCCCTTATAGCTCGAGGCTGGCTCGAGCCAGCCGCTGAGGATGAGCTGCGGATCGCGTCTCGTCAGCTTGAAGTAGTTCGTGCTGGCGGGCGCCGCGTCGTCGGGACGGAGCGAGGGGTCAGACATCTTGACGATGACTCGGCTCTGCGGCGCAGTGAACGTGAACGGCGCACCAGGGGAGGGGGCAGCCGTGGCGACACCAGTACCCGACTCGAATTGCAGCGAGGAGAGCAGCGACATGGCCTTTGCGACCTCGGGCTGCGAAGGATCGTCGAATTGGATGGTGGCGATGAGCATCACTCGACCGTCGAGGACTGCCATGGCGTTGCGCATGACCTTGTAATTGCCGGGCTCGGCGGCCTTGCCCACCAGCGACGCGTCGGTGAGCTGGACCACCCAGCCCGAGCCGCGCGAAAGCGCGAGCGGTTTCGGATCGAACGCCTTCTCGACCGAGCCGTCGACGAACTGGCGCGTCATGTCTTCCAGCCGACCCTTCACCTGCTCCGCGTCCAGAGGCTGCCCGGACGGCGAAACGATGAGCGAGAACTGGGCGTTTACCACGGGGGCCGTCTGGGGCTGAGCGACGAGATAGAACTCCACCTCATTGGTACGCTGCGCGCGGACGCTCCACCCGGTCGGTGTGGTCACGCGAACAGTGCCATGCCCTGGCCAGTCGAAGGCCTCAGCGTGCACTGCGGCGACCCCGAAACCCGTCGCGAGTACAAAGGCGGTCGTGAGCAGACGCATAGCTGGCTCCGAGCCGAGGGGCAGGTGAATTTAAAAAGGATGGCACTCGGGGAAAGGTCGAGGCAAGAGGCCTGTAGACAGGTGTGCGGTAAGTGGCCGTGACCGGCCATCGATGGCTCGGCGGCACTTCGCAGCGAAGTTCGCATCACGGGGTCGAAAAGCGCTCGCGAGTGTTTCCATCTATCTCGATGCCACACGCCAACACGCGAGCGTCTTGTTGTGCCACTGGGGCGACCCTTCTCGCAATCGAGTGCGTCGCAGACCCTCTCAAACGCAGTGCCCATCGTCCTGACCAAATTAGGATCGAACGCCTTCCCCTTCAGGTACGGCGTGATGGGCATGGTCCACCCAATTGCAAGCGCCTACATAGGTTAAGTGTAGTACGGCGTCAGACCGAATCCGTGTAACAATCGCGGCACCGGCTGACATTCTGCGCGCTGACTCTGTTTTGTTTTAAATCTCACACGGCCGGGCGTAATGGCATCCAAGTCTGAGGAATACCGCGCGAGGGCGCACGACGCGGAAACGCGCGCTCTTGAAATCGACGATCCCGACCTCAAACGACAATTCGAAGAAATCGCCACGGAGTGGTTTCGGATGGCCGAACTGGCCGCCCGCCACGGCTGGTAGAGGCCAAATCTCGGTCGGCGGCCGCAACCAACAGTGTGATGGAACCGCAGGAAGCCAGCGGTCTCGCGGTGCGTCCGTCAAGCGAGCTTGGCTAGCTCTTTGCGGCGCCTCGCAGTGACACGGCCACCGAACCCGTCGGCTCTGACATCGACAGCTTGATGCAGTGAGGCTCATGATATGGCCCTACTTCGTCTCACTCGCAGCGAGACAGATCCGGTCAAGCAAAACACTGCCATCAATCAGATTGCGGAAAAGGTGGGTGGCCTCACTGGCGCGAGTGGATTTTTCTCGCAGTCAATGTGGGAAGCTTTACGCGTGACACGTCGCTTGCGACTGGAACGCAAACTGTAACTGGGGTAGGGTTTACACCCAAGCTGGTCTTTCTCTTGGCCGCTGATACTACCGGTACAAGCGATGGCACGTGGCGATCTGTTGTTGGCTTGTCAATTGCGCTCCATCAGGGAGGCGGAAACAACTATTTTGGACCATTCAGAGCTTCAATTCTGATGGCTTTGTTGTCAGTTGGACAAAGGTTGTAACGCCAACCCGAACGAGAAGGATAGCCTATTTGGCGATCGGATGAGCTGACTGGATAGGAGCGACCAGAGTGAGAAATGTCATTGACGTGACCGAAGCGCCCTACAACGCAGTCTGCAACAACTCGGCGGACGACTGGGACGCGATCCAGCGGGCGCATGATGATTTGAAGCTTGGTGGTCTTATGATTATCCCAGGCGTTTCTAAGATTAGCCAGCCACTGGCGATCAGCAAGCCGATATCGTTCCGGGGCCTGCATCGCACCTCGACCGGCCTTTTCAGCTTCGGGGACGAGAAGGTGTTGACCATCGCCGATAACATCGCAGTGGAGGTCAGCAACATGGGCCTTTATGGCTTTCAGGACGCCAACGCGACGGCCAACGTTTGCGAAGTTGGGATCAATGCCGACGTCACGTTCCGGGATCTGAATATCTGGGGCGGCCTCTGGGCGCTAAAATATCAGGGCAGCGACAGCACCATCGACAACTGCTTTATCTCAGGGGCAGGCGCCGCCGGCGGCTGCGTCTATTCCCAGGGCTCCGGGTGGTGGAAACGGGTCAAATGCGACAAGGGCGCCTTCGCCCAGCAATTCTGCTTCATGCAGGGTTCCCCGGTCATGCCAGGCACCATAGAGCAGTCGCTCGTGCAATGCGATTTCTCAGGGGACTATGAGAGCTCGTTCTACGTCGATGACGGCGGAACCCGCGTCGTGTCCTGCGTCCTGTCGCAGTGCGTCACGTCCAACCAGATCATTGTCGGCACGGCCCTATGGCTCGCCTTCGGACAGCATCGCTTTGGGGCCGGGATCAACGTTGTTGGCCCAAACGTGCCGATCACGGTGGCCGACAGCCTCGCTTTGACGCGCATAGGAGTGAACAGCACCGTCAAGCACCTTTCCAACAACATCAACATTCAATGAGTCCTTTCCGCAATGAGATTCCGCCGAAAAATCGTTTAGAAACAACGGTCGATTTTGCGATTGGCGAGCCACGGTCGATGAAGACGGGCACTACTCGTTCGCCGTTCCCCTATGATGCTGCAGCCGGCGACGCGCTCGAACCGGTAAGTCCGCGCCGACCTGCGATTTTGCACTACGCCTTGCAGGCGCTCCCTTCGATCTTAGGAGGTTGGCCCCGGTAAGATGACAGACGGCCTCAAAGCCGTGGATCGATCGGCTCGCTTTCGAGTGCCAGCACCGCGAACACGCATTCGTGGACCCGCCTCAGCGGCTCGCGAGCGACAAAGCGCTTTAGCGCCTCGTGACTGAGGGCGAACTCGCGCAGCGCAAGATTGCGCTTGCTCCCGAGATTACGCTGGCGCAGCCGGTCGATGTGTTCAGGCGCGTCATATTCGGGACCATAGATGATGCGCAGATATTCGCGGCCGCGCACCTTCAAGGCGGGCTGAATAAGGCCCTTTTTTCCGCGTGCGATGAAGGCGCGAGGCTTGACCACCATGCCTTCGCCGCCATGGCTCGTTAGAGCCTCCCACCAGACAACGGCATCGTGGACAGCTGAATCGTTATCAAGCGCGACGGTACGCCATTGTGTTCGTCTGATGACTCCATTTGAGGCCGTGGCCAACCGGTCTGCCAAGCCCATGTGCCAGACGTGATCCTGGTCGAACCAGACGCGCCCCTCACTTGCGAGAAGATGGAAGGGAGCGACCTTCAGATCGGCGATGCCGGTCACCGGCCAGATGTAGGGTGCCCAGGCCTTGCCGTAGAGTTCCGCGCGCCGAACCCGATCGGTAAAGCGATCGCGGAGGCCCGCCACGTCGAGGCCCCGTTCCGCGGCATGCGCCAGTGCGTCCGCAGCGGCGGTGAGACCGGCATAGGAGGACGCGGCAACTGGTGCATATTGGCTTTCGATCAGGCTTCCAGCCTTGGCTGACCAGGGCATGATCTCGGCGTCGAGAAGGAGCCAATCGCTTGCGATTTCATCCCAGAGACCAGTCTTGTCGATCGCAAGCCGCAACGCCTCCAGAAGCCCGTCGGTCATCGCATTGTCGTTGAAAAAGCCACGGCCGGTACGCGTCCAGATCGCTCCCGTCTCGTCCCCCGTCACGCCAAATCGCGCCCTGGCCGCACTCGAACTCCTGCAGAGCGCGATAACAGCGCGCGAACCCATATGCTTTTCTTCGCAAATGACCTCATCCACGCCGCGTTCGCGGAAATGTGCGAAGGCGTCCTCCGGCCGCTCCAGCCACCCCTCCCGAGCACTGGTCTCCGAAGGCGACATCGTTGGCGGCAGGTAGGCGAGCCATTGCGGCGCAAGCGCAAACCGGCTCATGACTTCCAGCGCCGCGCTCGCATTCTCCTCCGCGACTACGATCCTTCCTTGCAAGTCTGTATCGATCCAGCGCCGTCCGCTGACATCCTTGATGTCGAGCACCTGGTCCGCGTCGGCCTGGGCTGAGGCCGGGCCAGTGGCGCTTGCGAGCGGGCGGATCGGTTCACACCAAGTGCGCTCCGCAGGAACGTCCGCGATCTCCTTCTCGGGCCAGCGCAATGCCGTCAGCCTGCCACCGAAGACGCAACCAGTATCGATGCAAAGTGTGTTGTTGACCCAGTCGGCTCGCACCACCGGTGTGTGGCCATAGATGACGGTCGTAGAGCCGCGATAGTTCGCCGCCCAGTCGGCGCGCACGGGCAGCCCAAACTCGTCGATCTCGCCGGTGGTCTCGCCAAACAGGGCGAACTCCCGGACCGCTCCCGAACCGCGACCGATCATCTCTTCCTTCAAGCCCGCATGCGCGACTGCCAGCCGTCCGCCATCCAGCCAGACATGGCTGCGGAGTCCGTCGAGAAAGGTTGCGACCGTCTCGCGAAAGGCGCGATCCTGGTCTGCTAGCTGATCGATGGTCTGTTGCAAGCCGTGAGCGATGGTGACTTTGCGGCCCGCAAGCCAGCGCTGGAGCTTGCGATCATGGTTGCCCTGGACAGCATACGCGGTGCCAGCGGCAGTCATGCTCATCGCGATGCGCAGCACATCCGGCGAGTTGGGACCACGATCGACGAGGTCGCCGACGAAGACCACCTTCCGCCCCTCGGGCGGCGTCACCGTGACATTGCGATCGTGCTGGCCATCCGACCATTCGACGCGATAGCCGAGCTTTGCGAGCAGAGTTTGCAATTCGTCGGCGCAACCGTGGACGTCGCCGATAATGTCGAACGAACCTGGCTCCTTGCGCTTGTCGGTCCAGAGCGGCTGACGCATGACGGCGGCAGCTTCGATGCTGTCTAGGCTCGACAGTTTCCATAGCTGCCGAAAGCCCTCGCGCTGCAAGCCGCCGAGGCCACGCCGGATCTCCGAAACCATTCTCTGCACGACCTGTCCGCCGAACGGGCGGTCTGGCCGCCTCTTGTTGCGAGCAATGCATATGTCGATGCCGGGATCGAACACGATGGCGACCGGCAAGGCGTGCCATGTGCGGGCGAGTTCGACCCAGCCTTTACGATCGGCGGCGCGGACATTCGTGGCGTCGATGACTGCGAGCTTCCGGTGCTTCAGGCGCTTGCCGGCGATTTCACGCACCAAGTCGAATGCGTCCGCGCTGACGTTTTGGTCGTTTTCATCATCCGCCACCAGGCCACGGCAATAGTCCGACGAGATCACCTCGGTCGGCAAAAAGTGTTTCGCCGCGAAAGTGGACTTGCCGGATCCTGTCGAGCCAATCAGCACGACCAGCGAGAAATCAGGAATGTCGATATTCATGTGCGGCAGTGATTATCGCGTGAAGACGGCCATCTGGGTGGGCGATCCAAGTAGTTCGTCGTTCGTACCGATACCACTGAATTTCGCACGATAGCCGTAGGCCGCGCCGATCCTTTCCGCCCAGCTGCGAAACTCGGTGCGGGTCCATTCGAATCGATGGTCGCGATGGCGGAAGCGGCCTCTCGCGAGATTCGGAAACAGCGTGTTGTATTCCGCGTTGGGAGTGGTCACCAGGACAGTGCGTGGCCGCGCTTCACCGAATACGACGCGCTCGACGAGCGGGAGACGATCGGGGTCGAGATGCTCGATGACCTCCACCAGCGCCGCCGCATCGACATCGGCCCATCGCTCGTCGCGGTAGGTGAGAGAGCCGTGCAGCAACGATACCCGGTTCTCCGGCGGTCCACCCGGCATGCGCAGCTTGAGCCGCTTTGCAGCCCGCTCCAATGCACTCGCTGCCGGATCAAGGCCAATCATCCGACCGGGCCACCGATCGCGCAGCAGATGGTGCAGGAGTTTGCCTTCGCCGCAACCAAGATCGGCAATCGTTTTCGCGCCGCTCGCACGCAGCGCCTCAACGACCGCCGCCATGCGTTGGTCGTTGAGGCGGATCGGCGTCTCTAGCGCATCCTCCTCCCCACTGCGCTCGTCAGGCTCGAGAGGCTCGTCCTGGGTCTCGGGTACGAGGCGTTCCAGCGCGGCGCTTGCCAGCGTGCGACGATGACGAAGATAGCGGAAGACGATCAGTTCCTTAGCAGGATGCTGCTCGAGCCAACCTTCGCCTCGCTTCAGCAGCTTCTCGATCTCGTCGTCGCCGACCCAGTAATGCTTGGCGTCGTCCATGACCGGGATCAACACGTAGAGATGATTCAGCAGCGCGCTGAGACGGGCGGTCCCGCTGAGGCGCAGACGTGCATAGGCCCTGCTGGTGGTTTCGCCATTCGGACCGGCAATCGGGTCGAGATCGACGCGCCAGCCCAGCGGCTCGAAGAGCTGTCGTACCACTTGCTCACCGCCGCGCATGGGTAGCGGCGTGACCACGGCTTCCAGGGGAAGATCGCTGTCGGCGAGCTCCTGCCGCGCGCTGCTCACACCATTCATGGCCGTCCGGAACGCCTTATTGAGCGCCACCGACAGGAAGGAGGATGCCGCATACGGGCGATCGTTGACGTATTGGTCAAGCAGGCCGTCACTCTGTCCCTTGCCCCTGACAAGACCGATGGGGTCGATATCAAGCACCAGCGCAGCTTCGCAACGCGTTTCGCCGGCCTCGGGATAGAACACCAGAACCTTGCCGTAGGTGAGTTCAAGCTCTTGCATCCGGTCGGGATGCTTGTTTAGCAAGAATCCCAGATCGGTTGCCGGCTGATAGGTCGTGGCGATCGACAAGAACATGCCATCAGATAGCCGATGATCGGATTTACATCCAGTGGTTTCATCGCAACGCCGTGGTTGCCGGACGTTTTCAAGGTCGCCGTTGGGCTGCAAGAGGCACGTGCAAGTCGGCAGAACGACTGCAAGGAGTCTGCACGAAAACTGCAGTCTGGGCGCGACGCATGGTTTTTGTCAGATCGTGATTTAGCGAAGGACAGCGCAGGATCGGCGGAGCGCAGACCGTCAACCGAGGCATTGCAAGATAAAAGGCGCGAGGTGCGCCCCGGTCGGAGAGCGGAATAAGGCATTAGGATCAACTCGCCGCGACGAGGTGCACTTTTGGCTCGCAGCCTCCAATTTTGCGCAAGCCTGTGCACAATCGTAGATCCCTACACCTCGTCGGCCGCGTCGAGCTATGATCGCTTGGAGCAAGCCGTTGCCGGACGACCGCAAGCCGGTCAAGGCGCGCGCCCGGGGCCGCCGGCTTGCGGCCTTGACCGGCTCGCGGCCGCCCGGCTCTCTGGCCTCCAAGCGATCATGGCGTCCCACGAGCGAGGGCGCTCCCGGTGCGACCGAGGTGGAGACAGCGGCGTAGCGCGGCGTGGACTTCGGTCGTTCTGCGGAATGGTGATGGGTGCCACACTCGCGCCATGGCTCGCTCCCAAGAAACGCGGCGACGGCGCTCGGCTGCACTGGCCGGGGGACTCGGCGATCTGCAAGACTATGCGCGTCGACCGACGCGCCGGGCCAGGCGATCGGGGAAGGCACATCCGCTCGACTGGACGGTGACCGACGACTGGCCGGAGGACGTGCCGGTGACTGAGGCCGAGATCGACGTGTTCGAGGCTTGGTTCGGCGACCTGTTCGACGAGCTGTTCTCGACAGGCGACTGACGGGGGAAGGGCATCATGACCGCACTGGTTCGCGCGGCTCTGTACCTGCGGGTCTCGACCGGACGGCAGGCGGACAGCGATCTCTCCATCCCGGACCAGCGCCGTCAGGCGACAGGCTACTGCATATCGCGAGGGTGGGAGATCGTCGCCGACTACGTCGAGCCCGGCGCGTCGGCGACGGACGACCGGCGGCCCGAGTTCCAGCGCATGATCGACGCGGCCACCGCCAAGCCGCCGGCCTTCGACGTCATCCTGGTCCACAGCTTCAGCCGCTTCTTCCGCGACCAGTTCCAGCTCGAGTTCTATGTCCGCCGGCTCGCCAAGAACGGCGTGCGGCTGGCGTCGATCACCCAGGAGCTCGGCGACGATTCGATGAGCAACATGATCCGGCAGATCATGGCGCTGTTCGACGAATACCAGTCGCGGGAGAACGCCAAGCACACGTTGCGCGCTATGAAGGAGAACGCCCGCCAAGGGTTCTGGAACGGCGCGCTGCCGCCGATCGGCTACCGCATCGTCGAGGCCGCAGAGCAGCGCGGCGTCCACGTCAAGAAGACCTTGGAGATCGATCCCATCCAGGCCGAGACCGTGCGGCTGATCTTCCGCCTGGCGCGCGAAGGCGACGGCCGCTCAGGCCCGATGGGCGTCAAGTCGATCACCACGCATCTCAACGCTGCCGGCATTCGCACGCGTGACGGCGGGCGCTGGGGGATCGGCGCCGTGCACAACGTTCTCACCCGAACGACATACGTCGGCCGCCATCGGTTCAACACCACACTCTGGAAGACCGGCGAACGGAAGCCGGAGGCCGAGGTGGTCGAGATGGCTGTTCCGCCAATCATCGATACGGCCGAGTTCGAGGCCGTGCGGGCGCTGCTCAAGTCCCGCAGCTCGGCGCTGACCGCGCCGCGCATCGTCAGTGGTCCGACCCTCCTCACGGGCATCTGCTTTTGCGCCGCCTGCGGCAGGGCCATGACGCTACGGACCGGGAAGGGAGGGCGCTACCGGTACTACACGTGCTCGACCAAAGCCCGTCAGGGTGAGACCGGCTGCGCGGGCCGCACAGTGCCAATGCACAGGCTGGACACGCTGGTCGCCGACCACATCGAGCGCCGGCTGCTGCAGCCCGCCCGGCTCGCCCAAATCTTGTCATCAGTGCTCGACCGCCGCAAAGAACGCGCCGAGCGCCGAACGGCGCATATCGCCGAATTGCGCAAGCGGGCGGCCGCCGCAGACGCCAAGCTCAAGCGGCTGTACGACGCCATCGAGAACGGCATCGCCGATGTCTCCGATCAGATGCTCAAGGAACGCGTGACCGAGCTCAAGGTCATCCGCGATCAGGCCCGTGCTGACGCAGAGCGGGCCGAGGGTGCGCTCGATCGGCTCGGGCCGAGCATCACGCCCCAGGCTCTCAAAACGTTCGCAAGGCAGGCCCGCAAGGGCCTGCGGACCGAGGGCGGCGGCTACCGTCGCGACCACCTCCGCGCGCTCGCCCAACGCGTCGAGGTCGACGCGAAAGAAGTTCGCATCATGGGGTCGAAAAGCGCTGCTGCGCACGCTTGTCGCCGGATCGAGCGCAAAAACGGCAGGTTTTGCAGTGCCCAGTTTTGTACCGAAGTGGCGACCCCGCCAGGATTCGAACCTGGGACCTTCAGCTTAGAAGATAGAGTTCGAGGGGCAGTTATCCACAACGCAGGGCGCCGGGAAGCCGCCAGAAAGACGCCACAAGCTTGTAAAGCGAGGGCAAATCACTTCATACCTTCAGTCAGACGGCGCCATTGATACGCCGAGAAGACGCCACCGCGATCTTCCCGTGGGCTTCCCAGAGGTGATTCATGAAGCTGACTGACAGGGCCATCACCGCCCCGGTCCCGGCCGGCAAGGCGGATCATATTGCCTTCGACTCCCGCGTGCCTGGGTTCGGCCTTCGATCGAGAGGCGACGCACGCACCTGGATCTTTCAGTACAAGATCGCCGGCCACACGCGCCGCATGGTGATTGGCAAGGCGACCGCGATCAAAGCCGAGAAGGCGCTCGGGATCGCCCGCGGGCTCTATCAGCGGGTGATGGACGGCGGCGACCCAAAGAACGAGCGCGAGATCCGCAGGGCGGAAGCGGCCAACACACTTGGCCCGCTGGTCGAACGCTATCTGGAGACCAAGAAGGGCGATCTCCGGCCCCGCAGCCTCGCCGAGGTCAAGCGCCATCTCGAGGAGCACGCCAAGCCGCTGCACAAGCTGCCGGTCAATTCGATCACTCAAGCCGTCGCCGCCGACCGTCTGAATGACGTCGCCAAGGATAGCGGTGTCGTGGCGGCGAACCGCATGCGCTCTTCGCTGTCGGCAATGTTCGTGTGGGCGATGAAGCAAGGATATGCCGAGCGCAATCCAGTCATCGGCACGACGACGAGGAAGGAAAAGTCCAGAGAACGTGTTCTCAACGACGCTGAGTTGAAAGCAATTTGGAATGGCCTCGACGGCGATCAGTACGGTGCGATCATCAAGCTGCTGATACTCACCGGCCAGCGCGCGAATGAGATCGCCGGGCTGCGCTGTTCCGAGATCGACTTCGAACGCAACCTGATCACGCTGGCGGCCGAGCGCACCAAGAATGCGCGCGTGCATCAACTGCCGATGTCGGCTGAGGTGCGCGAGATCCTTGAGGCAAGAGCGAAGCAGCAAGCACAAGAGAACGAGAAGAAAGACGAGAACGACCGCGACCTCGTTTTCGGTTACCGCGAAGGGCCATTTTCCGGGTGGAGCAAAGCGAAAGCCGCGCTCGACGAGCGGTTGGGAAAAGCGCTCGCCAAACCGCTAGCGCATTGGGTCCCACATGACCTTCGCCGCACCGTCGCAACACGGATGGCCGACCTCGGGGTGCAGCCTCACGTGATCGAGGCAGTGCTAAACCACGTTTCGGGCCACAAGGCCGGCGTCGCCGGCATCTACAACAGATCGCTCTACTCCGCCGAGAAAGCCGCAGCCCTCGCCCTGTGGGCTGATCACGTAATGGCGGTGATCGAGGGCCGAAAGTCCAAGGTGGTGCCGCTGCAGCGAACAGGAGGCTAACAGCCATGGGTGAGCAGTGGCTGTCTTTCGTCAATGCTGCCTCGCTGATCGCTCGGCGCTCAGGCGTCAAATTTGGAGAGGCTGAAACACTGCTGCGTGGTTTGATCGCAGACGGTCGTATCAGTACGGAGCCCAACTCGGAATTTAAGAAGAGCCTTGAGGAACGCTACGCGATCGAGCGCGCCGCAAAACCAGAATCTGCGTTTGATGTCTTGGGCGATGCCGCCGCGCGGAACCACATGGACATGGCTGTCGCCGACAATCCCCTCGTCAGTCAAAGTGAGCTCATTGAGTTGATGAATGCGGCAGATCAAGCGAGCCAAGTGTCAGAGCCGTCGCTCGATGAGTCGCCGCCCGGCCAACAGGCGGCAAGTTCGCAAGTCATTCCCTTGGCTCCAAGGCGACGCAACAAGCGGGACCGCGCGCGGCAAGCCATCACGGCCTTATGGCCAGAAGGCGTCCCTGACCAGAGCGTGTTGGCGAACGACACACTGTGCCGAAGGGTCACCGAGTGGCTGGAGAAGGATTGTACGGAGAGGAATATCCCCGCAGTCGATATCAGCGATGACACCATCCTCCGGGCGGCCGGTCGAATGAAATAAGCCCGCCGCATCGGCCGCAACAGCCGCATCGGCCGCAATGCGCGCAACGCTCCTGATGCGGCGTGCAACTTTCGCCCTGCTGCCGCACCTCTCGCTCAAATGGCGCTGATCTGACGCGCCACGGAACGCGAGAGGTTCTTCGATGTCCGATCCCCTTGACCTTGTCCGCGTGGTCGACGAGCCGACCGCGATCATGCTTGTCGGTGTCTCGCCGCGCACCTGGGACCGGCTGCGGGCGAAGGGCGACGTCCCCCCGATCACCAAGCTCGGCGACCGCCGCATCGGCTATCGGCTGGTGGACTTGAAGGCCTGGCTCGACGCTCGCCGCGTCACCGTTGCCGGCGAGCCGATCGCCGCTGCCTGAAGCACGAAACCCGCCGCACGGGGCGACGGGCTTCGGAAAGGTATGCAGGACGATCTCGACACCCGCCCTGTAAGCCAGCGCCGAAATCCCGTCAAGCCATGCGGCCTCGACCGAGGACCGCACATGACTACGACCGAAGCGCCACCGGCTGAAACCGAGCCGATCGAGATCGCGAAGTTCTGGAAGAACCGCAAGGGCGATGCAGTTGTCGTCCGGCTCACCAGCTACAACGGATTCGACCTCGTCGACATCCGCACGCACTTCACGGACAAGGCCGACGGCAAGCTGAAACCCGGCAAGGGCTTCACGTGCAACGTCCGGCTCCTGCCCGAACTGAGCGCCGCGCTCGACAGAGCCACGACGCGCGCGCGGGATCTTGGCTTGCTCAGGGATGAGAAGCCATGACGCGCGAGCGGCTTCCCAATCGGCGCGGCAGCGAGACCTTCGACCTCGAATGCGAAGGCCTGCCCTACGTCGCCACGGTGTCGCGCTTCGACGACGGTCGGCTGGGCGAAATCTTCGTCACCAACAACAAGGCCGGCAGCGCGGCGGACACGGCGGCAAGAGACGCAGCGATCACATGCAGCCTCGCCCTACAACACGGCGCGGACCTCGACACATTGCGCAGGGCACTCTGCCGCGACAGGACCGGCAGGGCGAACAGCCCGCTGGGCATCGCGCTCGACAGGATCGCGGAGGGCGGGCCGTGAAAGAACCCACGCCGCGCCATCAGGCTCTTGTCGACGCCTGGCGTGACGTTGCGACGGCAGGCGACGTCGACGACAAGCGTGAAGCCTATCAGGCGGCCATGCTCGCGATCTTTCGGCCTGGTGGCCCGGTCGACGAGGGCGAGATCGACAAGGCAGAGGCCACCGACGAGGCTGTTGAGCTCGGCGAGGCACACGACGGCCTATTCCGCGATCGCGAGGAATTGGAACACCTCATCCGGCAAGCGTCTCTGGGATGGCGCGCGCTCGCACCTTGCCGGCCGCGTGAGCCAGGCGAGTGGGCGCCGAACTCGCTATGGAATCCCGCTAACATCAAAGTAGCTGCGCCGGCCATCAGGGCAACACCGTATCAGTGGCGGGAGCTGCAGGAGATCCGGCGCCGCGCGTGGCTGTACGGGCGCCATTACATCCGCGGTTTTCTGTCGACGACGATCGGCCGGCCGGGCCTCGGCAAAACCGACCTTGCGATCGTGGAGTCGATCGACATGGCGGCCGCTCGCAAGATTCTCGACCACCAGGACCGCGACCCGTTGCGGGTTTGGTACCTCGGCGAGGATACCAGGGAGGAGCTCGAGCGGCGCGTCGCAACGGCGTGCGCGGTGCACGTGATTGGGGGCGACGACCTCGGCGGCCGGCTGTCCGTCGACTCGG
>Ga0126378_10002077_pt1 | contig 14835 bp, 9 predicted proteins | sample PanSoiMetPlot_23_FD_92587 | JGI IMG/M metagenome (GOLD analysis project Ga0126378, IMG submission 92587) | Tropical forest soil microbial communities from Panama - MetaG Plot_23 | ecosystem: Environmental > Terrestrial > Soil > Tropical forest > Bulk soil | place: Panama | collected 2016-02-17 | reverse complement strand
GCGACAACGCCGTAGTCGCTCTGCATGAATCCCGCGATTGCGGCGGCGGACATCGAAGAAATCGCCCAGACAAAAAATCCGAGGAGAAGATATTTCAGTCCGCGGAACGGGATGTCGATCCAGCGCCAGATGCGGAAGTTGCGCCCGAAAAGCTTTTCGCCGAGGAGGCCCAGGTATTCCGAAACAGTGCCGATGGGACAAAGCCAACTGCAGAAAGCTTTGCGCAGCAGAAAAGAAATTGCCAGGAACGTGATCAGCAGGAACATGGCAGCGGGGTGGATCGCGGGAACATGACCGGTCAGCAAGAAATATTTGAAGTTCATCAGGCCCGCGATGGGCAGCCACCCTTCGATTCCGGGAGGTGGGGCGGCGATCGTCGAGTTCGCCCCATTCTCCAGCGCGCGAACCCAGAAGTAGAATTGAGTTCCGAGCCAAACATTCAAAAGCAGAAATGCGGCCTGATAGCTGCGGCGAAGTAACTGAGAGTAGTCGCGGTCCATGCGGCGGATGAGTTTCTTCTTTGCCTTGATGTGCTTGGCAGGTGCGGCGTGCTGCTCCTGGCCTACATTTAGGATCACCGTTGAAGTTGTTGAGCCCATTTCCTGGTCAGGCTAACAGTCGGATGAACGCAGCGCTGTGACAAGAGTCACTACATATTGCCGGTAGGCCCTCTCGTAAGTACGGATTCCAAAGGACTTAGTGTCGAAAGAAAAATCGGAGCCCCTGTAGACCTGTTACACGAAATCTGTAGAATGGCAGGGCTATGGCAAAACTCACTTTTCTAGGCGCAGCTGGATGTGTCACGGGATCTAAATACTTGGTGGAAGCGGCGGGCAAACGGTTGCTGGTGGATTGCGGTCTCTTCCAGGGCACGAATGAGTTAAAAGACCGCAATTGGAAACCGCTTCCGGTCGATCCGAAGGCAATCGATTATGCGATGTTGACGCACGCGCACCTCGACCATACCGGCTGGCTGCCCGTGCTCGTCCGCGACGGGTTTCGCGGCCCCATCTTCGCCAATCCCGCGACCATTGAGCTGACGGAAATTTTACTCAAAGACTCGGCGCATTTGCAGGAAGAGGACACGGAGCGCGCAAAAAAGAAAAAATACAGCCGCCATGCTGAACCTCGCTCGCTCTACACGCCCGAGGACGTCGATCCGGTGCTGAAACTCATGAAGACCATGCCGCGCAGCGGCTGCTTCGACATTAGCCCGGAGTTTCGCGTTTGCGGATTCGATGCGGGGCACATCTTAGGCTCTTCCAGCCTGGAACTGACGATCACCGAGGGCGGCAAGAAGATTGTTGTGGTTTTCTCCGGTGACATTGGGCGCTATGGCCAAGTGATTCTGAAAGATCCGACGACACCGCCCTCGAATGCGGATGTGTTGATTTGCGAGTCTACCTATGGCGACCGCGAGCATCAGGATGGTGACCCCGCGGGACTGCTTGCGGACGTGGTGAATCGCGTAGTGAAGCGCGGTGGCTCCATTGTGATTCCGGCGTTTGCCATCGGCCGCACACAAACGTTCATGTACTATCTGCGGCAACTCGAAGACCAGCAGCGCATCCCGCGCATTCCCGTTTACGTGGATAGCCCGATGGCGCTCAGCGCGACAGACCTCTATGTGAAACACAAGGAAGACCACGACCTGGAGTTTGTGCGGGAAGAAGGCACCGACGGCAAGGGCGACCCGCTGAACGTGCATGAGTTCCATTTGACAAAGTCGGCGGAAGAGTCCAAGGCCATCAACAATGTGAAAACGCCTTGCATCATCATCTCCGCGAGCGGAATGGTGAGCGGCGGGCGCGTGCTGCATCACATGGTGCAACGGCTGCCCGATGCGCGGAATGCCGTGATCCTGGCAGGATTCCAGGCGGAAGGCACGAGGGGGCGGGCTTTGCAGGAGGGCGCAAAAACCTTGAACATTTTCGGCCAGGCCGTGCCCGTATGCGCGGAAATTGTGGAGATGGGCCAATTCTCCGCGCATGCGGGAAAGAGCGAATTGCTCCGCTGGCTCGCTGCGCTTCCCTCTCCGCCTAAGCAGACGTACCTGACTCATGGTGAGCCTGCTGCGGCGGAAGCGCTCCAAGCTGCGATCAAGGAAAAATTCAAATGGAACGCCGCCGTCGCGCGTTACTTGGAAACAGTTCCACTTGGAACGTAGGTGCCTGGAGTACGCAAAGTGACGGAAGCAAAAACTGAAGGGCTTGTTAGAAGCAACCCTTCACTGTCATTCCGAGCGTAGCAGGCCGACTTTTTCTTCCCGCCCCGCTCCTGCGGGGCGGTCGGCTTGCGAAGTCGAGGAATCTCTCTTCTAACACGGAGCACTCTGAAACTTCGAGGACGTGTCATTCCGAGGAGCGAGACTTCCGCAGATCGAAGCCGGGAAGCTGCCAGATGACCGGCTGCCACATCCCCCCAATCTCGCACGCGAAAACCTCTCCCCTTGCTTACCGAGGGGAGAGGTGCTATCCTCGGTTACCGAGGGCATAGACTTGAGCAAACCTTCTGATCTCGTGCAGGGCACACTGGACATGCTGCTCCTGAAAATTCTTGCGCTTGAGCCGTTGAACGGATTCGCAGTCAGTCAGCGGTTAAAGCAGGTGTCCGGCGACGTTTTGCAGGTGAGCGACGGATCGCTCTATCCAGCTCTGCACAAGTTGGAACAGGAGGGCTGGATCACCGCCGAGTGGAAAACGTCCGAATATGGACGGCGGGCGAAATACTATTCGCTGACGCGGCTCGGGAGGCGGCAACTCGAAAAGGAAGCCGATAACTGGGGCAGGCTTTCGAGCGCCATTTCGCGCGTAATTAAGATTAAAGAGGCGTGAGCGTCGCGCGCTCCCGGCCTGCCGTCATTTCGAGCCTGCCTGAGGCAGGCAGGCGAAGCGAGAAATCTCTCTTCGCACGCTTAGGAGTACATCATGCGACCGGAACATTGGCTATACACGATTCCATTGCGGCTGCGGTCGTTGTTTCGCTGGGCGCAGGCGGACCAGGAGTTGGACGCCGAATTGCGCGATCACCTGGAACGAAGAACCGCGGAATACGTGGCGCAAGAGATGACGCTAGAGGAGGCGCACCGTCGCGCGCGCCTTGACCTGGGCGGTATCGAGCAGAGCAAAGAAAACTGTCGCGATGCGCGACAAGTTACCTTGTTCTTGGACTTCGTGCAGGACACTCGCGTCGGCCTGCGCATGTTACGGAAGAATCCCGGCTTCACGGCCGTGGCGGTTCTAACGCTGGCGCTGGGCATTGGCGCCAACACAGCGATCTTTAGCGTAATCAACGCGGTCCTCTTGCAAACTCTGCCCGTAAAAGATCCGCAGCAGCTTGTTCTTTTCCAATGGGAGGGCGGCAAATGGCCTCCGAATTTCTCGATGATGGGCTGGCACTCGGACTTTGCCTTTTCCTACGAGGAGTTCAAGGAGTTCAGCGCGCAGGATAATGTGATGTCCAGCGTCTTCGCGTTTGTTCCACTGGGCATTAGCGACCAAAACACCAACGTGGGCGTCGATGGCGAGCCCACCCTGGCCGACGGCATGATGGTCACTGGCCAATATTTTTCGGGACTGAGCGTTACTCCTTTTTTGGGGCGCGGCATCACGGATGCCGACGAAAACCCTAGCGCGCCGCGAGCGGTGGTGATCAGTTATGCGTATTGGACGCGCCGCTTTGCGCAGGATGACTCGATTATCGGGAAGGGCGTCACGCTGAACGGCATCCCGTTTACCATCGTCGGCGTCACGCCTCGAAATTTCTACGGCATTTCCGTCGGAACTGAGCCGGACTTGTGGGTTCCGTTCGACGACAAGCCCAACATGCGGCCTTGGGGTGTGTCTCCCGGCGGCACGGATTCCGTTTTCACCGAACGTAACTGGCTGCCCCTGAACATTATGGGGCGCCTAAAGGATGGCGTCAGAAAGGAACAAGCACAAGGCGCGCTCGACGCCATATTTCGCCAGTTCGTCACGTCGAACTGGCATCCGCCCAAAGAGAGCGACGTTCCGCATTTCCTCCTAACTTCTGGCAGCCAGGGTCTGCCCGTGTTGCAGAGCGAAGCCGCGCAGCCGATTTACATGCTGATGGTGGCCGTCGGACTTCTCTTATTGATTGCCTGTGCGAACGTGGCGACGCTCTTGCTCGCCCGTGGCAACTCGCGAAAAAAGGAAATCAGCGTGCGCCTGGCCATCGGGGCTTCGCGTTCGCGCCTGATTCGCCAATTGCTCACCGAAAGCGTGCTCATGGCTACGCTCGGCGGCGCGTTGGGATTGGTTTTTGCGAACTGGGGCACTCGCGCACTTATCGCGCTGATGTCGAAGGCAAACAATGGAACGATGATCCTCGATGCGCGTACGGACTCACACGTTCTTTTTTTTGCGTTTGCGGTAGCCGTGCTAACAGGAATTCTGTTTGGCCTCGCGCCCGCCCTGCGCGCATCGAAAGCGGACCTCTTGCCCGCCATGAAGGACCATGCGCCCGCCGGTTCGGATGCGCACAACAAGCATCGCTTCGGCGAATCGCTCATCATTGCGCAAGTCGCTGCGTCGGTGGTGCTCATGATTGGTGCTGGACTTTTCGTGCGCACGCTCGCCAATTTCGAGAGTCATAATTTCGGATTCGACCAGCGCAATCTGCTCACATTCGGCCTCGATCCCACGCGCGCCGGCTATCACGAAGCCCGCCTTGTGAGTCTTTATTCCCAGTTGTTGGATCGTATCCAGTCTCTTCCTAGAGTCCGCGGTGCAAGCCTGATGCAAAACGCGCCGTTCTCCGGCTGGTCAAATAAGAACTCCTCTGTCAGCGTAGAAGGTTCAGCGCCGAAGCAAGGCCATTCGGGGCTGTATTGGCAAGCGGTGGGCCCGGATTTCTTCAGCACCATGGGCATTCCAGTTGTTCTTGGCCGCGGCATCCAGCGCACGGACACCGCAGCTTCTCCCAAGGTGGCGGTGATCGACGAAACTTTCTCGAAAAAGTATTTTGCGGGGGAAAATCCCATTGGCCACCGCTTTAGCCTGAGTTCGGAATACGACCCCGCCAACTCCTATGAAATCGTTGGAGTGGTCCGGCCCGCCGAACTCACCGACGTGAACAAAGGCGTCCACCTCAGGGGCTACGCCTCCTATGCGCAATTTCCGAAAACAGTTGGCCAAATGTTCTTCGAGGTTCGCGCCGAGGGGCCGCCCGCAACCATTATTTCTGAATTGCGCGAAGCGGTACATCAAACAGATGCATCCCTGCCGCTCATTGCCCTAAAGACGCAAGAAGAAGAAACGAGCGAGGCCCTTTCGTACCAGCGGTTGTTCGCCCACCTCACGACTGTTTTCAGCTTGTGCGCACTCCTCCTCGCGATGATCGGCCTCTATGGCACGATGGCCTATTCCGTCACGCGCAAAACGCACGAAATCGGAATTCGCATGGCGTTGGGCGCGAAGCCTGCGAACGTTCTAGGCATGGTCCTGCGACAGGGAATTACACTTACTTCCATCGGCGTCGCCCTTGGCATAGTTGCCGCCCTCGGCGCCACTCGACTCATCAGCAGCATGATTTTTGGGGTGAGTCCGTACGACGCGCTAACGTTCATCATCGTCGCCGCCGTGCTCGTTTTCGTCGCGCTCGCCGCTTGCTACATTCCCGCGCGGAGGGCGATGAAAGTCGATCCGATGGTCGCTCTGAGGTACGAGTAGTGGGCAGTCCGAGGAGAGGAGAGTCGAGAATGCGCCCGGAGCATTGGCTGTACACGATTCCGCTGCGGCTGCGGTCGTTGTTTCGCTGGACGCAGGCGGACCAAGAACTGGACGCCGAGTTGCGCGACCACCTCGAACGAGCAACCGAGGAATACGTCGCAAAAGGGATGACGACGGAAGAAGCGCGACGTCGCGCGCGGCTCGACCTGGGTGGTATGGAAAAGGTAAAAGAGGAGTGCCGAGATGTGCGCCGTGTAAATTGGATTCATGACTTCGCTCAGGATTTGCGCTTCGGTCTGCGCATGCTGCGCAAATCTCCGGGCTTCACGAGCGTTGCAGTCCTGACTCTCGCCCTCGGCATCGGCGCCAACACGGGGATATTTACGCTCCTCCACGCGTCTCTGTGGAGCCGCCTGCCGGTTAGCGATCCTAAGGAAATCTTTCATCTAATGCGCGCCTCTTCGGAAGGCGACTTCGCTGGGGAATTCAGCTATTCCTATCCGCTCTTTCAGCAATTCGGCAAGACGGCCGCCCCTTGGGGCGAAGTCTTCGCTGCGGCGACTGTTGGGTCAACAAAATTTGGCCTCAACGGAGTCTCCGATGAGCGCGTGGCGGGAGAGGCCGTGTCGGGTAACTTCTTTTCTGTTCTAAACGTCGGGCCAATCGTGGGGCGGGTGCTCGAACCGCAAGATGATAACGCGCTTGGAGGGAATCACGTTGCGGTCTTGAGTTATGCGTTCTGGAAGCGCCGCTTCCAATCCGACCCGTCGGTTCTCGGCAGGAGAATTCTCTATGACGAGACGCCCTATACGGTCGTTGGCATCGCTCGGCCCGGATTCACCGGGATCGAACCAGAGTTCTCGGTAGACATATGGGTGCCTATTACCGCTGGTGCAGTTGATCGGGGATGGCGACCGGACCCGAACGTGAGTTGGCTGCACCTTCTTGTCCGGCTACGTGATGGAGCCGACCCGCGCCGAGTTCAGGTTGTGCTTGAAGCCACATTCCGCACACACGTTGCTGACGTGCTCCTACCCAGTGCTTCCCCACGTTTCAAGCAGATGCTGGAAGCTGAACATATTACCGTTCGTCCCGCCGCCTCAGGTCTGGCGACCACCGGACGCAGGTATGAGAAACCACTGCTAGTTCTGCTTGCTGTAGTCGCAGTCGTACTTCTGATTTCCTGCACGAACATTGCGAACCTCATATTGGCCCGGAACGCGGCGCGTCACCATGAGATCGTGGTTCGCCTCGCACTCGGCGCAAGCCGTGCGCGGATTGCTTGGCAACTGTTCACAGAGAATTTGATCTTGTCGCTCTCAGGTGCCTTCGTCGGCCTACTTCTGTCAGTTTGGAGCACGCGCGTGCTGGTTTCCCTGCTTCCTACGTCGCCACTGCCAATGGCGTTTAATCTCGAGCCAGATTTTGTCGTGCTTAGCTTTACAGCCGGGGTTGCCGTCGCGACTGCGCTACTGTTCGGACTTGGCCCGGCACTGCGCGCTTCTAGAGAAAAGCTTGAGATAACCTTGCACCTCGGGCAGCGCGTGATTGGGTCGACCTGGAGCGGAAGACTTCTTCTCGCTGGTCAGCTCGCACTCTCCTTGCCTTTGCTGGTCGGTGCCGGGCTGTTCGTCGACACCCTGCACAATCTCAAAAGCAGCGACCTGGGCTTCCACGCGGAACAGGTCATGACGTTTGACCTCTCTTACCCCAAAGGAACTTCCCAAGACCGCCTTCATCAGGCATATGCAGAAATAAAACAGCGTTTGGAATCGCATCCGGGTGTGATCGTTGCAAGTTATGGGTCTAGCGTGTACGGGGATGGCGGCTGGTCGGGCGGTGTTGACGTGATTGGGAACCCATCGCCCGGAAAAGATAATGACGTAGGGTTAATATCGGCTGGCCCTGGTTTCTTCGAAGCCATCGGGTTGGGACTCTTGCAGGGCCGGTATCTGGACTCTCAGGATCAAGCCGAGAAGCCTCCTGTGGCTGTGGTCAACGAGAGCTTCGCTCGCCATTACTTCGGCTCAAATTCTGCGATTGGCCAGCGCATTAGACTCGCCTTTGAGCGGCAAATCACTCGCGAGATTGTCGGTGTGGTGCGTGATGCGAAGCATTATGGAGTTCGCGAGAGGGCATGGCGCACGGTGTATTTGCCGGCTCGGCAAGGTGACAGCTTTTTCGTTCGCTCGACTCTCAACACGCCATTGCTGAGCGGCGTCATACGGGCAGACGTTGCGGCAAGTGACAAAGTTCTGCAAATCGAGGAACTCCAGCCTTTGGAGACAGTCGTAAACGACATGATCTCCCAGGAGCGTTTGACGGCGTTGTTGTCTTCAGTATTCGGAGCGTTGGCTTGCCTAATCGCAGCGATTGGACTTTACGGACTTGTTGCCTATGGCGTCTCACGCCGAAGGAATGAATTCGGCATTCGCATGGCTCTCGGAGCTCAGCGAAGCGATATCCGAACACTTGTGCTGCGCCAAACGCTCGTAGTAATCCTCTGCGGCGTTGCAGTAGGCATCGGCGGCGCTCTTGTAGTAATCCGCTTGCTGTCTTCGACCATCAATGGAATGCTCTACGGCATCAAGCCAACAGACATTTCGTTATTCATGGGAGCAACCATCTCCCTGGTTGCTATCGCGCTGCTAGCTGCGTTTCTCCCAGCGCGGCGGGCGTCGCGAGTCGATCCTATGGTCGCTTTGAGATACGAATAGCTTCTCCAACGTTCTAATCCTCAGCCCGCGCGTTCCAGCACAACCATGGATCCGGTGAGGAAGGGACGTGCCTATCTGGCGGCTACGTGGAACGGGTCAGCGATCGTTCCGGTTGTTATCGGTTGAATGGTACTTGGATTTCACCGTAGGAAATTCTCCTTATTTCAGGAAACTATTTGCAGGGAGGTATCGTCTATACAAGCAAGACCACTCGCGGGGTAGGAGGCTAACCACCACAGGGCAACCGACCGTCAGTCTCCTACCCCTAAAACCCCTGGAACAACTGAGACTTACGCACTTTATACAGAATTTAGCAAAGCTTTAGCAACAGAGAAGATTTAGAAGGGCGTGGCCCGTCAATGGCTCACGCGCCTTTGTTGTGTCATCCCGAACCCGGTCTCGTCATTTGCGAACGGCGGTGAGGGATCTGCTGTTTCTTGCATTGCGCCAGCATTCGGGTCGGCGCTTTTCCCCTGCAGGGGCACGATATATCGTGCGACAGCGGCTAATCCACGCAGAATTGCCTTTTCGGTCATGCTTTATTCTGTAGCGACTGCGACTCCCTTGGTCGAGGCCTGCCGAGACATTGGGGGAACTTCCGACAACTGTAATCCAGCGACAAACATGGGCAGCGGCGCTCCCCTGCCCCAGCGGTTTACTTCCCAGCGCGCGCGAACAAATTTGATTTCCGGACGAAGCGAAAGGTCCAAAACCATTTTCGTTGTGCCTCGATAAAACTGCTGGGGGAGCTTGAGGAGCGGCTTGGGCGTCCATTTCTCTCCGTCGGCGGAGCCATAAATTGAAACATCCAGGGATTCTTGCTCGATTTGGTCGCTCACGGTGAGCAGGCAGAGAAACGTCCGGGTCGCGCTCTGAGAGATATCGAACGAAGCGCCATCCCCATTACCTTCCATCTTGGTGTTCGCAGGGATAAGCGCCAACTGTTGCGGCATAGGTTGCCTCGTGGACTCCCAACGGCCCGCAGATTCTAGCACAAGAGACTCACTCCAGCTTGTGCAGCGGACTTAGAATACACCGCATGAGCGGCGGCGTTCGGAGAGGTGCACAACTCGGAATCATCGCGCAGTTTGCGGCGCTCATTCGCTGCCTCGGAGAGTATTTTCGGTTGAAATATTATGCGGCTGACGGTTTTTCACTCGCTCGCGTCGAGCCATTCGTTCTCGGCGCGCTTGTATGCGCAGGCTTCGCGCTCGTAGGAGTCCTTTTCTACTTTGGGGAGCGTTATAAAGCAACTGTGGCTATCGCTGCGCTCAACGTTGGAATTCTGCTCATTCTGCGCTTCACACTGCTTTGAATTACGATCTTCTCGATTTGACTGCCAGCAGAGAATAATGGCTAACGCTAGGCGTGGAGCTTCGCAAGGCGCACTTCGGCGGCGGCGAGGGTTTCTTCTTTCTTGCAAAACGTGAAGCGCACCTGGGAAGCGCCGTCGCGAGGATCATTGTAGAAACTCGAGCCAGGCACAACGGCAACGCCAATTTTTTCGACAAGATATTTCGCGAAACGCACGTCTTTCGTATCGGCCGGAAACTGAACGGGATCGGGATCAGGGAACCGCGAAATATCGGTCATAACGTAATACGCGCCGCGCGGCTTAAAGACAGTGAATCCCGCGGCGGTCAGAATTTTCAGGATGCGCTCACGCTTAGCTGTGTAGGAGGCCGCGAGCTTGTCGTAATAACTCTGGGGAAAATGCATCGCGATGGATCCGGCCTGCTGGAGGGGCGCGGCTGCGCCGACTGTCAAGAAGTCGTGAACCTTGCGAATGGGCTGCGTCGGCCCCGGAGGAGCCAGCACCCAGCCAACGCGCCATCCAGTGACGCTGTACGTTTTCGAGAGGCCGTTGATGACGATGGTGCGGTCGCGCATGCCGTCAATGCACGCCATGGAAATGTGCTCCGCGCCGTCATAGAGAATATGCTCGTAGATTTCATCCGTGATGCAGTAGGCGTTCCAGCGAACGCAAAGGTCGCGGATGAATTCCAGTTCGGCGCGCGTAAACACTTTGCCTGTGGGATTATTCGGCGTGTTAAGGATGATGGCCTTGGTGTGCAGGCCAAAAGCCGCGACGAGTTCTTTTTCGTCGAAGGACCATTCGGGCGCGCGGAGTTTGACGAAGCGCGGCGTAGCGCCGCTCAGAATCGCGTCCGGGCCGTAATTTTCGTAGAACGGCTCGAAGACCACGATTTCGTCACCAGGATTGATGATGGCCATCATCGCGGACATCATCGCCTCAGTGGAACCGCAGCAGACGGTAATTTCGCGTTCGGGGTCGTACGTTACGCCCTGGGTACGCGCGAATTTCTCGACCACGGCGTCGCGCAGAGCCTTCGCACCCCAGGTGATGGCGTACTGATTGATGTCATCCGCGATGGCATGGCGGGCAGCCTCTTTAATTTCTTCCGGCGCCGCAAAATCGGGAAAGCCCTGCGAGAGATTGACGGCACCGTGCTTCATCGCCAGCCGGGTCATCTCGCGGATGACGGATTCCGTGAATTGCTCCGCTTTGGCCGAAAGCATGCGGCGGGAAATTTGAGCGATAGTCGAATCGGGTGCGGTCATGGCGAGCTGATAGTCTAACTAATTGAGCCGGTGCGATGCACGCGGGGCTTCCTTTTTATCTAACTGCTACTGTAAGCCAAACAATTAATCAATCGTTCGAAAGGTAGTCTAATTAAGACTACTAAATAAGACTACAGTTCGAATGGGGCGATCGACCGCCCCCGGCGACAAAAAGGCCAGCGTTCTCGGCTTGCTGCCCGGCCGGAAAGAACTCCAAACGAGAAAGTAGTTCGCGCACCGCCCGCAAAAAAAACTGCTCGTCAGCGGGCGTGGCCGGTAGACGCTTGCATGGCAACGCTCGCCTGACCATAAATCATCCGGTAGACTTGCGCGTTTCGCAAGACGATTTGCACGTAGTCGCGGGTTTCGCTGAACGGGATGGACTCGACGAGTTCGGGAATTTCTTCATAGTTGCGCTCCGCTTTCCAAGCGGAAATGCGGTCTTCGCCGGCATTATAGGCCGCTGCAGCGCCCTCCAACGAGCCAAATTGCTGAACCAGACTCGCGATGTACACCATGCCGAGCTCGATGTTGTATTCGGGATCGAAGAGCTTGTTCTTTGCGTACCTCACCTTGACCTGACGCGCGAGGAGCTTGCCAGTCTTCGGAAGCACCTGCATCAGGCCTATGGCATTGGCGTGAGAGACCGCATCGGCCTGGAAAGTTGACTCCTGGCGAATGAGGCCTGCAGCAAACATAGGATCGAAGTTGTTCTTTGCGGCTTCGCGGCGCAACGCGGCTTCATAGGGCAACGGGAATAGCGCTTTCCAAGCGGCGACAGGCACTTCAGTAAATTTGCGGGCGTCGGCATTGGGAATTGCGTTTCGCGCATAGGACATGCCCGCGCCAAAATGTCCCTGATCGAAAGCGGCCTGGGCGGCTTCCAGAAGGAACCGCGGGGAAGGACTGGCAAAATAGGCGTTCTTGAGTTCCTGCTCGGCGGAAGAATCAAAAGCAATGGCGCGAAGGGCCTGGGCGCGCGCCCAGCGATCCGCGGAGGCAACCGGAATCGGCTCGTCGAGTGGACGAAGAGCAGGGGCAGGCGGAATTTTTTCCAATACTTCCGCCTGATTCTCTTCTCCGGGACCAAGTTTGGCGAGGCGCGCCGCCGCGGCATTGCCAAAATAAGTGAGTGGGAAACGCTCGACGGCCTTGCTGTAGAAGCTGCGGGCGTGGGGGACATTTCCAGCGCGCTCCGCGCTTCTCCCGAGCCAGTAAAGCGCATCGACGGCATTGGCCGAGGTCGGATACTTCAAAAGGAAATTGGTCAGGCGCTGGTCGGCATCCGGCTGATGATCCAAGTAGGCGATCCAAGAGATGCGCCATTCACAATTGTAAGCGTGCTTGCTATTCGGAAAGGAGTCCAGCACGCGCTGGTACGCAACGACAGCTTTCTCGCGTTCCAGCTGCACCCAGTGGTAATTCCCTGCCGCCATCAAGCCGTCTTCGTTCCATTTGCTGACCGGGTAGGTTTGCGCCAGAGAGTTCAGCGCGTTGAACATCTCCGATTCCTTTTTCGCAGAGCGGTAGGCTTGCGACACCGCAAAGAGGCGCTCGGCATCCACATCCAGGTCGGGTGTTTTCAGCGAAGCGATGAGCGAGGGTGAGCCCTTCGATTGCACGCGGCACTCCGCCATGCGAAGCTGCGCGCGTTGCCGCGCCGGGTTGGCGGGATCCTTGAGCATGTTGAGCAGTTTTTCAAATTCCGCACGCGCTTCTTTCCACCTGTGCGCGTCGTAAAGAATTTGCGCGCGCTGCTCCTGCAATTCCACTCCGGGATAGGAATATTCCTTGCCGAGCGCATGCATCACCTGAGTCATTGCAGAGCCAGCAGGCTTGGCTTCGTCGGAAAGGGGGAATTTGTAAAAAACGGTTTGATAGTCTTTCGCGGCGCGGGGAAGTTGGTGGGCTGCTTGATAGGCATGGGCGCGCTCGATCAGAAGTTCCGGCTTTGACGAAGTCGCCGCGTAGGCATTGAGAGCATCAATCGCTTCCTGCGCATTTCCTGTCTGAACCGCGGCAGGCGCGAACGACTGCAGCATCTGCTCGCGCAAAGCCGTGTTCGGATAATCGTGTTGGAGCGTCTGCAGAGTCTTGTAAGCGTCCGCTTTGCGGCCCTGGTTCAGTTGCGCTTGCCCCGTCCAGTACAAAGCGTATTCGCGAAGGAGGGGATCAGCCTGGGACTTCAGCAACCAACCGAGAGCTTGACCCGTACGGTTCTTGGAAAAGTCCTCGTAGCCGAGAGCGAGGGCAGCGCGCGCCCCCCACGCATTCGCGGCGTTTTTCGAGGCGAACGTCGAAAGCCTGACGTAGGACTCTGTCGAGCCGGTGCGAACTTCGCGCGCCAGCCCGGAGAGCTCCTTCTGCAGGGCCCCGTCTTCCGGAGTATCCACGGCAACTTGTGGAGCTTCGGTCTCCGGTTTGCAGCCCACGCGGCAGGGCGGCGAGGAAGGCTTTTTCGATTTGTGTTTGTGCTTCGATTGCGCGAAGACATCCAGTAAGCCGCCAAGGGACAAGAGCAGCACAAGAATCATCGCAATCCGTGAGCGCGTCATAGAAGCACCTGATGATACGGCACTCGCTGTATGGCCACGAAATCCTCCGGGCATTGGGCGGCTAGTGATGGCGCGCAGGCGTCGCGTAAGGATACTCGCCCAGGGCGTGAGGGTCGCCATCGGCAAGGATTTCAACCATCCAGCGATAAAAGTAGTCCACCGGGTGGTCCATGATGGGTTTGAAACGGCGGTCGTACTCTCGATGTGCTTTTTCAATGTCATCTTTCAATCGGATGCAGATATCCCTGTTTTCGCGGCCTTGGCGCACCTGCTCCGGCCGGAGCATTTTGATGTCCTGCATCGAAACTTTGGCAACGCGGTTCGCGCGTCGATGTAATTCCTGTTCTTCGGGCGAGAGACGGTTGACGTCGAATTCTCCGTCGAAGTCGGCTCCTCCGACCGGAGCGGGGGCAGGCTCGACCAGTTCAAATGCCTCTGGCTCAGGCTGAAACGCGGGACGCGGCGGTTCGACCCTTGACTGGGGAGTGGGCTTGGCCATGGGAGTTGGCTGGGAAGGCGCTGGTCGTTGGCGCGCTGGTGGAGGTTCCGGGGCGGTGCGGCCGACCAAATCGGTAATCTGTGCTTCTAGCGGCGAGCGAGGCCCGGTCTGAAGCGACATAGCGACAAATCTGGATAAAACCTCAAGCGCCGCATTGAGAGAGGCGGCCGAAGTCTGGGCGCGAAGTAGGGGAGGAAGCGCGTTCGTAGGGCGGTTGCTGGCGCAAGCGGAAACGATGTCGTTGACGGCGTGGTGCAGCTCTTCCGATGTGCGCTGAATGCGCTCAAGGTTCTCGCGAAGAGCGCGCGCAATGGCTTGTTCCACGGCGTTAGGTTCTTGTGCCATACCGTTTTTCGGCAAAGGTTCGCCCGCAATCCTCCGACTTTTCATTTTGGAAGCGAGTTGGGCTTGAGTCAACCTGCTAGTGCACCACTGTGCTCAATCATTGCTTACTCAGGACGAGTCAAACTGTGTATTTTGCCAAAGCTAACTCCTCGAAGTCCTTTCCTTTCTCGCTGTTAACTACGAACTGGCTCTGTAGACGTGCTGCTTCTTCTGAGAAGCGTTGAAGAGAGATCCTTCGACTGCGCGTCCCGACGCAGAAATCGCACGGCACGATTTCCGCGAAGAAAGGCCTCGGGACGCTTCGCTCAGGATGACACTCCACTCAGAATGCTATAATTGAAGAAGGGGGCGACACGGTTTCGACGGAAGCTGTCGCGACCCGGAGGCATGCCGGGACCCACCTGCCCGTAACTTGGTGGAAAACTAGAACTGCCAACAACAACTTG
>Ga0126378_10002076_pt1 | contig 14840 bp, 10 predicted proteins | sample PanSoiMetPlot_23_FD_92587 | JGI IMG/M metagenome (GOLD analysis project Ga0126378, IMG submission 92587) | Tropical forest soil microbial communities from Panama - MetaG Plot_23 | ecosystem: Environmental > Terrestrial > Soil > Tropical forest > Bulk soil | place: Panama | collected 2016-02-17 | reverse complement strand
TCCCCAGTTTCTCGACAAGTTCCTGTTGCATCGGGTGCGTTGCCTTGGCACACAGGCGGCGCACACGCTCCTCGGTATCATCCCCTGAGAGGGTGGTCAGGTCCATACAAGAGATCGCGCGCAGAAGCCACGCTGCCTGCCATTCCTTTTTGACGGTGCGGCGTGCGACTTGAGACTGCGTGCGGCGTTCGACCGCACTGGTGTTGACTCGAACTTCCTGAACCCAGTTTAGATCGAGGGGAATCCCGACGTTGGGCAGTAGCGGACGGCCGTTGAGCGATGCAATCCCCGGGGAAGCGCAAGAATCGCCGGTCGCGATGGGATTGTCACGACGCGCCTGATTTGAAGAATTGCGATCGCCAGACATGCATCCTGCTTTGACGGATTGCCCCAAAGTCTCTGGGTAAGGGCTCGAGTTGCATTGTACGGCACCGGGTCCAGCGAGGCGAGTTCTATAAAGGGGCGCCGCTCTTGAGGCTAAAAAAGCGAGACGAGGGTTTACAATGGCGCACGGTTCGGCTGATGACGCCGGACCATCACTCAGCGCTCCGAGGAAACTTTGACCGCCAACAAGAAGAAGCCGGTCTCCGGTGTTCGGGAAAAACTCGAGCATGTGGCAAGCAAAGTGATGAAGAATGCCCACGCACCATATTCAAATTTCCACGTCGGGGCGGCCGTTCTTCTCACCAACGGGAAGATCTTTGCGGGCTGCAATGTGGAAAATGCGTCATACGGCATGACCAACTGTGCAGAGAGAACCGCGATATTCTCGGCGGTGGCGGAATTGGGCCCGAAGATAGAAATCGCAGCAGTTTCCGTCACCAACGATAAGGGCGCGCCCTGCTCGCCCTGCGGAGCCTGCCGCCAAGTCATCTACGAGTTCGGTCCCGAAGCGACGATTTATTTCCAGAGCGCAAACGGACCGAAGCAGGCACACATCACCGAACTCCTCCCGGAAGGATTTCGCTTCAAGTGAGCCCGCCGAGTTTGGTCGCCCAGAGCTTTCGTGCAATCGATGTCATCCGCAAGAAGAGAGATGGCGTCGAACTTACGCAGCAAGAAATTGAAGCGCTGGTGAGTGCCTACACTCGAGGCGACATCCCCGACTATCAGATTTCAGCCTGGTTGATGGCGGTCGTGTTGCGGGGAGTGTCGCGCCCGGAAACTGCTGCGCTGACGGACGCAATGCTGCGCTCAGGCGAAATCTTGGATCTGTCATCGCTCTCCGCGAAGAAAGTCGACAAACATTCGACGGGCGGGGTGGGCGATAAAACGTCGCTCGTGCTGGCCCCGCTCGCCGCTGCTGCTGGAGTCGTCGTTCCTATGATCAGCGGCCGCGGCCTTGGCCACACGGGCGGAACTCTGGACAAACTGGAGGCAATTCCAGGCTTCAATGTGAACCTGGCCGTAAGCGACTTCCGCCGCGTTCTTGAGACCTGTGGATGTGCGATGATCGGCCAGACCTCGGAGATCGCCCCCGCCGACCGTAAGCTCTACGCCCTGCGCGACGTCACCGGCACCGTTGAGAGTCCTTACCTGATTTGTGCTTCGATCATGAGCAAGAAGCTGGCAGAAGGGATTGATGCGCTGGTGCTCGACGTCAAGACCGGCTCTGGCGCATTCATGAAGAGCGAAAAAGACGCTGCCTTTCTCGCAGAACTGATGGTGGAGACCGGAGAGCGCATGGGAAAGCAGGTCGTCGCGCTGATTACGGACATGGATCAGCCCTTGGGCAATATGATCGGCAACGCCCTGGAGGTCGTCGAGGTAATCGAGGTTCTGCGTGGAGGCGGGCCAGAAGATTTGCGCGAACTGTGTTTGCATTTGGCTGGCTGGATGCTTCATCTCGGAGGAGCTGCGAAAACGGTGGCCGAAGGCAAGCAGATCAGCGCGCAACTGATTTCATCCGGCAAAGCATTGGAGCGGTTCGCTCAGATGGTGGAATTACAGGGCGGAGAGGTTCACACCATCGACGATCCGCATAAACTTCCGAAGGCGCGGTACACGATGACGGTCCCAGTCGAGCGTGCAGGCTACATCGCGACCATGCAATGTGAGCAAATCGGTACGGCATGCGTGATCCTCGGCGGAGGCCGTGAACGCAAAGAAGACTCCGTTGATCCGGCGGTTGGGATTGTTTTGCACAAAAAAGTTGACGATCGGGTAGATAGAGGCGAACCGCTTGCCACGATTCACTACAACGATGAGGCACGAGCGGCGCGGGCGAAGCAGCTGATCATGCAGAGTTGCGAGATTGCAGAAAAGCCGAATTCGCACAAAAGACCATTGATCCACAGAGTCATCGGCAAGTAGGGGGAGAACACTGATGGGTCGATTCACCGGGATTTTAGGACTAATCACGCTGGTGGGACTGGCGTATGTGTTTTCAACGAACCGCCGGGCGATTCGATTGAAGACCGTGGCCTGGGGCTTGGGACTGCAGTTCCTCTTCGCCATCTTCGTATTGCGGATCGATGCCGGGCGCCTGGCTTTTCAAAAGGCCGGAGACGGCGTGACAAAGCTCCTGAGTTATGCCTACGCGGGGTCGCATTTCGTCTTCGGCGACCTGGCGAAACCGGGCTCGCAACTGGGATACTTCGCCTTCGGTGTCTTGCCAACGGTCATCTTTATCGCGGCTTTCTTTGCCGTGCTCTATCACTTCGGCGTCATGCAGATCATCATTCGAATTTTTGCTTGGGTGATGACGCGAGTGATGGGAGCGAGCGGCGCAGAGTCGCTCAACGTTGCCGCCAGCATCTTCATGGGACAAACAGAAGCTCCGCTGACGATTCGTCCGTTTCTTCCGGATCTCACTCGCTCTGAATTGATGACCGTCATGACCAGCGGCATGGCTCATGTTTCCGGCGGAATCATGGCGGCGTATATCGCATTCGGAATCGACCCCAAGCATTTGCTGAGCGCCGTCATCATGACTGCGCCCGGCACGCTTTTGATGGCGAAGATGCTGGTCCCTGAGACCGAACAGGCCAAGACCGCCGGAAAAGTGGTGATGAGTGCGGAAGAAGAGAAGACAGAGAAAGAAGAGAATCTGCTTGGCGCGATTGCCCGCGGCACCACGGACGGACTCTATCTCGCGCTGAATATAGCGGCTATGCTGATTTCTTTTCTTGCGCTGATTGCGCTGACCAACGGAATCTTTGGCGGCATTCACAATCATGCCGGCTGGTTTCCGCAAAGCCTGGAGCAGATCTTCGGCTACATCTTTGCGCCCGTTGCCTGGGTCATTGGAATTCCCGCACACGACTGTTTGCAGGTCGGAAACCTGCTCGGCACGCGCATGGTGCTCAATGAGTTGGTGGCGTTTTCTATCCTGGGGCAAAACAAAACATTGCTCGATCCGCGCTCGGTGACGATCGCGACCTTTGCATTGTGCGGATTCGCGAATCTCAGCTCGATTGGAATTCAAATCGGGGGTATCGGCGCTCTGGCGCCCAACAAGCGTGGCGAACTCGCGAAGCTCGGAGTTCGCGCCATGCTGGCTGGCACCATGGCGAATCTTATGTCAGCTTCGATTGCCGGCATGCTGCTGTAAAAGTCAGTTTCGATGAAACTCGAAGCAAGGAACCTTTTCCGTGACACAATTCACAAAATTCTTCGTCTCGTCTTCTTTGACAGTTCTGTTCTTTCTGCTGACCGCGGTGGCGCAGACTCCACGCCGCGTCATTATCGATACCGATCCGGGAATCGATGATGCCATGGCAATTCTCTTAGCCTTGAACTCGCCGGAATTGAAGGTGGAGGCGCTCACGGTGGTCCCGGGCAACGTCGAAGCGTGGCAAGGACTGGAGAACGCGCTGAAGATCGTTTCCCTCGCGAAGCGCTGCGATCTGCCAGTCGCTGGAGGAGCACAACATCCGCTCAATCAGAAGTTGATCACCGCGCAATTCTGGCACGGGAAGAACGGACTTGCCGGCGTCGAATTACCGGCCAGCAGGTGCAAGGCCGATCCCCGCTTTGGCCCCGATCTCATCATTGCGTTGGTTCACAAGTATCCGCATGAGATTACCTTGATCCCAGTTGGCCCTCTGACCAACATCGCGCTGGCCGTCTCCAAAGATCCTTCGATCGTTCCGCTCGTGAAAGACATCGTGATTATGGGCGGATCGATTGGCGGCGGGAATGTGGACGGAGCCGCCGAGGCAAATATCTACGGCGATCCCGAGGCCGCCTCCATGGTCTTCAATGCTGGCTGGATGGTCACCATGATCGGTTCCGACATTGGCGAACGAACCTTGATTACTCGCAAGTATATTTCCGATTTGCAAGCGTCACCTGGGCCGGAGAGCGACTTCGTTGCCAAACTGGCAGACTTCTACCTCACACGCTCTGAGAAGAGCGGATATCAGGGCGCCGCAATGTACGATCCGCTGGCGGTGGCAACCGTCATCGATCCGACGCTTGTGACGCTCAAGGACATGCATGTCGACGTCGAGACGAAGGGCGAGTTTACTCGGGGCGAAACCGTGGCGAACCGCATGGGTTCGAACGAGAACAATGTTCTGCATGGAGATCATTACGAGATCGACGGGGTGATCGAACTCAAGCCCAACGCGCGCGTGTGCCTGGCGTCGGACGCGGATCGATTTCTGACGCTGTTCATCACCAGGATCAGGGGAAAATAGCACACGTTAGCGAGCGACCGACCATTATCCGTGCGCGCGGGCGACCAGCAGAATGGCCAGTCCATAGAAGACGAACATCAGCATGAGATAGACCTTGGCACGCGATCCCGCTCCTGCAAATTCTTTCCATGCCAGCACTCCCCACAGCGCCGCCACCATCGGCGCCGACTGGCCGATCGCGTAGGAGATCGCCTGCCCCGTAAATTTCCCAGCGGTGAGGTTGAATACCGTACCAAGACCCCATATGCCGCCGCCTAACAATCCCAGCAGATGTCCCGAAGGCGGTCCGCTGAAAAATCCGCTGAAACTTACCGGCTCACCGACCAGCGGTTTCTTCATGAAGTAGATGTTCCAGATAAAACAGGAGAGCAGCGCGCCTAGCGTGAGAAAAGTGGCGGCGCTATAAGGAGTAAGCGAGTGCCCGCGCGTCATGGCGTAGGTCATGAACGGACTCCACAAACCCATCAACGTTCCAGAAACGACGCACAGGATGATGCTCTTCCGCGATGCCCCTTGCCCCACACGAGGAAGGCTACCGTATGCTTTGCCGTCCAGAATCACGGCGATCAGGGCGCAGGCAACGCCTCCGAACAGCAACAACGCACTACCCTGAGGTTGGAGAATGTAATTCAGAAGCACGCCAACGACCAGCGCAATTCCGATCGAAACCGGAAAAGCGACAGCCAGTCCGGCCATATCGATCGCGGCGACCAGCAATAGATTTGCCAAATTGAAGATCGCGCCACCGACCAAGGTGGAGACGATGTTCGATGGGTCCGCAGACTGAACATTATTCAAGAAGCTAGAAGAGTCATGACCGGTGCTGCCCATCGTGAGAGCGAGTATGAGGGAGATTAAAAAAATGCCGATTGCGTAGTCCCAGTAAAACAATTCGAAACGATAGTTCTTCACTCCTTTGAAGGTATTGGCCCACGAACCCCAGCAAGCGGCGCTGATGATCATCATCAACAAAGCAATCGTTAGGCTTGGCGGTGTGAACATGCATTCTCCCTTGGAAAACGAGTAACGATACTCTTCTTTGCGCGTACCTACAACGTGAATGCATCACTTGCTCTACGGCCTTTCCAATACTCCCGTTGCCAATACTCCGTTACCATTGACATGGCCGTGCTACGCTGCATAGACTCCTGCCTTCCCCCGTTAAGCTGGTAGGCAGGACCGGAAAATCTATGGCCAAACGCCCTCGCATTGCCGTAGTAGGCAGCGCCAATATTGATCTCACCACATTCACGAATCAGTTTCCCAAAGCGGGAGAGACGATCTTCGGACAGAAGTTCGATCTGGGTTTCGGCGGCAAGGGAGCAAATCAGGCAGTAGCCGCGCGTCTGTGCGGTGCAGAAGTTTTTATGGTCGCGCGTGTAGGCAGCGATCTGTTTGGTCCGGCAACGATCGATAACTTCCGAAAACAGGGAATCGATCCCACACACGTAAAGCAGGTGGAAGGCTTATCGAGTGGAGTGGCGCCGATCTTCGTGGAGCCTAGCGGTCAGAATCGAATTCTTGTCGTGAAAGGCGCGAACGATGCACTCGAGCCCGCAGACGTCGATGCTGCGGCCGAGGTGTTGAAATCGTCTGACTGTATCGTGCTGCAATTCGAGATTCCCATCGAGACTGTTTACTACACGGTGGCTTTCGCTCGAAAGCATGGGATTCGATGCATCGTGAATCCCGCGCCCGCTCACGCCATCGACATGGCCGCGCTTAAAGATCTCGACTACTTTGTCCCCAACGAGAGTGAGGCCGAAACGATCACGCGAATGCCTGTGAAGACCGTCGACGATGCCCAACGATGCGCCGAGAAACTGGTGGCAGGCGGAATAGGGCGCGTGATCATCACGCTTGGCGCCAATGGATCGCTCATCGCCAGCCGCGCTGGCACAGAATACGTCCCGCCCTTCGCGGTCAAAAGCATTGACAGCACCGGTGCCGGGGACGCGTTCATTGGGAGCTTCGCTGTGTTCCTGGGCGAAGGAGTTGCTGAAAATGAAGCGGCACGCCGCGCCAATCTCTACGCTGGCCTCTCAACCACAGCAATTGGAACGCAAAAATCGTTTTACAGCCGCTCGAACTTCGACGCCGAGTGGGCCGCACGCTCGTGAACCATATGCAACCTGCGTTGTGCAAAATCGGCATCTATCCGAAAAGTCTTGACTTACCGCTAACCGCCAATTTATAAGCCCTTGTCTGCGGTCTTTGACCTCCCATCTTCCGCGGAAGGGGACGGTCTTTTTTGTTTGGGGGCGGCCGCCGAAAGGGTGAAAAGCCATGTCGAGCAAGAGAACACTCTTTGCTGCGTTGTGTTGTGTATTTGTAACCCTGAGCACGCCGTTCCTTTTTGGTCAGGCTACGGCCAGCTTTTCCGGCACGATTTCTGATAAGGCGGGCGCGGTGATTTCTGCGGCGAGTGTGAGGGTCACCTCTCAGGCCACCGGATTAATACGCGATGTCAAGACTGACGATTCCGGGCATTACATTGTTCCTCTGTTGCCCGTCGGGTTTTACACAATCGGGGTCAGAGCCGAGGGTTTTGGAGCCGCCCAACAGAAGGATATTCGCCTGCAGGTTGACGAACAGCGCGAACTGAATTTCACCCTTCAGCCCGCTTCGGTCAGCACCAGCGTAGAGGTCAACGCAACAGAAGTTGCGGTTGAGACCACAACCCCCAGTCTTGGCCAGGTGATCACTTCCGAAGAAGTGGCGGAGCTTCCGTTAAACGGACGCAATTTCGTGCAGCTTGCGACCCTAACGCCGGGCACCACAGCTTCTACCAGTCCGGTGAGTTTTTTCACGAACGCAGCCAGCAGTGAAGCGGCGACTCGTGGATCGTTTTCTCTGTCAGTCGGTGGTTCTCGTGAACAAGAAACCGATTGGCTCCTGGACGGCAATGACAACAATCAATTGGATGAGGGCGGCATCGCGATCTTCCCTGATATTGACGACATTCAGGAGTTCAAGGTTCTGACTTACAACTACTCGGCAGAGTATGGCGAACGCGCCGGCCCAACTGTATTGGTTACGAGCAAGTCTGGCTCAAATCAATATCACGGATCATTATTCGAATATTTTCGGAACACCAAACTGGACGCATCTCCCTACTTTGCGACTTCACCGCAAAAATTCAATTTGAATCAATTTGGTGGATCGTTCGGCGGCCCGATCAAGAAAGACAAGACTTTCTTCTTTCTCGATTATCAGGCAAAGATGCAGCGCGAGGGCGTCACCTTCACCGGCTATGTTCCAACACCTGCGATGACCACGCCCGACGCCGGAGGGAACTACGACTTCACAAACAATCCGCTGGGTATTGCGCTTTCAAATCCATATGCGACTGGGACCGATAAGAGTTTCCAGTGTTCATCAGGCACTACACCCGAACCGGTGCTCGCAAACGGCAGCCAGACTGCCGGTACTGACTGCAACGTAATTCCCGGGGCGATGGTCAACAAGATCGGAGCAAAAGTGGTTCAGCTTTATCCCACTCCCAATGCGCCGAACGGGATTGGATACAACTATGTGAATCAGCCTGTTCGTAAGCTGAACGAGGGAACTGCCGACGTCCGCCTCGATCACAACTTCTCAACCTCAGACTCACTTTTCGCCCGCTTTAGCTACGATCAGGCGACGAAGTTCGTTCCCGGCGGTTCACCCACGTGGTCGGAAGCCAATGCTTTTGGCAGCAATCAATACATCAACAATCATGGACGGAACGCGGTCGTTACAGAGACGCACCTGTTCTCGCCCAATACCATCAATCAGGCTACGCTCGGATATAACCGCATCTTCAATCACATTTTGTCCTTCGGCACGGGTAGCTGTTTAGCCGCAAACATCGGAATCCCTGGCGCTAACCTGGGTGCCAAGTGCGACCCAATTACTGGTTATCCTCCAAGCATCAATCAGTCGACCAAGGATTGCGTTAGCTGCGGGATGACTTCTTTCCAAATGTCCAGCTACTTCTCCATTGGCGATCGTGGCTTCGCTCCTTATCAGGGTGGCACGAACGTTTATTCCGTTTCTGATGTCCTGGACCTTATCCGCGGAAAGCACAATATCCGTTTCGGCGCCGCTTACCGCGCGGAGGAAATGAATGTTCGCAATAACGCATTCCAGGATGGCTACGTGGTCGAGGCTGGTCTTGGGACTGGCGATGATATTGCTGATCTACTGCTTGGCAGCACCGGCGTTTTCGCCGCCCATGATCAGACCTTCCTCGGCGCGACCACGGGCCGCCGCTGGAAGCTGATTCGTCCTTTCGTTCAGGATGATTGGCGCGTCACGAGCAACCTTACCGTCAACATTGGATTGGCATGGGCTCTGGCCACACCCGAGACCGAGGTCGGCAATCGCATGGCGAATTACGACGTGCAGAGTCTCAAGTGGTATGAGCCCAAGGGCAGTCCCGCGATCAGCGGGTGCACCAACTGTATCCTCACCGACGGGCGCGTCGGTTTGCAGTTTGACAAGACTGCTCTCGAGCCTCGCGTCGGCTTCTCCTGGAAGCCGTTCGGCAGCGAGAAAACGGCCGTTCGCGCTGGGTATGCCATTTTCCATGACTCCGCCTGGAATCAGGGTGGACAAGGTCTCTGGCAGAATCCGCCTTACTACGCAGAAATCGATCCAGACAGTTACCCCAGTGTTCTGCTAACCCCGTTCTTCACCTCCACCGGTCTTTGCACTCCATACGGGGCTGCGGGTTGTGGTCTGTCGTATGGTTTCCAGGAGATTGCTCCTTCCAATCCTGCGTGTCCCCCGGCGGGCATCCTGACCGGACCCGTCAATCCCGGCTGCTATACAGGATCGATCCAGTCGGCGAATCGCAATTTCAAGCAGGGAATGGTTCAGCAATACAACTTGAACATCGAGCGCCAGATACCCGGGAACGTGGTCTTGACCCTCGGCTACGCCGGTTCTCGCAGCCAGCACATTCTGGTCAGCCAGGAAAATGAAAACCTGAACCAGCCGAGCGCTTGCGGGGTTGTCCCTGGCTATACCGTCGGGTGCGGCTTTGGATCATTTCCCTTCGCGGCCCCATTTCAATCCGTTAACAGCAACAACAGCGTAGGGAACGCTCGATACGACTCTCTGGAAGTGAAGGCTGAGACCAAGAGCACGCGGCATGGCCTCTATGCTCTGTTGGGTTATACATGGTCTCGAACATTTGATTCCGGCATGCCCGATGGCCTCGGCACCAACCCCGGTGCGATCTATTGGCCCTTGCCCGGAACCAAGCGGCTCGACTGGGGACTCTCTCAGCTCAACCTCAACGACAGTTTCACGGCCAGTGTTCTATACGATCTGCCCTTCGGCAAGGGCAAGCGCTTCGGCAGTACATGGGACGGCGCTACGAACGCCATCCTCGGCAACTGGCATGTCGATCTCATCGAGAGAGCCACCTCAGGGTTCCCGCTCATGGTGGTCGATAGCGCGGACGAGTCCGGAACGTTCTTCTCCTACAACGGATTCACTTTGCAGCGGCCGAATCAGGTTGGCAATCCTAACGTCGCTGGACCGGTTGCCGGAAATCCAACCTGCACTGCTCCATCGCAGATTCACACGAAACAACACTGGTTCAATCCCTGCGCGTTCGCACCCGCTCCGGCAGGAGAACTCGGCACTGCAGCTCGTGCGCCCGTGTACGGGCCTCGTTTCGTGAATACAGATTTTTCCCTCATCAAGAATTTCCCAATGTCATTCCGCGAAGGAATGAATCTGCAGTTCCGCGCGGAGTTCTTCAACATCTTTAATCACCCGCAGTTCTATTTGAACGGCCTGGGCGACAGCGGCCAGCAGGACATCAATACGCCATCCAGTTTTGGCGTGGTCAACAACACCGTCAACAATCCCCGCCTGGTCCAATTCGGACTTCGGCTAGCCTTCTAGAATCTGCGGGAATTGGGCAGGCGGACATCCGTCTGCCCTTTTTCTTTTTGGAGATGAGTGCTGAAACGCTTTGCATTAGCAATCGCCATTACGGTCTTGAGCGCCGCTGCCCATGCTCAGCAGCGCCGCAAGGTCATCATCAACGAGGACTGCTCTGGCCCCGGCGGCAGCAACATGCAGACTCTGTTGACGATGATCCAGTCTCCGCAGGTCGAGGTTCTTGGCATCACCGTCGTCAGCGGAGATCAATGGCGTGACGAAGAAGTCGCCCACACGCTACGCCTGCTCGAAATCATCGGCCGCCCGGATATCCCGGTGGTTCCGGGCGCAATGTTTCCACTCGTTCGCACTCGGCAAGAAGCGCAAGCCTGGCAAGAGCGGTATGGGAAAGTCGGTTACGCTGGTGCCTGGGACGACCGCTGGTGGCACGAAGCATCGGCTATCCCTCTGATGCCGGAAGGGCAGCCTACAACGAAACCCAGTGACGAAGACGCCCCCCATTTTCTGATTCGCATGGTGCACAAGTATCCGCGGGAAGTGACCATCTACGAAGGTGGGCCGATGACCAACCTGGCCTTGGCGATTTCCATCGATCCGCAGTTCGCCGAACTGGCGCAGCAATTAGTGTTCATGGGCGGAAGCATCAGTCCGCGAAGTGACAATCCAGAGTTCCTCAACAACCCACGCCACGAATTCAATCTGTGGTTCGACCCCGAGGCAGCCGCCATCGTTCTGCGCGCTCCATGGAGGAAGATCGTTTGCACCCCAACCGACGTATCCGTGAAGACACAGATGACCGCTGCCCTGGTGAAGGAAATCGAAGCTGCCGGAACGCCGGTGGCCGGCTACGTCGCGAAGTTCGCCATGCTAACCCCAGGCGCCGACATCATGTGGGACGAGCTCGCCGCCGCAGCCTGGATTGACCCGAGCATTATCACGAGAAGCGAGACGCGAATCATGACCGTTGATCTCGACCGCGGTGCGACCTACGGCGATACCCTGACTTGGGCCGAGAATACCCAGGGAAAGTTGGGGGCGCGGAAGGTCGAAATCCAGCTTAACCTCGACCGCGAGAAGTTCTACCGCATGTTCGTCGGCTTGATGACCGGACCAACGCCCTCGCGCTGATTTTCAGTCTGGAAGTGGCGGCAAAGAGGCGAACAGCATACAATAAAAGTTTGCTGCTTTTCGTACTCTATGTCTCCCATTCCAGACGATCTCACTACAGTCAAAGATGACATGATTGCCTTCATCGAAGGCCACGGCATGCGCCGCTTCCACGGCTACGTCGACTATGAAGAGGTGCAGTGTGTCATGTGGGATATGGGCGACAATCCCGACGGCTGGAAAGACTTCGTCGAGCTCGCCAAGGCCGCTGGCGCCGCGTTTCTCACCATGCACTCGTGGACTCTCGAGCGCACGGAACTCGACGAGATGGTGGAGCGTCTGACGAACTCCGAGTTCACGGACGGCGATGACGTCGAAGATGCCCGCTGGCTCCGCGCCCACGTCGGCAAGATCGGATACCTGCAGCTCGGCTGGGCCTACCAGGGATCGATGTTCCTATGCGAAGTCAGCACCGATTGGTACGAGCGCTACCAGCACCTGCTGGAGGTCTCCGACGAATTCGGCGGCCTTACCCTGGACGAACCCGACCAGGACGAAGAAAACTAGCGTGTGCAGGGACGGGCGCATTGGTCCGTCCCGGAGCGAAGCTCGGCCTCCTCTGACTTTCCAACAATCCTTCACAATCCGCATTAGGGTAAACTGCCGCATCAGGCATGCAGTGGATTCGAAAACCGTCCGACCAATCCGTGGCCGACTCGCTGGTCACGTCTCTGCGCAACGGCGGCACATTTCGCGGCTCGGCCAGCGCCCGTAACGCGCACATTCTTGCTCCGCTGCTGGTGCGCCGCGGTATTCGCGACGCTGAGTCTGCTCAGCGATTCCTGGCCCCGTCTCTTTCTCACCTTCATTCGCCCGAGCAGTTAAGCGGACTGCGCGCCGCGGTCGACCGCCTCGACGCGGCTATCGAGCGCAAGGAGCCGGTGCTGATTTACGGCGACTATGACGTCGACGGCACCATGGCGGTGATCATTCTCAAGACGGCCATCGAACTCTGCGGAGGCACCGCGGATTTCCACGTTCCGCACCGCATTCGCGAAGGCTACGACATGCGCGATGACGTCATCGAACGTGCCGCCGCAGCCGGCATTTGCCTGATCATCAGCGTTGACATGGGCATCCGTGCGTTCGGACCAGCCGCAACCGCACAGCGTTTGGGGGTGGATCTGATCGTCACCGATCATCACTTGCCGGGCCAGGACGGGGTTCCTCCCGCCCTGGCCGTGATCAATCCCAATCAACGCGGCTGCGACTATCCGTACAAACAGCTGTGTGGCGCCGGAGTGGCGTTCAAGCTGGCGCAGGGACTGATGCAGCGCCGCCTCGAAACGAAAGATCAAAACAAACTTCTGCTTTCGTTCATGAAAGTTGTGGCGATCGCCACCATCGCCGATGCCGTGCCCTTGACGGGAGAGAACCGGGTCTTCGCTTCGCTCGGTTTGGATGCGCTGCGCCGAGCGGTCAATCCCGGACTCAAAGCGCTGCTGGAGACTGCCCAGATCTCGCCGAACCGGGCCCCTACGGCTGGCGAAGTCGGCTTCCGCATTGCCCCTCGGATTAATGCCGCTGGCCGGATGGATATTGCTCGCGATGTCATCGAACTTTTCAGCGTGAAAGACCCGGCCCGGGCGAGGGAGCTGGCGGCGAAGCTCGATCAACTCAACGCCGACCGCCAGGAAGAGGAACGCAGGATCCTTCGTCGCGTTGAAGAGCGCTTCGCCGCTGAGTCCGCACTGTGTGACGCCTACTGCATCGTCGTCGATGGCGATGGGTGGCATCGCGGCGTCATCGGCATCACTGCGACTCGCATCGTCGAGCGCTACAACCGTCCGACCGTGGTGATCTCCCGCGAGGGAGACGAATCTTTCGGCTCGGGCCGCTCGATCCGCGCTTTTCATCTTCTGGAAGCAATCGAGTCCTGCGGCGACCTGTTCTCCCGCTACGGAGGCCATTCTCACGCCTGCGGCTTCGCCATGCCAACGGCGAATGTGCCCGAGTTGCGAGCCCGGCTCGACCAGTTCGCCCGCATCCGGCTCGAGCCGGGGGATTTCGACCCCGTCCTCGAAATCGACGGTGAACTCAGTCTGACCGCGGTAACGCCAGAGCTGTTTCAGACCCTCAAACTCCTGGAGCCGTACGGGATGGCCAACCCCGAGCCGGTATTCACTGCACCAGGAGTGCAACTCGTCGCGCCTCCGAGAATCCTGAAGGAAAAGCACGTGAAGCTTAAACTCAGGGCAGGGGAGCGCGCGGTAAAGCCCGTTGCCGTTCCTGAACTCTCCGCGGCCGCCATCCTCACGACGCCCCGTTGCCATCCCGATAGTGCGGCGATCCGGCGTAGTGATCGACCGGCCAGGTTAGCCGAAGCGTCGGCAGGTTCCACAGAAACTGACTTCCGCTCGCGGATTGCATTCGATGCGCTGGGTTGGCACATGGCTGAGCGCCTCCAGCAATTCCCGCTCCTGGCGGGAGATTCCGTCGACATTGCATTCTGCATCGGACACAACGACCATCCCGAGTACGGCGGCTTGGAGCTGTCATTGCGCGACCTGCGGGCTTCGTCTACCACAAATGGTAATGTCCGTCCCGCTGTGCCATCTGCGCCGTAACTCCAAACAACTCAGCCAGCATTCCGACCCGCAAGATCCCGTCCTTCGGTCCGTCGGCCATGACTTTCCCGCTACGCATCAGCACCACGCGCTGGATCTCCGGAACAATGTCTGCCAGTTCGTGTGTCACCAGAATGATGGCGGTTCCGGCCTGGGCTAGTGCACTCATGGTGTGGCGCACCTTCTGTTGCGCACCGAGATCAAGCGAATTGCAGGGCTCATCAAACAGCAGGGCTCTCGGTCGATGAACCAGAGCTCGCGCGATCAACACACGCCGGGCTTCGCCCGACGACATTTCGCAGACTGGCCGATCCGCCAAATGCGAAATCCTTAGTTCGGCAAGAGCCGCCTCGGCCTTTTGGCGATGTGCCGGATCGACTATATGATTGGCATAAATGGCGGTGCTGCTAAAGAATCCCGACAACACAACGTCTCGCCCGCAAGCGTCTCCGGTGCACCACGCCATCAAGTCATTCGAGACGACGCCGAGCTGCGATCGCAGCGAAAATACATCCCAGGAATCCTTGCCCAAGATCAACATCGAGGATTCGTCCCGCGCCAC
>Ga0126378_10002075_pt1 | contig 14844 bp, 16 predicted proteins | sample PanSoiMetPlot_23_FD_92587 | JGI IMG/M metagenome (GOLD analysis project Ga0126378, IMG submission 92587) | Tropical forest soil microbial communities from Panama - MetaG Plot_23 | ecosystem: Environmental > Terrestrial > Soil > Tropical forest > Bulk soil | place: Panama | collected 2016-02-17 | reverse complement strand
TGGACAGGAGGATTACGTTTCTGTTTTCAGCGTCGGTCGCCTGCCACGGAGTTGCCAGGCTTCTTGCCGTAGGCGATCGCGAAGGTCCACAGCATCCGGTTGTGCTCCCACTCGTCCTGCGCCTGACGGATCAGGTCCGCACCCTCCTCGGCCGAGATCATGGAGCGCCTCTCCAGCGTGATGCACAGCCGCGTGTACGCGGCCCGGAAATTGGACACCATCAGCGAGCCCACCTGGCCTCCCCACTCGCCGACGCGAACAGGGACCTCCCGCCTCACGACACCACGCAGGCCCACGTCGCGAAGGTAGCGATCCACCGAGTCGAAGACCACTCTGGTGGAATCGAGCCCCATCGACGCCGACAGCTCCGTCGTCAGCGTGCGCAGCCGTCGGTTGGCAGGCCCTTCTCGCTCGATCTCGAAGGGCGGCTCCGCGAGCTCCACCCAACCGCCCGGCCGGGTCACGCGGACCAGGTCTTCGACTACATCCGGCCAGCGGGCGAGCGGCACCCCCGCCACGAGCAGCCGCTGATGGGTGAAGTCGAACAGGCCGTCGCCGAACGGCAGGCCCTGGAGAAGGTTGCCCCGAACCCAGTGGTGTCGAGATAACTTCTCGCGTTTGCCGGTCACCAGGTCGCAGCCGACCACGACGGCGTCTGGGAACTGCTCGCACAGGTCCAGGCCCCACTGTCCCGAGCCGCAGCCGACATCCAGGATCCGCCTTGGACGCTCTACCGGCGCCAGGAAGTTGCCACCCAGCGTCTCCCGGAGCGCGTAGTGCTGGACGTCCAGCCGATCCACCTCGCTCGGGTGCTTGGGAAAGATGTAGGGAGCGCTTGCCTCGGGGGCGGATTCCTCCATCGCCGCCGTGATCTGGGCCGGACTCGGAACTTCCAGCAGCCAGTCGATCAGATCCTCGTCCAGGGCGGTCCTGACCAGCGAACGCAGGGTGCCCAGCCGCCGGTCGATCGTCGCCGGGGCGGCTCCTCGACGCCGCAGGCCGACGGCGTACTCGAGAACGGCCTTGCGGGCGGCTCCAGGACCACGGGCGAGGAGCCTGGCGACGGCCGAGGCCGGCCCCTGTCCGACGAAGCGGGCGAACTCGGCGACGTCCCCCGAGTAGGCCCTGGCGGTCCTGTCTGCGTGCGCGGCCGCGAAGCGCCTCAGCAGGTCCTGGCTCCGAGCGACCTCGTCAGGATCGATCCCGGTGCCCCAGGCCGTTCCACCGCTGCCCGCCCTCGTGTCCCCCACTGTGCTCCAGTATGCCCCCTTGGCACGCCGGGTCGTGTCTGGATCGAAGTGGACGAGGCCGACGGCTTCGAGCCGGCCGGGCGAGCCTCACCCACGCAGCAGGTCGGCGCTCGCCAATCGCGGCCCCTGGCGGCATAATCACCGGGCCGGCTGCGGGAGCCGGCCCGACCGGCGCAAGCCGCCTGCTCATCCGGGGCAGTCAGGAACGCTGCGGGTGCATGCGATCGTCCATCGTGACCGACAAGGAGGCTGACGTGGTCAACGCCGACCAGCCCTGCTCCGACACCACCGCGTACGGCAACGGACCCGGCGACTCGATCACCGACGCGAGCGAGAGCGCCGCAGTCACCCACCACACGGTGGCCCTCGGCGGCAGAGAGGTCGCCTACACCGCTACCGCCGGGCACCTGGTGACCGTCGATCCGAGCAGCTCGAAGCCGGCCGCCAAGATCTTCTACGTCGCCTTCACGGAGGATGTCCCGAGCGCCACGAACCGGCCGGTCACGTTCTTCTACAATGGCGGCCCGGGTTCGTCGTCGGTCTATCTGCTGCTGGGCTCGTTCGCCCCCATGCGGCTCAAGACGGCCATGCCATCCTTCACGCCGCCGGCCCCTTACACCATCGAGCCCAATCCGGACAGTCTGCTCGACAGGAGCGACCTCGTCTTCATCAATCCGGTCGGGACCGGCTACTCGGCGGCCATCAGCCCGAAGGTCAACAAGGACTTCTGGGGCGTCGACCCGGACGCGGCGTCGCTGCGCCAGTTCATCAAGCGCTACCTGACGCGGTACGACCGCTGGAACTCGCCGAAGTTCCTGTTCGGAGAGTCGTACGGAACCGCTCGCAGCTGCGTCCTGGCCTACCTGCTCCACGAGGATGGCGTCGACCTGAACGGCGTGACGCTGCTGTCCTCCATCCTGGACTACTCTCAGGCCGGGAACCCGGTCGGGTTGCTGCCAACCCTGTGCGCCGACGCGTGGTTCCACGGGAAGATCGCGGTCACCCCGCCGCCGGCCGACCTGCCCTCGTTCGTGAACGCGGTGGTCCCCTTTGCGCAGAACGAATATGCCAGAGCCCTGGCGGCCTTTCCCAATGCCGATCCGGCGATTGTGCAAACGCTCAGCAACTACACCGGGATCGCGCCCATCGTGCTGACCAGCTGGGAGGGTCTGAATGTGGCGGACACCAACAACCAGGGAACGCTGCACTTCCTGACGACCCTGATGCGCGCGGACGGCAGGGCGCTGGGTGCCTATGACGGGCGTGTGCTCGGCATCGACACCGGCATCGCAGCCGCGATCAGTCCGTTGTCGGGTGGCAACGACGCCACCATGACCGCCGTCAACGGCGCCTATACGGCGATGTGGAACAGCTACCTCAACGATGGGCTCCTGTTCACGTCGACGTCCTCGTTCACCGACCTGAACGACCAGGCGTTCCAGAACTGGGACTTCGGGCACATCGACCCGACCGGTGCCCAGAAGGGCAAGGATGTCGACGGCAACATCGTGCTGTACACGGCCGGCGACCTCGCCGCCACCATGGCGCTCAACGTCGACTTGAAGGTGCTGTCCGGGAACGGCTACTTCGACTCTGTGACGCCGTTTTCCCAGACGACGACGGACCTCCAGAACATGCCGCTGGCCGACCCGGCGGTCCGCAAGAACCTGACGATCAAGTACTACCCGTCGGGTCACATGGTCTACCTCGACGGCAATTCACGCACGGCGCTGAAGGCCGACCTGGCCGCCTTCTACGACAGCACCGTCAATGATCGGTCGGCCGTCGAGCGCATCCGTACGCTCCAGCGGACGCGGCGTTCCGATACGGCCTGAGGCCGCGCCGCCTCGCTCATTCGAAGCGGTAGTCGAGCCGGAAGGGTTCGTTCCCGTCCATCCGCGCCACGTAGCCGCCCTCGCCGCGCAGGCCGGCCAGCTCGCCCGTGCCCGAGCCCGGCACCACTGACCACGCGTTGGTCGCCGCCCCGTTCTCGTAGTGCCCGGTGACCTGGAGCACGAAGCTCCCCGACCGGCCGGCGAGCCGGCCCACAACGCGCTCGAAGCCGCAGTACGCCGCAGCGGACTCGTCGCGATAGGCGTTCAAGAACCGCGCCGTCCCCTCGCCCTCGATGTCGCCTGAGAACGTGTGGCTGACGCGGTCGTGCGAGAGCTTGGGGGCTGCCTCCAGCTCCGCGTAGACCTCCTCCTGCCAGCCCGCCATCGACACCATGCCGGTTGCCCGGGTCGTCGTCGTCGTCATTGGTTCATGCCTCGTCTTTAGGATTGGAATGCGTGGTCCAGGATCGTCCGGCGGCCGGCTGGCCGTCTTGTAAGAACGCGTCAGGGACGTGCCTGACCGCGGCCTGAGGTACCCCAGCGGGGTCCTCGACCTGCGTGCCGGCGAGCGCTGGTTCGACGCCTGGCGGCGCCCGCCGGTCCCCGCGCTGGCGGAGCTGGTCGAGCACTACTGGCGTGTGCGCTGGGACGTGTCCGGCCGCGAGCCGTACGTCCAGCAGACCCTCTCGAACGCGTCCGTTCACCTCTGCGTCGAACCGGGCAACTCGCGCATCCAGGGGGTGGTGACCGGCAGGTTCACACGGCTCCTGGAGGGCAGAGGCCGCGTCTTCGGCGTCAAGTTCCGGCCCGCTGGCTTCCGGCCGTTCCTGGGCTCGTCCGTCGCGGCCCTGGCCGACCGCACGCTCCCGGTCTCCGCCGTGTTCGGCGACGCCGGTGCTGCATACGTGGAGCGGGTGGTCGGCCTGGGCGAGGACGCGCTGCTGGCCGAGGCGGCCAACGCATTCCTGCAGGAACGCCTGCCCCCGCCCGACCCGATGGTGGCAGTGGTCAACCGCATCGTGGCGCTGATCGTCGCGGAACGCGACGTCACCCGCGTCGACCACGTCGTCGAGCGTGTCGGCGTGCGAAAGCGGACGCTGCAGCGGCTCTTCCACGAGTACGTCGGGGTGAGCCCGAAGTGGGTGATCCGGCGATGCCGCCTGCACGAGGCAGCGCAGCGTCTGGCTGAGCTGGAGACGAGCCTGGCCGACCTCGCGCTGGATCTCGGCTACAGCGACCAGGCGCACTTCGTACGCGACTTCAAGGCGGTCGTGGGTCGGCCCCCGGCCAGGTACAGACAGACAGCCGGGGAAGCGGTGCCGGACGCGGGGACTGTGCGAACCCGCTTGCCCGGCCCGGATTGAGTTGGAGCGCGGCAGCCGCTGCACGAGGAGCGCCGGCGAGTACCAGGCCCGCTCTCGACGGGACGTACTCGCCATCGACCTGCGCTGGTGTCCTCCGCGATACTGTCATCATCAAGGCACGGCCCTGCTGCGGGAGGGGGGCTCGCCAACCGCCGCCCGCATCTCAGCGGCCACATGTCGGGAGGGAAACGATGAACAGGATCAGAGGACGGTTGAAGCTGCTCGCCGTGCTGGCGGCAGGCGTTGTCGCGGTCGGGCTGGGCACCAGCTTCGCCGCCCCACTCGCTGCGGCCGCCAGGGACGTCACCGACCAGTTCGGGTTCACTGCTGTGCGCTCGGGCATCCCCGAGGGGGCGTCCCGCTTCGACCTGACCAGCCCGGATCTCCAGAACAACGGCCGGTTCCCTCAGAGCGAGGTCGCCAACGTCTTCGGCTGCCACGGCGGCAATCAGGCGCCGAGGCTGCGGTGGAGCGGGTTTCCAGCGGCTACCCAGAGCTTCGCCGTGACCATGTTCGATCCCGATGCCCCCACCGGCAGCGGATTCTGGCACTGGCTCACCTGGGACATCCCGAAGAAGGTCACATCCCTGGACGGCGCTCCGCCCGCCGGCGCGGTCTCGGGCACCAATGACGCGGGCCTCAATGGCTTCCTGGGGCCCTGCCCGCCGCCGGGTGACCGCACCCACCGCTATCGGTTGTCGGTGTTCGCGCTGGACGTGCCCAGCCTGGGCCTCAAGGACCCGGCCACGCGGGGTGCCGTGGTCGCTTTCTCGATGCGGCTCCACATACTGGCATTCGGGCGGCTGGTCGCCACCTTCAGCCAGCCGGCGGCCTGACGTCGCGCGCAGGGACCGGCTGGGATCCGTCGTTGGTCCAGGCCGGCCCCTGCGACAGGGCCGACACGCCCGCCGGATCAGCAGGCATCCAGCGGTGGCAGGATGGTTGCATGGTCTCCGGGCCGCCGACGGGAGAGGTCGTCGTCCGGGCCACCGTTGAGATGCTCGCCGCCGGCCAGCCGCTGCGGGCCGTGTCGGCCGTGTGGGTTAACGAGCTGGGGGGAAGGGCTCGGTCAGGCGGCGTCCAGCAGGCCGCACACCCTCCTGTATGCGGTCGCCGCCGCGCGCGCCGGATCCTGAGCCCAGCGGGCCGCGAACTCCGCGTTGAACAGCTCCAGCGAGACGTCCCCGGCGTAGCCGGATCGCCGGACCGCGGTCAACAGGGCCGTCAGGGGCAGGTGACCGTCACCAGGGAGGACGCGATCCGCATCCGTCCAGAGCTCACGCGGGCGACCCGCCGGCACGTCGTTGACATGGACGAAGCGAAGCAGTCCCGGGTGGGCGTCGAGCAGATCCAGGTGTTCCAGCGTGCCTGGCCCGGCGAACAGGTGGTAGGTGTCCAGGAGGACTCCCACGTCGGGGTGATCCACACGCCTGACGAGCTCCAGCGCCGTCGCGAGGTTGTTCACCAGCCTCGCGCCGCGGAGGAACTCGATCTCCAGCCCGACACCGCTCGCCCGGGCCAGCTCGGCCGCGACCTGCAGGTTCTCCGCCGCCCGGTCCAGGTCGGCCTCGCCGGGTGGCTCGGCCTCGGAGTGCGGCACTGGCACCACCACCAGGTGGTGCGCGCCGAGGGCCGCACAGCGTTCCAGGCGGCGGCAGAGCTCGTCCCGCCGGCGCCTCCACGCATCCTCGCGTGCGAAGAGCAGCCCCTCCTGGGAGCAGGCCCCCGCGACCACCAGTCCCGCATCGTCCAGCACGCGCCGCGCGGCGGCGTCCGCGTTCGGCGGGAATCGGGCGTCCCAAGTGATCCAGCCAGAGCTCGACCGCCTGCCAACCGCTGGCTCGGACGACCGCGAGGTCGCGACCCGGATCCGCCGGCGGCTGCCGGCCCGCGGTCACCTGGTTCCAGCAGGCTCGCACGCGCCGCTCGCGCTTGCAAAGGCCACGGTTCGTCCGGTCAGCGCCGACTCCTTGACCGCCAGGCAGAACTCGACCGCCTGCTTCGCCGCGGCGCCGCCGGCCCTCGGGGGCCGATCGTTCCTGACGCAGTCGAGGAAGTGCTCCAGCTCGCTCTGAAACGGGTCGGCGTCCGGCCACCCCTCCTCGCGTACGTCCTCGGCGCGCTGTGCGCCCCTGAGCGCCCAGCGCAGCAGCCATGGGTTGTCAAACGGCCCGGACACCTCGGCCACGCCTCGGTCGCAGGCGAACAGCCAATGTTCGTCGCAGAGCGGCCGAAACGGGATCGGTCCCACCATGCCGTATCCCACCGACACGACGACGTCCCGCCCTGGCTCCAGGCCGCTGAACCTGGCCGAGTATGCGGCCAGGTTCAGCTGCCCGGCTCGGCCGTCCACGAAGCGCGAGGCCCCCTCGGCGTGGACGCGCGACGGGCGCCCGGCCAGGAAGCCCAGGGTGTCCGCGGTGTGCACGTGATTCTCCAGGATGGGGCCGCCGCCGTCCTCTTCCGACCAGAACCAGTCCTTGTCGGGCATGCCGCCGTGGACGTAGCGGGCGATCACCTGCCTGACCGGCCCGAGCGGGCCCTCGGGGGCGGCGAGCTCGCGCAGGCGGACGAATGGCGGCGCGAAGCGCTTCTTGTGGCCAACCATCAGCTGCACCCCCGCCTGCCGACAGGCGACGATCATGCGCTCGCAGTCGGCCGGCGTCGGGGCCATTGGCTTTTCGACCAGAACGTGGATGCCGCGCGCTGCGGCCGCCTCGGTCAGCGCCGCGTGGGTGGCCGGCGGGGTGCAGATGCTCACCGCGTCCGGACGATGATCGTCGAGCATGCGCTCAGCGTCGGTCGACGCCGCGCAGCCGTACTGCGCCGCTGCGTCGGCGGCGAGTGACTCCTCGCGGTCGCAGACCGCCACCAGCCGTGCGTCAGCCAGCGTCGCGTAGCGGTCAGCGTGGCGAGCGCCGATACCCAGCCCGATCACCGAGACCCTGAGCTTCCTGGTCCCGCTCATGCCGAGGCCACACCATAGCGTGTTGGCACGGGAGCCGGGCTGCGAGGATCGGGCTCCCGATGCTCGCCCCCGCGCTCAACCTGGTGCTCCAGCAACTCGCGCCGAAGTGCCCACCCGGTGACGCTGGGGGCGGCCTGTGGGCCGCCCCCAGCTCTTTCCAGCCTGTGCCGAACCCTTCCTAGAGCCGCTCGGCCAACTTACTCCTTGAATTGCTCAGGAAGTAGATCCCAATGCCCGAGCAAAGTACCAGCACTCCAATGCTGGCGATCAAGGCGGCGATTCCGAAGAGAATTGACATTGTCTGTTTCCTCCCGTAAACGTCCCTTTGCGCTATCTTCTTGTGGGGTTCCAGAATCGGTGCTGAGCAGGGTGTCGCTCGGGCACTCGAACGACATACGCTCGGGAACCTGAGAAACCCACTCCTGGCAGCCCACCAAGCGTGGCTGCGGGATGGAGGGATTCTCGTTGCAAAGACGACACCCGCTCGCTCGGCCACCGCTGACGTCGCCATTGCCTCCCTCCACTCCACCTGCCAGAAAGAACGCCGCGGTGCAGCCAAGTACTCGACGAAAGTCGCCTCGGGGTGGCCGGAGGGGCCGTGGAACCGCTGTCCCCGCTCGTGGTCAGGAACGTCATCCGCTGGCCGGTGCGAGGGTTCTCGATGCGATCGCCTGTTCGTAGCATGGGTGCGCCTGTGCCGTTCAAGAAGGACGATCACGGGGTGCGATGTCGTCGCCGACGTCGGCCGACCCCTGACGTTGTTGATGCCGGGGCTCGGCCTCCTTGCCGCGACCGCGCGAAGCCAGCCAGGTACTCTTTCGCCGTCGCCGACCTTCGGGCTAGCAGGTCGGCGTCGGCCCGGGCTAGGCGACCACAGGGCGCGCCTCGGCGTCACCGGGCGGGGCCGAGCGGGCGACGGGCGCCATCACCACGAGGACCCCGAAATTGAGCGTGGCTCTGGCGCCGGCCGGGTCGACCTGGAGGGGCAGGGCGAGGTCGAGCCGCCACGCGCCGACCATCCACTCGCGACGGTGGTAGCTCTGGCTCTCCTGCGGGTACTTGCATTCGGCCAGCACCTGGAGGCGGCCGGGGCGGACGACCACGCTGATGTTGTCTGGGTGCGCCCCCGGCACCGGCAGGGCGACGCTCAGCTGTCCGTGCGCCTCGTAGACATTGGCCGGCGGCGCGATCGACTCCACGGTCATGAGGATCAAGCCTACGCTCAGGCCCCACCGCCAGGAGCCTATCCCCGCACGTCATGCCGCGCGTCGCGCTCAGAGCTCGATCCGGGGTAAGGCGTGCAGGTGATGCTGGCGCTATCAGAAGAAGTGAAGTGTTCACTGCAAGTCGAGTGGGGATGCGGCGTTGTGACGGCGAGGCCGCTGCCCGACGGGACCGGGACTGCGATGCATCTGGCGATTGTCCGCCCGACTGGACGAACGGCGGTGTTGAGCAACGCTATTCCAATGCGGAAGGCATCCGTCTCAGCCTCTCAAGAGCCCGTCTTTGAGTTCGACGTAGTTGCTGAATCCCACACCGCGGGAGAATGGTCAAGAGCATTCGTCTGTCGATTTGGTGCGGCCCTCGGGCATCCCCATCCAGTAGCCGCCGATGGCGATTGTCCATGCGAGAGTCGGATATGCCGACATCCTCTCGATTCCTCCGATTCCGAGCCCAATTGTGATTCCCAGCTCTGCGAAAACCAGCGCCAAGACCGCGACAACTCCAGCGACCAGGCAAAAGTAACTGAAGGGTCTCTTTACCATTCCGAACGACGTGACAGCCGACAAACCACCAAACAGAAATACACACAATGAACCAATACCATGTGCCGCCGCGCCAACTCCTATCGGAATAGGAACGCTCGTGAGAGGACCAGGTATCAGTTTGTTCGAGTACGCATAATACGGCGCGTACGATGCAGCGACTATCAATGCACCGATCCCATAGAGGTAAAGGAACCTACGGAACCATTTTGATGACTGATCGCCAATCGTCCTCGCGCTGAGCAGCGTGGAAACTCCAAGAAGGAGAACGGCAAGAATGAAGATGATGGAAGCTGGTTGATGAATGATAACTACGCCGGGAGGATGCTCTGCAAGAGTGATTGGTCCCCCGAGGTCGCTTATGTAGTTGTTCGCGACACGGTAGTTTGGGAACAGAGCTTCCGAGATTGGGATTGCCATCGTTACCAGGCTGCCGCCGACGAACAGCAAGGCGCCAGCAAGCATGTTCCTGTTCAGAACTCCAAATGGTGCCCGGTCCTCCCTATGCCTCATGCCACATTCCTGCTGCGATAGCTCCGCGTGACTTCATCGCCCAATCCTTTACGACCTTTGTGTGGACGTGGCACAGGAGCTGTGATCGAGCACCACGTGGTTGTCGGCAGCCTTCCAACACGCCGCCCAGGCCACTGGCCACCGGCCACCGCCAGGCCGACGGGCCTGGCGCCTGCCACGACGATGTCGAGGGACAGTGGTACCTCCAGTCCTAAACGCCACCATTCGTTGCGTTAGAGCCTAACACAATGGCAGGATAATCGCAACTCTATGTTGCATTTAAAATGCCTTGTTATGGAGAGCGCATCCCGGGAGCGCAGGCGGAGGGTTGGCGGACGAAGCGCTCGGGTGCGCTGGGCTGTGCTTGAGGCAGCGCTGGCCGAACTCGCGGAGTCCGGCTACCGTGGCCTGAGCGTAGAGGCAGTGGCCCGACGAGCCGGCGTCCACAAGACGACCGTCTACCGGCAGTGGCCAGACCGTGAACGGCTGGTGACGGACGCGCTGATGCAGCGCAGCGGTGAGGAGCTCCCAATGCCAGACACGGGCGCCTTGCGGTCGGACCTTGTGGCCCTCGCTGTGGCGATCCTGTCCCAGCTCACGAAGCCGGACGTCACGGCGCTCCTTCGCATGCTCGTCGCCGAGGGCCCGCGGCTGCCTGCCTTCCGCCAGACCGCTCGCTCCTTCTGGGCCGCCCGCTTCGAACGCGCCGCCGGGGTGGTCCAGCGGGCAATCGACCGGGGAGAACTGCCGCCCGAGACCGATGCCCCGACGGTGCTCGAGGGCCTGATCGCCCCGCTCTACCTCCGACTGCTGGTCACAGGCGGGGAGTTGTCGGAGGAGTTCGTCGTCGGAGCGGTCGATCTCCTCCTCCACGGCGTCCTCCACCTGGGACCGGCGTCGTCCGCTTCAGCACGACCGCCTGGCTGAAGGCTGCCGCGGCAGTCGAGGCGGCGCCGGGTGCCTTGATCACACGCCAGCGTCCGGCAGGATTGACCTGGGCTGTTCACCCACAGGGTGAAGGCTCGCAGGTTCAATGCCAGTCTTACCCGTGCATCCAGGTCAGAGCTCGCGCAGACCGCGGCCGCTCGGCCAAGGAGAGCCGGGATTCTACGCAGGCGCCTACGCTCCGTCACGCAGGTCAGGTAGGCGTTCGGACCGGTAGGTTATCCTGTCGAACACCGCCGTGCAGCCAGCGCCCATCGGGGACTGGGCCAAGAACCCCACCTCCATGTTGTCGGCCGGCTCCAGCGCGAAGTAGCGGACCAACTGCCACAGCGTGCCGTCCATCGACGCGTGGAACGCCCAGGCCGGGCCCACGCGGGACGTCCGCAGCCACACCGTCCGACCCTCGACTGGGAACGCGTTGGCGTCGTCGGACAGGCCGCGCGTCACCACCGAGACGACCATCGACTCGCCCTGCGGCGAACGCTCGAAGCAGAGCTTGGCCCAGGCACTGTCGTGCGCGTACACCAGCAGCACCCCTGCGTCGAACGTGTCGGCGAAGTCCACTGTGACTCGCGCGGCGAGCTGGAAGTCGCCGCTCGCGCTGCCCAGCAGGCGCGGGGCGCCCAGGCTGGGACCGGTGCCGCGTGGATCAACGAACAGATCGGTCCGGGCGCCCGCGCTGATCGAGAGGGAGGCGTCCTTCCCGACCCGCCAACGCTCGGGCATGAGCCGCCAGCGGAGAGGAAATGGCAGTCCGGGAAGATGTAGAGAATCGTCCATGGGTTCCTCTGGATGCTATGCGCTCACCGGCGTGCCTATCGAGGCGGTCTTTCCTGGACGCAGGCGCCGCCCGGGCGCCGCGCTGACGCTCCGTCCCGCCGCTTGCGGTGGACCTGCCTCTGAGGTCACCGCCGTGTCGAGCCCGCTGTGGCCGAGCGCCTCGTCCAGACCCGGACCCACGTTTGGATAGCTATAGCTATAGCCCGTCGGCGACGGAGAGCTCTGCCTCGCTGACCGCTGACTCGAGCTGCTCCTGACCAGCGATAGCGGCTCGCCTCCTGGCGCTGAACATCGACCCGCGCGCCGGCACCACCGGTGCAAAGCTCATCATCCCGTAAGGCACTGGCAGGTCGTCGTAGACCGCCTCCATCCCGCCCCTCATGAGGTAGGTCTCGTGCCAGAAGGCCGTGCCTCTCGAATTCCGAACGAAGCTCTGCCACCAGAGCTGGTGTGGCTTCGAGCGCGCCCAGCGTTCCAGTGACTCGTAGTCCCTCCAGTACTGGCGCATGCCAGCGTGTGGCGGAAAGAGCGACCAGAGCATGTTCTCGTGGAGGAGAAGGCCGTCCGGCTGCGCCTCGACAGCGGCGCTGATCCTGGGCCCGAACCCGAACAGGGTCTTGATTCCAGCCAGACGATTGACGCGCATCCCGAGGTAGATGACGACGAGGTCCGGGTAGCTGCTCAGGTCGACCGTCCTCCGGGTAACTGTCGTCTTCATACTCACCTCCAGCGATGATTGTCTCGTGCATTTCGCCGACGCCGACTTTCCCCGCTTCATCGGGTATCCCGTTCAAGAAGGACGATCATGGTCGCGAGGCTTCCAGCTGAGGTCGCACGGATCGAGCGGCCGGGCATCCGGCCTGGCCCGGGCGGTCATGATCCTCGGCCATGTCCTGGCTGTCCTCTACTCCTTGGTCAGCTTCCCGCTCGACCGTGAGGAAGCAGGCGCGCCGGTCTGGGGCTTTTCCAACCCTGCTAGCCTGGCCAGCCGTTGATGAGCGCGTTGAGGCTGCCAAAGAACCGGTGGATCATGCGGTTGCCTCTCCCTGGGTGTGCGTCGCGGTGACCGCGACGCTGGCCAGCTTCTGGCTGTGGAGCCACGAGCCTACTGCGATCAATATGTCGGCCAGCACTGCGATCATCAGGGCCGCCATCAGGATCAACATGGCGCCCAGCCGGGTGTCGCCGGCCCAGCCCCCTGTCGTTGCGCTGAACGCTACCAAGACCACGGCGTCAAGACCGAACTGGGCCAGCAGGCAGGCCACCAGACCCACCACTATCAACGCAACTGGCATCTCCTATCCCTCCTCGTGAGGCCGGCCATTCTGGCACGACCAGCCCCGCCGCGGTTTGAGCCATTCGGCCAGCACAAGCCGATGGCACCACGTCTTGCGGGCGTTCTCGCGGCACAGCAACCACGGCCGTTCGCCCGGGTGGCGCCGAGCCATGCCGGCGAGCGCAGGATGCGGTCGCCGGGCTGATCTTGCCGCTGGCGGTAGAGTGGCGTGTCAACGCCTCTCGATCGTAGACGTTGAAGTCGCCGGCGACGACGCAAATTGGAAATCGCCTGACCGGTCGCAGGCCGCCGTGACCGCGATTGGCGGACCAACCGGTTATGCTTCGAGGGACGGGAGGGTAAGCATGGCCGAAGAGGGCGCCATTAAGGCGGAGGCCAACGGCAAGTGAAGAAGCTGGCGACTGCTCTTCGACGCCGGGCCCAGACCCAGCCGATCGCGCTCTGGCCGCCGAGCCCGAGCGCCAAGGGCGAGGTTGCGCAGCTCGATTCATTCCGTGAGTCCGAATTCCAGGTCCGGCTGACCGAGCTCTACCGCGGCGTGTGCGCAGCATGGCACGAGCAGCGGCTGACGGACCTCGAGGCGGACGTCACGGTCGACCTCCTGGCAGCATGGACAGCGAAGCCGACAGCTGCGCCAGCGCCTCTGCGGCTCGCTCCGGATGCGCTGAGGGCGCGGATCGAAGAGGCCTACTCCGAGTGCGCGTACGAGCATGTGACGATCAGCCTGGACGGTGGCATTCGTGACGGTGTGCCGGTGCTCCAGTATTGGACGCTGGAACGAGGCCGCGGCGGGGCTGTCCGCGGTCGAACGTGCCCCGATTGCGGAGCAGCGCTGGCCCTGGATCTACGCGGCCGCTGCCATATGTGCGGCTCGCTCATCGACCTGGCCCGGCTGGCGTGGGTCCTTGCCCGCGTAGAGTCGGCCGTCGACTGGAGCCAGCGGGAGCTTGACCCGGACCAACATGCCCTCGAGGCGCTGGACGCGATCGCGGCCGGGGATCGGGCCTTCGACGCCGATGCGTTTAGCAACCGTGTCCTGCAGGATTACCCACACCTGGCCCAGGCGATCCGCGATCCGTCGAGCGAGTTCGCCCGCGTCGCTATCGCGCCCGCCCTGCGCCATGACCTTGAATCGATGGATGCGGCCCGCCGGCGGGCCGGCCGGCGGGCGCTTGTGGATTCCGTCAGCGTGAACGGCGTGGCCATCCGGTCCGCGGTTCGTGGGCTCGACCGGGACGCCATCAGCGTCGATGTTTCCGGCGTTGCCGCCAAGTACGAGGTCGATGCCAGCGGGAGTCTGGTCGCTGGCGACCGGACGCCGCGTGCCATTCACGATCGTTGGACCTTCACCCGACCCGTAGGGGCCGAGACCAGCGAGCGTGGTGGCGCCCCTACCATGGTCTGCCCTCTCTGCGGAGCGCCGATCGAGCTGGACGAGCGGGGCCGCTGCCGCCATTGCGGCGGCGAGGTCACGCTGGGAACCCGTGATTGGGTGCTTACCAAGCTCGCTCGGTGGGGTTAAGGGGTGCCGCCGCGCGGCTTGGTGCAGGCCCCACACAGCCACACCTGGCCGCCGTTTTCCACGAACTCTGAGTACAGGTCGCGCAGTCTCGGCAGGCCGTCCGAACTGCGGCGACGATGTCCTCCCTGGCCTCCCGCGGCACCGACGCCTGACGAGGATGTCCGCCAGTTGCAGGCGGCCCCCCGGCTTGAGCACGCGGCGGAGCTCCCGAACGACGGCGTCCTTGTCGGGGCACAGGTTGATCACGCCGTTGGAGAGCACGACGTCGGCGCTGGAGTCGGGCACCGGCAGCGCCTCGGCCAGGCCCTCGCGGAACTCCGCGTTGGCCGCCCCAACCCAGGCTGCGTTGGCCCGCGCCTTCGCAAGCATGGCGGGGGTCATATCCACTCCCAGGGCATCAACGGCGCGGCCGTCAACGTCGACGGCGGCCAGGTGCAGGTCTGACGGGGTGACGGCCGTCGAGCGGCGGCTTCGCTGGGAGCACATGCTCAACGCGCGCGACCTGGGCGGCCTGCCCACGCGCCGCGGGTGGACCCGGTTCCGCGCGCTGGTCCGCAGCGACGACCTGCGCCGGCTGACCGCTGAGGGGCAGGCGGCCATGCTC
>Ga0126378_10002074_pt1 | contig 14845 bp, 10 predicted proteins | sample PanSoiMetPlot_23_FD_92587 | JGI IMG/M metagenome (GOLD analysis project Ga0126378, IMG submission 92587) | Tropical forest soil microbial communities from Panama - MetaG Plot_23 | ecosystem: Environmental > Terrestrial > Soil > Tropical forest > Bulk soil | place: Panama | collected 2016-02-17 | reverse complement strand
GCCTTTCGCCGCGCCGTGGCACGTGCCCGAAGTGCACCCAACCTTATTCAGAATGGGCTCGACATCCCGGAGGAATGTGACCTGCTCGGCCGCGGTTGCTACGCCCAGCGCCGCGCTAGCGGCCGTCAGCAGAACTCTTAGGTGAGTTTTCACTTGTTCCTCCTTGCAGAACTTCGAACGGAATCGCGCGGGACACAATGGTCCGCCGCTGACCATCGATCATCAGGTTAGCCGAGATGGCGAGATCGTATTTCGCCGGGGTGGTTTCCTTTGTCGTGGTAATCGTGAACGTTCCCGTTGGCGCGCCTTTCGACGCGGGCTTCATATTAATGATGCGAATGTCGCGAGCGCCGGGCGGGTCGGCGCTGACGGATGTGGGCATGGCCAGACTCTTGTCCCGGCTGACGATGTTCCATTCGAAGTTGTAGGCGTCGCCCTGCTCCATTGGCGTTCTGCCGATCGCCTTTACTTCAATAACCGCGGGCGGATCTTCGGCAAGTGCGGCAGGCATCGCCATGCCGAGCCAGGGAGCGGTGAACGGTTTCTGACGATCGCTGGACGCGGGGTCGGGAAGGCCCGTGCCGCTCGAGACGTCGATGATCGCTCCCGAGCCCTGCGCGCGGCGGGTAAGAACGGAGCCGTCACTCATTTTCGCGGTCCCGACGACGATCAGATCGGATTGAGGAAGCTCGGCATCGGGCCCGGCGGTTATGGTGAGGATGCCGCGGCGACTGAAGGAACGCGCTCCGGTCGAGTCGACGGATTCGGTCGGAATGTAACCGCCCGCCGCCGTCCAGCCTTTGGGGAGTCCCTCAATGGAAGCCTGAATCGGGCCGTCGTAGCCGCGGCGGTCGGTATTGACCGAAACCAGAATGGTGCCGCCACGCGGAACATTTATATATGCGGGCGTCGCAGTGAGTTGGTAATCTTCGGCCTGGCGGCGCACCGCCATGCGGTAACTGAAGTTCGGGCCGCCGCGCTGCGCGATGTCTTCCACCGTCACTGTAATTTCGGAGACATCGGGAGGCGCTTTGAAGTTCAGGTACGGATCGTTGCTGGTGCGGTTGCCGGTCTGGAGCGAGAAGACGTCGATGGGAGGCGGAACGTCGCCGGCGGAGGCGAGCTTCTTGCCTTTTGCGTCGAAGATCGTGATCAGGGCATCGAGCAAGGATGTCTCGAGTTCGCGGGACTGCAACTCGAAGAGCAGCGACTCGCCGGGCGTGACGTGGAGCTTGTAACGGTCGATTTGACCGGGCTGAGAAATTCTGTTGTTCACGACAACCGGTAAAGGCAGAGGATCGGACAGCGGACCCCGCAACTCCGGAGCGTCGCTCAGAGCAAAGCGAAACGGGAGTTCGGGTGAACCGGGCATCGAGACCATCGTAAAGTCGCCTTCGGTGGGAAGCTTCACCTTCGCGCGAACCGGTGACGCGACGCCTTTGGCCGCGAATTCCAGATCCACGGTTTCGCCGCGGCGGCCGCCGAGTGGAAACACGGATTCGGGATACGCGAACGAGCCGATCTTCAGGCGATAGAAGTTCTGATCCTGCTTGCTGAACCTGGCATCGTGGACCTGCACGAAATAATGGCCCGCGCGAGTGAACGTGTAATCGATGCGCGCGTCGACGCCAGCTCCCGGCGCATCTTCGTTGCGGGCGATTTCGGCGCCGTTCGCGTCGAGCAAGGTCAGGGACGGGTCGATCGCGGAACCGCAGCGGCGCGCTTCCACTTCAAAGACGAGTCTTTCGCCTGCCTTCGCATCTATTCGATAGAGGTCGCGATCCGCTCCGACCAACCGGCCGTTCACAACAACTGGCGTCGATTTCAGAATCTGCGCCGTTGCAGTCGTGTCGTTTGAGTGCTCGACGGCGTTGGGAGTTGACTCTTCCTCATCGATTTCCGGAAATTCGCCGAGCGTGACGAAGAGGATGTTCGAGATGCCGCCGGCGGTTCGTATGCGAACCGGGTAAACACCCGGCGTGGCATCGGGTTTAAGTTCGACCAGGAACGGAACCTGGTCTTTGACAGGAGTGAGCGGCGTGAGCGCGGCGGGCAGCGTTGTGACGATTTGAGTATTTTCGGACAGGTTTCGCCCGGTGAACGTGAGCGTCAGGGTCTTGCCGATTTGTGCGCCACGCGGCTGCACGTCCGTCAATACCGGAGGGCCGGCGGCAAACACCGTGGCGCCGATGCAGAAACCTAAAGCCAGTGATCGGATCATCGTGTCCCGCCTTCCGCCGCAGCAACTGCGGCACCGGTCAGGGGTACAGGCACGAAGTCGCGAACGACTTCGCCGGTCGCGGGATTGCAGATGCGCACATGTCCATCAAACCCGCCCATCGCGAGCCGGGAACTGTCGGGGCTGAAGGCTAACGCATATATACCCTGCGCAGTCTTGCACGACGCGATCAGAGCGGCGGTCTCAGGATTGTAGATGTTCACTTGAGGGGATAAACCACCTACGGCGATCTTGCCTTCATCAGGCGACCAGGCGAGGGCGGAGATCGGGCCATTCTGTCTCGGAAGCTTGCGAACAAGCGTCGCGTCTTCGCCGGTTTTCATCAGTTTCGGGCGATCCAACAGATAAATGTAGGGAATGCGTTCCTCGCCGCCGATAACGATCACGTCCTTTTTGGGATCTCTCGCAACCGCGGCAAGTTCGCCTTTGAGCGCATTGATGTTTTCCAGGAACGCGCCGGACGTCGCGTCGCTCAGTTTCGCCGCGCGATCTCGTCCGACCGAAACCACTCGTTTGCTGTCCACGCCGAAGACCGTTCCAAGAACCCAATTCTCGTGAGCGCCGATTTTCTGTAATTCTTTGCCCGAGGAAGGGTCGATCAGGCGCACGGTGTTATCCGCCGCGCCGATCGCGATTTCTTTTCCATTGCCTGAAATCGATAGGCCGAACAGCGTGTCGCCTGTGATCATGCTCGAGCGGATCAGTTTCGGCCCGCTGAGGTCCCAGATCTGGACTTCTCCAAAACGGGCAGGAGTTCCGCCCGCCGCGACGAGCGTTTTGCCATCCGGAGAAAATGCGATTCCGTTCAGGCGCTCGGCGAGCCCGACGAGGCGCTTCTGAGGGGGTCCTCCATCGACGGAATCCAGAAGAACTTCGCGATAACCCGACACCGCCAAGGTCTTTCCGTCCGCCGAGAAAGCGAGCGCGCTGATGACCGGCGGCTGATCGTAAACCGGCGGGTGGTCAAGAGAGATCGAATCCTTAGCCTCGGCGGGCGTATCATCCTTCGCTCCTGCGGAAATCCATTTGGAAATCGCGGAGATCTGCTCATCCGTCAGCGAAGCAGCGCCCAACGGCATGCGCGGTTGCGCGTCGCCCTTGACGTACTTCAGGATGAGGCTTTCGTCAGGGCTTCCGGGCTTGAACGCTGGGCCGCGCCCACCGCCTTTGGAGAAAGCTTCGAAGGTGGTGAGATCGAGTCCGCCGCTCTTCAGGTTCGGCTGGTGGCAGCCCTGACAAGTCCGCTGGAGCAAGGGCCTGACATCGCGGGAATAGCTTGGGACTGCGTCTTCCGCCATTGCGGCGGATAAAACCAGGAATCCCACCAAAAAGCGCATGATTCGGTTGCGATTCTATCACCCAAATCGCGATAAATCATCGATTTCCATGGCCCCTGCACTAAGATTGAGGGATTGCGCACTACGCGCGGAGGGGATGTTTCCATGGCCGATATTCAGATCACAGACGACGTCGGAAAACCAATAGACGGGATCAAGCTGGACCTGGCCCACCCTTCTTCATTAGTGAAATACCTCAAGAGTGAACTGCTGCATCTTGCGGTATTTCCCGACTTCTTAAAGCTCAAGGATTCACCACTCGGACAAGCGGCCCACCAGGCGATTACGTTCAAGGCGCACGCAGCGCACACCTTCCAGCTTGGCGACGCCACGCCGATAGTGTCGATCAGGCCGGAGATAGATGCCGCGATCCACGCGAACGCCAACGCGGGCTCTGGCCTCCTGGACAGCGATCCGTTTCTCGGTACAGCCAAAGTCCCGGCAGGGACAGGATATCTGGGAATCGTCTTCGGCGGCTCGCTCGATGCGGCCGGAATCGGATCAAGCGGCGATTTTTCATGGGGGATCGAGAAAAACAGCGCGATCAGCCTGGGGTTCTATAAAGCGTTCGGCCTCGGCGCAGGCGAGCCCACACTCGGCGGGGCGCTTTCACAGACCCTTTCGGATTTCACGATCCCGAACGACATCTCAGATCTTGCTTTGCTTGAGACGAACGATGTCGCCACCGTCTCGGGCAGTGGCAGCATAACGGTTTCCGGCGGCATAGCAGTGAGCATTGCGCCGAACCCTCTGGCGTCCGTGAACCTCCCGCTCAAAGCAGGAGCCGTTTCCGTTCAGGCCGGCGCGATTGCAGGCTTGTCGGCCAGTTTCAGCATCAGCGGGGCTTACCAAGTGCGCGTATTGCGCAAAGACGCCGCGACAGTCGAACTGAGCGTGTTTCGAGAAAAAGGAAGAGCTTTCAGCGTGGACTTCTCGGCGTCGGCAGGCGTGACAGTAACGCGGAATGGTGACGATCTGCTACCGAAGATCCTCGGAGCTGTCAGCGGAAAACCGGGAGCTGGCGCCGAACTAGTCGCTGGCCTGACGCCCGATGAAGCCGGCGCTCTTACCAATGCGTTCCGTCAGGGGATGAGCCACAGCGTTCAGGTATCGGTCAATGAGGCTTTGACGGCGCTTTCGGACGATCAGGCCGCGTTCCAGTACGAGATCCAACTGGAGCGCCTCGACCCAGCTGGTATCCAAGCTGTGCGCAGTGCCCTGCGTGGAGATTTTCACCTCCTGACGCAAATGGAGGATGGCGTGGAGGAAGGCGGCAAGATTGCGCCCGGCATCCGAATGCTCAACAGCGTGCTGACCGCAACGCGCAAGCGTGGCGCGACGCTCAAGCTCAATCTTCTGGGAATCCTCAACTTCATCAGCATCAGCGAACTCATCCTGAGCAGCGAAATCCTGACCGATGAGGCAACCGGCGACGTGACGATCAAAGAGACTGTCAGCGGACAGCGGATCTCGGCGATGACGGCGCCAATGGATCGGCATGAGGCGCTGCGCAAGGCGATGTTCGATTCGGTTCTGATCACCACCACCTACCGCGCGGGGCGGGCCATCTCTCCGCCGAGCATGGCGTGTGAACAGTCACACTTCGCGCTGAATCAGAACACCAAGGCGCCGATTCTGGAAGACTACCTCCGGTGGTTCGTCGCGTTAAACCTGATGACCGACCGGGAAAAGCAGGCGGCCGTGAACGGGTTTGCGGGAGGCGGGCCGTCTTCCTGCGTGTTGCGCACGGCGTTCGGAGATGCGGACTGCCGGACGCTGTTCTCCGACGGTGACGCTCCCCGAACTCTTGACTATTACCTCGACATTGGCCGGCGCGCGATGAGGGCATTGCTGGACCCCGCGAATCAACCGAATGATCAATTGCGGTCGCGGATTCTTAGCGATCCGCTTTGGCAACAGGCAGGCAAGATCGGGGCAAACGTCAATCTGGGGCCGTTGATTGGCCTGAGTACTTCCGACATGCGCGTGCAGCTTCTGATTCACGATTTCATCGTGATCACCGACTGGGCCAACGCGATGACGGATGCCGGCGCGCTCGTTCGTGACATGAAGGCGTTCGTAGGAGATCGCGATCCGGCACTCCTCGCGAAAGATGTGACATTCCAGAGCAAGCGCGACGCGTTGCAGAAAAAGCTGGCGTCGGTGGCGCGGACGAGCAAAACTTCGTTTGACGAACCCTGGGGAATGGTCGCGCTATTCTGGGCCGCGGGCTCACCGCAGACCGCCTCGGCCAGGATTGCGACCAAGAGCGTCACGCTCGAACGGCGCGCTCCGGCGGCAATCGCAGCGGCGAAGCGATAAGAGCTCCGGGCACGCGGACGATTTTCATTGCGCTGCCGCGGGTGACTGTCATACCATCGCCCAAAGGAGTTCCGCCATGGCCACTGGATTCGCCGCCGCAGGACTTACGGAGCCGCTGGACGCCCTGAACCACCTCAATGAGTTGGTGACGCGCTACTGCGAGTCGCAGATGTTCTTTGCGGGTTGTAGCCTGGGCATCTTCGAAGCGCTTTCGAACGGCCCCGCCACCGTGGGAAATCTGGCGGCGCGGCTGGGCTTTCACGCCGGCGCCGGGGAGCGTCTGCTCATCTGCCTGGAGAGGCTTGGCCTTCTGACCCGAGATGGCGAGCAGTATTCAAACAGCGGATTGGCGGATCATCTGACGTCCTCTGCGCCCGCGCCGCTTGCCACGCTTCTCGTGTGGGGGAAACTATTCTATCCGATCTGGGGAAGCCTCGAGAACGCCGTTCGGGAGAACTCGCCGCGGTGGCAGGAGACTTTCGGGTTCACCCAGCAAGAGACGTTCGCCAACCTATATAGAGACGCCGACGCACTACGCCGCTTCTGCGGCGTGATGCGCGCATACAGCATTCCGCAGGGCAAGCTGCTGGCGGAAACTTTCGACTTTACGCAGCACCGATGCATTCCCGATGTCGCCGGTGGACCGGGTGGCCTGTTATCGAGGCGGGAAAGAGATATCCGAACCTGCGGGGAATCGTGATGGACCTGCCTCCCGTATGCGCCCTCGCGGATGAAGCGATCGCTGCGGCGGGCTTGAATGACCGTTTCCGTTCCCAGCCCGCCGACCTCTTTGAAGGTCCCTATCCGGGAGGCGCCGACACGATTTCGCTGAGCTGGGTACTTCACAACTGGAACAACGAACACTGCCGCCAGATTCTTCGCCATTGCCATGCGGCGCTCCCCGCGGGCGGAATGGTCCTGATCACCGAGAGCGTCCTGGAGCCCGATGGAACCGGAACGCGCTTCGCGACGCTGATGTCGCTTCACATGCTGGTACTGTGCGAGCCCGGCGCGAGAGAACGAACCGAAGCCGAGTATGCGGAACTTCTCGACGCCAGCGGCTTTCGCCGGGAGCGCCTCATCCGACTAAACGCGCCGCGCGATCTGCTCATCGCAACGCGCCTTTAGAAGCGCTCAGCGATTTTCCACGACGCCGCCTATTTCGCCCGAACGGCGTAGAACGATGCCACCACTCCGGCTGGCTTCACGCTCTTCCCATCTGACGCCGGATGCGGAATCGTCCGGGTCACCGACCCCACGATCGCCGCTGTCTGCAGCGACTCCGTGCTGTTCGGCCACACCGGAACCAGCCAGCCGATGTAGTCATAGATCCACTCGGCGCCGCCTACGATCCCTTTTCCCTGAAACCGTACCTGCGACGGATATCCATACGTCCGCGAACCGTGCAGCGCTAACGACCAACCGCCGCCTCCGATCGTCCCCGTAAGCAGTTCGGTGTCCGGGTGGTTTTCGATGACGATCGTCCCATACCCGAACAACAGCGGCTGAATATTCGGATCGCCGCCATCAGCCGGAACGGACAGATTCGGATCGTTCAAAAAGCTTCGATAGGACCAGGCGCCAACAAACGGATTCCCCTTCATGCTTACTCCTCTCTGTCTCGTTCCACGCTGATGTACTTCGTCGACACCGGCCCCACGTCGCTCCAGGGCTGGTCCAGTTCCGCCGCCGGCACATACGGATTCCGCACGACAAATCCGAGCTTCCACCACTCCGTCACCATCTTCAGATCGCCCGCGTTCGTTCCAGGAACTCCCCGAGCCCACTCAATAAACCGGTACACAGGACTCCCATTCACCATCGTGGCTTCCCACGCCTGCAGCGGCCTGTGCGCGGGCCACCACAACGTCTCCCAAACCTGCTGCTGGAGCCTCATCACCGGATCGTTGTCGCTGTCGGGATCAATCTTGTTCCAGAGGTCGTAGGTAATATCGATCGGCTGCGTCGTGCATTCGTTGAAATCCGACTGCCAGGGCTGCGACATGTATTTCGTCAGATCGCCCGGCTGCAGTCCCGTCTCAAAGTCGCTGCCCTGGCTCAGATCATCTTCCACGTACGACGCATAATCGCTTTCCGGAATCGCGAGCGCGCGGCTGTTCTGGTTTGCGTTCGCCGCCGTCTGCCGGAAGCTGGAGAAATCCGGGTCCGCCTTCAGACGGAACGGCTCCAGGTAAATCGCCGGATTGCGAATCACCCAGTTCACCTCCGCACCCGGACAGAACGCCCCGCCCAGCATATTCATGAGCACCGCCCGATCGAGGTCGCGCCCGGTCCGATTCACCCAGTTCGCGTACGGACGAAAGACGACGATGTCCTTCTTGTCGACCCAGCCTTCGAGAATCTCGTTGTAAAACAGGCCTCGCGACCACTGCCGAATCAGAAAGAGCTGATAATCCGTTAGGCGCAAGAACTTCGACGGCAGCTCATTGCTCAGCGGATTGTCTCCACACAGCAGCGGCATCAGCGGTAGATTATGCACGCGGCTGTTCGGCCTTCCCTGCAGCCGAAACTCGTTCTCCTCGCCAGGTTTTCGCAAGAGATCATGCAGGAAACGCCTGTTGGCTCCGTAAGGATCGCGCCGGCACACCTCCGTGTCGCGCGCGAACTGATCCTCGAGAAGCTTGCCGGTGCGGAACATTTTCGCGTAACGCTGAACTGCTTCCACTATTCCCAGGGCGTCGTTATCCCGCAGCGCAGGTTCATCGTCGCCACGCTTCGCCTTGAAAAGCGCCACATCAGAGGTCGCTTCCTCCTCTGCCGCGCCCGCGTGCTTCTCATCCGCTTTGCCCGGGCTCAACGACTCCAGCACTTTCGCCAGACGTTCCGCGAACGCCGCGGCCGCTTTTTCGTACCGCCGCCGGATCGGATCGTCCGCCTGTCCGGACTGCCCGCGCTCATACGCGTCCACCCACGCCCGCAAATAGGCCACGGGTTCCCTCTCGCTCTCCGGAACCATCGCCGCAGCGAATTCTTTCGCCGCATCCCGGATTTCCGCGCGCTCTTTGCCCTTATGAATCAACCCCGCGAGCAGCCCCTCACAGTCCGGCTCAGCAGATACCGTTCGCTGCTGCATCTTGTCTTCGATCGTCATCAGCGCCGGATCCAGCGCCTCGATCAGCAACTCGCCCGACCGGTTCTTCTCGACGGACGCCGCCTGATGACTCCGCTCCGCCGCCGGCGGAACGAATGGCGGCAGCGAAAGAATCTCGGGATCGAAATTTCCGCGGTTGGTCTGGTTATGCGGAAAATTCGATTGCTGCAGCACGTTCGTAACGAAATTCATCTCGTCCGGACGAAACAGAATCGGCCAGATGTCGCGGTAAAACCACGGTCGATACGCGCTGTTCCACTCCAGACGTCCCGCTTTCCAGTACGTCAGCGCCGGAAGATCCTTCGGATCGATATGCTTCGGATTCCCGAACGACCCTGCGGGGCCGTACAGATCGGGGCGCGCGGCGAACTCGCGAATCGCCACGTCCTGGGCCACGTCCTCCAGCGTGATCATGTCGAGAATCTCCGGGCAATACCGCGGATACGCCGCCAGCACCCACGCCGGATATTCGACGTCGATAAACCGCACGCGTCCAACTTCCTGCGAAAACATCACCAGCCGCGCCATCACCGGACCGTCCGACGTGTCATCGAACCACCCATCGTTGTTCGCGTACGTATCGATCCGCGGATGTCCAAAACCGTGCTTCGATGTTCCCGAATTTCCGTGGCCGCCCAGCACCAGCAGATGTCCCTTGTCGTCCGTCAGGATTTCTCCCAGCGTGTCGATCGCGTGCGGCTGAAGATTCTCCGGCGGAAACGTCGGCGCATATGTCCCGCTGCCCGTCCGGCTGAACTCCGCTCGACGACGCGTCGTCGCGTCCACGAATCGCGGGCCCGGATCGATAATCAGTTGCTGCCGTTCGTTCTCGTCTGTGATATCAGAGTTGCGCAACGCATGCTTCGCGCCGTATCCGTTCTCGCCGCTCAAGGCGTCGAACTGATACGACACTGCCTTTTTGTTCGCGAGATAAACCCGCCACTGGATATCGACGAGCGTCCCGTGATTGCCGCCGCCTTCCACCGGGTCGCCCAGTTCCAGCGAACGCCCCTCCGGATTCTTCTCGTCGTATACATAGATCCGGAAGCGCGCCGCCTGTCGTTTGATCCGCCCTTCGGCGTCCTTGAATCTCGTGATGGCCCGCTCCTGCGTTCCATCCGGCGTCATGTAAGCGTTACCCGACGCGTCGCACTCTATCGGCAAGCCTGCCGGCTTTTCCGGTGAAATGCAGAACTCCCTGGGACTGTTGCCCAGCCGCGCGACTCCAATCGCGGGATGAATCCGATAAACAGGGGGGACGGCTGTTTCGCTCATTTCGCTTCTCTTGGTTCAGTTCTTTTGGTTCAGTTCTCTCGGTTCAGTCAAGAAAGTTCAACGACACGCCTTCGAGCCGCAGCAACTCGCGCTCTTCCGCGTAATCCGCCCCGATCGCCACCAGCGTGATCGTCAGCTCCTTCGCGCCCTTCTCGATCAGCCGCCGCGCGCACGCCGTCACGTTGATGCGATGGTTCCGGGGGGTGTTGTGATGCCGGCCCCTCACGTCGTACGGGCGCGGTCGCGCCGGCGGCAGATCGCAATGCCCCGGTCCTCCGTAACATTCCCCATGGCCGAAGATCGCCAGATATCCGCCGTAATGTTCGTCCTTCAGCGAAGTCTGCGCATTGGCCTCCGGCATGTTCAGAAATACCCGCACGAAGCACGAACGCGGCAACTGCGGCACGCGATGCAGCCTCACTTCCGCCTGACGGAACCCAGCGCGCACCGCTTCCGGAACCGCCAGCGGCTTGGACACAAACCGTCCCACGGGCGACCCCAGCCCCACCGGAAGCACGTGCGAACTCTTCACGTATTCATACCCGAACCGGCTCATATCCAGCGTGTCCCGGATCGTGTATGTCCAGGGACTCAGCGCCGAATCCAGATCCGCCGGCTGCGCATCCGGATGAATCGCCTGCCACTCCGACCACAGCCGGTCCACATTCGCGTGCACGGGCCAGAAGATCGGATCGTAAGAAGCCGTCAGATTGCTCATCATGTCGCCGGACGGCTGCTCCCGATACATGTCGCTTCGCTGGTGAAACTTCCGGTTGTTCAGATTGACAGCCTTGTTCCGGTCTTCCATCGACGCGCTGGCCGTCACCGGATTCAATCCTCCCGTCCAGATGTGCAGCGTGTTGTGCGGATTCTGATCGAGAAACCCGAATGCGTCGTTGTAAAGGCTCCCGCCCCCGAAGTCCCGAAAAGTCCGGAGGCTCATAATCTGCGCGATATCATCCGCGCTCGGATAGTGATAGTGAATCGTGTCGTTGATCGTCGATTTGCCGAACTGGCCCGGATACCGCAGCGGATACCACAGGGGATTCGAATCGAGCAGCGCGTCGATAAAACGTTCGCGGTGGCGGTCCACTGTGTACTCCTTCCCGATCCGGCTCGCCACGTCCGCGAAGAAGTCGCTCAGCGTCGCGTAGGTCTTCGCGACCATGTCGTCCAGCTTCTTCAATAAATTCGTCGGAATCTTCGGCTGACGCGACCCCAGAAACGCCAGCGAATCCTCCGTCAGAAACATCTTCATCGCGTCCGGAATCGGTTTCTTCGGATATTCCGGCATCACCCAGTCCCAGTACGGCATCGTCACTTCCGGACAATGATCCTGCAGCGCCTGCTCGAACTCGTACAGATACACGCGGTGCCACGGCAGAAACCGCTCCCACCCATGCTGGCAGTGGTTCTGATGAATCAGCGCCAGATTGTTATAGCTGCGGATGTCCTGCGGCCAACTGTTCAGATCGTAGAGTTCGCGAAACGCGCACCGCAGCCGCGCAAGCTGCGGCGGTTCCAGGCAGTCGATATTCATTCGCTGCTTCAGTTCGCCGTGCTGAAATTTGTACCGATTCGGTGAATCCTCAACCTCCTCATATCCTTCGCGCGCGATAGTGATCGGCCCCGGCGCTACTTCGATCTTCCCCACTTCCGCGCCGCTTTCTGCCTCCGGCAGCCCGTCATTGATCCACTCTGCGATGAATTCGATTTCGTCTTCGCTCACCGCGCTTGCGCCCCACATCAGTCGCGGAAAACGCGCACCGTCGAACGGGGTCTGTCCGCGCAACCCGAGAATTAATCCCGACCGCTCGGCGCGAGACAGCTCCGGCGCCACATCGGCTTTCGGCGAACAGCACGAGTGGGTCTTCGGGGCTTCCGGCGCGATCAGACGAATATCTTCGATGCGCGCCTCTTTCAGGGCCGAGAGATCCAGCGCTCGCCAAAATCGAACGCCGAGCCCGCCGTACGTCGCCTTGCTCTCGCCGTTCGCGCGGTCGAGAATCTGCAGCACTTTTTCATACCGGCTCCCGCCGGTTTCATACCGGCTCCCATCGGGATTCAGTTGTTCATCGTTTGCCATGTCGCATCTTTCCCGTTTCGCCGCCGCCAGAACGGCGAGTCCGGCCATCGTTGCTCCTGCCCATAGAACTTCCGCCGCGTCTCGCGATACCCCGCGTACTCCGCCGCAACCAGCCTTTCGTATCGTGGGCTCGTGTCGCGACCCTCGAGCGCATCGATGGCCACGAATGCCGCCACCTTTCCCGACCGCAGCGCCTTCAGAATTCCGCACGAAGAGAGCGGATCGTATGCCGTCGCCGCCTCTCCCGCCGCCACCCAGCCGTCGCCCCGCACCCGGCTCAGCCTTTGAGAATTCGCGGTCCAGACGCGCAGTTCTCGCAGATCTCTGGCGTTCACGCGCTCGCGTGTCCACGCCGTTCTCTCGAGCGCGTCCCTCCATTGCTCCGCGTCGCACATTCGGTCGCGGCGTATCAAATCCGCGTCGCTCATCCACGCTACAATGGCCCGTCCGCCCGGCGCAGGCGACGAATACCACCAGCCGTCCGGCTGCGCCTCAACCAGCGTTGTCGCTTCGCAATTCGCCGCAGCCAACGTTCCGCAAACCCCAACGAGCCGATCGTCGGCCAGAACCCGCGAGCCACAGCGCGCCGCCAGATTCGCCCGCCGACCTGTCGCATCGATCGCGAACCTTGCCCAAACGGTAAATTCGTCTTGCGCCGACTCACCCAGGCGCAATCGAAATCCCGCTTCGTCCCGATCCATCCCCCTGAGCCGGCGCCCGACCAGCACTTCAGCTCCGGCCTCATGCGCCGCCGCACGCATCATCGCGTCGAAACGGGCGCGCTCCACATGCCAGCCACTCCCCCGGGTCGAAAAAAGAAAATCGTTCTCGTACGGGGTCGCTGCGCCCCACGCCGCGCACGTGCCCGGCGACTCCTGAAACTCCGCCCGAAACCGCTCCCAGCAATCGAGCCCTCTCAGGATTTCCTGGCATCCCGGCGCCAGGCTCTCGCCTGCCCGCCAATCTTCGCGCGTCGAGGGCTCAACGATCGCGACCCGCAGCCCAGGCCGAAGCCGCAGCGCCGACAATGCGGCCGCCGCCCCGGCGGGTCCGCCACCCACCGCAACGATGTCGTATACGTTCTCGGCTGCGATCGTCTCTCGCATCGAACGGAACTCAGTGGCGTTCGACCCCGCTCAGCGTTGGGCGGCGCACCTTATGACCTTTTTTTTGCCAGCGCAATTTGCCTGCGCGTCAACGCGACGGTCTTGAAAGACGCGAGTTCTTCCTGTCCAGTTCGCGCAATCGCGACATGATCGTCGAAATGAATCGGATCGGGCATCTGAGGCTCCCCTGAATATTACTCGCCCGATCGGGTAAATGCAAGAAATCCTTGTCCGTATCCAATGAATTCGGTTCGATTCCACCAAATTCGATGCGCGATTCACGCGCGGCCGTTGGGCCGTTGCCTATGGCGCGGCCGGTGAATCCGGCCGCTCAGCATACGCCGATTCAGCCCGCCTCAACCGCTAGAATGACCTTGATTGGCTTCGCCGTCTGCGCAATCTCTCTTTCATGTACTGCACTCGCTTCGAGCAAGCCCGAGCTTCGATGAGCTTATTGCGGTACTTCCGGATTTGCTTCGGCCTCTGATTCGGTTCGACAGTCTCAGGATTTCCCGCGAAGATCCCGCGCCCGCCTCTTCAGCGTTTCGCTTCGTCGTCAATCTCGCAGGCGGCGGAACGACTGACGGAACGTTGTGTATCGAGCGTGCTCAATCGAACCCCTTCAACGAAGAAGAGACGCAGCTACTCACTGCCATTGCCGAACAGATCGCCGCAATCGTCGCGACTCACAGCCTTCGAAAACGCCAGGCGCAAGCCGAGCTGATTCTCAAGATCAATAACGAAATTGCGTCAAACCTCGAACTGCGGCCACTCCTTCGCTCGATTACGCGGGTACTGAGGTCGACGCTCGGCTGCGACTTCGTCATCATTTCCGTGCCGGACCATGACTCAGGAAACATGCAGGCATTCGCCCTGGACTTCCCGGGCAGTCGCGGGGTCTTTCAGGAAGGCGCCCGGCTGTCGATCGAGACCTCGGTAGTGGGGCAGGTTTATCGAACCCGCCGGCGGCGGTTGGTTCGGGATAACCGCGAACTCGATCCGATCCTATATGCCAGGGCGGAGGCCGAAGGGATTACGGAAGCCTGCTTTTGTCCTCTGGTTCATCAGGACCGGGCTCTGGGAGTGATGACAGCCGGTTGGCGCGAAGCAGGCCGATTTAGGGACGATGTGGGCGAGATTCTCGACGCCGTCGCCATCCAGGTCGCGATCGCGGTCGACAGTGCGATGGCGTATCAGAAGATTTCGGAACTGAAAGATCAGCTGGCGCAGGAAAAACTGTACCTGGAAGACGAGATTCGGGGAGAGTTCAATTTTTCTGAAATCGTTGGAAACAGTCCGGCGTTGAGGCGGGTTCTCAAACAGGTCGAAACGGTCGCCCCCACCGATTCGAGCGTTCTCATTTATGGT
>Ga0126378_10002071_pt1 | contig 14864 bp, 8 predicted proteins | sample PanSoiMetPlot_23_FD_92587 | JGI IMG/M metagenome (GOLD analysis project Ga0126378, IMG submission 92587) | Tropical forest soil microbial communities from Panama - MetaG Plot_23 | ecosystem: Environmental > Terrestrial > Soil > Tropical forest > Bulk soil | place: Panama | collected 2016-02-17 | reverse complement strand
GCGGACATGAGGACCGGCGAAACGCCGACTTGCGTAGCGGAAATCTTCTGAAGACTGCCAAAGAGCACATTGGAAGCGGTGTCCGACCCGGTCAGCGCTACACCCAGCCAGCCCAGAAGAGTGCCGAAGAAGGGGTACAGAATGCCGGTGCGTGCGAAGGCCAAACCCATGGTGGCATCGAGCCCGCCGTAGCGGGTCATGTAGCCGATAGCCATCATGGCGGAAATGGTGATCAACGAAAAACGCACTTTGTAGAAAGTCTTGCCGTATTGCTTCAGCATACCGACGGGCGAGTAGCCCATCACAAAGCCGGCAATAATCGCGGCCACCAGAATTCCGCTGCCGGTGGCCGAAAGCCAGTTCAGATTGAAAACCGCGCCTTCGGGAGTGGGCTTCGCAACGACCGGGGGAACGCGCAGGATCAGGTTGTGCAAACCGGCAATCGGAATTTTCACGATGGAAATCTTGTCCAGCAAGGCCTTCACGCTCGGCAGCCCCCACAAAAACACGATCACGCTGAGAATCACCCAGGGGACCCAGGCGCGCACTACTTCGGCGGATGTGTGTCCGTGTTCACCTCGAGCTTGCCGGCCTTGTTCATGTCCCTCAAAGCCCCAGATTCGCTTTGGATGCCACACCAGAAGGAGAAGGACCACCGCGGCCATGGAAACGACAGCGGCGACTACGTCGACGAGCCAAGGTCCGTGGTAGTTGGACATCAAGAATTGCGGAATAGCGAAAAACACGCCCCCAACCAGCAAGGCCGGCCAGACTTCGAGCATTCCGTTGAATCCGCAGAAAGCCCAGAGAAGCCAGAAAGGAACCAATACCGAGAAGAACGGTAGAATCCTCCCCGCCATGCCACTGAGCTGCAAAAGGTTCAGGCCGGTGACCCCCTGCAACGCGATTAGCGGTGTGCCCAAAGCACCGTACGCCACCGGAGCCGTGTTGGCGATGAGTGAAAGACCGGAAGCTTGAAGTGGTTTGAATCCCAGGCCGATGAGGATGGCGGCAGTAACCGCTACCGGAGTTCCGAAGCCGGCAGCGCCTTCGAAGAATGCGCCGAATGAAAAGGCGATCAGCAGGAGTTGCAAGCGGCGATCCTGCGTGATGCCCATCAAGCTGTTCTGAAGGACCTTGAACCGGCCCGTGGCGCAGTTCATGTCATACATAAAAATGACATTCAGGATGATCCAGCCGATCGGGAAGGCACCATAGGCGAGTCCGAAAACCGCAGTGCGCAGTCCCATGCCCGTCGGCATTTTGAAAACGAAAAGCGCGACCGCCAAGGACGTGGCCAAGCCAAGAAGGGCGGCATAATGTGCCTTCATGCGGAGAAGAGCGAGACTGCCTAGAAGCACAATGACCGGGAGCGCGGCAACCAAAGTCGAAAGCCACCAATGGCCCAGGGGATCGTACACTTGGTTCCACGTCATGAGCTGTCCTCCAAAGGATCCGACTTAGTGAGACCCGAAGCCGCACCACCATTGCCGGCATGGCCAAGTGGCCGAGACATGGATAACAAAACGGAGTACCTGAACCGATTGCTCGGGCATCAGATACCTTCTTTCTGCCAAGTTTGTCAAGGACTGCGTCCTGGGCTGGATTTTCTGGCAAGTCGTGGCGCAAGGGGTTGCTTGCGTACGAAGAAGATGGGCGTAACGTGCCGCGGACGGTCTGTATTCCCGGCGGGTACGAAATACGGTATGTTCCCGGAGCGAGGTAAGTAAACGATGCGCACTCCTTCCACCGCCGTACCGGGACTGGAGATCCAGGCTCCCACGCATGCGCAGCAGAGTGCCATTCTCACGCGCGAGGCGCTGCAATTTTTGGTGGATTTGCACCGGCAATTCAATACCCGCAGGCTGGAACTGCTCGCGGCGCAGAAAGAGCGGCAGAAACGTTTGGATGCCGGGGAGCGGCCAGACTTTCTGCCGGAGACGAAGAGAATTCGCGAGTCGGAATGGACCGTCGCGCAGATCCCCAAGGACTTGCTCGACCGGCGTGTGGAAATCACCGGACCGGTAGACCGCAAGATGATCATCAACGCGCTGAATTCGGGCGCGAGCGTGTTTATGGCGGATTTTGAAGATTCCAACACCCCGACGTGGGCCAATCAAATCGACGGCCAAGCGAATCTGATGGACGCGGTGCGGCGGACCATTACGTACGAGGATCCCTCGACCGGCAAGAAATATGCGTTGAACCAGCGCACGGCGGTGCTGCTGGTCCGGCCGCGCGGGTGGCATTTGGATGAACAGCATGTGGCGGTGGACGGTCATGCGATGTCCGGGGTGCTGCTCGATTTTGGATTGTATTTTTTCCATAACGCGAAGGCTTTGCTGAATTCGGGTACGGGTCCATATTTCTATCTGCCGAAGATGGAAAGCCATTTGGAAGCGCGGTTATGGAATGACGCGTTCGTGTTCGCGCAGAGGCAAATCGCAGTGCCGCACGGCAGCATCCGCGCGACGGTGCTCATCGAGACGATTTTGGCGGCTTTCGAAATGCACGAATTCTTGTGGGAGCTGCGTGATCATTCGTCGGGACTAAATTGCGGGCGATGGGATTACATTTTCAGCTTCATCAAGAAGTTTTCGCTCGATCCGCACGCAGTCTTGCCGGACCGGGGGCAAGTGACGATGACAACGCATTTCCTGCGTTCCTATAGCAAGCTGTTGATTCAGACCTGCCACAAAAGGAACATCCACGCGATGGGAGGAATGGCGGCGTTCATTCCGATCAAGAGTGATCCGCTGGCAAATGAGAAAGCCATTACGCTGGTGCGCGCAGACAAGGAGCGTGAAGCGGGCGATGGAAACGATGGCACGTGGGTGGCGCATCCTGGCCTGGTGCCCGTGGCAAAGGAAGTATTCGATCGCATGATGCCGGGAGCGAACCAGATTGACCGAAAGCTTGAGGATTTCCATGCGACCGCGGCGGATTTGCTGCAAGTTCCGACGGGCGAGATTACCGAAGCTGGCCTAAGACAGAATATCGCCGTAGGACTGGGGTATATGGAAGCGTGGTTTCGAGGGACAGGATGCGTGCCGCTGTTTAATCTGATGGAAGACGCGGCGACGGCGGAGATCAGCCGCACGCAGTTATGGCAATGGGTTCATCACGGCTGCCATTTGAAGGATGGCCGCAAAGTGGATGAGGCCCTCTGTGACCGGATTATTCAAGAGGAGTTGGACCTCGCGAATACGTTGAACGATCCCGCGCGCCACGCAGCCTATGAAAAGGCAGCACGGTTGGCACGAGAACTGATTCGCTCGAAGACTTTCGTAAGCTTCTTGACCATCCCCGCGTACCAGCAGATTGTGAGCGAGGGCAAGTAAGCGGCCTACCGGATTCCCGGTTCCAGCCACGCAGGGTTGCGCGAACGTAGGAGTTTGTAATGAAATTGGTGACTTACAGATACGACGTGACGGAACGCCTCGGGGCGATAACCGAAAAGGGCGTTGTGGATTTACGGCGGGCGGCGCGGGACGCGGGTGTGTCGGAAGAGCCATTCGCGAGCACGATGTCGTTTTTGAGTGGAGGCGATTCACTAACAAAGGAGGCGCAGAAGTTGCTTGGCGCCGCTTCGACGGGAAGTTTGGTTCCCTCGGCGAACCTGCGATTGCTGCCGCCGATTCCTCGGCCGGGAAAAATCGTAGCCGTCGGGTTGAATTACCGGGACCACGCAATGGAGTCGGGGGCAGCACAACCACCGAAACTGCCAATCCTGTTTGCGAAATTTCCCAACAGTATCTCGGGGCCAGAGGATCCGATCGTGATTCCGGTGGGAGGCCCCCAAGTGGACTGGGAAGCGGAGTTGGCGGTAGTCATTGGTCAGAAAGGAAAGGCCATTCCGGCGGCGAGAGCGTTCGAATATATCGCGGGGTACATGCCGCTCAATGACGTGTCGGCGCGCGAGTGGCAGTTCGGGGATCGACAGTGGGTACGCGGGAAGTCACCAGACACGTTTTGCCCGATCGGGCCGCACTTGACCACACGCGACGACGTTCCCGATCCACATTCGCTGGCCATCTGCTCGCGAGTGAATGGCAGAACAATGCAGAATTCCAACACCTCGAAATTGATTTTCAATGTTCCTTATCTGGTAGAGTTTATTTCCGCGGCGATTACGCTAGAACCGGGTGACATTATCGCGACCGGCACTCCCGAAGGTGTGGGCGTATTTCGCAAGCCTCCCATTTTTCTAAAGCCGGGCGATGTAGTGGAAATCGAAATCGAGCGGCTGGGGATCCTGCGCAACCCGGTTGTCGCAGCGTGAAGGGTTTTCAAGTTCCGAGTGTATCTAGGTTGACCAAAGAGGGTAGACCATCGCACGACGCCAAAGAAGTTGTCAGGCACAAGAGGTTGCTCTCTCCACACGGTTGCGCTCGTCAAGAATAATTCGTCGAAGCCTGCGCAAATCCTTGAGCAGGCGTTCGCTTTTGGCGAGGTGCGAGGCTAGCTTTTCTAGCTTAAAGTCCACGAGTTTGAGTGCATCGAGCTTACGAGTCGGTCGAACCCGTTGAAGGGGGCTAATTTCTTTTTCGACCTGCGATTGCGCTATGCGGCAAGCGTCGAGCAAACAAGTTACATACTCGAGAGCACCTTCGATATTTTCGAAGGGAGTGTTCTGGCGGGCCACGGCAACTCCTTAATAAAGGTGTGATGGCAATTGGTCTGCCGATTCTTACGATTGCTAATAAAGGACTTGGGCCCTCATGCTTGCGAAGCAATACCTAATCGTTGCACTTTTTCGCCATTTCTGTCCTCGTGCGCTGAATCACGGACTGCTGTTTATCAGACAGAAACCAGCAAACTCGAGGAGCACACCAGCAGACCGGATGGACTCAATCCGTCTGGTCCAGTCCGGGGTGGCGGTAATGGAGTGTCTGGGACTTTGACGGAAAAAAGCGGAAAAGATTTGCTACTCGCGAGAAGGGGACGAGAAAGTCTGCAGGGATAAGAGGTCTTGTTTCAATAGCTTACATCCTGGGTTCTGTGAATCGAAGCGTGAGCGATGGCATGCCGCTTGCATACCGAAAGGAGGGGCGAAGATCGCCCTCTAGCGAAATGACTCCTCATTACTTAGCGGTTAGATGGAGCTAGTCTACGGCCGCCCTGAAAACCGTAGCAAACGTAATCTTGCAGTTGACGGAACAATAGCCGTCCCAAGGATTGCTGTGATTCGAATATTTAATCACTATGTTCCAAGCCGGTCTCTAGGCCTGCTCGCAGGCGAAATCACCATGGTGTTTTTGTCGTTTGGTATCGCGATCCTGCTTAGTTTTCGCGGTCAAGCGAGCCTTATCCTGTTCGATCACCTGGTATTCTTCCGGTTTTTCTTAGTCGCTTTCATCGGCTTTCTGTGTGCGCATTACTTCGAACTGTATGATCTAGGACGTCTGAGCCGGACGAACGATGCCTACCCCCGAATTCTATTGATTATCGGGATTCTAGCTCTTCTTTCCGCAACCTTCCAGCGGCTCTTCCCGGCCCTCCTAATGGACCGGAACGTATACCCACTCGGTTTCTTTTTGCTGGCTGTCACTCTGCTTTTCTGGCGGTGGTTGTACCTTAAACTGATTCTGCTGCCATTCTTTCGAGAACGCGTTTTTCTAATCGGAAGTGGTCAGCGAGCGAGCAGAATCTTTGACATGATTCTGACGCGAGCAGAGCTGGGTATGGACGTTGTAGGCTGGATGCGTGAAGAAAGCGAACCACTGCCCACGGAGGCAACTGCAGGAGCCCTCCGTAATTTCGTGAATGAACGAGCAGTCACTCGCATAATCGTGGCGATGAAGGACCGCCGGACTGGCATGCCTGTTGAAGAATTGCTGGCGCTTAAGCTGCATGGAATTCGCGTGGATGATGGGACGTCACTGCTGGAAAAAATGTCGGGGAAGATCGAGGTTGATGAACTCCATCCGAGTTGGATGATTTTCGGGGATGGCTTCCGGTTTGGAGGGCAATACCGCCATATCCTCCGTTTGGTCTCGATTTTCCTGGCTCTGTTCCTGACGATTTTGACACTTCCATTTCTGCCCGTCATTTACCTGCTTATAAAACTCACTTCGCGTGGCCCGGCGCTCTATAAGCAAAAGCGAGTGGGTCTGGGACAGTGTACGTTCGATTGCTACAAATTCCGAACCATGCGCCAGGATGCGGAGGCAGATTCCGGACCGACTTGGGCAAGTGACGATGATCCACGCATCACGCGCGTCGGTCATTTCCTGCGCAGAACCCGGCTGGACGAAATTCCGCAACTCTGGAACGTCTTGAAAGGCGATATGGGGTTTGTTGGACCGCGGCCGGAGCGGCCCGAATTCACGAAAAAGCTCAATTCGCAAATTCGCTACTACAATCTCCGTCACTTTGTCCGTCCTGGATTGACGGGGTGGGCCCAGATCAATTATGGCTATGGCTCTTCGGTTGAAGAGGCCAAGGAAAAGCTGCGCTACGATCTGTATTACGTCCGAAACGTCTCGGTGATGCTGGACCTGCTGATCGTGTTTTACACGATCCGTGCGGTCATAATCGGTCGCGGAGTTCGCTGAAAAACGCGTGCGACGGTCGTATGGCAATGACTATCTCTCAGTCCGCAGAATTGTCGTTGGACCCCGTGCCAAACGAATTGGGACGCCACAAACTTAAGGTCCTGGTGATCGACGAGGAAGTCCCGCTTCCTCCTAATTCCGGAAAACGTATCCGTACGTGGAATCTACTGCGCCGACTGGCGGCGCGCCATGAGGTGACGCTGCTATGCTACGGCGATGTGGACAAACCTGAGATTCGCGAACTGGAACGAGCGGGAATTCGAGTTAAGGTGGTTGCACCTTCGCCTGAACCCTTGAAATGGAAACTGTATCTGCGGCTCCTGCAAAACCTGCTTTCGCCGCTTCCCTTCTCCGTCGTAAAGCACTACTCCAATCGGTTTCGGCAAGAACTGGATCGATTGCTCGAAGCAGAGAGTTGGGATGTTCTGCACTGTGAGTGGACGCCCTATACGCACTTTGTTGCCAAGAACACTCCTTGCCCGGTCTTAGTGGCCACGCACAATGTGGAATATCTAATCTGGCAACGCCGAGCCCACCACAGCCGAAACGTGATCGCAAAATTGTTTTTCTATCTGCAAGCCGAAAAAATGCGCCGCTTTGAAAAAAGGGCGTTGAAGAAAGCAGCGAGCGTTACGGCCGTGTCAACAGTCGATGCCCGGATGATCAAAGCGTGGGGCGTGAGAGACGTAGCGGTAGTGTCCAACGGAATTGACCTTGGCACTTATGGGGGAATCGACGGGCCTGAAGTGGAGAACGAGATCCTCTCGATCTCCTCGTTGGATTGGTACCCAAACGTAGACGCCATCGACTTTTTTCTGCGAACGGCGTGGCCGATGATCCAGCGTGAGCATCCTCAAGCGATATTTCGGGTCCTGGGGCGGAGTGCTCCGCGGGAACTCCGAAAAAGACTGGAGCAAACGTCTGGTGTGGTGTTCCACGGTGAGGTTGCAGATCTCTCTCCTTACCTACAGCAAGCCGCGGTGGTGGTTGTGCCGCTGCGAATTGGCGCGGGGAGCCGATTGAAAATTCTGGAGGCACTGGCGGCTGGTAAAGCGGTGGTCTCCACTACGGTCGGAGCCGAGGGTTTAGAGTTGGCGCCGGATGTACATATTCTGACCGCTGATGAGCCCGAAGATTTTGCGCGAAAAGTTGTGGAGTTGCTCGGGTCTCCGGCGCGACGGAAGCAACTCGGTGACACGGGAAGAGGCTACGTGCAAGAGCAGTATGACTGGGACAAAATCGCCCGGGAGTTGGAAAAGTCCTGGCAACAGGTAGCCGCCCGCTTCGCGAACGGAAGAAATTCTTCGGGAACAACTCGATGAATCGTCCTCGCATACTACATCTCCGCGCTAGCAATTTCGTCGGCGGGCCGGAACAACAGTTACTGCGCTACGCCGAGAAGGACAGGCACGGTCCGTTTGAGCCGCATTTCGGAATATTCACCGGGGAGCGCGAAGGTTTGGATTTCCTTCAAGCGCTCGAGGCCAAAAACACCGCGACGGTCGCAATTCCTGCACACAACCTAGGTGCCTCACTGAGTGCAATAACAACTTACGTGAGGGACTCAGGAATTCAAGCCATCTGCGCGCACGGTTACAGGGCCGATATTCTGGGACTGCTGGCCGGAAAACGTTGCAATGTTCCCGTTGCGTGTTTTCTGCGTGGATGGACAGGAGAAGACTTTAAGGTCAGATTGTATGAATCTCTGGATCGCAGTTTCCTTAGACTTGCTGACCGGATCGTGTGTTTGTCAACAATGCAAGCGGCTAGATTGACCGCCAATCGTGGTCTTGCACCTAAGGTGCGGATAGTAGCCAATAGTATCGACGCTCATCGCATTAGTGAGGAGGCTCGCAATTCTGCCCGCAGCGAACTGACAAGACGGTTTGGCCTGCGGGAAGACGGGCTGTTGATCGCGTCTGCAGGGCGACTAAGTCCCGAAAAAGGAGTGGAGGATCTACTAAGAACTCTCCCGCTGCTCAGGTCGGAATTTCCAAAATTACAGTTCGTCATTTTTGGTGATGGACCCCTTCGAAAGAAATACGAAAAAATCATCGATGAACTGAGATTGAATGGAATGGCGTTTCTTGTCGGCTTTCAATCCGACCTACGCTCGCTGTTGCCGGGACTCGATCTTCTCGTCAACCCGTCCCACGCAGAAGAAATGCCGAACATTGTGTTGGAGGGTATGGCGGCAGGAATTCCCGTTGTGGCAACCCGCGTTGGGGGCGTGGAAGAAATCGCGGGACTGAACCGCTCGATTTGCCTGGTGGAGTCCAAAAATCCGGCCGAGCTGACAGAAGCCATTCGCGGGCTATTGAACGATCCGGATCGGGCAGCCTCCTTGGCCCAAGCCGGCCAAAAACGAGTGATCGAAACATATTCCGTTGAAGAACAGATTGCGGCTATGCACGATCTCTACGAAGAACTTGTAGGAAAACCCGACGCAGAGGTGCTAGACGGATTCAATCCAACCCGGCAAGCGATTTCAGATTCCGCCCTCCAGAAAGCTGCTTATACATATAGGGACTGGCCCACGGTAAGCGTAGTCATTCCCGTGAGAAACGAAGAGGTGCACATCAGCTCGGTGCTGCGTCAGTTGGAGGATCAAGATTATCCGCGCGACCGATTGGAGGTCTTGGTAGCGGATGGAAATTCGTCCGACCGTACACGCGAGATTGTATCTGAATACTCCAAATCTGCCTCGATCGCTATCCGTTGTTTGCCGAATCCGAAACAGCTATCAAGTGCTGGAAGGAACGTTGGTGCTCGAAACGCAAAAGGAGATTTTGTTTTTTTCGTTGATGGGCACTGTTCGATTCCCGATCGAAATCTCATTCGTGTTGCCACCCAACTGTTTGAGCGAACCGGGGCTGATTGCCTCAGCCGGCCCCAACCGTTGCTTCCAGAGGGCGGCTCCAAATTCCAACGTGTCCTTGCGGACGTTCGCTCAACAAGATTGGGACATGGGGTGGGCTCCACTATTTACAACACGCGCTATGAGGGACCCGTGGATCCTTCGAGTGCAGGTGCGATTTATCGAAGAGCTGTATTTGAAAAGATCGGGTATTACGATGAGAGCTTTGATGCGTGTGAAGACGTTGAATTTAATACGCGAGTGTTGAAAGCAGGGCTCAAATCGAACACGAGCCCAGGCCTAACAGTCTTTTATCGTCCACGCAGCTCTTTCACTTCACTCTGGAAGCAAATGATTCGGTATGGGCGCGGAAGATGCCGATTAATACGCAAGCATCCTAGCGCCTTTACGATCAGCCAGATTGTTCCTTCGATGTTTCTGCTTTGGCTGATTGGCGGAGTCTTGGTGGCCCCTTTGTCCCACTCAGCGTTGTTGCTCTTTGGATGTTTGTTGGTCTTGTACCTAAGCTTGGTGCTCGCTTACTCCCTGTCGCTTGGGTGGCGGTTTGGACGTGCTCACATCGCGCTAGCGCCGTTCTTGTATCCGACGATTCATCTGGCCTTAGGGGCAGGGTTTATCTTGGAGCTGATTCTTCCAGCAACGCATACCAGTGAATCTGTGGTGCAAAAGGGCAGCTCTTCCCCGGCCGAAGACTCCATAAGAGGGGCCTAGGGTTTCTCGGGTGGATTTCCCGCTGGGACCAAGGTTACCGTTGTGTGGAAATTGAATTCCCCAGGACTTTCGGTGTAAGGGCCCAATCACCAAAAGACTTCAAGTTAGTTTGTTGAATTTATTTGACTTATTATAGTACTAGAACTTAAAAGAATGGCCGCCCAACTGCTGCCAATAAAATATCGGAAAAGGGAGTGTGTTTAGGGAACGAGCGGGCTGGCTAAGTGGGAAAGTTCTCCCACAACCCGGCTAACCTTCGAACTGAAAGGGAGAAGAAAGCAAGTACCCATTGTCAAGTGAACCTATCATGCAGTCGCCGATGAAAAACGCGATGTCGGTTGACGTAGAGGATCATTTTCAGACGGAAATGATGAGCCGCGTCATAGCTAGATCGAGCTGGCAGAACTTCCCATGCCGAGTAGAGAGAAATACACAGCATCTCTTTGATCTTTTCGAGAAGCATGGAATTCGGGCGACGTTTTTCTTTCTTGGATGGGTGGCCGACCAACATTCGCACCTAGTGAAGGAGGCCGTGAAGCTAGGCCATGAAGTTGCGTGTCACAGCTATTGGCATAGACAGGTCTGCACGATTTCGCCGGAGGAATTCAGGGAAGACACTAAACGAGCCAAACAATGTATCGAGGATGCCGGGGGCGTTCAGGTTATCGGATACCGAGCACCGAGCTTTTCCATTGTCGCGGGTACAGAATGGGCGACAGATATCTTGGGCGAACTGGGGTTTTTGTATGATTCTAGCGTGCACCCCATTGCCCATGACCTCTACGATAATCGAAACGCTCCACGAGAGCCGTATCCAGTTGGAAAGAGCCGCCTTCTGGAAATTCCCATCTCGACACTAAGAATCGGGGATAGTAATTATCCATTTTCGGGAGGTGGATACTTTCGTCTCCTACCCTATCGGATCACGCGTTGGGCGATCGAGCGCTTGAATAACAAAGAAGTTAAACCGGTTGTGTTTTATATCCATCCATGGGAAGTTGATGATCATCCACCCAAGCTCACTCACCACTGGAAAACGAATCTCCGGCAATACATACACACCGGTGATACGAATCGTGCCTTAACCAGGTTGCTTCGAGACTTTCGATTCGCTCCGATGGCCGAAGTTTTCCAGGTCAAGTCTTGGACGGGAGCCGTTTGGTCCAATCGCGAAAAGTCTTTTGCAACTCAGAATCAGTAGGGGATAAATCTTTTGAAAGCACGACGGGACAAAGTGGCAAGTTGGTTGGGGGAGAGGGCTCCCGTCAAACAAATGACGGATTGGATCTGCCACTCTGGGGCGTCCGTTTTCTTGTTTCATCGCGTCCTTCCGAGGGATGAGCCGTTTTTCGAACCGGAATTGTCGACCGAACTAACAGCGTTTTCTGACTTTCTCGATTGGATCGGCGGATGCTACGAAGTAGTCGGACTAGATGAGCTGGTTGCCAGGCAAAAAGAACGACATGATCGGAAACGGCCACTATGCTCTATCACCTTTGACGACGGGTGGGTCGATAACTACCGTTACGCGTTTCCGGAACTTTCTCGCCGCAAGATGTCGGCGACCATTTTTCTGCCGCTTCGCTTTATTGGCACTGGCCGGCGATTCTGGCAGGAACTCATGGGTTTGTTCTTCAGCGAACTGCCAAGGGATGCGCGCTTAGTTTCAACCCTAGAGCAAATAGCGCGTCGTTCCCCTTGGTTTCCGCCGCTCGATTCGTATCGCGGTAACTACGGTGCAGTTCGCCAGTTGCTCCTGAGTCGTCCTGCGAGAGAAGCACAGGAATTTGCGGAACGGCTTATAGCCGCTGCAGAATTGGCGGACCGATTACCGGGCAGGTCCTTTCTGAATTGGGATGAAGTTCAGGAGATGCTGCGAGGCGGAATAAGTTTCGGTTCGCATACCATAAACCACACCATTTTGACTACGGCCTCTCCGGCAACCGGAGAGGAGGAAATTCGAGCCTCGCGAGAAGAACTCGAGAGTCGACTTGGCGCAAAAGTTTTGGATTTCTCCTATCCTTGGGGAGCTGTCGGAATAAGTTCGCGCGAACAAGTGCGACAGAGTGGGTATCGATACGCCGTTACGACCCGCCCAGGACTCGTCAAAGAGGATACGGATCCTTATCTTCTTCCGAGAATTCCTATCAGCGACTCCATCCTCAATGGGGGATTTGGAAGATTTAATCCTGGTAAAGCAAGACTGTCCTTCGCCAAGAATATTCTGAAGCACAGGTCCGATATCGCAGTGAGAATAACTGAGCCCAACGCGCAGAAGAAAATCAAAATCCTGTTCGTTATGGATTTGATTACGGAATGGGAAGGGGGAACCGAACGCCAAGTACACCTTCTCATTAACTCTCTCGACCGCCGCTACTTTGAACCAAAGATCTGTTTTATTTTTGAGGCTCCTGAACTTCCTGCCGCGACGATCCCATGCCCGCTGTTGGTTGTCAGCTCAAAGAACAAGGGTCGGCTTTCATTGCCGCGACGCTTTTTGAAATTACTCGGAATCCTCCGGACTGAGCGTCCGGACATCGTGCAAGCTTTTTTCCAGGAGGGGATCCTCGCGGGAGTTGTTGCAGCTCGGCTCGCAGGGGTCCGCAAGGTAATTCTTTCGATTCGTAACGAAGGCAGTTGGCAAAACCACCTGCACAGGCTTGCTCTGAAACACATCGCATCGCTTGCGAGCCGGTGCCAAACCAATTCACGCTGTCTTTGGCGACAGGAGTTTGAAAAAGGCAGGCAGCATGCGCCTCAAATCGATATTTTGCCAAATGGAAGCGACCTGTCGAAATTTCAGCCAGCGTCGCCAGCAGATCGCGCCAAGGCGAGACGTAAACTAAACATAGACGAGAAATCCTACGTTTGTGTCTCGGTAGCTAATCTGTCCGAAATAAAAGACATTTCGACGCTAATTCAGGGCGCGCGTCACGTTAAGGACTACATGTCCAATTGTGTGTTTTTGGTAGTAGGCGGTGGTCCTCTACGGACGTCTCTAGAAGAGAAATCGACGGAGTTGGGTCTGAACGGTTCAGTACGCTTCGTTGGCCGGCAAGCCGACGTACGCCCATTTCTTGCAGCGGCAGATGTTGGTGTGCTCACATCTCGAAGTGAAGGAAGTTCAAACGCAGTAATCGAGTATATGGCGGCGGGTCTGCCAACTGTACTGAGTGACATTGAACCAAACCGGGAACTGGCCGAAGGGGTTTTCTTCCGCCGAGGCGATCCCATAGATCTCGCCGCCAAGATCGCCCAGGTCGCGAGGGACGAGGAGCTGAGCCGCGATTTGTCCAGTGCGAACCTCAGAATGGCTCGAGAATTCAATTTGGTACGATTCGTCGAGCGCGCACAAGGCTATTACAATTGGCTCGCGTCAGCTGTGAAAGAGTAGTTGGCAGCGGACGATCGCGTTCAACAATTTCTCAGGAAGCGTTTCGAGTAATATTACCGGAACAAGGTAGAGGATGATCATAGTCGAAGAACGATACGCGAAGAGCCGAAGAAGCACATGCTATTAGCCATCGGGATTGTTCTGCTCATTATAGGAGAAACAACAGTTTTTTCGTCCGAAGTCGGGGGCGTCTATTGGTATTGGGCATGGTTTCTTGTTCGTCCTCAGGAAACGTGGCTTGGTTTGGGTGGACCGATTCCGATGGAGCGCATTTTCGCGATAACACTCATCGTCTGCACTTATTACCGCTATCGCATATCTCAGCACCGCAGCATTGCCATTGGCAAGCCCATGAAGGCCTTTGCAGCTATGGTTCTGATCAATTTTTTGACCATTGTGACTTCCGTATGGAGAGGAAATTCGTTTGATACTTCTGTAGCTTTCCTAAAGCTATTTGCGTTCTTTTTTGTTGCTGCAATCGTTTTGAATACTCCGCAAAGGGTCACGGATTTCATATGGATCTATGTACTCGGGATCGCTTGGGAAGGATTCTCAGCAATCAAGAACTATTACACGAATCCATATTTCGCTCAGGGGATTCAAAGAGCCGAGGGTTCTACCGCAACTTGGAGTGATCCGAATGCAGAAGCCTTTAACCTCGTGTTCGCTGTACCAATCATGGTCGCATTGCTCATCGCTTCAGATAAGTGGAAGCCCAGATTTTTATTGATTGTGATCATGGTGATGTGCGTGATCGCGCTGATTCTCACCGGTTCACGCTCTGGATTCGTGGACTTAATTTTGTTGTTTTTGCTAATGGCAGTTCGCTCTAAGAAAAAATTGGTTTTGATTCCGGCTTTTGTTTTTCTTTCCGGCATCGTTTGGATCGTCACGCCTTCACAATATCAAGAGCGATATATGACGATCTTAGGATTTGCCGAGGATCCGACGGCGCAACTGGACACCTCTCAAGGCGAATCCGCATATGGACGAATTGTGGGATTTCGAGTGGCAATGATGATGCTTGCAGATCATCCGATATTGGGAGTGGGAGTGGGCAACTTCCCGTTTGCTTGGAGATTTGGCCCGTATACGTTTAAGGGATTCAAGGGTTGGCACCAACCGCACAATCTAGCGGGCCAGATCCTTTCTGAGCAGGGGTTGGTCGGCGGGATAGCATTTATAGCCTTTTTAGTAATCGTATTTCAGACTAATGCTACAGGCATTCATAAGTTAGGTCACTTGGATAAGCCGCCGCCTGTCTTGACAAATTTGGGGAAAATGCTGCCCGTCGTGTTGATTTGCATGTTGGTCTCTGGCTTCT
>Ga0126378_10002068_pt1 | contig 14874 bp, 8 predicted proteins | sample PanSoiMetPlot_23_FD_92587 | JGI IMG/M metagenome (GOLD analysis project Ga0126378, IMG submission 92587) | Tropical forest soil microbial communities from Panama - MetaG Plot_23 | ecosystem: Environmental > Terrestrial > Soil > Tropical forest > Bulk soil | place: Panama | collected 2016-02-17 | reverse complement strand
GAAGCTGTAAAAAACAACGTCTTTGCGTTCGTGGATTTGCTGCAAATGGCCGAAGAGTGCGGTTGCATGAGCTTCGTGCTGATTTCCTCTGACAAGGCCGTGAATCCCACTAGCGTTATGGGGGTGACAAAGCGCATCGGCGAATTGATCGTGGCTTGCCGCCCGCATACCGGCATGCGCTCCGTTTCCGTTCGTTTTGGCAATGTCTTGGGTTCCAGCGGAAGTGTTGTGCCCATTCTTCAAGAGCAGCTCCGCAGCGGCCAGCGGCTGACCATTACTCACCCCGGCGTCCGGCGCTTTTTCATGACCATCGGCGAAGCCATTTCACTCGTTCTCCAGGCGTTTGCCGTGGGCGGCGCGGGCGAAATACTCGTTTTGGACATGGGGCAGCCTTTGCGTGTCTTAGACTTGGCTCACCGGCTGGCCCGTCTTTCGGGAAAAATGGAAGACGAAGTCCACATCAACTTCACAGGCCTTCGCCCCGGGGAAAAGCTATCTGAGGAACTCTTTTATGCCGAGGAGGAGGTTCTGCAAACCACTTGTTCAAAGGTCCGAAAGGCACGCAGCCAGCTCGTAACCTGGCCGCGCCTTGAGCGTCAGCTTGACGAATTGCGTTCCACGCTTTACTTGGACGAAGATGCCATCGTCCGTGCCAAGCTTATGGATATTGTCCCTGAATATTGCTGCCCGGATTCCCCAAATACCAGCATGCGAGGCGGGGAGGGTGGCGCGAGAGCGGCTGCGGCCCATGCCTGATCAGTTGAAGTGATGGATTTCAAGAGAAATGCGAAAAAGTTCTCCATGTGTGCCTCATGGTTTGATTCAATAGTTCGCGAAATACCGGCACCTCTTGGCAGTCCGTGGAGCGCCCGGCAACCTCAACGACCCCGCTTCGAAATGGTACCTCCTGTTTCAAAACCCAATTATTGAGGACCGAGAACAGAGATGCTTGTTACGTATTACGGCCAAGCTTGCACCCTAACTCGCGCGGGAGACATCAAGATCCTTACCGACCCTTGGCTCACCGAAGGTGCTTATCATGGAACGTGGTTTCACACTCATGTTCTTGCCGATGCAGGAGTCACTCTCAAGACTTTTCCTAAGGACGTCGACTACTTGTTTCTCTCCCACGAACATCAGGATCACATGGATGCGACGACGCTGAAGCATTTTCCTGCGGACCTGCCCATTCTCATTTGCCGGTTCCCAAGCCCGAGGTTTCGCAACTATCTGAAGGGTCTGGGTTTTACTAACGTCCGCGAGCTTGCCTCTGGCGAGCGTATTCACCTAGGAGACGGCGTTTACGTTACTGTCTTCGGCACAGTCGAATACACCAACGATTCCGCCATCCTCATCGAGCAGGACGGTGCTCGCGTGTTTAATGAAACCGATTGCAAGCTTTCCTACACGGATTTGCAGAGAATTGGGCAGCTCGGCATTGACATCGGTTTTTACATGTTCTCAGGAGCCAATTGGTATCCCATCATGTACGACTACCCCGCGGACACCATGCTCGAGATGGTCCGCCGCCGAAGGAAGTCTCTACTCGACAGTCTGGTTCAGCGCGTCAAATTGACCAACCCCCGCGTGGCCGTTCCCGCCGCAGGGCCATGCACCGTGCTCGACCGCGAGATGCTCTGGCTCAATGATGAGCGCCGGGGGATCTTCATTGATCCAGTCCTTGCGATCAACGCACTGCGCCATGCGAATGTTCCGAGTGAGCCTCTCTACATGGCCGTGACCGATGTTTGGGATAGCCAGGCCGGGTTTCAACCCCATGCGCCGGAATCGCTGCGCGGGCCGCGCCAAAAATATCTGCAGCACGCTGCCAGCCGCATGGCCCCTGCCATCGCTGCGGCGCGCGCTGCCGAGCCGCCTGCTCATCTGGACCTTCACGCGCATCTAAGGCAGCACTTCAACACGCTGGTTGGCGCGCAATCTCAGTTGGTTCGTGGTTACATTAACGCCAAGCTCGCCTTTGCCATCACCGGCGCGCGCCCCGGCGAATGGACCATAGACTTCAGCGCCCCGGGTCCTGAATTCGTACGTGAAGGAATCCTTCCCGATTGGACTTACAAGATTGAAGTGGAAGATAAACTCATCTCCCCGTTTGTGACCGGTGAAGAGCCCTTCTTCGAAGACCTGATGCTTTCCTTCCGCTTTCGTTGCTCGCGCCGCCCCGACCAGTTCAACGAACCCTTGTATCACTTCCTCTACGAACCGGATCCCGAAAGGCTGCACAACTGGTATGCAAAATCTTCAGCTGTCGCTGTCTGAGCTCCGTGCTGGTTCGCTCCTCCAATTCGAGCACGCGGGCACAAAACTTGTTGTGCTCCGCTCCAAGGACAGGGTGTTCGCATTTCACGACAGATGTCCCCATGCCTTCTGGCCGTTATCACAGGGAACGCTCCGGAATACCGTTCTCGAGTGTGCGGGACACGGGTGGGAGTTCGATCTCGAAACCGGTCGCTGCCTCAGCGCTCCCGTCTATTGCCTGACGCCGGTGGCAGTCACTGTCGATGGCGATACCGTTCGCCTCCAATGGCCTGATTAGTCAAAGCGAACGCGTTCTCTGAGTTCTCCGCGTGTTCCTTTTTCCTGACCTTCCTATCGCTTCGCGTCACTGGCCATTTCCTTAGCTCCCCTCCTCGCACCCCCCTTCTGTGATCCTGAGTTTTAGGTCAGGCCGGAATTTGCCCCGACGCGGTTGGGAGGCCTGAGGGAGCTGCTTCGCGCGTTCCGGTTTCCGTTCTATCTCCATTTGCCAGGCACTATGCGGCTTTTCGCGCCAGCATCATTCCGTATCCAAGTAGCCCTTCCTTCCACAGACGCTCCAGAAATGTGCAAGCTCGAAGGAACTGTGCTAGGTATTCTTGCCCAATCAACTTTTTGAGTTCTCCGCGATGCGATTCCGCGTTGCGACCCCAACGTTCGAGGGTCGGGAAAACCGCGTCACTCATATCCTCGTTCCTGAGCATGGTCAGTCCACTGTTCTCGGCCAGTTGCATGTACGTATCCAACAATTCCACATTTTGCTTTCCAAAAACCGCGTTGAGATTCTCAAACTCCGAAAGATTTCTGACCAGGTATTGGAACGGAATCGTCCTTCTCAGAACGACGTCGCACAGAACGAGCACTCCATCCGGCCGCAGCACTCTAGCGGATTCCGCGACCAAGAGGTCTTTTCTCTCCATGAGATGCGACGATTCCATGATCCAGGCGCAATCGAACGATTCCGCAGAGAACCCGTTTGCCATCGCGTCGCGCTCGAAAAATTGCACGCGGTCGGTCAGTCCCTGGGCCTCGGCACGGCTCGCAGCTATCTCAACGCCCACATTGCTGGTTGAGATTCCAGTCACAGGGCATCCCACTTCTCGCACAAGAAAGCAAGCCGGGCCGCCAATTCCACACCCGATGTCGAGCACTCTCGTTTCGCTGCGAAGTTGCGCCCAGTCTGCCATCTGACGGGTAAGTCTGGCGGTGGCCACGGAAAGAGGGATTTGCCGATTCTCGAAATAGCCGAAATGAAGATCGTCTCCAAGGAGCAATTCCCAGCCTTTTGTCACGCGATCATAGACAAGCACGGGATTGCTCGAGTGTTCGGTGGCTTGCGATTTTGCAGGCACCACGTTCCGCTCTCCCATGATTCCTGCCTTCAATTTCTCGGGCTTCGTGGCTTACTCCGGCTGCCTACTCGGGATCGCGCTTGCTGTCATTATCCACTCCCGGAAACGTGACCAGGCTTGCTGATAGGACGCCCATTCCGCCCGTGTTGGCAACAGCAAGGAACGCCATGTGGTTTTCAATTCATATTTTAGTGCTGCGAGAATCAGCACAGCGTTTGTGCAGTACGCTGCCGACGATGCAAGCGCCGCTCCCCGAATCCCCACGCGGGGGATCAGGATCAGATCGAGAACCACCGTGACCACGAGGGCGGTGATCGAAAATACGGAGCTGTAGCCGCTCTTGCCGCGGCCCGCTAAGTCGGAGGCGCTCACTCTGCCCAGTGACAAGGCCAGCGTTCCCGGCAACAGCAGCCACACTATCGCGATGCTTGGGCGGAATCGCTCGCCAAAAACAAGAGGGAGAAACAGCCAACTGCCGATGCCGATCGTAATGGCCCCTGCAGCAGCAATCACGAATACCTGCCGCATAATCAGACATGTGAACTCTGCAGCTCCCCGGTCAACAGTTCGCGCGGTACGGGGAAATAGCGCCAACGCCGCCGCCGCCGGGATCTGCCAAAGAGCTTCCGAAATGGCCACTCCAAGCGCGTACAAACCTACCTGCGTCGCACCGAGAAAATAGTTCGCTATGAAAACGTCCAACCGGTAGTTGAAAAATGACGCCACATTTCCGAATTGGCCGCGCATTGCATAGCTCAATGTGGGAAGAAGGTTTTCTCGCGCCGCACCAAGCCGCCAGAAACTCCGGAAAGAGCGCTTCAGAATAGCCGCTGCGATTACGGCTCCCGCAAGGGTACCCAGGAGATTTCCCCTCAATGCCGCTGCAGCGTTTCGTCCGAAGAGCAATAACGCAGCAAACCCCGCCAGTCCGGCTACTTGGGCGGTCAAGGCTATGCCTGCGCGCACCCGGAACCGTTCCTCTCCCACGAGCATGGCGATTTGATAGTCGAGCAACACTCCGACCGGAATTGAGAAGAAGACGATGACTGCCAGCGTTGAATCGACGCCACGAAGAAAGGCCGGATTCCATCTCCAATAAAGTAAGGCCCAAAGACTGCAGGTAATCACACACCCAATGAGTCCCCACAACAACACGGCCGGCAGCCACACTGTCGATCTTTTTCGGGGGTCCGCCCTCCACAGAATGATGGCTCCCTCTCCTCCCATTCCTCCGAGAAGCACGCCGAATGCAATTGCCATCAAGCAAACGCTTATTTGCCCGCGACCCTCCGGCCCCAATAGCCAGGCGTAACAGACCTCAGTCACAAGCGCCACAAGCGCGCATCCGGCTTGCCCGCCAAGGACGGTAACGACAATGGAAACGAAGCTCGATCGAGCGCCCCTTGCTTCTGTCATCAAAGCATCCTTATCCATCTACTGCCGGGAACCTTCGGCCGAGCCTAAACCACCTGCCCAGGTCAATTTCGCGCGACCGGCTCAATATTGAAGACTTCGGTCTGAAGGGCGCAGCCAAAAGCAGCATTTAGAACGAGAACTTGAGCCCGAACTGCAAGGTCCGCGGACGATGAGCATCGACGGGGTGCAAGAACGAACTCGAAGCCAGGCATCCTGGGTCTCCGACCGATATGTTCAGAAGGACCGGTGTGCCGTCCGGGTAAAATGCGGGCATACCGTTCACGGTCTGCTGTGTCCCGCCGCCATAACACGTGATGATGTTGTTCCCTGTGTTTCCCGGATGCGATGGGTCGTAAATCCGGAACTGCGTGTGATTCCACGTGTTGAACGTTTCGATCCGGAATTCAAACGAGCGGCTTTCTCGCAAAGAGAAATGCTTGGCCAAAGCCATATCAAAATTCGTGCGGCGTGGGTTGGTGAGGAAATTCCTGCCAGCGTTGCCGAACGTCAGACCCGTCGGGGCGACAAAGCGGCCCGGATTTCCCAAGAGAGGCCCAAAAGTGCTTCCTGAGCCGGAGTTGCTGGGAGGCCTTGGACCAGGGTTCGGGGCTAAGTCCGGATATGACGCCGGTCCGACAACCGTAACGACGCCGGCATTGTCCGCCGCACTGATGCCGTCCAATGCGCCTCCATTCAACACACTGAATGGTGTGCCCGTTTGAAAAACGGTAATACCGGACAATTCCCACCCTTCCCAAAGCCTTTTCACCAAAGCGCCCGGGGTTCCTCCGTCATGACTGGATAGCTGATTGGTTGGGTCATCGTCCGCAAAATTCAGCGCCTTGTATACCTTCATCAGCGGGAGTTGATAGACGTAGCTAAGATTCAGAAGGTGGCGTTGGTCAAAGTCGGAGCTCGCACGATTCGAAGGAAGATTGTAGGCGTTGATGAAGGTTGCTTCCGTGCGGTCAGACGAATCGTCAATGGAGTGGCTATAAGTGTAAGAAGCACCCAAGGTAAGCGGCCCGGCGGTGCGGCGGAGACTTACCTGCATGGCGTGATACACCGAATTCGCAATATTTTGCAGCGAATAGATCTGCCCAACGAAAGGAGCGATCACCTTGCCGGGCGTGCGCAATTCACCCGGCAGAAACAAGGGGAGTTGAGGATCGATAGTGGGATCGAGTGGGCTGCCATAGCAGGCGGCGAGAGCATTTACAAAGCCAGGATTTTGCGCCGTATATGGATTCCCATTCCATATCGTCCCTGGCACATTCCCGCTGGCTTGCGCAACCGCTATACAAAACTCCCGCGTCAACGGCTGACCCGGCAGAAAAGGGTTTTGCGCTGCATTCACCGGAACGAGTTGATTCTGATTGAGTTCCGCGGTTAGATGCGTTCCTTTGCTTCCAACGTAGGCAAGGGTGCCTAGCATCTTTCCCGGGAGCTCCCTCTGGACGCTGAAACTCCACTGTTGCGTGTAAGGCCAGTTCACCTTCGTGGGGATGGAAGTCACATTGATGGGAAAAGCGCTGCCGAGCTTGGGGCAGCCCTGCCCTACGTTTCCGACGCACGCCCACCCCAGCACTCCGTACTCGGTCATGCTGAGAACCCCGCCTTGGCCCAGGTTTCCCGGGCTGCCTTCAAGGGAACCGGTATTCGCTTCGTTGCCTGTGCCGTGCTCGAAGAAAATGCCGTACCCTCCGCGGATCGAGGTCTTGCCGTTGCCAAAGGGATCCCAGGCAAAACCGACGCGAGGAGCAGGGTTAAAAAGATGACCGGTCATGCACCCGGAGGGGACGCGAGTTCCGTTAGCGTACTTGTCCACGCCGCAACGAACCAACCCATTGGCCAAATAAGGATTGAGGGCACTAATATTGAGTGGAACAAAGTTAGAATTAACGAATTTATCGAGGCCCGTAATTAGCGCCCCGGAGAAGGCCTCATAATTGAGCTGCGACGCCAGAGCGGAGTTAAACTGCGAAGGAACGAAGTTATACGAGGTGAGATTCTTTTCGTGATAGAGGCCGAAGAGGCTCACGCGCAAACCCAGGTTCAAAGTCAGGCGCCGCGTAATTTTCCAGTCGTCCTGAAAATAGGGTTCCACGACCGTGTAGTTGTTGTGATAAACGCCTTGGCCGCTGTCTTGCGTGTAGGTTTCCGGTTCACCGGCGACAATGCTGCTGAATCCGAGGAGGTCGTAGAAGGCGTTGCCAGAGGAGGGCTGATTTACGTTGCTGAACTCGAACGTCCCCTGGACGTTGCCTGTGTTTCCCCCTACGGGCGGGTTCACTTCATTGCGCTGGGCAAAAATGGCCAGAACGCCAAATTCCAGAGTGTGATTTCGCAACGCCAGGGTGGCGTCGTCGCGCGGCGTGTACGTCGGATTGGAGTGGCGCCACGGCATATATCCGGTGTCCGCTGAGAAGCCGTGCCCGCCATAGGCAAAGTTTGTCCCTGAAATCACGATTCCGGGCAGCTTGTCACCGAAAGGCACTCCCTTGCTGTCCAGGGCAGGTTGGCCGAAAAGGTAGCCGAGGCCTCCAGGGGTGCATGGGACTCCAGGGAAGTTCGCGCAGGGCGGCTGACTAAAGGTCGGAAAAGCAGACCGATTGAGGCTGCTTACGCCTGGTCCCAGAGCGTCTGTCAGACGGATGTGATCCGTGCTGTAGGCCATGGCCAGATCGTTTACGAGTTTCGCGCCAAAGGTACTTGTTAAATGGGCCGCCAGACTGAGTCCCGGGCCGAGGAAGTTGTTTTCGACGGTTGGAAAACTGTTGTAGTTCACCGCCCACTGCGGGACGGTAACTACGGTGGACCAGGCGTCATGAATGTAGCGGAAGTAGAGCTTTTGCATTGCTGTGAAATTGTGGTCGATGCGGAACAATTCTTGCCGCCAGGTAGTAAGGGGCGAAACACTGGCATCGTAGCAGCGCAGGTTGGGAACGGTTGTTCCTGTGGCAGGGTCGATGACGGGACTTCCGTTAGAATCAAGAGCAATCGGTGAGGCGGTTGAATTACATCCTGTCGGGGAGGTGCCTCCGGGAACGAGACCCGAGTCGAGGATGGCTTGGGATTCCGAGCTAATGGACAATGGGTTCAGAATAGGCGTGGAGAGCCAGACCAAGTTCCCATTGACGACCGCACCGTCAAGGACACCAGGACAGTCTGGATAGTAGGGGCTACCTGTTGCGAGGGAAGCGCTGAGACTTCGAGTAAAACCTAGTTGGATTCCCCCCGCGTTTGGAGGCTGCGGGCCTTTGGCTTTCGTGGGGCACACGTCCGTGAAATTTCCACTGCGTTCGGCCGGCGAAGGCACGCCTTGATTGAACGTTACCGGCTCACGCTCGTGCCGGTATTCCTCCGAGACGAAGAAAAACGTTTTATCTTTCTTGGTGTTGAAGACCCCTGGGATGTACAGGGGACCGCCGAGAGTGAAGCCGGGATCGTACTTCTGGTAGAGCGGAGCGTGCTTGGTCTGATCAAAGAAGTTGCGCGCATTCATATGCTCATTGCGCAAAAAGAAGTAGCCGTCACCATGAAAACCGGAAAAATCGGTGCCCGACTTGGTCGTAGCCACGGTGATTCCCGAAGCGCTGCGTCCATACATGGCGCCGTAATTGGAAGTAAGGACTTCGAGGGAAGCTAAGGCATCGATGCTAGGATAAACAATTAACGTGCTGCTGCTGCCGTTGAGGCTCGCGTTCAGGATATCCCCACCGTCGATTTCATAGGAGTTGTACTCGACGCGGCCGCCGTTAACGCTGTATTTCACGCTCCCCTTAACCCCAACAAGAGCCTCATCCTGGCCGGTCTGGTTGCTCACTCCCGGCGTTAAGGCGATCAACTGGGTGAAGTTACGGCCATTCAGCATCAAGGAGGTCAGTTCTTTGCTGGTGATGGTTCCAATAATCTGGGCAGATTGCTGCTCGACTTGCGTCACTGTGTTGCCTTCGACGCTGACCTTTTCCGTGACCGAGGCAGGTACCATGGTGACGGTGACGCGGGCGGTCTCACCTACACGGACGATGACAGCGGCGCGAAAATCTTTAAAGCCCTGCAGAGTAACGGACACGGTGTAAGAGCCAGGTTGCAACGCGGGCACATGAAATTCGCCCTTTTCATCAGCAAGGGTCGTTTGAGCGGCGCCAGCGGCGTTGGTAATCGTCACAGTGATGCCGGGCATAACGGCGGCGGTGTTGTCCTGAACGGTTCCGGCGATGGCGCCGGCCTTATCTTGTGAGTCCTGCATGCGGGCAAGAACCCCCAATGGCACCAGGGCGAGACACACTCCCAAAATTAAGAGGCGCACTTTCACGTGGGCGAACCCCCTCAGAAAATAAGGGCCATGTTCGCAGCAGGCGTGTTACGCGTCTATGACGGCGAGGTGGAAATTCCGTCAAAGCGCTTACCGGTCGCTAAAGCTTCGCGAAGCCATAACCAGGCGCGGCGCTCTCTAACAACAGCGCGAAGTTTCTTCCGGCGGTTCCAGTTAATTTTCAAATGACGCTGCAATTTTCTTCAGAGATTCATTCCCGATTGTCATTTACTTCATTCGCGCTTAACAATCGCGCTCCATAGTGCCCGCATCTTAAAAGGCTCCAGCTTTCCGCGGCGAGGTCGAGTTGTGCGGCGGAGTCTTTGAGCGTACCCGGCCATTAACCCATCAGCGTGAGGCTCGTTCGCTTTCGGAGTGGTCTACCGATTGGTTCGAGACTCGGGCTGACCGACGTCCACCGAACTCTGAGGAGAGGATCCACCTCACCCGCGCAGGAAGCGACTGAGGAGTTGTTGCCCGGTTTGAGCGGCTTGTTGCGCGGCAACTTTCGGTTCTTCGGTTTGCGTTTGTCAAATTTTGAAGAGGAGAAGAGTAATGAACAAATCGAGTTTTTTCGTTGGCTTGTTGCTCGTGGCCATCCTGGTGATGTTTGCACCGGCTAGCCACGCGCAAACGGCCACAAACTGTCAGTCCGCAGGGTCGACGATCAACTGTAACGTGATTGCGGTTGGTTCCTCGGCGATTTTCCCGAGCGCGGCGCTAGCTGCTGTTACGGGTGACCCGCTCCGAGGAAACGGTCCGCTTTGCGGAGCAGGTGGCACGACCGCGACACGCTTCTGGAGTGGTTCGGCAAGCGGACGGGATCCCCGACATCTTTTGACGAATCCGAATATCCCCGACGAGGGCGGAACCGTCTGGATTGCCTGGGATAACGACACCACTCCGACCATTATTTGCGCTTATCTCTCCGTAGACTCCATCGTTGGGCAGCGATTGTTTTTTAGCCAGGGAAACGGAGCTTCGGGGCCCAGCAACAATGGAACCCTCCTCCTGAATGCCTCGGTTTGCACGACCGCCGGCGCCAATAAGGTCGTTTTTGTCTGGGATACAGCCACGACCGGGCTGCCTCTCGCCGTTTATAACGCGCTGGAAGGGAACCCGGGCGCTACAGGCTGTACGGCAGGCGCTTTGCCAGTCAACTTCACTACCGCTTCCACCGATGTTCGCTCGGAGGACGCGCTATTCGTTGGGAACCAACGGGTGCTGGCTTCCGATGGCGCTGCAACAGCGGACTTCCCGACGGATTCCAAATCCAGCTTGGGTTATGGCGGGAGCGGGGGTTCTTGCCTCATTCCTGGCACCGCGATTCTAAGTTCATACAGCAGCTCCTCGGCGCAGAGCATTTGCTACACCTTCGTCGCCGGCCAACTTGACCCCATCAGCGGTGTAGCGATTCCTCCTTCGCAGAACGTTAGTGAAGGACTGCTAGCGATGCTTCCCATCATCAGCATCACGAACAGCGCATCGGGCAGCGGCGGCTTCGGCGATCTTTTCAACAACCGTGGCTTTAATGACGTTCTTTCCCATGATTTGGCCGCCGGTTACGCCTTTAGCCCCTACGGCACGGCGACTCTAACCCGCGACATCTTCTTGGGCAGCAACAACGTTAACGGAACCTCTATTCCTATAACGGTGGCGCATTATCTGGAGCGCGAGCCCCAGTCCGGCACGTACACGACCTGGGAATGGCAAGTGGTTCGCAACAAGGAGTCAGCCCTCGGTGGCGGTGGTCTCTCGCAGGAAACGAATATCTGCGGCCCATCTCAGGGCGCCACTTGCCCGTACCTTGCAGTGCCTAATGCCGCGTGCCCGGCGCAGTCCGCTACGGCGTTCCCGGCCACCTCGACGTGCTCGAACTATGCGTCCTGGGGCAAGAACGGCTTCAACGCCCTTAAGACGCGCGTCATTGGAACGGGCCAGATGGTGAGCGTTTCCAATACGGCTTATACGTCAGGTTCGTGTGCTACATCTTTGGCATTCCCCTGCATCACAGACACGTTTGGTTATGCGTTCTGGAGCCTCGGCACTTTCGGAGGCAAGAGCAACATCCGCTACCTGCAACTGGACAGCAACGACGCACTTTATGCAGGCTGGTCGAGCACCGACGGCGGCAATAACGGTGTTTTCCCGGGCACCGACCCGAACCAAAACGTTGCCGGCCATCCCACAGGTCTTACAGCGCCAGCGAACGGCTGCGCCGGCTACTTCAATGGAGACGGTGGAGCGACGATCCAGAATTTCTCTTGCAGCGCCACTAACCCCTGGCCTTTCCCGACGTTTTCTAACATCCAGAGCGGCAACTACCGTGTGTGGAGCATCAACCGCGTGATGTGGTTCGTTTCCGCCGCAGGCGGCACTTTGCTCCCCAACTGGACGACTTTGAATGCCCCGGCATTCTGGCTGTCCGCCGCGGATCAAACCGCACCGAATCCGACGGTTGGGAAACTCCCGGACTTCTTGCCGTTTGGGTTTTGTGCCAACCTAGCAGCGTGCCCGAACGCCACTGCGCCAACGCTAACTTATCCGTTGCACGCGTTCCGGTCACACTACACCGTGCCAGCTTGGGGGATCGGCGCCACGAGTAACGGCATATTGGCCACAGGCTTCGGAGGCGTGGAAAACGGAGGCGACGTGGCAGGCGATGCCATCACCGTCCAAGCCGAAGCCGACGGCGTGAGCTTCTTCAGCGCCAACTTCTTCTCCTGGGTTCAATAGAATCAGGAGGCTAAAACTTCAACCGAGAAGACGGCAGGCAACTGCCGTCTCCTTGTTTTTATGTTTAGGCCGTCCCTAACACGGTCAAACTATCCGGCCCTATGGGCCATTCGTGAGGACTCATGACTCTTAGTTTTTTATCGCGCAGGTTTTTGCCGTTTGCGATTCCGTCCTTGATCTTTCTTCTATTCTCCCCGCATCTATTGCGCTCACAAGAATCCCAGGGCAACTCTAAGCCGGCTAGCAGGCCCAGCACAATTTCCCAGACAGCGCCAGCGCCTTCGAAGGAAGATGGGAAAGACTCGGAGCGGAAAAACAAGGATACGGCCGTCCTCTTGCGGGAAGTGGCGGCTGTTAAGATCGAACGCCCCATGTTGGTGGAAAAGGCAGAAGTGCCAAAGGCCTCCTTCCTTCGCGAGTATTACAGGGTGCAATGGCGAGCTAAGGATCCGTTCGATCTGTATGTCATACGACCAAAGGGAGCGGCCAAGACCCCAGTCATCCTGTTTCTTCCTTCCTATCCGGACGATACCGAGCTATTCAAAAATAACAAATGGTGCGACCTTGCGGTACGCGGGGGATATACGGTAGTAGGCTTCGTCGGGGCTGTCACGGGCCATCGCACACGGTACCGCTTGCTGAAAGAGTGGTTTGTTAGCGAGATGCCAGAGGCCTTGACGAGCACCACCCATGACGTGCAGTTGATTTTGGATTACCTTGCGACTCGGGGTGATCTCGACATGACCCGGGTGGGCATGTACGGGACCGGCTCAGGCGGCGCGATCGCTGTTTTGGCTTCGGTGGTGGATTCGCGTATCAAGGTACTTGATCTCCTGGCGCCATGGGGTGACTGGAAGGACTGGCTCAACGAATCGGTTATCCCAGCGGAGGAGCGTGCCAAATACACCAAGCCGGAATTCGTGGCGAGCGTGTCGGCGCTCGATCCTGTCACGTGGCTTCCCAAGATCCAGGCCAAAAGCCTGCGCATCGAGGACATTCGTGGTAATAAAGCCATGCCCGACAAAGCGCAGGAGAAGTTGGAAGCGGCCGCCCCAGAGTTCGCTTTGATCAATCAATACGGCAACGGCCGCGCGTTCCTGGCAACGCAAGTTCCACCGTCGGTCCTGGAATGGGCGAAATCGCAACTGGCGCCTGATGCTAAGCCGCAAGTTGTTCAGGAGAAACCTGCGCGCTTTCATTTTTTTCCTGCTGTCCTGCAGCCAGTCCCAGCAGGTATCCAGAATCTGGCAAATGGAGTAACGCCGCAGGTTGCAAAGGCTCCTGGCTCTGCAAAGGAAAAGGAAAGAGAGAAAGAAAATCCGCGGTGACGAAGCCCATGCTCCGGTGTGGCCGCGCCGAGGTGTCAAGTGCGCCGTTCCGCGATCATGTTGCAGAACATTCGTCGAATTGTATCTAAACGTTTACAAATTTGGCCTATGGTCCTGTGCTGTTTGGATGCAGCCCGGTCGCACAGCACAAGAATCTATCCGGCGATTCTGAAAGGCAGCACCATGAAGCGCTCTCCCACAGCGTTGCTTTGTCTGTTTATTCTCAAGTGGTGCGCGGCCTGCAATGGCTCATCCGCTCCAGTTCCCACAGGCCCTATTCAGGTGAACATCACCAATGCGTTCTCAACGATTGAGGCTGGCAGCGCCCCCGTAACCCTGACTGCCACCCTCAGCGGGGATCTTGGCACTGGCTTGACCTGGACACTATCCATCGCAGGCGCTGCCTGCTCCCCCGGTTGCGGAACTCTGAAGCCGGCAGCCTCGCCAAGCCTTTCGGCGGTTTACACACCCCCAGCTACTCCCCCGCAGAACCAGACAGCGACAATCACGGCGCGCTCGGTAGCGAACAGTCAGCAGGCTTTTGTGTTTAATTTTGAGATTTTGCCTGCGATCGTCGTAAACCTCGCCCCAAAGTTTCAGTCTGTAAGCGTGGCGGGGGCTGTGCAGAACCTGACTGCTACCGTTAGTAATGATCCCACCAACGCTGGCGTAACCTGGACGATGACTGCGGGTGGCGTGGATTGCCAACAGCCAGCACAAGGAGGATGCGGGACATTGACTGTGGATCCTTCGCCTTCGCTCACGGCTCATTACCAACCGCCTGCCACGCCTCCTTCCGCTGCGAATGCCTCGCCCACTATCACCGCTACTTCCGTGGCAGACGCCACGAAGAAGGATAGCTTCAACTTCAGCATCATCACGCCGCCCCTCACTGTCACCATTCTGAATAAGTTCCCATCAGCCTTCACCGGAGACCAGCCGATCACGGTTAATGCGTCGCTTACAAACGATTTTTTGAACCAGGGCGTTACGTGGGCAATGGCGTCCGGAGGAGCCGCATGTACCGCCGCATGTGGAACGCTCACGCCCGTCGGCAGCCCAAGCACCTCTGCCACTTATACGCCTCCTCCCACTACCCAAGCAGGCCCCACTCCATCTCCCACCGTCACGGCTACTTCGGTTTCGGATAACACGAAGAGCGACAGCTTCACGTTTTCCCTGATTATTCCTAACTCGCTGGTGAATGGGCATTATGCCTTCCTGTTGCGCGGATACGATCACTCTTTACAGCCAATGGCTCTGGCGGGGAGTCTTGCTGCCGACGGTATGGGAAACATTACGGGAGGTGAGTACGACTTAAATGACAATCCCGCCGTCACGCATGTTGCCGGTCCGCTCTCCGGGTCGTATACGGTAGACACCTCCTTTGCCCAAATCCCGCGCGTGACATTCAACATTACCAGCGCGGGGACCAATACGGTGCTGAAAT
>Ga0126378_10002067_pt1 | contig 14878 bp, 13 predicted proteins | sample PanSoiMetPlot_23_FD_92587 | JGI IMG/M metagenome (GOLD analysis project Ga0126378, IMG submission 92587) | Tropical forest soil microbial communities from Panama - MetaG Plot_23 | ecosystem: Environmental > Terrestrial > Soil > Tropical forest > Bulk soil | place: Panama | collected 2016-02-17 | reverse complement strand
CCCGTGGTGGTCGACCTGCGAGCCAAGGCTCGAGTCAGGCGCAGGCGATGTAAGCCTGCTGCCAGGTGTCGGATGGCGGGAATGGCGCGTCCATCGCGACCACGGTGTCACCGACCGGGCGGCGCTCGCCGCGCTTGACTACCGCACCGCGACGCTGGTCGCTTCTGGCGTCAACCTCCATGTCGTCATGCGGGCGCTGGATGTCTTGCCCGACGAGGTTCCGGTGGCGGAGGTACTGGGGCCGACCCGGCAGGCACAGGCCGACCGGCTGATCGCGGCTGGCGTCGTTGTGCTGGGTGACGCGCGCGGGCTTTGTCCGCATACCGCGAGCTACTGCGATGAACCGATGCGTGATCTGCCAGGGCAGATCGACCTGGCGAGGGCCGCACTCGGCGATCACCGCGCGTACAGGCGTAGGGGAGTAGGCCGGGCCCAAGTCCCGCGCGGTGACGTCGAGATCGACATCGACATGGAGAATTCGCAGGACGGCGTCTACCTGTGGGGAGCGCTGGTAAATGCGCGACCAGACGCGCAAGGCCTGCTTGCCTGCCCCGGATACCGCGCCTTCTTCACGTGGGAGCCAATGTCCGAGCAGGCCGAGGCCGGCCTGTTCGCCGAGTTCTGGGCATGGTTCAGCGCGCAGCGCGCCGCGACGGACGCCGCCGGCCTGCGATTTCGCGCCTACTGCTACAACGCTGCTGCCGAGAACTCCCAGTTCCGCAGGATCGCGGCCAGGATCGGGCTCGCTGACGAGATCGCCGCTTTCACCGATTCAGACCAGTGGGTCGACATGTACCGCGTATTCAGCCGCCAGATGATTACCGGCCGCGCATCTGGTCTCAAGCAGGTCGCGCCGCTGGCTGGGTTCTCCTGGGAGGTCGCCAATCCCGGCGGCGATGAATCGATCGTCCGCTATGACGCCGCCGTGGCCGGCGATGACCAAGCTCGCGATTGGCTGATCGCGTACAACAGGAACGACACGCAGGCGACGTTCGCCCTCCGCGAGTGGCTCGATCACGAGGCCAGCGACTGCCCGCGAATCGAGGACGCACGGTGCGGCCAGGCAACGCAAGGCACCTGACAGCGCAGCGTTAGTATTCGAAGAATTAGATGTCAATGTGTTGTGCTAGCATCCTGCTGTGCGACCTGCGCGACCGCCCATTGGCTTGCAGCTGACCAGGGCAGCCCGCTCGATCGGCCGCGCCTTCGACGACGCGCTGGCGGCAGCGGGCGGGTCTTTGCCGACCTGGCTCGTCCTGCTCAGCATGAAGTCGCACAACGCGGGCAGCCAGCGTGAGCTCGCCGAGGCCGTCGGGGTCAGGGAGGCGACGCTAACCCACCACCTGAACGCCTTGGAGACCGCCGGGCTGATCACCCGCCGCCGCGATCCGGCCAACCGCCGCATCCACATCGTCGAGCTGACACGAGCAGGTGACGAGATGTTCGGCAGGCTACGCGCCGTTGCGAGCGCCTTCGACCAGCGGCTGCGACGTGACGTCGGCGACGAGGACATCGCCCGCTTGCGAAATCTGCTCGACAGGCTGGCCGCCAACGTCGGCGCCGAGCTGGCGGACTCGGCGCCCTGGACTGAGCTCGGCTGACCCGAGCATGTCCCTGGCTGCCATCACCAGCAAGTACGGCACCAGGTCTGTCGATCGGCGAATGAGCCAGGCAGTCCCCTTGGTGGCCAGCCAGGCGAGCACCGCAAGCCGGCCCGGCGGCGGGTTGGACGGCTCCGCGGCCGGGGGCCGGCCGACGTGATGTCCGGCTGAGACGAGCAGGCCGTGAAATGACCTGGCGATGTGGCGGTGGCCCCGTTCGTTCGGATGCAGCCGGTCCGCGGCCCACATCTGCCTGTCGTACGCCTCTGGCGCACCGGCAGCGTCGAAGTGCAAGGTGCCGAATCGCAAGGCGATGGCATCGAGCACCGCGTTGACCTCTTGTGTTCTCCTGGCCAACGGCCTCGCGAGTGCGCTCGGCAGGCCGAGCATCCGGCCGGCATCTGGCAGGCGCATGGTGAGCACCTGCGCTCCCGCCGCCCGGAGTGCGCCCACCGTGTGCGAGGCAGCGGATTGAATCAGGTCGGGATCGAAGCCCGGCCTGAGCGTGTCGTTGATTCCGAATACCACGCTGGCGACATCCGGGCGCAGAGCCAGGGCGCGCGGCAACTGATCACGCTCGATGTCCGCTACGCAGGCGCCGCTCGTGGCGAGGATGTGCAGATCCGGATCGACGAGGCCGTCGGCGAGCAGCGCAGCCCAGCCACGCCAGGCGCGGCCCTGCGCATCCGCACGGACGGGATCGCCGATGCCCAGGGTGATCGAGTCGCCGAGGGCTACATACGTGGTCATGCCCGCACCCCCGCTCTGGCTGCTGTCATGCCGAGTACCTGTTCGTAATGGCCGATGAGCTCCTCGCACCTGGCTGGCCAGGTCCGCTCAAGCACGGCGAGCCGTCCGGCAGTGCCCTGCGCGGCCCGTAGCCGCGGGCTCGCCGCGAGCGCGGATACCGCCGCCGCCAGCGCCGCCGGGTCGCAAGGTGGAACCAATGCGCCCGTCACGCCGTCCTTCACCAGGTCAAGCGGTCCGCCGGCGGCCGGGGCCACAACCGGGAGCCCGCTGGCGGCCGCCTCCTGAAGCGTGTTGCCGAACGTTTCGTGCGGGCCGCTGTGCACGAAGATGTCTAGGCTCGCGTAGACCCTGGCAAGCTCGTCCCCGTGACGCTGTCCGAGGAAGATCGCCCCGGGCAGCGCCCGCCTGGTCGCTGCCTCAGCAGGACCTGCGCCGACGATGACCAAGCGCACCCCTGGCAGGGCTGCGACCTCGGCAAGCAGGTCGAGCCGCTTCTCGGCTGCCAGCCGGCCGACGTAACCGGCGATGATCTCACCGCATGGTGCTAGCTCAGCCCGAAGCCGTGAGCTGCGCCGCGCTGGATCGAACCTGGCCGTGTCGACGCCCCTGCCCCATACCTGCACGCGCTGAAAACCGCGAGCGCGCAGCGCGGCCGCCGTCGCCTCTGATGGCGCGAGCGTCCTGTCAGCCATGTTGTGGACCCGGCGCAGTCGACTCCAGCAATACGCCTCGCCACCGCGGCCGAGATGGTACGCGCGGGCATAGGCCGCCATGTCGGTTGCGTACACGGCGACCACAGGTATCCCGAGGCGCCGCGCCGCTTCGCCGCCGCCAGCGCCAAGCATGACCGGGCCGGCCAGGTGCACAACGTCGGCTCCGTGGTCTGCGATCGCGGACTGGACTCTCGGGCAAGGCAGCCCTACCCGGAACCCTGGGTAGAGCGGCAGGCCGACCGCGGGCACCCTCGCGACGGGAAACTCGGTGCGGAGCGCAGGGATGCGCCTCGGTGGCGCGGGCGCGATGATGAGCACTTCATGGCCGCGCCGCACGAGTTGCTCAGCAACCCGCATCGCAGTACTGGCGACCCCGTTGACGTCGGGTGGGAATGACTCTGTGACGTAGGCGATGCGCACGCCTTGAGAGTCGCCGACGGTGGTGGATCGATCAGCTGCGCCGACATGACGCCGGGACGAATATCCGATGACAACTGCGAGAGAACTCGCAGGTCAGGTACGCGCCACCCGCGCTGCGCCGCACCCGAGGAGCGGCCGCAGCCTCCTTGGCCGCGACCTGTTCATGTTTACTGCTACTTGGCCCTGGCTGGCCGGCAGCAAAGGAGCGAATGTCATGGACCCGCAAGTGAACGCGCGCCTGGCAGGGCGCAGTCTGCGCAAGGAGACCGACCTGACCGCGAGGGAGTTCGTCTACCTCGTGGACCTGGCTGGGCAGCTGCGGGAGGAAAAGCGCCGCGGGTTTCTCGGCACGCGGCTGGCCGGCCGGAACATCGCCCTGATCTTCGAGAAGACATCCACAAGAACCAGGTCGGCGTTCGAGGTCGCGGCGCATGACGAAGGCGCCCACGTGACATTCATAGGGGCGCATGAGTCTCAGCTCGGGCACAAGGAATCGGTCAAGGACACCGCCCGCGTACTCGGCCGCATGTTCGACGGCATCGAGTACCGTGGCTCGTCTCAGAACGCCGTCGAGACGCTCGCTGCGTACGCGGGCGTGCCAGTGTGGAACGGCCTGACCGACGACTGGCACCCGACGCAGATGCTCGCCGACGTCATGACCATGCGCGAGCATTCACCGAAGCCGCTTGACCAGATCCGCTACTGCTACCTGGGGGACGGCCACAACAACACTGCGAACTCGCTGCTGGTTACTGGCGCGCTGCTGGGTCTTGACGTGCGGGTGTGCGCGCCAGACTCGCTCTGGCCCAGTCAGGAGGCACAAGCGATCGCTGCCGACCTAGCCGCAGAATCGGGCGCGAACGTGACGCTGACCAGCGACCCCGCGAAGGCCGTCGCAGGCGCTGATTTCTTGTACACCGACGTATGGCTGTCGATGGGGGAACCCGAATCCGAGTGGGACGCGAGAATCGACTTGCTGCTGCCTTACCAGGTCAACGCCGAGATCATGTCCGCGTCCGGAAACCCCGCAGTGAAGTTCATGCACTGCCTGCCTGCGCTGCACGATTTGCAGACCGGCATCGGACGACAGATCTACGACCGGCGGGGCCTCGCCGAGCTCGAGGTAACTGACGAGGTGTTTGAATCCGCCGCCTCGGTCGTCTTCGACCAGGCGGAGAACAGGATGCACACCATCAAGGCGCTGATGGTCGCGACCCTGCCGGCGAGGCAATGAGTCCCGTGCCGGTCGTTGCGACAAGGCTTAGTGTGTGTCCATGACGGGCGACGTTTCGCCGCGGCCCAACGCGGACGCGCAGGTCGGCAAGCTCAGGGCGTCGCATGAGGACCGCGACCGCGTGATCGAGATACTCAGGGTCGCTGCCGGCGACGGCAGGCTCACCTCCGAGGAGCTTGACGAGCGCCTTGAGGTCGCGTTCTCTGCCCGTACCTACGGTGAACTCGCAGCCCTGACCAGCGATCTGCCCGTCGGAAAGCAAGCGATCGCGCCGCTTGAGGTCAGCCAGCCGGTCGCGCCTAAGGATGTGGTGCGGCTGGAATGCCGCAGCGGCAACGTGAGCCGGGTCGGCCGTTGGGTGGTGCCGCGCCGGATCGAGGTACGAGTGACAAGCGGCGGCTGCAAGCTCGATTTCACAGATGCGGTCATCGCACACCGTTCCGTCGAGTTGGACGCGGAAGTCCGGAGCGGGAGCCTGACGATGATCACCAAGCCAGGCATCGCCGTCGACACCGATGACGTCGTAATCGGCAGCGGCCACATCAAAGTCCGGGCACCCTGGGGCCCCGACGTGCCGGTCTCGCTGTTGATCACGGTTTCCGGTCGCGTCGGGAGCGGTTCGATCGTGGCGCGCCCGCCTAGACGCTCGTTCTGGGAGTGGCTGCGGCGCAGGCCCAGGGCATACGCCATTGCGGCCCGTCGCGCCTAAGGGGCCCCTCTCGGCGAGCGCCGAGCCGGGGAGGTTCACCAGCAGGCCGAGCTCGCGTTTGAGCATCATCAAGCTCCTAAAAACGACCAAACTGCGCCGTCGGCGCCGTATGCACCAGTAGCCGCATGCACCAGTCGATGGACTAGCTGAGCAGCGACAAGCGCACCGTTCGGTCGGTGTTGTCGGCGTTCAGGTCGACGAGCGCGATCGACTGCCACGTGCCGAGCGCGAGGGCTCCGCGGACCACTGGAAGGGTCGCGAACGGGGGCAGAAACGCGGGCAGGACGTGCGAGCGGCCGTGGCCTCTTGAGCCGTGGGCATGCCGCCAGCGGTCGTCGGCCGGCAGAAGCGTACCGAGCACGGCGAGCAGGTCGCGATCGCTACCAGCGCCAAGTTCCATGATGGCCAGGCCTGCGGTCGCGTGCGGGACGAATACGTGCAGCAGGCCGTCTTCGCCCGCCGCGGCTTGCCTCGCGAATTCGGCGCAGCGGTCAGTGATATCGACGACGCACTCCCTGCTGTCGGTGCGCAGCCTGAAGGTCGTGGTCATCATTGCGGACGATCCCTCTTTGGCAGCTTCGCGACCACCGCCTCGTACGAGTCATCGACGGCCGCCAGGAGCTCCTCATCTGGAATGGCACCGCCGATTCGCAGGGAGTTCCAGCCCGATCGCCCAATATATGCCATCACCGATGCATCTTGCGGGTACCTCAGCAGCCATTCATTGGCGACGTCACGGTTTGGTCCGCATTTCAGCCCGATCGCTTTGGAGTCGTCGGAGCCAAGGAACACGAAGATCTTGCCGCCGACCTTCGCGACGACGTCGCTCTCCCACGGTTCGTCCTGCCAAGCGCCTGGCTTGCCCAGGCAATAGGCGAGCAGATCGGTCCGCGTCACGATGCCCCCTCGGGTATGGCTAGCGGCATTGGCCGACTCGGGAGCAACGGTCGCGGCCCGCTATCCGTCGTCCCGCCACCAGCCTGCCATCGCGGGTTGTGGCGCGCCATGACAGTCTGCTCGCAGCGCAAAGTCGCGGTTTCTTATCGATAAGTCGACAATCGCCACTCATCCGCACCTTGTGCAAGCGAAGGCCGGATCCCGCGTCATGGCGGGATCCGGCCTTCAGCTGTTCAGTGCCGTGCCGGAGTTGCCATCCCGTTTTGCCAGGCGCTCGCGCCGGCTGCGGTCGCCGCCTTGGCCTGCGAGATCTTGCGCTTCATGACCGCGCTCGGCGGCTCCTGCTGCGCCCTAATCCATCGCCTGATGGCATTGAACATGGCCGTGCCGGTGATCCCCATGCCGCACAGGCTGATCAGCCCGCCGGTGGCGACAAGGGCGAAGCCGACGACCAAGGCCTTGGAGTTGGTGGAACTCATCTGGATGTCGGTCATAGGCGACCGCGTGCTGGTCATTGTTCCCCCCGATGTCGGTCGTGGTCAGTTGGCTAGCGTTCCCCTTCGGCTCAGCGCCCAGTCACCCTCGCCGGGTGATGTCGAGGTCCACGGCGCAGGTGATGATCACTGGGCAAGGGCGGCGCCTGGCGCCTCGCATGCGCCGATCGCGTGAAGGAGCCCAAGTCTGGCTACTGACCACGACCAAGCCGAGGTCGACGAGCTGCGTGCGGAGGTTCGCGACCTCAAGACCAAACTCGCAGCCGAGCGCCGCCGGGCAGACATCGCGGGCAAGCAGGCTGAAGAAGCAAGGGCCGCGCAGGTCGCCAGACGCCGGCGGCGCAAGCTTGGCTGGCGCGGTCCGGTTTCCGTCCTGCTCATCGTCCTCGGCTGCGTGCTCGCGCCGATCTCGGTGCTCGGCGTCTGGGCGGCCAATCAGGTCTCGAATACCGACAAGTACGTCAGGAACGTCGCGCCGCTGATCAAGCAGCCGGCCGTCCAGGGCGCGCTGACCGACAAGATCAGCACGGCCGTCAGCGATCAGATCCACGTGCAAAGTGTCGCTAAGCAGGCCGCTGCTCAGCTTTCCAAGCGCGGCCTGACCCGGCTCGGTGCGCTGCTGTCCAATTTCTCCGGGTCGATAGCAGGAGCCGTCGACGGACTCATCCACAGCACAGTTGGCAAGATCGTCAAAAGTCCGGTGGTGGCCAGGATCTGGGTCAACGTCAACCGGGCCGCGCACGCTCAGCTCGTGAAGGCGCTGTCCGGTCAGAAAAGTGCGCTGAGCGTATCAAACGGGAAGGTCGTCGTCGGACTCGGTCCGTTCATCGACAAGGTTAAGAAGCGCCTCTCGGCCAGGGGCCTGACGCTGGTGAACAGCCTCCCGTCGATCAATCCCACGTTCCCGCTGTTCTCCGCGAAGTACCTCGTGCGGGCGCGCTCGGCGTACCGGCTGTTGACCACGCTCAAGTGGGTGCTGCCCGTGCTCACGATCCTGCTCTTCGCAGGCGGCATCTATGTGGCTCGACGGCATCGCCGGGCGCTTGTGGGCGCGGCGCTCGGGCTGGCCGGCTCGATGTTCGTGCTCGCCGCCATGCTCGCCGTGGGGAGGGCGATCTACCTCAACAAGGTGCCTTCCAGCGTGCTGCCTGCAGACGCTGCGAGCGTGGTCTTCGACACGATCGTGCGCTTCGTCAGGCAGGGACTCCGGGTGCTGCTCGTACTCGGCCTAGTCGTCGCGCTGGCGGGTTTCTTCACAGGACCGTCGATCACGGCGGTCAGGACACGTGCCGGGTTCGGCTCCGCTTTCGGGTTCATCCGCGGCAGCGGCGAGCGGGTCGGCATCAGCACTGGCCCAGTCGGGGTCTGGGTCTACGGCCACCGGCTGGCGCTCAGAATAGCCGCCGTCGTAGGCGCGTCCCTGATCTTTATCTTCTGGACCGACCCGACGGGCCTGGTCGTGCTGCTCATCGCCGTTGTGCTCGCGATCACTCTGGGTCTTATCGAACTCGTCGGCAGGCCACCACGCGGGCAGCCGGCTCGTTCTTGATCCCGCCGACCACCACCCCCGCGGCGAACGGCATGCTGGCAAGCTGTGCTTATGACAGAAAACGGTCTGCCCGGGGAACCGGGCGGCCAGCCAAGGCCGGCTGGCCAGACGCGGCGGGCTGCGCTGTGGTCGGCAGCCGAGGCCAGGGGAGTGCCGCTGCGGGCAATCCTGGCTGCGATCGTCGCGGTCATTGCGTTCTACCTCGCAGGGAAGCTCGTCTACCGGCTCCGCGAAGTTTTCTTGCTGGTGGCGGTCGCGGGGTTCATCGCGCTGCTGCTGAACCCGCTCGTCGGCGCGCTCGAGCGGCTGGTCCGCCGGCGCGGAATCGCAGTCGCGGCCGTTACCGCGCTGGCCGTGGTCGCATTCGCGGGATTGGCCGTGGCGTTCGGCTATCCGCTGGTTCGGGGGATGACGCACCTCGCGGGCGACCTCCCGGCCTACGTCCGGACCGCCGAGCACGGCAAAGGCTGGGTCGGACACCTCGTGACCAAATATCACGTGCAGGCGTGGGTCAAGGCGAACGCGCCGAAGCTGGCCAGCTACGGCAAGGACCTGGCGACCCCGGTGATCAGCGTTGGCAAAGGCGCCCTCACGCTCATGGTTTCTTTGCTCACCATCTTTGTCCTCGTGGTGCTGCTCCTCATGGAGGGCCCGAAGCTCAGGACCGGCCTGCTCGGGCTGATGGCCCCCCAGCGGGCGCTCCGGTACCAGAGCATAGCCACCGAAGTGAACAGATCGGTGACCGGCTACATGCTCGGCAACTTCGCGACCTCGATCATCTGCGGGCTCGTCGTGCTGGTGACGCTCATCGTCTTGGGCGTGCCCTTCCCGTTCTTGTGGGCGCTCTGGGTTGCGCTGGTTGACTTCCTGCCGATGATCGGCGGAGCACTCGCCGGCATCCCAGTCGTGCTGTTCGCGGCCACCCAGTCGCTGTCGGCCGGCATCATCACCCTGGTCGTCTTCCTGGTGTACTCGCAGGTGGAGAACCACGTGCTGAACCCGATCATCATGAGCAGGACGGTCCGCATCAACCCGTTGCTTGTCCTGGTGGCGATCTTGGTCGGCGCGTCGCTCGGCAGTTGGGCCGGCGGCATCTTCGGCGGGTTCGTGGTGGCGCTGCTGTCGATACCGGCGGCCGGCGCACTGCAGGTGATCGTCAGGGAACTCTGGCGGTCCACCGATCCCGCGCACCCGGTCATCGATCGCCAGCCCGCGGGCGAGCTTGCCGTCGGGCGGCCTGCTTCAGATCCAGCCGCGCCTGATGCCGCGATCAGCGCATGACGAGCCTTGTGGTCGCGGGCAGGAGCGATAACGCCCGGTCGCCTGCCGCCAGCCCGAGCGCCCGCATCCCCTTCCGGTAGGCGACCGCCACGGCGTCGAACTTCAGGTGCAGCTCATCGGCAAGGTCGAACGGCACGCGCTCAGGCCGCTGCGACTCAACGACGACCTGATCCTGGCCGAAGATCGTGTCTTCGAATTCGCGCAGCACGCGGCTCGGCTGATCGAGGTTGTAGTTCCTGCCGATGACCACGTACCCGGCGCAGCGATCCACGCCGACCGGCTGGGACGCGAAGAAATAGACCATGCCCCGAGTACCGCCCCAGCCGAGGCGCAGGACGATGGTGTAGGGCAGATGCAGCTCATATGTGCTCCGCCGCTCGGGCGGCCCGGACTGCTCGTTGGCGAACACCGGAAAGTCGTCGCTGTTTGGTGCCTCTGGCCTGACGATCGCGTAGTGCAAGACGTTGCCATCGGTGCGGACTTCGTGCCTCGGCACGACCGGCCTGTCCGGGTCGCCGAGCAGCCCGGGGTGGACCCAGGGAAAGTGCCCGAAGTCAGTGAAATTCTCCACCTGCCGCGCGGCGTCGCAGTCCCAGCGGTACGGTCCCGCACGTACAGTGGCCCAGGCGTTGTCTTCCAGTTCGGGAACCTCGGGAAGCGGCCAGCGCGGCTCGCCGAGCGCCGCCCACACCATGCCGTACCGTTCTAGCGCGCGGTAGGCAGGAACCCGGGCCTTGGCTGGCACCCGCGTCGGATCAGCGAGCTGCGGGATCGCCACGCAGCGACCGTCGGCTCCGTACCGCCAGCCATGGTACGGGCAGACGATCTCGCCGTCCCTGACCCAGCCGAGGGAAAGCGCCGTGCTGCGGTGGACGCACAGGTCGGACATCGCACGGACGCCGCCGTTGCCGCGCCACAGCACCAATGGCTCGCCGAGCAGGTCGGCGTGAATCGGGCGATCGGACAGGTCAGCGGAAAAGGCCACAGGGTGCCAGCAGTTCCTGAGCGCCCGCAGGTCGGCGAACACCCCGGGGCGGGCCGATGTCGCGGGCGCGCAAGCGGATCGTGAGGTCATAGCTGACGATAGCCACACCGGACGCGGTCGGCGGCGATGAAGCGCGAGGAAGTGGCGTGACCTATCGGCGACGCCCATTTCCGGACCGGCACCTGTATTGCGGCAGAACAGGTTGTGCAGGCGAATCACGTCCGCGATGCTGATTTTCTGCTCGCAAGGAGCACGACTCGGGCTGGGAATCCGAAGTACATGGCGTTATCCGTTCTTGTCAGTCAGCTAGCGGCCGATTGCGGTCGTCTGGTCAGCGAGCCATTGGCCGACCGTCTTCCCTGGCCACTTGCATTCGGCGGGGGAATGCTGGCTGGCGGCCTCACTGTCGCGCTCGTCAGCCTGCACGCAGAACTGGTGTGGGCCGGCCGGATCATGGGCCGGCTGCCGGCGACAGCCCCGTCGGCCGAGACTGCCGTTGAGCCGTCGACACCGCAGCAACAGTCGAACTCGCGCATCGGCGTGCTCGGCGCTGTTGACGCGCCGGCCCGACCGCAAGCCTCAAGCCTGCGCATCGGCGTGCTCGGCGCTGTTGACGCGCCGGCCCGACCGCAAGCGTCAAGCCTGCGCATCGGCGTGCTCGGCCCGTTTGACGCGCCGGCCCGACCGCAAGCGTCAAGCCTGCGCATCGGCGTGCTCGGGCCGGTGACAATAAATGGCCAGGCTGGCGCCCTGATCCCGGCGCAGAGCCAGCTCATCGTCTTACTGGCATTGCATCCCGATGGGCTATCGAACACAGAGCTCAGGATCATGCTCGGCACCGATCCTGCGCACCCGAAGCCCGCCGGCTCGCTCAGGCAGCTCATCGCGCGCACTCGGCGCGCGCTCGGCAGAGCCAATGATGGACAGCAGTGGATTGAACATCTCGGCCACGGCCGGTATGGCTTGCACCCGGATGCCCGGGTTGACTGGCGCGATTTCCAGGCGCTCACCGCCGAGGGCATGACGGTCGCCAGGACGGGCCCGCTCACTGATGCGCTGAGCATGGTGCGCGGCCAGCCGTTCTCTGGCTGCTATTACTGGTGGATCGACGTGGCGGCCATTGACGCAGTCACCGCGAGGATCGTCGCGGCCGCCGAGGCGCTCGCCGAGCTGTGCCTGGCCGACCTGGATCCGGCGGCTGCGGCGCGGGCATGCAGGATCGGGCTCACCGCCGATCCGTCGGCGGAGCCGCTGTGGCGAATCCTGATGCGGGCTGAGCATGCCGCCGGCAATCTCGCAGCGGTCAGGGAGGCGTGGAGCCGTTGCAGCGGCGTGATCGCCGAGGTTGCCGTCGACGGCAGGCCGGACCCGGCAACTGAGGCCATTTACCATGCGCTCACAGCGACAGGGCATCGGGAAGCGCGGACCTCACAAAGCCCGTCATCGCGCATTTTTCCTGGCTGTTCGTTGCCTGACCGATAACATGCTCGCAAGTCGCGTCCGAACGCCGCGGGACGCTGACGAGCTTGGCTTCCTGCCGTGCGGCCCGTGTCAGGTTTGGACGCAGGTGAAACGATCGTCTTATGGGGTCGCGTCAGAGGCCACTTCGGCGGGCGGTTATGGCGGCGTTGACGCGCGCGGGTAGCGGGACGAAGGCTGTCGCCGCCGAGCAGCACGTACAGGTCGAGGACCACCTGGAGCCGAGGGTCCGCATACCTGCCGACCTCATCCGCGCCGTGATAGCCCTCACTGAGATCGCCATCCTCGTCGGGCTCGCGCTGCTCGCGGGCGCCACGGCAAGCGGCGTCGAGGTCGACGTGGTGCGCGGGAGCAGGCGACTGGCCCCATCGCTGCTGCATCTGATCGGCTTCGCGGGCGGAACGGCGCTGCTGATCCTGCCGATTGTGCTCGCGATCAGGCTCCTCCTGGTCAAGCAGTACCGCAGGCTCGCCGAGGCGGTAGCCACGGGCGGGATCGCTGTCGGCGTCGTGGCCTTGGTGAACGTGCTGCTGAACCAGCCGTTCATGCACCAGTTGCACATCGCATTGCACACGACAACCGCCGGCCTCACGCGGCACGAGGCCACACTCGACGGTTACCTCGCTGGTCTCGTCGCCTACGTGACCGTCATCGGCCTGCGTGGCCGCGCGCACTGGCGCACGGCGTTCTTGACGGCCATCGCGTTCTATGCCGTCGCGAGCCTGGCCGACTCGCACACAACCGTGCTGTCCTTGCTGATCACCGTCGCATTCGGCTCGGCAGTCGGTTCAGGGCTCAGGTACGTGCTCGGCACCACGACGGGACGGCCCACGGCGGCCGAGATCGCCGCCGCGATCAGCGCCGACCATCTGCCGATTGTCGCGATCAGGCGGGTCGCCAACGGCACCTCAGAGGTCCGCAGGTATTTCGCGACCGCGGGGGACGGAAGCAAGCTGGACATCACGGTCTTCGACCGGGACCAGCAGGCCGCGGACGCGTTCTACCGGCTGTACCGCCGCGTCAGGGTGAAGGCGCAGGTCTCGCGGAGCGCGCCCCTGTCGCTCGAGGGCGCCATCGAACGGCAGGCCCTGCTGATCTATGCAACCGAAGACTCCGGCGTGCTGACACCTCGGCTGCGCGCAGTGCTCAGGGTCGGGCCCGACGCGGCTGTGATTGCGACGGACCACGTCGAGGGCAGGACGCTCGCCGAACTTGGTGCAGCCACGACGGACGAGCAGCTCAGGCGGGTCTGGGACGCGGTGCTGCAGTTGCACAGGCACCAGGTCACCCATCGGGCGCTGACCGACGATCGGATCATGGTCGTGGCGGGCTCGGACTCCGAGAAGGTAGTGCTGCTCGAGCCGGGCAATGGCGACGTCGCCGCGACCGACCTGCAGTTCAGGCTGGATCTGGCGCAGCTGATCGCTCAGACCGCCCTCGTCGTGGGCCCAGACCGGGCCGCGCACGTCGCTGCGGAGAAAGTACCCAAAGACGGCTTGCTCGGGGTCGTCCCGCTGCTGCAACCGGTGGCGCTCTACCGCACGACTCGCTCGGCGCTTCGCGGAAAGAAGACGGTGCTCGCGGAGGTGCGCAAACGGCTGACGGCCGCGGCGCCCGACGGGCAGGTCATGCCGATCCAGCTCGAGCGGATCAGGCCACGGATGCTGATCATGCTCATCGCGGGCGTCTTTGCCGCGTACGTGCTGGCCGGCCAGCTCGCAAACGTCTCCTTTTCGAGGCTGTTGGCCCACGCCAACCCTGCGTGGACACTGGTCGCGCTGGCGTTCTCCGCTGCCACGTACGTGGGCGCCGCGATGGCGATCTCGGGCTTCGTGCTTGAACGACTGAATGCGCTGCGAACGCTGCTCGTGCAGGTCGCGGCATCGTTCGTGATCTTGGTCACTCCGGCCGCGGTCGGCGCGGTCGCGCTCAACGTGCGTTACCTGCGCAAGGCCAAGGTCAGCGCAGCCGACGCGGCGGCAAGCGTAGGAGTCACCCAGGTCATGTCGTTCGTCGTATTCGGCGTGCTCGTGCTGATCTCGGCAGCAGTCGCTGGGGCGTCCAAGGCGACCAAGGCGCTGACGCCGCCGCAGTGGGCATACATCGCGCTGGCCATCCTCGTGGGCCTCACGCTCATCGCGCTGGCAGTACCGGCCGGGCGCAGGCAATTGCTGTCTCGAGTCGGCTCAGTGGCCAGCCAGGTCATTCCCCGCCTGCTCGATGTGGCACAGCGTCCGGCCAAGCTCGCCCAGGGGGTCGGCGGGTCGGTGATGGTGAGCGTGGCATACATCTTGTGCCTCGCCGCCTGCGTCAGGGCGGTTGGGAATAGCACCGTGCCGCTCGCGAGCATCGCAGTGGTCTACCTGGCTGGGAACGCCGCAGGCTCCTTCATCCCCACGCCGGGCGGCATTGGTGCGGTGGAGACGGCGCTGTCGCTCGCGCTGGCGGGCGCGGGCATGCACGCGGCTCCGGCGATCACCGCCGTCTTGCTATTCCGCACCGTCACGTTCTGGCTGCCCGTCCTTGCGGGCTGGGTCTCGCTGCACTACCTGGAACGCAGGGACCTGATCTAATCAGGAAGCCGACCGCGCCCGCTTGACCCCGATGCCGGTGATGACCAGGCCAGCCGCCGCGACCAGCGGCCCGATCACGGCCCACACCGAGTCCCCGGACATGAAGCTGCCGCCGATCACGCCGAATCCTTGCAGCGCCCAGATAACCCCGGCAATGGTCAGTACGACGCCAACCGTGGTCAGTATGCCGCTG
>Ga0126378_10002066_pt1 | contig 14884 bp, 13 predicted proteins | sample PanSoiMetPlot_23_FD_92587 | JGI IMG/M metagenome (GOLD analysis project Ga0126378, IMG submission 92587) | Tropical forest soil microbial communities from Panama - MetaG Plot_23 | ecosystem: Environmental > Terrestrial > Soil > Tropical forest > Bulk soil | place: Panama | collected 2016-02-17 | reverse complement strand
GAGCCGGAGGCGCTGCCGTGACGTGCTCCGAATTCAAAGCGAGTGTCTGGGCCCACGCCCTCGGCGCGCTGGAACCGACCGAACGCGCTGAGCTCGAGCGCCACCTCGCCGAGCCCATCACGCACGAGGGTTGCCAGGACGAATTTGAACGGGCGATGCGGACGGCGCAGGCACTATCCGCGGTCGCCCCGGCAGTAACGCCGCCCGCCGAATCCTGGAGCAAGATAGAGGCTCGCATCGCCGGGGAGCACCGGACGAGTGGGCGGCGCGCGCGGCGACCCGCTTGGCTGCCCTGGACGGTGTCGTTGATCGCCCCGGCGGCCTGCGCGATCCTTCTCGTCAAGGCATGGACCTATCGCAACGCGCTGATTGCGCAGAACGCCGAGATATCCCAGCTGAGGGGTGCGACCGCGGAACGGGACGCGTGCCGGCAGGAGCTGGAGGCGATCAAGAAAGGTTCCCAGGCCCAGCGTGCCGCTCTGGCGCTGCTAGAGCTTCCATCGACGCAGCTGGTTCCGATCTCGCCGACGCCCGGGAGCACAAGTCCCTCGCGTGGCACGGCGCTGCTCAACATGGAGGAGCGAAGGGCAGTGGTGCTCATCAGCCTGCTGTCGCCCGCGGTAGGGAAGGACTACGAGCTTTGGGTGATACGCGCTGGCAGCGCGGTCCCGGCCGGGATCTTGAAACCAGGAGGGGACGGAAGAGCCCTCGCCGAGATCGATCGTTCGTTGTTACAGGGCGGCCGGCCGGACATGTTTGCAGTCACGGTCGAGCCGCCGGGCGGAAGCCCTACCCCGACGTTGCCGGCCATCATCGCCGGGCAGGTGAAGGGTTGAGCGAGCGCTCTAGGTGCGCTCTTGGGGTCGCTTCTGCTTGTAGAAGAAAATCATCGAGAAACAGTGAAACTCGTTGTCGCTCGATTGGCAGATGACCTTATCGACGATTTCCAGGTCGGAGTTGCTTCGCAGCCAACGGGAAACGTTCTCGCCCAGCTCTTCGCGGTCGCGTGCCTTGGTGGCCGAGAAGACCTTCACGCCGGTGAACATCGACGCCCCTCCTCTTGCGAGCGCAGTGGCTTAGCGCAGTGGTGAAAGGCTGTCAAAAAGTGCGCTGGGCTGACGGTGGGAGCGCGCTCTGTCCGGCTGTGCTAGTAATGCGGCATGCTGATTGATCTGCACGTGCACTCGCATCTTTCGAAGGGATGTGAGCTGAACCCGCGCCTGGTTCTCGAGCGGTCGGCAGCGCTCGGCCTGGATGGCGTGGCCTTCACCGAAACCAATACTCAGGACGGTTTCGAGGAGCTCTTGGATCTCGCCCGAGCCACCCCGCTGAAGATCTTCGTCGGCCTCGAGCTCGTCACCGACAAAGGCCAGTACCTTTGCTTCTTCCCCCGGCCGGAGTTGGCGCCTGAACCGGTGCAGATGTGGGGCTCCAATCGGGAAAAGCCTTGGAGCGCGGCAGAGTGCGTGCCCAAGCTGCGCTCGCTAGGGGCGGCGGTAGTGGCCGCGCGACCCTACGACAGAGAAATTCAGTATCCGGCTGGAGACTTCATCCTGACTCTCCAGGGACTGAACGCGGTGGAAGCCTTCAATCCCAAGGTGCGACAAACGGCGAACGAGCTTGCGCTTGAGGCGGCTGAAAGCCTCAGACTCCCATGCGTTGGCGGCAGCGACGCGCGCGGCTCGCTCGAGGAGCTTGGTCGCGCGGCAACCTTGTTTCGAAAACCGATCGGAAGTCAGGAAGAGCTGGTGGAAGCGCTCCTTCAGGGAGAGTGCTGGGCCGTGATGATGGGCGAGCTACCGAAGCTGACCCGACCAGGGGAGGCAAGGGATAGCGAGGCGCGCAAGGAGGGTCGCCGGCGAAGGAAGGGCGGCCGTCCGGGGCGCCCGGGTAATTGGAGCTAGCGAGCCGCCTTCCCCGGTTCAAGTCTCTTGCCGGGTTCAAGTCGCACCACCCGGCCGTCGGCCAGATAGGCCTTCCGTCTTTCTCCGGAGTAGACCCACTCTTCTTGCTTGGCTGAGTTGGCGAAGGTGATCTGCTTCCGATCCGGGTAGCCCCAGGCCATCTCCAAAGCCTCAGCCGGCATGTCGATCACCGCTGTCTTGGTACGCACTGCCTGCTGAACGACCTGCGACCACCGCGCGTAGGTTGCGTCGAGATCGGTATCGGAGAGGTAACGATCAAGCTCGGCGAGAAACTCCTCACTGGACTGGATCCCGGCTCTGAGCACGAGGATGAGCGGAACCTGCTCAAGCTCGCCAAGAGCGTGCATGTAGATCCACGGCAGGGTGCGGGGCGTGTAAGGTGGGCGTTCCGCGAGGGCAACGGCGTTGGGAAATTCCACCTTGGTGATGCGAACGCGTGCGCCAGCTGGAAGGATCCGCTCCACCGGGCCCGGCTCGACTGCTTCTCCGCTCGGCTGCTTTAACAGCCGTACCTCATCTGGAGGCACCGGGCTGAGCAGTTTTTTCGAGGTATCCCCAAAGAATGGGCTCACGTAGAAGGACAGCCGCAGAAATTTGTCGCTCCGCCGGCCGGTTAGATCGCGCGCCAGAGTCATCCGGTCTTCCTGCGGAACGGTCGCGTACGAAGCGCAGGCGGCGGCCAGCAGCCCGCCGATAAGGCGCACTGGCGCGGCGACATTCCAGCCCGAACGAGGGGACGAGTACCTCGGTCTCATTTCTTGCTGGCCGTAGTCGGCGTGCTAGATGGCTCGGTCGAGGTCGCTGGTTTGGCCGCGTTTGGAGAGGCGGCTTCGCTCTTGGCGGGTGCGGCATCCTTCCCCTTCGCTTTGTCGGTTTTGGAGTCCTTCTTCGGGCTGGAGTACAGGTCCGCGTACCACCCACCGCCGCGAAGCACGAACGAGCTGCGGCTGACGATCTTGGTTAGCTTCCCCTTCGCGCCGCACCCATTGCAGCGCTCGGGTGGCGGATCACTCACCTTCTGCAGCACGTCGTTGAGCTTTCCGCATTTTTCGCAAACATATTCATATATCGGCATGATTCGTGTCGGAGCGGTGATCTGGTGATCGCCTGGAGCGAGCTTTTGGCATTATCATGAATTCGCAAGAGAACAATGTAAGCGGCCGAACCCAGGCGCAACTGGGCGCGGGCGGAATCCGATTCGGCCCCGCTCTGGCGACCATCATCTATTTGTTGCTCGTTGCTTCGGCAGTCGTCGCGCTGGGGACGCGTCGCTTCCCTGGTTTTTTCCCGCCGGTGCTGGAGCTCATCGGGCCATCCCTTTTCTTGCTGTTCCTGATCTGCTTTGCCGTCTATCGGTTGGCTTTGGTGCGCGCGAGGAAGTACCCGACCTCCAAGGCGTTCTTTCAAATAGGCGCCGCCGCTCTCTTCTTCACGCTGCTTTTGCCGGCGGCAAAAAGCCGCTATGAGCTTCCCCTGGATGATGTCGAGATGCTGTTGACCGACGACAATCCCAAGGTTCGCGCGTTGGCGGCGGAAGTTATCGGCTATCGCGCTGACGGTTCAAAGCACGCATCCCAGCTGGTCAAGGCACTCAGGGATCCGGACTTGCAGGTGCGAAAGCAGGCTCACCGCTCTTTGGTTCGCCTCTCCGGAGAGGATCTCGGATCTGGTCAAAACGAGGCAGAGCTCAGGGCCTGGGAGAGCCGGTTTCCGTGAGCCGGCCAGTGGATTGCCAACGCGTGGCCTCAACCGCTTCCGGCAGGCGCCCGTAGGGCGGTGGATGAGCCGCGCTCGCGCTGGAGCCTACGCCGCGGGCTTACTCGCAGGATGGCTCGGAGCTTGCGCGCACAGCGATGCTCCTCCGCCGCCGCGACTGAGCGATTTTTCCTCCGCCCTACACCTTCGTTCGGTCGGAGCTGCCCCTTACTCGGGCACTCCTGCTCCCGGCCAAGTTCTGCTGGTGACTTTTCTCGCCACCTGGTGCTTCCCCTGTCTCGGACAACTTCCGCTGCTGGAGATCGAGCAGAAGCGACATGGCGTACGAGGCTTTCAGATCCTGGCGGTTGGCATGGATTTGGAGGGCGCTGAGGTGCTCGAGCCTTTCGCACGGGAGTATTCGCTCCCGTTTCCGCTCCTGGTGGCGGATGGAGCCATTCGCAAAGGGCAGACCGCCTTTGGGCCGATCCCCGTGCTGCCGGCATCTTTTCTGTTTGGCCGCGACGGACGGTTGATCACCGTGTTCCCGGGATTGCTCGTGCCTGACGAGCTGGATCAGCTGATCGTGCGAGCCCTCGAGGCATCGTAAACCGGTCGGTTTTGTTGCCGGTGGGGCGCCCTCTGTTATCGTCGCTTCGATGGCCGGTCGTACGAGAATGCTGCGAGCCGCAGCCGGCCTCGCCGCTGCCCTGGCCTTGATTTCGCTGGTCGACGCGCGTGGATTCCGCCGGTACTTCCAGATGCAGCGCCAGCTCACCGAAGCGACCGAGCGAAACCGGCGGCTCACCCGGGAAAATGAAGCGCTCAAGCGTGAAATTGAAGGCTTGCGCTCGGATCCGGAGCTTTGGGAACGAGCCGCCCGGGAGGAGCTCGGTTTTATCAGGCCCGACGAGATTGTGATTTACCTGGATTAATCAATGTCGCTGCGCGCGGTGGTTGCGTGGCGGTCGGAGGCTGCTCGAGTCGGCGGGCGCCTGCTCTCCCCGGTATCCGTCTTGCTCACCGCCGCCCAGCTGGCTCGCGGCGCCTTCAAGCTAGGTCAACTGGGCTGGGCTGATGCGGCGTCGGTCGTTGTTCTGTTGGGCGGCATCGCTACCTGCGCCCTTCAGCTCCACCGCCGAGCTCGAGTCGGCGCGCCGAGGCGTTTGCAAGACGAGGTCGGGCTCGCGGCTGGCCTTGTGGCGGCGGCCTACGTTGTCGTCGCCGCCGCCGGCCCGCCGCTTTTTCCGATCGTTTACCTGCTGGTAGCGCTCTTGGTCAGCGGCCTGCCTCGACGGTCGGCTCTCGCGCTGCTGGCGGTGGCGATCGCTCTTGACGGCGCCGCGGCACTCGGCCGGTCTGAGCCGCTCAGCAGCTTTGCTGCCCATGTCGTCTTTCTTCTTCTTTTCGCCGCGCTCTACCACGCGGTGTTGAGCACGAGGCTCGCGGCGGCGCGAAAGGCCGAGCGAGAAGCGGTGACGCGGCGGATCAAGGAAGTGGAAGACCGAGCTCGAACATTCCGGCTGATCAACGCTGGAACGCAGCAGCCGCAGCCGGCGGATGGTGCAGACGACAAATGGCTGATGGCGTCGGTAAAGGAGATCGAGGGGGCGGTGGGCGCTTGTTTGGACATCGGCGAGAGCGCGCTGAGGACGCACACCTGCGCGGCGTTTCTTCTCAGCGCCGATGATCGATTCCTCAAGCTCTACGACTGCCGCTCGGTCTGTGAGCAGGTCCGACGGGAGAGATTCCTCGCGGGCGAGGGCATCCTCGGCGGCGTGGTCAAGCGCGCCTTGCCGATCCGCTTGAGCGGGGCAGGGGGCCTGCGGGGCATCACTTACTACGAAGGGCGCCAGCCAATCGGCTCTGTGCTAGCCGCGCCGATCATCGAGGGAGGGGCGGTCCTCCGCGGAGTGCTGGTTGCCGATCGGCGCGGTGATGAGCCGTTTACCGATGCTGACGAGAAGCTGCTGGTGACGATCGCTGCCGAGGTGCTGCGATCGATCGAGATCGAAAGGGTAATGGGTTACATCCGCAAGGCGCGCGACGAGAAAGACCGCTTCTTCCGGGCGATCGAAGAGCTGAACCGGGCAGGGAGCCCGGACCAGGTGTTCCTCGCAGTGCTCGAGAGCACCCGGTTGTTGGCTGCTCTCGACTTCTGCGCGGTGACGCTGGTCCAGGACGAGGAGGGCCAGAGGACTCACCGCATCGCTCGCGTGGCTGGAGGCCCAGTGGGAAGGGCGCTCGAGGGCAAGTGCTACCCAGACAACAATGGGCTTGTCGCCACCGCGGTGCGCTACGGCGCGCCACTGCCCGGCCGCGAGATCGGTTCGCTGGATAGACAGCTTGTTTTCGATGCTGACACCAGGCTGCGGGGCTTGGAGGCGTTAAAAATCTTCCCGCTGCTCGCTGGCGATCGCGTGCTGGGGACGCTGGTTGCCGGCTCGCGCAGAGCCTCTGCGCTGGGCGAGGAAGTGGTGCGGATGATCGAGGTGATCGCCATCCAGGCCGCCCAGGCGATCTTTCGCGCTCAGCTGTTCGAGCAAATGGAGCGAATGGCGATCACCGACAGCCTCACCGGATCGCTCAACCGACGGGCGTTTCAGGCCAAGGTCGATGAGGCGCTGGCCCAGGCCCGCCGGTACAAGCACAGTTGCTCGTTCATCATCGCGGACATCGACCACTTCAAGGTGGTGAACGACACTTACGGCCACGGGGCGGGCGATCTGGTGCTCAAAGGGGTGGCGCGGATTATCCGGGAGAAGGCCAGGGACACCGACGTAGTCGCCCGATTCGGTGGGGAGGAGTTCGCCATTGCGATGCCCGAAACGGATAGCCGGGGCGCCGAGATCATCGCCGAGCGCATCCGGCAAACCGTGATGAACGAAGTATTTCTCACCGAGCTCGGTCCGCTGAAGGTGACGCTCTCGTTGGGGATTGCCAGCTATCCCGATCACGGCGAGGATCGAGAGGGGCTGATCGATCTCGCCGACCAGTCGCTTTATGATGCGAAGAGGCACGGTCGCAATCTGTCGGTAACCGTCGGCCAGATGTGGAGTCGAAGGCGGTCGGTTGCCCAAACGGCAAGCGGATAGCAGGGAAGCGAGCAACGGAGGTGGTCTCGGTTGGCGAGCAGGTGGTCGCGGCGTTCGCAGTGACTACCAGCGGGAAGCTCGACCAGCGCGTCATCGAGCTTGCGCGGAGCTCAGCCGAGAGTTGGGGGGTTCCATTTCTCGAACGCCGATCGAAGGCCCCGCTCGGTCCGCTGGCGGCGAGCGCCCGTTCGTTGCTGGTCTTTGAAAGGAGGGGCGTAGCGCTCTGCGACGGGCAGGGCAGGGTGCGCTTCAGCCCGGGAATGGCGCGCTTGCGAATCAAGCGTCTGCAGGCGCTCGCTCGGGAAGACCGGCTCGTCGAGCTGGGCGAATTTCGGCCAGGGGAGTTCGTGCTCGATTGCACTTTGGGACTTGCGGCGGACGCGCTGGTGGCGGCCTGGGCCGTGGGTTCAGCAGGCCGGGTGGTTGGCCTCGAGAAGAGCCTGGCGCTCTTCGCCCTGGTTTCCACCGGCTTGGCGGCTTTCGAGTGCCCGCACTCGTGTCGTATCGATGTGCGGCACGAAGACGCATCCGCCTTCCTTGCTCGGCAACCGGCTAAGAGCTTCGACGTGGTGCTTTTTGACCCGATGTTCGACCACCCGGGCCGATGTTCGCCAGCCTTCGAAATGCTGCGGCGGTACGCGGAGCACGCCCCCCTGGAACCGACCATCCTCGAGGAAGCGCAACGCGTCTGTCGCCGCGGCGTGCTGGTCAAGCTGGCAAGGCATTCATCCGAGTGGCGGCGGCTAAATCTCACGCCGGAGCGGGGTTCGCCTTACTCGCCGATCGCGTGGGCTCGGTTACCGCCGCGCTGAGGCGCTACTTATCCAGCTCGTCGACGATGACGTTCCAGTCGTCGTCGGAGTTGGGCTCGGGCGGTGGAAGGACGACCTTCTCTCGGCCGTCGCCAGGCCGAACCGACGCGGCTGCCGCGGCAGGCCTGGCAGGCGAGGAGGCGGCAGCTATGCGAGGAACGGGTGGCTTGGTGGTCGGTGCCGGAGTCTTGGGAGAGGCGGAGCCGGCATTTGGAGAAATGGGGCGCGCTCCCGAAACAGGCGGCTTGGTGGGCGCGGCAGCTGGAGTGGCCTTGGTGCGGTAGCGCGCAAGCTCGAGCTCGACGACCTTGAGCGCCTTGCTCTTTTCTTGCACCGCCTGCTGCAGTCGAGCCACCTCTTGGAGTCGAACCGAATCGCGCCGCTCCAGCTCCACTTTGTGCTTCGCGGTCAGCTCGTCCATCTCCTTAAGGTGCCGACCATCAATCTCCTTTCGATCCTTCATCACTCCAGCCAGGCGCGCTGCCGCTTCGTTCGCCTTCGACTCCGCGGCGAGCAACCTGGACGCGGACTCCTTGTCGATCCGCGACTTGGCGCCGTGCAGATGCTCGACCGCGGTTTCCAGCTCGTGAATCTTGCGCGCGCGGTTTGCAAGCTGCTCCTCGGCCTCCTTCACTTTCGCCCCCAGCTCGGCGGAGAGCGTCTTTGCTTCCTGGGTGGCCTGCGCGATCTGCCGTTCGGAGCGCGAAGACAGCGCATTCAATTGATCGGCCAGGCGCTTGCGCTCGGCGCGCTCGCGTTCGAGCTGACCGCTGAACTCGTCGGCCCGCTGTTGCGCCAGCTCGAGCTCGGCAGACAATTCTTGTCCCGCGGTTTGCGCCTCGGCGAGGGCGCGCGCGGTTGCGTCGGCTTGTCCCCGCGAGTCGACCAGCTGGGTGCGGGCCTTCTCCAGCTCCTGCGCCGACGCTCGCAGTGCAGTGGCCAGCTTGTCCTGCTCCTTCTTCGCCTCTTGGGCGGCAGCGCGAAGCTTGCCCTCGAATTGCCGCGCCTGCTCGGTCTTCGCGGCAGCATCGCGGGTGAGCGCCTCGACTTGTCGCTGTTTCTCCTGCATCAATCCGGTCAGCTTCTGCTGAGCGTCCGTCAACTCCTTCGACCGGGCGGCGAGATCGTTACGAAGCAAGTCCTCGCGGCGATTCGCCTGCTCGGCGAGCGCTTCCAATCGCTCGTCCAAGTCGCCCCGCGCGTCTTCGGCCTCAGCGAGCTGAGATGAGAGCTGCGTCACCTCGGCTACCCTCGCCCCCAGCTCCTGTTTGGTAGCGGAAAGCTGCTCGCCCAGGTCCGCCCCCGTCTCTTCGGCGCGGGTCAGATCCTGCTGGAGCGAGGCGATCTCCGCCTGGAGCTCGTCCCGAGTGCTGGCCAGCTGCTGGCGCGCGTTCTCCAGCTCGCGCTGGTGGCCGGAAAGCTGGCCTTGCGTCTCGGTGAGGCGATGGGTCAACTGCTGATTTTCGGTTCGAAGCGTGGAAAGCTGCTGCTCGAGCTGGTTTTTCGTCGCGCTCAACGTCTCCAGCTCCGCTCCCAGCTCCTGCTCCCGATCCGCCAGCTGCGCTCGTGAGGCCTCCACCTCACCTTCCAGCTCACCGAGCTGCTCGAGCTTCTGCTGAATCTGCGCGTTGAGATCTGCTTCGAGCTTGTCGTGCCGCTCGATCGCCGACGCGATCTCCTGCTCGAGGCCGAGGATCTTCGCATCCTTTTCAGCGACGCGATCGGCCGACTCAAGGGCGATCCGGTCGCGGTCGGCGCGCAGCTGCTCTCGCCCGGCCTGGGTGTCGAGGAGCTCCTTTTCGAGAGTCTCGATTTGCCGCTGAGATCGCGTCTCGAGATCGATCCGGTCGGACTGCAGCCTTTGGATTTCCTCCTCCGCGCTGGCAGATCGCTTCAGCGCCTCGCCGAGGCGACCTTCCAGCCCTCGCACCGAGGCGTCTCGCTCTTCACGCTGTCGCTCCAGCTGTTCCCCGAGAGTTCGACTCTCCTCTTCCCAGCGCAGTTGGCGGGCATCGCGATCGGAAATCGCCTCGGCCAACTGCGAGCGGGTGCTTTCCAAATCGGAAGTCAGCGAGGCGATTTCCGCCGCCCGCCCCTTGAGATCGTCGCTGAGCTTTTGATCTTTCACTTCGAACTCGAGCGTGGCCACCCGGAATTGTTTTTCCAGTTCCTGGTGCTCCGAGCGGAGCCCTTCGAGCTCTGAGGTGCGCTGGGACAAGTCGTCGGACCGAGCAGAGAGCTCCTGGCGGAGGATATTGATCTCCTTCTCCTTGGCAGCGACGACCTCGATCAGGTCTTTCTCATTGGCGAAGCGCTGGAGCAGCAAATCGTCCACCGTTGCGCCGTGCTCGCGCTCCTTTTGCGTCATGCTCTGCTGCAGATCGTTGAAGCGCCGCGCCAAGTCGTCGACCTGCATCTTCAGGCCCTGCACTTCGACGTCTTTCTCGTGCAACCGATCTTCGACCGAGAGCAGCTCTCGCTCGCGAACGGCCCAGATTTCTGAAATCCGGGCCACCTGGGCCTCGCGCACCTTGAGCTCTTCGCGGAGGATCTGGACCTTGCCTTCCGGAGAGCTCATCAGATCGCGGCGGGGTGTCGGCCGCTTGAGCTGCCGCGACTCGGCGAGAAGCTCGGCCTTGCGATCGGCGATCGATTGAAAGGCCCGGTCGAGGAAGGAGCGATCCTCCTCGGTGATCGCGCTGCGCCTCTCTCGCTTGGGTAGCCGGGGTGGGCCAGCCGGCCCCGCCGTGCGCAAGGGCGGGGGTGTGGGGCTCGCCTGCTCGGGATTGCCGTCGCCCGCAGCGTGCGGCGTGCCATCGAGCGCCGAGTCGATCGACAGATCCAGCTCGTCGCGCTCGGCGTTGACCGGTGCAGGTGCGATCGCTGCGGCCAGCTGAAGCAGCTCGCCCATTTCGAAGGGAATGCTCAGATAACCGTCTGCCGCGTTGCTACTTTTTGCGTGCTGAGCCAGCCCTTCCTCTCCCACCTCGGAGGTAAGCAGCAGCACGGGCAGGTTGTGGCCGAATTTTCCCCGCTTGATGTGCCCGCAAAGCACGAATCCCGACTGATCTGGCAGCTCGGCACGAAGCACGACCAGATCGGGCCGCCGTTTTTCCAACTCACGTTGGGCCTCCGCGCCGTCTTCGGCGAGGGCGGTTTGGTAGCCGGCGCCTTTGAGCACCGACGCCATGCTGAGGGCAAAATCGTTCTGATTTTCGACGATGAGTACTCGGCGATCCATGGGGCCTTGGGGCAGCGCTCCAGCCGCGATGAGGTCATCCTACTCAGCCGAGCGACCGCCTGAAAAGGAATGCTCCTGATGTAGTCTTTTGGGCGCGCACGCGTGCAAGCTGGTGCGCAGACTGAAGGGCAAAGGGGTTGACCCCAGGAGCCATTCGCCGCTATCCGAGATGGGTCATGGATGACTTGAAGAAGTTGACGGTGGGCTATTTGCGCTCCCTGGCGCGAAAACGCATCGGTCGCGGCTACAGCAAGCTCAAGACGAAAGCGCAGCTGCTCAAGGCGCTCAAGGATTGGCTGCCCGATTTTCTACCGGAGAAACGTCGGCGACCCAGGCACACCGGCGCCAGGGGTGGCAAAGCCGCGGCAAGGGTCGCCACGGCGGCACGCGCCGAACGAAGGACGCCGGCCGCGGACCGCAGTGGCTCCGGTTCGGCTGGCCGAAAGTCCGAGCCGGTGGGTCGACACCGCGCCGAGCCGCTGATCGAAGGCTTCTTCGTCGCGCGGATGGTTGGAGAAGGAGAAGTGCGCAGGCATGGGTTGACGGAAACGACGACGACCCCCTCTTCCAGTGGCAACGGCATGGCTGATCTGCCAGAGCAAGCGTCGGATCTGCGCATGCACGCCTTAGCTCGGGATCCGGGAACCCTGTTCGCCTTCTGGGATTTTCCCAGCGCGAGCTGGCAGCGGGCCGCCCGGGGCCTTCGCTCGCCGCGCCCGGTGCTACGCGTCTTCCACGGCGGCCAACTCGTGCGCGAGCTTGAGTTTTTCCCCGAGGCGCGAAGCATTTACGTTCACGACCTCAACCCCGGCCATTGGTACCGCGTCGAGGCGCACCTAGTAGGCGTCGATGGGCGATCGAGGCTGCTCGGTGGCCCGAGCGCCGTCGTCGAGCTACCGAGGTCTAGCCATTCCGAGGGAGAGGCCCGCTTCGCGCACCTTGCCTGGGGCTCGGATCTGCGCAGCATCAACAGCGGGCGTGTCCGGATCATCGACGAACGAAGCGCGCACGCCCTTGCCGAGTCATTTAGCCCGCAACCATCGGCGCGCCCGTTCAGCGGCAGCTTAGAGGCCCGCGGCTGGCTCTTCTCACCCTCCGGCTCCGGCCGGCAGTAGTGGCCGATGAGGGGCTATTTCTCGATAGTCCTTCACGCCCACTTGCCGTTCGTCCGGCACCCAGAGCACGAGCAGTTCCTCGAGGAAGATTGGCTCTACGAGGCGATCTCGGAGACCTACCTCCCGCTGCTCGCGACATTCCACCGGCTGGCGGAGGACCGCGTGCGCTTTCGCTTGACCCTCACGCTCTCGCCAACCCTCGTCTCCATGCTGCGCGACGAGCTGTTGATGGACCGCTACGCCGCTCGCCTTGACCAAACGTGCGAGCTTGCCGAAAAAGAGGTGCTGCGCACCGCGAAGGATGCCACCTTTCATCCGATTGCGCAGTTCTACCGCGATCACTTTGCCGAGCTGCGGCGGGCTTTTCACGAGGACTACCGACGAGATCTGGTCGGCGCGTTCGCCTCGCTCGGCCAGGCCGGTTACCTGGAAATCATCACCTGCTGTGCGACTCACGCTTTCTTGCCGCTCCTTCGGGATCAGCCGCAAAGCGTCCGTGCTCAAATCGCCGTCGGGGTGGGCCATCACCTTCGCACTTTTGGCTGCCGGCCGACCGGAATCTGGTTGCCGGAGTGCGGCTATTTTCCGGGGATCGAGCAGACGCTCGCCGAGCAGGGGATTCGCTTCTTTTTCGTCGACGCGCACGGCCTGATGCACGGCACTCCTCAGCCGGCGTACGGCGTCTACGCGCCGGTCTACACCGAGGCAGGGGTGGCGGCGTTTGGCCGCGATCCGGACAGCTCGCAGCGGGTGTGGAGCGCCGTGCACGGCTACCCTTCGGATCCCGAATACCGCGAGTTCTATCGGGACATCGGCTGGGACCTCGAATACGCCTATGTGCGCCCTTACATCCAGATAACCGGTGAGCGGAAGAATACCGGCCTTAAGTACTTTCGTATTACCGGACAAACGAATCACAAGCAGCCATACCGTCCCGGTCGAGCCAAGCGAAAGGCGATGGCACACGCTTCGGATTTCGTCGCGACTCGAAGACGACAACTTGAAGACCTCTCGCAGAAAATGGAAAACCGCCAGCCGGTAGCCACCGCGCCGTACGATGCGGAGTTGTTCGGTCACTGGTGGTTTGAAGGCCCAGACTTTCTCGAGGCGGTTTTGCGGCAGAGCGCGGAAGGCTCACTCCGCCTCGCCACCCCTCCAGAGTTTCTCCGCGAAAACCCTGAGCAGCAGATTTCGACGCCGGCGATGAGCTCGTGGGGAGAACAGGGTTATGCCGGCACTTGGCTCAACGAGTCGAACGACTGGATCTACCGCCACCTGTACCGGTGCGGAGAGCAAATGGTCGCGTTGGCAGAAGAGTTCCCTACCCCGACCGCTTTAGAGCGAAGGGCGCTTAACCAGGCCGTCCGCGAGCTGCTCCTGGCACAAGCCTCCGACTGGGCGTTCATCATGAAGACTGGGACGATGGTCGACTATGCCAACCGCCGCATCAAAAACCACGTCGATGCCTTCGACGCGCTGCGAGATGGGCTGCGGGCTCGTGCAATCGACGCTCAACGATTGGAGCGGCTGGAGTCGATCAACAACATCTTTCCGGCGCTTGACTACCGGGTGTACCTAGAGCCAAAGGCGCGGTGTTCGGAATCCGTCGGCGCTGCCGAGGCAGAAACAAGTTGAAATCGGCGAGCGGGAAGACCTAACCGATGAGAATCGTTGATTCCGGGTGTAGAAGGGCCGAGCATTATCCTGCGAGCAAAGCTCGGCCGAGTTAGGAGTGGCCCATGAAATCTCGAATTCCATTCCGTGTGTCGGCAGTTGCTCTTCCGCTGGTTTGCCTGCTGACGGCCGCTCCCCGCAGTCTTGCCGCGGAGAGCACACCGTCGGCCGCGCGCGAGGTAGCCGCGCTGCCATCGCTTGCGCCCCTCGTGGACGCGGTCAAGGACGCAGTGGTGAACGTAGAGGTCCAGTCGCGTGTCACCGGCCCCCGATTCTCAATGGGCGACGATTTCGGCGACGACTTCTTCGATCGCTTCTTTGGCCGGGGTGGACGGGGCAATCGCCGTGGCGGCGAGCAGCTGCGCCAAGGCGCCGGCTCCGGGTTCATCATTGATCCCAAGGGTCTGCTGTTGACCAACAATCACGTGGTGCAGGACGCGGTCAACATTCGCGTCAAGCTCAACGACGGACGCGAATTTGAAGGCAAGACCGTAGGTCGCGATCCTCTCACCGACGTCGCCTTGGTTCGCTTGAGCGGGAGCGGGCTGAATCTCCCTGCGGTTCGGCTGGGTGATTCGGATGCGATGCGCGTGGGCGATTGGGTGGTCGCGATCGGCAATCCGTTTGGGCTGACGTCCAGCGTGAGCGCGGGAATCATCTCCGCCAAGAGCCGGGAAATCGGCGCCTCGCGCTACGATGATTTCCTTCAGACCGATGCGGCCATCAACCCGGGCAATTCGGGTGGCCCTCTGTTCAATCTCAAGGGGGAGGTGATCGGGATCAACGCCGCCATCGTCGGTGGAGGCACCGGGATCGGTTTTGCAGTGCCGTCAAACATTGCCAAGGCGCTGCTGCCTCAGCTCGAAAAGGAAGGCACGGTCTCTCGGGGTTACATCGGCGTCAACATTCAGGATCTAACTCCCGAGCTGGCGAAGGGGTTGGGCGTGCCGGTGAAGGAGGGCGCGCTGATCAGCGACGTGCGAAACCCCAGCCCGGGTAAGACGGCGGGCCTCCAGCCAGACGACGTGGTGACCGCAATCGACGGACAGAAGGTAACTACCGGCGGAGCGCTTCAACGGGCCGTCGGTTTCAAGCGCCCAGGCACCACCTCGACACTGACCGTCTACCGGGGATCGAAGCAAATGGAGATCAAGGTACGCCTCGATACGAGACCGGACGTGGAGCACGTGAATCCAGCGAGCCAGCGCGGTGGCGGCGATGAGGAGGGCGATAAGCAGCCGCAAACCGGGCTCACGCTACGAAATGTGGATCCGCGATATGCCCGAACCCTTGGCAGCTCGACCGAAGGAGCGCTGATTACCGAGGT
>Ga0126378_10002065_pt1 | contig 14890 bp, 18 predicted proteins | sample PanSoiMetPlot_23_FD_92587 | JGI IMG/M metagenome (GOLD analysis project Ga0126378, IMG submission 92587) | Tropical forest soil microbial communities from Panama - MetaG Plot_23 | ecosystem: Environmental > Terrestrial > Soil > Tropical forest > Bulk soil | place: Panama | collected 2016-02-17 | reverse complement strand
TGGTCTCATCGTCGCAGATCTATGGGTTCTACCGGCGCGCCCAAGCCGGAGAGTTTACCGGTTACTCGAACGGGTTTGTGCGAGAAGAACAGATGAAGCATCTTTTCATGCGCGAGTATCGCGGTGCGGAGGCGTTGGGCGAGCGTAACCCGAAAGTTCTGGTGAAGCTAGGGCATTGGCATGTGTTTCGTGGCCAAGGACCAAGCCATTTGCAAACACTTGGGAATTTTGTGACCGAGTTTGCCACGGCGAACGGCACACAGGCCTTCAGCGTCGGCGTTTACTTGCGGGGGGCATGGAGAGATGTCAAAACGCAAAAAGGACTAGAGCCCATCGCCTTGGCCGCCGCCCCCTCTGCGTGGACGATCATTGACTTCCGGTCGCTGCGTCCTCCGGTTGCGGCAGGTCAGTTTGGGACGTTGAACTCAAAACTGCTAGCCCACATCTACGGCTTCGACGCAGCTTTGGTATTGGGCCAAGCGTCGTCTGGAACAGAGTCGTTGTTCGACAATGGGGTGCAGCAGCCACACTGATTTTCCACGAAATCACTGCTAGCGGATTGCGTTCCAGAGATCAGCCCCTCCGTTCCTCCGTGATGAGCCGGCTTAAGGGAAATGGTCCAATTCAGCAAACAGTGTGTTGGACGTGTGGTCGGCCACTCGGAGACTGGCCCACAAGCGCCAAATGAGCACAGATGAGGTGCTTTCCATTTCGCTTTTTTGTTCGTCTATGCTCTTGCCGTATGCTTACGAACTTTCTCATTTCAGCAGCGAGCGCACAGCCTCTGTCGCCTTCACCAGCGGTTCTGGTACGACTCTTCGCCAAGCTTCGATTCCCGCGGCTTCCATGAAGCGTTCTCAAAAGAGCGAGGCTCGGCAACCCCTTACCAACTACTGATGAGAGAACGACGACATGAGCACTCGCTACCTGAAAAAGCTTCTCGAAGACGTCCAATACCCTGAGAAATGCCGCGAGAAAGGAGGCCTCGGTTTCAATCTGCCCACGCCGAAGCCGGTCCTGTGTGGGCTACGGGGGCTACAAAATGAGGGAAGCGTAGTGGCAGCGTCACGCCACTTAACTCCAACTTGCTGAAGGAAATGGAAGTGCTTAGGCGGGCGCGTTTGAACCACCGGCTGATTGGCCCACAACCAGGATGTAGCCTGCACTTTTCTGCGCTGTAAGTTGTTGGCCCTAATTTGTAAGACGTGGCCGGGGCGTTTGATTTGAACCATCGACCTCCTGGTCCCGAATTAGGGTCCGAAAAACACTAAATTGCTTCGTTGGTGTCGCTTACGGTAAAAACCAGGAAATTCTCGCTCTCTCAGATGTCCCGAAGTTGTACCGAAAAACTGAACCACATACCTTGGCCGTTCAGGTCCCGTGTTCCTACCACTCTTGAGTCGTGAAAAATCCCGTGGTCTTCATCCTTCACCGGAAAACATTGATACAACAAAAAAAGAAAAGCCCAGTTCATCAAAGTATGCGGACAGAAGGGGCTCCGAATGACTTGAGCTGAGCGGCCCAATGCGGGCGTGGACGCCAAACACGTCCAGGCCGCGCTGGCGGCAAAAGGCGGAGCCTAACATCAACCAACGCTCAAAATCAGCGGCCCTCAGCCACCGCGCGACTCAGGGCCTCAAGTGCTTCTCGGTTCTCGCTTGCTCCACCTTTCACGTCCGGCGGTTGCTAATGAGACGACAACTAGCGGACGAAGCTACCGTTGTATTGATACGGAGCACGCGGTCGGTTGCCGAGTTACCGCGGTTGAGGCGGTTGTGGAGCCTTCACCTGCGGCGCTTGGGGAACGTTTACCTTAGGGATTTGAGGAACAACGGGCGGTGGTACTACCGGTCGAGTCCCTTGCGCCGGAACAACGGGCCGTGGTGGCAAGGGCCGTATTGCTGGCGCCGCAGCATTCCGCGGAGCTTCGACGACTACTCTTTTCTTCAAAGTGCCGGAATTAGCCAACTCGGTGAGATGTTGGCGCGAGGCTTGGGCAGTCCCGACGTCGCCATGCACCTCGGCCATGCGAATGGTCTCATAACCGCGGCGCCTCACCACGATGCGATAGTCGAAAGCCACGTTGGACCCGCCTCCTCCGTGCTCTCGCACTTCGAAGCCGGCGGCAGTCTTTCGTGCCACGTACAGGCCATTGGAATCCCCATTCGGTGTCAGAAACACGTGATAGGTGATGGCCGCGTTGGTGGCTTCCGCAAACGAAGCATCGAGCGGCACCCACGCGACTCCACCCCTCATCTCGGCGCTGCCGAAATCTTCGAACCAGTTTTCCGGGCTCTCGACGGCGTACAGCGCAACCTCACGACCGCTTTTAAGCTGCACTGTGGAAGATTTGCTTCCGGCAACGTATAGATTTCCGGAAATGTTCAAGTTGCCGGCAGCGTCCACGCTGAATACCTGATTGAAGCTGTTGCCCGAGAGGCCCTGGAGAATTAGCCCAGCCCCTTGGTGGGCGACAAACTGGCCTGCCACTCCGCCTTGCGGGCTGTCTAGAAATCCAACCACCGCAGTAGGGAAACCCGAAGTGGACGCAGCGTCCCCGAACAATGCCGTTCCGTTTGGGCTAAAAGCCCGACCAAAAACGCCGAACGGGGTTCCCGAAGTGGCGTAAGCGTTGCCGATCACTCCTGCACCAAACCCCGTTGTAGCTGTGCAACTTTCCCTCCCCGCTTCACTTCACGCTGGTGCTCACTTGCTCGGCTACAGCGCTCCGCGCTTCAGAGATGCTGTCGCTGCGCTGGGCGGACGTGCTGTGGGAGGAAGAGCGGATACGGATCTCCAAGCGCTGGGCAAAGGGTGAGGACGGCGAGACAAAGACGGAAGCATCGGATGGCTACGTTCCACTCCATGCCATGCTTGCGCATTTCCTGCGTGAGTGGCGGGCACAGACGCCGTATGCCGCCGATGAAGATTTTGTCTTTCCGTCTTTAAGGGCAAAGGGCCGCGTTCCCCTCTCCGCATCTATCTTCGTTGCTGATCATCTCCGACCGGCAGCAAAGAAAGCCGGGATATGCATAGAGGATGGCCAGCGGTTCGGGCTTCACAATTTGCGTCACAGCCTAAGCAAGTGGCTGGTGAACAAGGCGAAGATCGAACCCAAGACCGTGCAGGGAATCTTGCGTCATAGCAAAATCCAGACGACGCTCGATCTCTACACGCAGGACGACAGCGACGAAACAGGCGCGGCACAGGGGGAATACCTGATGGCGCTCGGAGTCAGTACGGATACGGTGCAGTAACGTGTGGGTTGGATTGTGGGTTGAGGTTTTTGGGGCAACACCCGGTAAGCCATTGAAAATAATGGTGGGCCTGGGTGGACTTGAACCACCGACCTCGCCCTTATCAGTTGTCATCAGGGAATGTAGTACGGTTTGCGATGGCGTGCTAAAAGCTGCTACTCAAATGGCTTCGAAGCCTTTTCAGCGTTCCCGAGAGTACTACCGTTTACCACCAATTGTGATTTAGCTGTGAACCAAATTGTGAACCAAGTTCCTGAGCCAACGACCAACGGATTATGAGTTCCAAAGAGGATGATGATGTCTGAGGGCGATGCTTCGCAATCGTGTTGATTTTTCGCGCCAATAGTGACCCCTTGTCCTCTACCGCTTTACAAAAGTCGCTACAGTCAATTTTACGCAGCATTTCCGATTCCTTGGTTGCTGCTCGTCGGGCCTGACAGCCAGTGATCGCAGTGGACAGCCGCAGACCCGGGTGCTCAGGCAGGGTTATGGCACAAAGTACGTCACAATTCTCGCGATGGCGGCAGTGGGCCAGCTAGAATCGAAAAGGCGTGACGGTCCAGAAAAAAGTTACGCTATCTACTGACGGGGCGTGCATCCGCAATCCGGGACCGGGGGGATGGGCTTGTGTGTTGCGGTTCGGGGATCACATGAGTGAAATGTTTGGCTGTGAGGCTGAGTCCACTAACAATCGCATGGAACTACGAGCTGTTATTGAGGGCCTGAAAGCCCTGCGGGAGCCATGCGAAGTCACGATCCGCACAGATTCTCAGTATGTTCAGCGTGGGATTGAAGAGTGGCTTGCCACTTGGAAGGCGGCTGGATGGAGAAAGAGCAAAAGTTCGAGCGGTAGTCGCACTCTGTTGAATCAGGACCTATGGATCCAGTTGGACAAACTGCTTGCGCCACACACTGCTCATTGGCAATGGGTGAAGGGTCACGCAGACGATGCTGACAATAGACGCTGCGACTTCCTGGCAAATAGAGCAGCCAGAGAACAGATCGCATCCAACGGCATTATTCGTTTGTAATTGGCGTAGGTCTATCATCGACCCATCCGAAGTTGCGCAAGTGTCTAAGCTCCACGCGCGGCATTGTAGGATCAACTCTCTTCACCAATTCCATCTTATCGTCCCCGATCGCACTTTTGCACTGGGACTGGAGCTACTGGTTTGCAGTAGAACGGATTAGGATTTAACGCGTGAACCGATCAGCCGGTTACGCAACTGCTGTCGTTGTGGCTCACCTGCTACTCAACATTGCACATGGTCTTGCCCACCGGGAACTGCGCGTTGGCCTAGCTCCTTCTGGCTCGATCTTTGTCATCGCGGTCGTGCTGATCCTTCCTTTGGTCGCCGTGGGGCTTCTCTGGAGCACCGACAAACGGCTCGGCCTCATTCTCCTGTCGCTATCGATGTTCGGATCGCTGCTATTCGGTTTGTATCACCACTTTCTAGCAATGAGCCCTGATCATGTGCGCTCCCAGCCGCCGAACCGATGGGGACTCGCGTTTGTCCTGACCGCTTATGGATTGTCCATTACGGAGGCGATTGGAACCTACGTGGGAGTTCACTCTCTCTGGATCACGAGGATTCGACGACGGAGGGGGACATGGGCCAGGAACACAGGGATCTGAGACGAACGCGAGCAAGCCTATTTTACCTGGTCGCCTACTTATTTCCGTTTAGCGCAGGGCTGCTCATCTCACCAACAGATACCTTTCATTTGCTTGGCTCACAGGCTAAACATGCCACCATTGCGTGGAGATTGTTTGGTGCTTTGCTCTTGGTGCTTGCAGTCGTGGTGGTACGTCTGATTCAGAAACATCAATCGGCAGCGTACATCAATACGGCCATCGGCCGACTGGCGTTCGTGGTCCTCTTCAGTTATCTGGTCGGGAAGACTGGAAACGTAGCGTATCTGGTTGTTCTCGTCGTGCTTGGATTCGGGGAGGCATGGACGCTGATCGCCCTCGCATTCGACCTTCGAGAGTGGATCGGCGCACGCCCAGGATCTTGACCAGCCGCGGGAGAATTTTCTGACACGCGCAAATTTGGATTTAGCCTATTCCCGTCAGGCCAGGCGCAATTCTTGTGACGTCCGCCGGCTCCTGCATTCACCGACTAAGACTCATCGGCCAGCAAGCAAAGTTAGGCGAGATGAGAATCAAGCGGTGGCAGCCCTGCATGCAAACAGCGACGCGTCCCGCTTTTACCGCTTACCTCATGCAAAAAACATCTCATTTCCGAACCTCTGTAATCGCTCAGGCGCGCCTTGCGAAATCAGCAACTTACAGGCGGCGTCCTGACGGGGATTTCTGAACCCGGCGAAACCGACACCGAGTTCAGCCCTGAATGGCTTGACTTGGCTTACGCTTATAACCGGGGGATTGACAGCCCTGCTTTTCATCGTCATCGGAGGTCTGAATGAAATTTGCGAAGATTGTGTTTTGGATTGCTGGTGTTTATGGGGTGTTGGTGATCACGCCTCTGTATTTCATCTTCGATAGAATAGGAAAGCAAGACCCTCCGCCCATCACCCATCCGGGTTTTTACTATGGTTTCGCGGGAGCTGCGCTCGCGTGGCAAATCGCATTTCTGGTCATCGCTACTGACCCCGTCCGCTTCCGTCTGATGATGGTTCCATCGGTCCTAGAAAAAGTGACTTACGGCGTCGCTATCATCGTGCTTTATTCACAGCAACGGGTGCATCCGGCTGACCTGGTCTTAGCTGGCGCAGACTGGCTGTTCGCGGTGCTGTTTCTGGTTGCGTTCTTGCGAACGAAGGACCCAGCCTAGTTCAAAAAACCTTTTCCCTGCGAGCAGTCTGGTGAATAGTCCCGACACCGACGCCCAGCTCTACAGCGATTCGTTTCCATCCGATACCTTGCGCCCGGAGCGTGGCAATCTTGGCCGTATCCAGAATCTTGCGCGGACGGCCAAGTCTCTTGCCCTTTGCACGCGCATTCCGCAGACCAGCACGGACGCGCTCGGCAATAAGACTGCGCTCCAACTCGGCCACGGCTCCCAGGACGGTGAATACCATGCGGCCCGCTGGTGTAGCCGTGTCGAGCGATTCCGACAGGCTTACAAACTCGATTCCCAGGACGCGGAAGGTATCGAGCGCCCTTAACAAGTGACTGACGCTGCGGGCGAAGCGGTCAAACTTCCAGACCGCTACCACCTCGAAGCGGCGCCGGTGAGCGTCGGCCATGAGCCGGTCCAGTTCTGGCCGTCGGTCCTTAGCGCCGGTCATTCGGTCAACGTACTCTCCGGCGATGGTCCAGCCTCGGCGCTCGCAGTGTTCGCGAAGCTCCCGTAACTGCATTTCCGGGGATTGTCCCTTGCCATCAGGAGTGGAGACCCGCGCATAAATCGCTACTCTGGTTGTCATTGCGTTGCACCTAGACAGCAGGGGAGTCTTTCGCAGACTCCCCCCGGATGTAGTCGGCTGCCTTTTGTGCGGCACTCGCAGCGGAGACGACCAGCCGCGAATCGCTCTTGAGTCTGGCAACCCAAGTCTTGAGATAGGCTGCGGAATTGGCTAGCGTGCTTTGCTCGATTCCCGCGACACCACAGAGCATGGCGCTACCCATTTCCGCGATTAGCTCCTCGCGGGAGTAGGACTCACTCCCGAACCGTTGCGGATTGTCGAATCCTTCCCGGGCAAGCCTCTTCGCGTGGCCAGTCGAGTGGGTTAGCTCATGGAAGAGTGTCGAGTAGCATTCCGCTTGAGACTCGAATGCTGTGCGCGAGGGCATCGTTACCACGTCGCGCGAGGGGATATACGCTGCCATGGCGTCCTGCTCGAATGCGGGAGGGTTCGGCATCCCCTTGACGATCTCTTCGGCCGATTCGATGGGAAACGCGGGCCGGACTGCCAAGAGTGCTTTCAATCCCTCGGTCTGCTCAAGGTTGAATACGGTGTAGTAACGAAGGAATGCAGATTTGCGCTCCTCGGTCTCGCCGTCAGCCGTCTCGGTCTCGTAGCGGTCAAACTTCCAGAAGACAATCTTGGTGCCATGCTCCCCTCGCCGGACGTTCCCGCCTAGTTGCTTCGCCTGATTGAACGTGAGCCAGTACTGAGAGCCATACCCTTGCAACGCCAGCAAGAACACATTGATACCGCGGTACGGTTTCTTGCTGACTAGGTTTGCGGGGGGCAGTGTACGCCAGGGCTTGCGCCAAGGTACCTGTCCCTTCTCCAGCTCCTCGACAATCCGGCTCGTGATGATCTCATAGACGGATGCGTGAGGCTTTGCGGCAGGTTCGACAGAGGGTGAAGCGCAACCTACAATTGCGGTAGCCACGTTGCACCTCCATTGTGCAATTTGGTTAGGGCTTGTCGGCTGTTGACGCAGTCGGCAGGCCCGTTTCCATTTTCGCCTACGTCTGGCGTTTCAAGTAAGACTCCACGGCCCGTCGAAACAATTCCGCCATGGGCGCGCCAGTCTTGCGCGATAGCTTCTTGAGCCGTTCGAGCAATTCTTGAGGCAGCCAGACTGTAGTACGTTTCTTCATGCGCCTAATATCGGAAGTATGTCAACGTATGTCAATAGCTAAGCGCAATGTCGCAGAAAATAAATCTGCGGGAGTGGCGAGACTATTGCTTGCGAGTCGGCGAAGAATCCGCAATGAATTTTCAGACGATCTCGCGCGCATTCGCTTCGGCGCAGCATTATGCTTCCGAGCATCTGGGGGCAAAAACAGACACCGGTGGGTACACGCGCATGCACTGAGCGCTCGCAAAAATTTTTTCTGGTGAAAGACTCGCAACTCGAAACTAAAACCAACTTTTCCGAAATCCCGTTATCAGGACCTGTCCGTTTGATCTGCTACTTTTGGTCGTCACTTGTGAGTTGACAATTCGGAATCTGACTGCGGATAGCCGTCCGGTTCCGCGACGACTCTTCCCACAACCGGACATTCTGCGGGATCGTCGGTTGTGAACAAATCGCTAAATATAGCTAGCACAGGGAGTTGAAAGAAGGTAGGTCGGAAGAATAAGTGCCCTTATCTAGCGGAATCAGGGGTTGTCGCTATGGGAACGCTTTGGCAGGACTTACGCTACGCGGTTCGGATGCTGCAGAGGAGCCCCGGATTCACTGTGGGTGCCATCCTCGTTCTGGCCCTCGGAATCGGGGCGAACACCGCAATTTTTTCCATGGTCAATGCCGTCCTTCTTCGGCCATTGCCTTATGAAGACCCCTCGCGCCTCGTGCAGGTATGGCACGTCCCCCCTGCCAAGAGCTTCCCCGGCTTGACTTTATTCGCCGTCTCGCCCGCCAACTACCTCGACTGGCAGAGGCAAAGCACGTCATTCGAGGCCATGGCCATTTACGGCGGCCGTAGCTTGACGTTTGGCGGCAAAGAGCAGCCCGAGGCAGTTCTCGCCATAGCCGTGTCGCCCGAGTTCTTCTCAGTGCTTCGAGTGCGTCCCCTTCTCGGTCGCACCTTCACGCCCGAGGAATCTCGTCCCGGCGGCGAGCGCGTCATTCTGCTCGGCTATAAGTTTTGGCGGGACCATTTTGGCTCCGATGCTTCCATCGTTGGCCGAGACGTGATCATCAATTCGCACTCCTATGTAGTCGCCGGAGTCATGCCCGAATCGTTTCGCTTTCCGAGTTTTGCCAAGGTCTGGGTTCCCCTCGGCTGGACTGATCAGGACCGCGCCGTGCGCGGCAATCACAATTATTTGGTTATTGCCCGGCTCAAGCCAGGTGTGGACATTGCCCAGGCTAAGTCCGATCTCAGCGCCATCTCCGTGCGGCTCGAACAACAGTATCCCGAAGACGACAAAGGCTGGGGCGCCACGGTGGTTCCTTTGCGCGAGCAGATGGTTGGCGATGTGCGCACTGCGCTCCTCGTGCTCCTCGGGGCCGTTGCTTTCGTCTTACTCATCGCCTGCGCCAATGTCGCCAATCTCGTGCTGGCCAAAATTCTCGCGCGCCGAAAAGAGATTGCCATACGCAGCGCCTTGGGCGCAGGCCGCGCTGCCATTCTCCGCCACGTGCTTGCGGAAACCGTTCTGCTCTCGATCGCCGGCGGTCTATTAGGCTTGCTTCTCGCGCGGCTCAGCCTTCAGTTGATGGTCAAGGTGCTTGCGGACCGTTTGCCGAAGTTTGCGGAAGTGACGGTCGATACTCAGGTTTTGATTTTCACCTTGGTGATCTCGGTCGCCGCCGGTTTGCTCGCCGGACTGATTCCCTCATTGAGATTCACGCGCGTGGACGTCAGCGAGGCACTCAAGCAAGGGCAGAGCCGCGGCAGCTCCGATTCCGGAAGCAAGGCCCGCAACCTGCTCGTCGTCACCGAAGTAGCGCTTTCGCTAATCCTGCTCTTCGGCGCCGGCCTCATGGTCCGCACGTTGTTCGAGCTGCGCAGTATCAAACTTGGTTTCGATGCCACCAACGTGCTCACTATGAGAGCTTCGATTCCCGCTGACAAATTCCCGAGTCCGTCGGGCGAGATAAACTTTTTCCAGGAGGTTTTGCATCAGGTGCGCGCGCTGCCTGGAGTACAGGCCGCCAGCACCATCGACTCGTTGCCCCTCGGCGGCGGCGGCTCGCACCAGCCGTTTTCCATCGAGGGTCGCCCCGTTCTCTCCATGGCCGACCAGCCCGAGGTGGACGTGCGTGTGATCAGTACAGGTTACCTGAACACAATGCACATTCCTGTGATCCGCGGGCGCGATTTCACCGAAGCGGATCAAGCCGGGCGGCCCCGGGTTGCGCTCATTACCGATGCCCTCGCTCGACGCTACTGGCCTAATGAAGACCCCATGGGCAAGCATTTGACCCTGACGTTCTTTCCCGGCATTGTCCGCGAGGTGGTGGGAATCGTCGGTAACATCAAACTCGATTCGCCCGACGAAACGCGCCCGGTGGATACCATCTACGTTCCCTTCGCACAGCTCACCGTTCCTGCCGGCCAGGTTTGGCGCTCCTTTGGCTTGACTCTCACGGTGCGAACCGCCGGTGGACCGCGCAACGCCATTTCTGCCGTGACTGGTGCGATCCATCAAGTCGGGCCCGATGTCCCTGTTGTGGAGGTCCGCAGCATGGAAGACGTCATCGCGCTATCGATGTCGCCGCAGCGTTTCAATTTGCTTTTGCTCGCATCTTTTGCTGGGCTTGCCCTGGTGCTGGCGGCAGTCGGCATTTACGGCGTAATCGCCTACACAGTGCGTCGCCGTGTGAGAGAAATCGGCATTCGCATGGCGCTCGGCGCCTCGGGCTCGGACGTGTTGAAATTAGTTGTTAGCAACGGTATGAGGCCGATCTTGCTCGGCGTTATTATCGGTCTTGCTGCGGCCTTCGCGCTCAGCCGCCTGGTTGCCTCGCTCGTGTTTGGGGTTCGTCCCACAGACCCACTCACCTTCGCGACGGTCGCTTTGCTCCTGCTCTCCGTTGGCATGTTGGCGACTGTCCTTCCCGCCTACCGGGCGACGCGCATCGAGCCCGTCCGCACCCTTCGCGAAGAGTAGCTTTTTAGGGGCGCGGCAGCCGAAGCTTTTGCGGTCAACTCCTGGTCGCCAAGCCGGAAAAACTCCTCCTTAATACCAGCGTCCGGGAAGGATCAGAGAAGGGGTAAACCAGTGCCCAGCGCTCTTCGTAACATTATGCTTTCGGGCATCTGGGGCCAAAAACAGACGGGGTGGCTACGTGCGCGTGTACAGACCGCTCGCAAAAATTTTTCTCTTCCGGGGATCGGGCTTCACCGGAGACCGCTCACTTCAACAGAGTCAGCGTCCGCTGCCCCAAATCAAGGAACATTTGCGAATCATCGTGCTCCTTCAGGCCGTGGACTTCGGCACAGTGCTTGCGGAAGCTGGAATAACAGGCTTCGACGGCTGGCTCGTCGAGATCAGGCATAGGAAAGCCCCATTCACAATCAGGCGTGCCGCATCGGATGACGAAACTGCTACTCATTTTTTGCTATATTTGCGCTACCCCAGCCATGCGACACGCGGGCATCGGTTTATTGATAGCAGCGTACGTGTGTGTCCTGTACACATCGCTAGCCGCCGAATAAGCCCGTGCGCACGCGCAACTTGGCCCAGCCATGCTCGTAGAATACGCTGCTCCGTGGCCCGTGGGCTTAGCCTGCGCCCTCGCAGTCAATGGCCTCGTGTTGGCGCTCATTCCAATCCGCCGCGGTGAAAAGTGGGCGATCTGGCTTTCCGCCGTGACTCCGCTCATTCTACTGGCCACGCGCATCGCCGTTCCAACCCCGGTCAATCTCAACGTGCCGGATGATGAGCAATTGCAGTGGCGGATGTGTTTCTTTTGGAAGGTTGGAATTGCGGACAGGGGAGCTGAAGCCAGAGCGACGCGGCTACAAACCAAACGCAGCCATCGAAGCGGTAGAGGTGTAAACTCGCAGTATTTCTGGGTGGAGGTGGCTGATGAAGCGCCGAAACTTCCTTTCCGGCTTGCTCTCCGTACCGCTATTCAGACGCCTGCTCTGCTTGCCGCTGTTCAGGTCCATACTTAGGCCAATCTGGGGCGAGAAGGCATTCAGCAGGCAGATCACAGATCGTGAGGAGGCTGGGCTTCGCGGCCTCGTCAAGACTTGCGTAGAGGAAACCACTTACAACACCGGGAAGTCCTCGAGGACCACGGAGTACGGTCTTGACGGAAGGCTTCTCGCGACACGCGCCAGCAACCCCGACTGTTCAGAGTGGGTCACCACGCAGACCTATGACGTTGAAGGAAGACTTCTTACGAAGCGGTTCACGAGTCCCGGCTTTTCGGATTTGGTCATCAGCCGAAGCTACGACGCTGCTGGCCGATTGGTCCAGATCAGGTCTGGAAGAGCAGAGGAGCGGCCGACCGTAACGCTTTACACATATGACGAAAAGGGCAGAGTTGAGGAGGTTAGGTGTACGAGCGGCGAGCAACCTGTCAAAAGGGAAGGCGTAATGGTGGCCATGGATTTATCGACGGATCCACCTACGGACGAAATACACGTGGGTGCCGGTGGAAGAGTGACCGCCCACTATGACGACGCGGGTCAGTCGACAGAATTGAAGTGGTTCGATAGCCAAGGCCGCCTGGTGGCTAGATCGTTTCGTACCTACGACGCGAATGGTCGCATCATCGAGGAAAGTGGATCCCTCGAAAATCCGGCGCAATGGTTCTTGGATGAAATGACCGCTGAACAGCGGGCGATGATCAATGACAAGCACCTTGAAGCGATAAATCAGGGAATGAAATTGATGATGCGCGGCAGGAAAGGAACCGGTGTTTCGTATTCTTATGACGCACTAGGGCGCGTAGCAGAAGTGCGTAGGCGCGACGTCGTGTTTGAAGTTGTCACGACCGTCAGCTACAACGAACACGGCGACAAAAGTGAAGAGGTGGTGACCTATGCTCCAAACTACGCCGCGGCGGGATTTTCCGTCAATGGAGACGGCACGCTCATTCCGGATTACCCCGGCGGAGTTTCGAACCTGCCGCCAGTCCCAGAACAGCCGTTCCAGAACACCATGACCGAGTTTCGCTATGAGTACGACCAAAACGGCAACTGGACCGAACGGACTACAACCCATCGCATGCAACCGGTTGATGGACCTGAGTCAGGCGGATCTTCTACCGTGGATCGCCGCACACTTACGTACTTCTGATGCCACTAACTCCTCTTCGGGCAACTCAATGGATTCGTAGACCGACGAACAGGAACGTAACCAGCGCTACTACCGTTGCGAGATACCAGCGGCGCGAGCCAACCCAACCAGCTATGGCGGACATAAGGATCGATGAAGCTAAAGCCGCAACAACAACGAGCCCTGCTCCAGGGAAGACAGGCCGCCAGGCATGCGGTGTCAACAGCGCAAGCCAAAAATAGGCAACGAGTAGGATGCTTATCAACCCGAGCATATTTGACCAAAGGCGCGACACTACCATGGCAAATCCTTCCTAAGATGTCCGAGTGGGTCCGGGTTTGGTAAGCCAGCCATCGAGCGTTTGGAAACGTGAAGACGTCGGACTGCTTGTGCTTGCGGCGTTTCATTGGCCTAGCGCCTATTCAGCAAGACATGTGGGCCTTTGTGACCGCGAGGCAGAGAGCAAAGGATTGGCTCGCAGTGAGGAGGCCGAGACTCTATCTTCGATCTGCCCGCTATCTCCTTCAACGACTTCCCCTCAGCCAGAAGGTGGACAATTTCTCGCTGGCGGGCAGTGAGTGATAGGTTGCAGCTAGGCTGGTATGAGCCAAGCTGGTATGTATTCAGCACAAAGCCCGGAAGGATTGGAGCACCGCAAGGCTCCGCGGGCTTGCGGACAAATAATCGAGCTAATCGGGCCTTCACAGCCAAAGGCGCAGCCAGCAAACCAGAGAGGAAATTACGCCGTTTCATAGCCGAGAAGTTCATGGCCGGTGGGAATCCCCAGAGTATCTTACGAGAATCGGTGCAACCGAGCCGTCCTCCCGTTGAATAAAGAGGAAGTCACAATGCCGTCCTGCAAAAGAAGCGATTCGACAGCTCCATACTTAGCAGCTTGCTCATCTATGTAGATATGCGCCAACCGTATGTATTTTTCTTTTTCCGCCGCGAAATCAAAGGCGATGATTTGCGACGGAAAGCTATACACGCGGAACGGCCAAGTGCGAACAGCGGCGGAAGTGGCGATGCCGCCAATGATGAAGTTACGGCGGTCCATGGTGGCGAAGAACTATTCTTTCTGACTTGACCACGGCTCGTCAATCCTCTTAAGGATTTGCTCTGCCTTTGTGATGGCGTCCGAAATGGCGCACTCTCGCGCCGGGCAAGGCTTGTCGCCTATTTCGTGAAGTTTGCGGGCGGCGCGAACCAGGGTTCTTTCTACCGTTTGTAGATGAGTTTGCCGCGCAGGGGAATCGAAACAATCGCGCCCACTACGGTACCCACAAGCGCTCCGCTGAGTCCTCCAACGACAGCGTTGAAACCAGGATGGTCTGTACTTTTGATCGCGCAGGCGATCGCGCCCGCACCACCTCCGATCCCTGCTCCAATTGCAATATCCTTACCTTGGTTGCGCGCCAGACGTATTTCGCGGACGCTTTGTCGATCAAATCTGCTCTCGGCCGGCCCAAGTCGCAAGATGCGGATGGGTCTACAAACTAGCTCGTCGTCGGTTGCCGCCTGAAAGACACAAAGGATGTGGTGTTGAGCCTTTAGCGAGAGGCGTGTGCTGGGCTTGAGCTTCTCTACTGCTTGCCAGTCTCCCGTCTGCGCCTGCGCGCTGGACCCAAAGAAGACGACGGCAACCATCAAAGAGATGATTTGTCGCTTGCGCCCCTCAGGAATCAGTGCCTGAAAAACCTTGCAGGCTGTCAGGAGAACCTTGCGCGATTTGCTGCAATTCATATCTGTGGTAAGAGCAACTCGTAAGCCAGGTGCGACCACGTACGCACGCCAGTCGACCCGGATCGAACGGCGCGGCCCCAGGCGCTTCCGTACAGGTGGTCGATGCCTGGCGTTGGAGATAGCGTCCGGAATGCTGGGCAGGGCTTGTCGCCCATCTCCGCGCTGCCAGACTTCTGAGTAAAAGTGTCAAGTTGTTTTTTCACATTTTTTTTCGAACCTCCACTGAATATCCACATTGAGTTCACAGCGTTTTCCCCGTAGCGACGATGGCACTTAGGGGAGAG
>Ga0126378_10002064_pt1 | contig 14890 bp, 9 predicted proteins | sample PanSoiMetPlot_23_FD_92587 | JGI IMG/M metagenome (GOLD analysis project Ga0126378, IMG submission 92587) | Tropical forest soil microbial communities from Panama - MetaG Plot_23 | ecosystem: Environmental > Terrestrial > Soil > Tropical forest > Bulk soil | place: Panama | collected 2016-02-17 | reverse complement strand
TGTCCAATATTCCCCACTGCTGCCTCCCGTAGGAGTCTGGGCCGTGTCTCAGTCCCAGTGTGGCTGATCATCCTCTCAGACCAGCTACGGATCATCGCCTTGGTAGGCCGTTACCCCACCAACCAGCTAATCCGACGCGGGCCCCTCCTGCGGCGATAAATCTTTCCCCCGAGTTTCCCCGGGGCGTATGCGGTATTAGCCGAAGTTTCCCTCGGTTATCCCCCACAACAGGGCAGGTTCCCACGCGCTACTCACCCGTGCGCCACTCCCCCACCGGCCGAAACCGGGGAAGCGTTCGACTTGCATGTGTTAGGCATGCCGCCAGCGTTCGTTCTGAGCCAGGATCAAACTCTCAAGTTCATCCCGGGCTCACCCTCAGGTGAACCCAAACAAGGGCCGCCAAACGTCCGCACAAATGCACGAACCTCAGCGGCCCACGGCCGCCGTCCGCGCATCCCTTCCCTCTCCTCCACAATCTCAATCAGCACCCCCCGCGGCCCGGCCCACATACCCGCCAACCGCCAAAGGGGCCGCGCTTATAGGCCCACCCCATCCCCACGTCAACACATGTTTGCTAAGCCGAAGACAAAAATTAACTATCCCGTTTGCCCAGCTCAAACTGCCTCGGCGCCATAGTAGAGCGTCACCGTATGTTTGGCTTCGGCGAAAAACAGCCAGCGCTCGATAACGAGGCCAAGAGCTGCGCTCACGACGGCGAGCCCCGCCGTGATCCCCCCGAATCCGCCGCCGAACAACAAGCCGAGAAAAGTCAGCAGGGCAGGTAGGACGAAGGCGGCAAGCCGGGCAATACGGCGTAGCCGCAGCCGATGCTGGCGGGCAACCCGGAACCCCATCTCCTTCAGCAGGTAATTCTCTTCAGTATGTGGCGATTCGAACAGGCGCACTTTGCCGCGCGTCCCGAGCAGTGTGGCGCTCTCCGCGGTGCTCCGAGCCGAGGTGGTGTCGATGAACCGCCAATACCGTTCCTTGCTCCACCAGGCGGCGAGCACGACCAAAAAAGTGAGAAGGGGTACCCCGATCGGATGCGGCGCCCATAATCGTACGAGGAAATCGAGAACGAGAAAGCCGCTCATCAGTCCGAGCGCAAAATAGTTGGGCACAACCCATGAATTGTGCCACTGATGGATCGGCTTCAACGACGCATAGATCATGCCGGTGCAATAGATCGTCGCCGTCGCGAGGCCGGCCGCGAAAATCCCGCAAAGACCGACCAGGCCCCCGGTTGTGCCAAAGAGCACCCAGCCGACGCCAAAGGCGGCGGTCGGCAGAAACGTCAGCACGGACAACACCCCTTCGCGCGACAGCCAGGACGAGCGCCATTGCGAAAAAGCCCTCCAGGCCCTTTCCGGTCGGCCGAGGTGAAAGGCTGAGGAAGCGAGACCACCGGCGGCGAGCACAATAGCAACGGCGAGTGCGGTAAACCCGAAGCTAGAGCTGGCAGGTAGGAGGGCGAGCGGGGCTCCGAGCCCGAGCAGCGCCAATAGCGCGAAACCGGCGCCCGACGCCGTCGTGAAGAAAATAATCGAAAAGGCCGGATGCATTTCTCGCGTCAGCGCGAGAGGAGGCGGTCCACCCAGCGCAGCAACTTGTCTCCGGTCGAAGCCGCTTCAGCCGACGCCGCGACCGCAGCCGCGCTCGGAGCCATGCGACCCGATCGCGGCGGCAGATATTTATTGATCGGCTTATAGCCGAGCTCGGGCATCAAATCACCACCGGACCGACGCGCGACCAGTTCGGAGACGTCCGAGTCGGGATCGCCGAGATCGCCGAAATGGCGAGCATTGACCGGGCAGACCATTACGCAGGCCGGCTTGCGATCCTCCGGCGTCAGGTTCTCGTTGTAGATCCGGTCGATGCACAGCGTGCATTTCTTCATGACGCCTTCGTCGGCGTCGAATTCGCGCGCGCCGTAGGGGCAGGCCCAGGAACAGAGCTTGCAGCCGATGCAGATCGACTCGTTGACCAGCACGATGCCGTCCTCGGCGCGCTTATAGGAAGCCCCCGTCGGACAGACGGTGACGCAGGCCGGTTCCTCGCAATGCAGACACGATTTCGGGAAATGGATCGTGCGCGCGCCCTCTCCTTCACCTTCCTCGAAGGAATGGATGCGGTTGAACCATACGCCCCAGGCCCCGTCGCCATAAGGATTGAAATCGGGCAGCGGTCCCATATGGCCGCTCGCATTCCATTCCTTGCACGCTGTCGCGCACGCATGGCAGCCGACGCAGATATCGAGGTCGATCACCAGACCCAGCTTTTTCTGGTGCGGTCGCGATTCCGGCAGTGATGTCATTGCCCTACCTCCTCACGGTCTCTTCCTGCGAAGTAGCGCAATATTCCGGGCCGTCGGCTGAGCCCAGCAGGGTGTCCGACCGTCTTTAACAACGGCGCGATGATTTCTGTTTCTCCTTGCGCGACCCGATCGATCCGCACCCGCAGATCATACCATGCGGCTTGTCCGGTGATCGGGTCGGCATTGGCATGCGAATAACCGCCGTCCGGGGGCAACAGCTCCGAGATCAGGTGGTTGAGCAGGAAGCCCTTGCGGAACTCGGGCGAGCCCGGTTCGAGGTTCCAGGCGCCGGTACGCTTGCCTATCGCGTTCCAGGTCCACACCGTATTCGAATTGACCCCGTCCATCAGCTTGGTCGGGACGCGAATACGGCCGTGGTGGCTGGAGAGCCACACCCAATCCTCCTCCTCGAGCCCAAGCGACCGCCCGAGCGCCCGGTTCACGAAGAGCCGGTTATTACCAAGGATTTGACGAAGCCAGGCGTTCTGCGAATGCCACGAATGGTACATCTGCATCGGCCGCTGGGTCAGCGCGTGCAGCGGGAACGTGCCGCGGTCGATGCGCGCTTCTTCGAAGGGCATATACCAGAACGGCAGTGGGTCGAAATAGGTCGCGATGCGCTCGCGATGTGTCTCGGGCGGCAGTATGCTGCCATGCCCTTGGCCGGCGAGACGGAAGCGCTGTAGCGGCTCGACATAGAGCTGCAGAACGATGGCTTCCGGCTTGTCGATCAATCCCATCGTCACGGCGGTCTCGAGGTAAGCCTTGTTGGCGTGCTTGAAATAGAGCTGAGCCTCGGGCAGCTCGTGCTTCCAAAAGCAGCCATTGGCGACATAGTGCTCGAGCTGATGCGGATTCGGGGCGCCCCGTCCTGCATTCTCTCCCTCGGCCCCGCGCCAGCCGGCGAGCGGTCCGACCCCGGGTCGCCGTTCGTGATTGACGATGTAATCGGGATAGCCGCCGGGGTAGCGCGGCTCGCCGTCCGGCGTGACAAAACCGGGCAACCCGAGGCGGGCACCGATCTCGATCAGCACGTCTTGGAACGGGCGGACATCGCGGTCCGGCGCGAGCACCGGCTGACGGATCGAGTCGGCCGGCCCGTCGGGCGAGCCGATCGGGCGATCGAGCAGCGAGATGCAATCCCAGCGTTCGAGATAGGTCGTGTCGGGCAGCACGAGGTCGGCATAGGCGACCATCTCGGAATTATAGGTATCGGAATAGACAATCCGCGGGATTCGGTAATCTCCGCTCACCGGATCCTTGTCGGTGAGCATCCGCACCGTCTCGGCAGTATTCATCGCCGAGTTCCACGCCATGTTGGCCATGTACATAAAGAGCGTGTCGATCGGGTACGGGTCGCCTTTCCACGCGTTCTGGATGACCATGTGCATCATGCCGTGCGCGGCAATCGGGGCGTCCCAGGAAAACGCTTTGTCGATGCGGAAAGGTTTCCCCTCGGCATCGATAACCAAGTCCTCGGGCGACAGCGGATAGCCGAGCGGAATGCCTGGGAGCGGTTTACCGGGGGCGACCTGCTGCGGCGTGCCGGCGGGCTTGGGGCCGGGCGGGGCGGGTTTCGGATGCGGCGACTTGTAGCGCCAGCCGCCCGGCGCGTCGATCGTGCCCAGCAGGATCTGCAGAAGATGTAGCGCGCGGCAGGTCTGAAATCCGTTCGAATGGGCGGAAATGCCGCGCATGGCATGCAGCGAGACCGGTCGGCCGCGCATCGTTTCGTGGCGCCGCCCCGCCCAGTCGGTCCACGGGACGGCCAGCTCGATCTCGCCCTCGAAGGCGGCATCGGCCATTTCAGTGGCGAGCCGCCGGATCGTTGCAGCCGGAATACCACAAGTGTCGGCGACGGCCTCCGGTGCGTAGCCGGGGTCGAGATAGCGCTCGGCGACGAGCTGGAATACCGGAACGGCGCGCCGGCCATCGGGAAGCGCCGCGTCGCCGACGAGACGGGCGGCAACTCCTGCAGTCATACCGCTGGCAAGCGATCCCGACGGCTCGAGCACAAGTGGCGCTCCGGCCTCGTCGCGGGCGAAGAGGCCGTCATCGGGAGCATCGGGCGACTGGACAACCAACCACGCGGCATTGGTATAGCGGCCCAGATAGTCGACATCGACCTTCTCGGCCTTCAACAGTTCGTGCACCAGCGAGAGTACGAATAGCCCGTCGGTGCCTGGTCTGATGCCGATCCATTCGTCGGCAATCGCCGAATACCCGGTACGCACTGGATTGACCGAAACAAATTTTGCCCCACGTTGGCGCAGTCCCGAGAGCGCGATTTTGATCGGGTTCGAATCATGATCTTCGGCGACGCCGAACATCATTAGAAACCGGGTGTGCGCCCAATCGGGTTCGCCGAATTCCCAGAAGCTGCCGCCCAGCGTGTACATGCCGGCAGCTGCCATGTTGACCGAGCAGAAACCGCCATGCGCTGCGAAGTTCGGCGTCCCGAACTGTGCTGCCCAGTAGCCGGTCAGCGATTGGCTCTGATCACGGCCGGTGAAAAAGGCGAGCTTCTTCGGGTCCGTGGCGCGGATCGGCGACAGCCACTCGACCGCGGTCGCCAGCGCCTCGTCCCACTCGATTTCACGAAACTCGCCGGAGCCGCGCTCGCCAACCCGCCTGAGCGGCTGTTTGAGCTTCGCCGGCGAGGCTTGCTGCATGATGCCGGAAGCGCCTTTGGCGCAGATGACGCCGCGGTTGACGGGGTGATCTCGGTTGCCCTCGATGTAGCGGATCGCACCATCCCTGAGATGGACTTTGATCCCGCAGCGGCAGGCGCACATGTAGCAGGTCGTGCACTTTACTTCGTCCGAGATCCGAGGCGACGTGTCCACGATCTCGCTCGGCGAGAAATAGTCGCGCACATGGCTGATGAAATTCATACGTTGCGCTTCAACCAGACGGCCCGAGAGCCCTTCATTTGCTTTCCCCAACTCTTTTTACTTCGAGATTCACTCGCCCTTGCCCAGCAGGCCGCTTTCATCGATCGGCAACCCGGCCTCACGATAGAACCGCTTTGCCCCCGGGTGCAGGGGTACGGACAAGCCGTCGAGCGCGTTCTCCAGCCGGACTTGTCGGCCGAGCGGGTCGTGAGCCTCCAAGAGACGCCGGGTGGCCTCGTTCCAGAGGGCACTGGTAATCCCATAGATCAGGTTGTCGGGCAAATCGGCGGACACGATCCAAAGCGCATTGAAGCCGATCGACGGCGTCTCCACGCTGATCCCCGGATATGTTCCAGCCGGTATTACCGAGCGGCGGTACGCGGTCGAGCTTTGCCGCATCTTTGAAAGGACGTCGGCATCGATTGGGATCAGTAGCATCGGAGCCGCCGCGGCGAGCTCGCGTATGGCGGGGACGGGAACGCCGCCAATAAGAAAAAAGCCGTCGAGTGTGCCATCCTTGACATTTGCGGCGGCTGCGCCGGGTCGTAGATATTCGGCGCTCAAATCCTTCTCGGTCAGCCCGGCGGCGGCGAGCAGGATGCGGGCATCGGCAAGCGTTCCCGAACCAGGTTGGCCCAAGGAGATGTGCTTGCCCCGAAGATCGGCGAGGGTTCGGATCGCGCTGTCGTCACGGACCACTATCTGCAGGCTTTCCGGAAACAGGTTGGCGATCGCACGCAAGTTTTTCATTGGACCGGTGGCAGTGAACATGCCGGTTCCGGCATACGCCCAGCCGACAATGTCGGATTGCGCTATGCCGGATTCGATCTGGCCAGCGGCAACCAGGCGGAGGTTTTCGACCGACCCTTGCGTCGCCTGTGTCACCGCGACCAGGCCGGGAACGCCGCAACTTCCGCCGCGCTCGCAAGGCGGCGAGCCGGCCGGCTTGGAGATGGCGCTGGCGATCACCCCGCCGATCTCGAAAAAGGTCCCCGACGTCGCCGCTGCCCCGATGCGGAAGAACGGTCCTTCCTGTGCGCTTGGCGCCACCTGACCCAAAACAAGAACGAGAACGAAAATAGCGGCCGCGCCCCAACCGCACCACCAAACGCCGAACCTAACGCACATCGTCTCACCGGCGAGACAGCAATTTCGGAAAACAACATGGATCACAGCGGATTGCAACAGTGCTTCACCCGCCGGCAGCGCCTGCGTTCCCTCCGATCACCGCGATGACTGCAGCGCCGTAGCGCTCGAGCTTGCTGCGGCCCACGCCGGGAATCTCGGCCAGCGCCGCAAGCGAGTCGGGTCGCCGGCGCGCGACCTCGACCAAGGTGGAATCGTGAAAGATAACATAGGGCGGAAGCTCCTGCCGCCGCGCCTCCTCGAGCCGCCAGGCGCGCAGCGCCTCCCACAAGCTGCGTGCTCTGGGGTCTAGTTGGGTGGGGCTCGTTTCTGCGTCGCGAGCGGGTCGTGCCGGTTGCCGCTCGCCACCGCGTTCCGCGACCCGAAAGCGGACGCTCCTGGTCCCGCGCAGGATTTCGGCAGCCGTCGGCGCCAGCGAAAAGCGACCGTGACCGCTAACGTTCGGCAGTACGAAACCCTGAGCGAGCAGCTGACGGTAAACCGACAGCCACCCCCGGCGATCCAGCTCGGTGCCGACGCCGAATGTCTTCAGCCGATTGTGCCCAAGCTTGACGATGCGCTCGGTTTCGGCGCCGAGCAAAACATCGACGAGGTGACGCGTGCCGAAGCGCTGACCCGTACGGTAAATTGCCGAAAGCGCCTTTTGCGCAGCAATCGTTCCGTCCCAGCTCGGAATGGCAGAAAGGCAATTGTCACAATTGCCACAGGCAGGATGATCGGTTTCGCCAAAATAGCCGAGCAGAACCTGCCGCCGGCACGACACGGTCTCACTATATCCGAGGAGCGCCTCGATCTTTTGCCGCTCGATGCGGCGCTGGCTGTTCGTGGCCTCGCCTGTGTCGAGCAGGCGAAACAGGTTCATCACATCGGTCATTCCGTAGGTCATCCAGGCGTCCGCCGGCAGCCCGTCTCGTCCGGCGCGCCCGGTCTCTTGATAATAGGCTTCGAGGTTCTTCGGCGCGTCGAGATGGGCGACGAAGCGGACGTTCGGCTTGTCGATCCCCATTCCGAAGGCGATCGTCGCGGCGATCACGACCCCTTCTTCTCTAAGAAAGCGTTCCTGATGATGCTCGCGCGCCGCCGGTTCGAGCCCGGCATGATAGGGCAGCGCAACACGCCCGCGGGCCCTCAGCCAAGTCGCAGTCCCCTCGGCACCGCGTCGCGTGAAGCAGTAGACGATCCCGGCATCGGTGGAATGTTCCGTGGCGAGAAACCGCCACAGCTGCTCGAGAGGACTTTGCTTGGGAACGACGCGGTAGAACAGGTTGGGCCGGTCATACCCCGCGGCGAAGACCCGGGCTTTCGCCAACCTCAGCTGCGCGATGATGTCGCGCCGCGTCGGGCCGTCCGCGGTTGCGGTCAGCGCCATGACCGGTACCCCGGGGAAGCGATCTTTGAGGATCGAGAGCTGCTGATATTCTTGACGAAAATCGTGTCCCCATTGTGAGATGCAGTGGGCCTCGTCGACGGAAAAAAGGGCGAGGCGGGAGTGCGACAACAACTCCAGGCAGCGCGGCGTCACCAGCCGCTCGGGTGAGACATAAAGCAAATCGACTGCGGAATCGCGAACTGCGCGCTCGACCGTGGCGGCCTCGCCGGCGGATAGCCGCGAGTTTAGGGCTGCCGCCCGCACCCCCGCCTGACGAAGCGCGTCCACCTGGTCCTTCATCAGCGCGATCAGCGGGGACACCACAACGCCGACGCCCGGACGCAGCAGCGCCGGGATCTGATAACACAGCGACTTGCCGCCACCGGTCGGCATTAGCACGACCGCGTCGCCGCCGGCTATGACATGCTCGACGATTGCGCGTTGCTGGCCGCGGAAGCTTTCAAATCCGAAGACCTCGCGCAGCACCGATCGAGGGCTCCGCTCACCGCCGCCGTCACCGTGCAGATCGGGCATGTCCTCTGCTTAATCTCAAACGAGCGCCAGCGATCAGCTGCCGGCCGCAGCCTTGGGGAACCGAGCACCCCGCCGTGCTGCTTCCTTTTACAGCAAGGCGGACTGAACTGTACCGGAAAGCGGTGACATCTTCACCCTCGGATTGTGCAGATTGTGCGCAGATTCCGGAAGCGGTAAGACAAGCTGTCGCAATTTCAATGCGAGGCAATGTGCTCATTCGTCGGAGGGCTCGACTTGATAAGTGGCGGGTTTTGGCGGCCGTAATCGCCGTCATCGCCATTGTAGGCGGTCCGGCTTTACCCCGCGCCGTCGCCGAAGATGCGAATTCGATGGCAGCCGATGCGCCCGGCCTCGCTTCTGCGACTGCTGAGCCGACCCCCTTCACGGGCAATATCGAGCTCAAGGCGCGGGTCGATGGCCCAGGCAAGCTGACTGTCGCGGGCGAGCGGCTCCATGGCTGGCTGCTGCGCCGCTACTACATGGCTCATGGATATCAAACAGTATGGGGCGATCACCCGGCGGAAGCCGACCGCCTGCTCCACGACCTGGCACGGCACGCCGTGGAGCATGGTCTTGACCCTAGTCTGTTCCACAGCACCGCGCTTGCCGAACGTGGCTCGGTCCTGTCACCGGTGGAACGAGATCTACTGCTCTCGGACGCCTTTATGTCCTATGCCGATGCGTTGGCGCGAGGAGCGATGCCGATCGAGGAGCGGGTGGATGACGAGGACCTGACACCCGAACCCGTCGACATTGTCGCGGTGATCGATGTCGCGATCGCCGCTCCCGATCCGGATAAGGTAATCGAAGCTCTCGCGCCGGCCTCTGCCGAATATGCGATCATGCGCCGTGCCTATGCTGAATACCGGGCGACGGCTGGTAGCCCTCAGGGCTCACGAAACAAAGATCTGCGCGTAACTCCGGAACGAGCGGCGGCGGAGAGGCGCGTGCGGCAATTGGCAGTCAATCTCGAGAGGCTGCGATGGTTGCCGCGCCAAATCCCGCGAGACCGGGTCGTGGTCAATGCCGCGATTGCCAGGCTTCAGCTCTTCCGCGACGACCGGCCGGTTTTCACCACCCGTGTCGTTGTCGGTGAGCCGGACAAGCAAACCCCGGAATTTCAGTCGACGATCAATGATGTCCTGTTGAACCCGCCGTGGAATATCCCACGGTCGATCGCGCAAAGGGAAATATTGCCGAAATTGGCTGCCGATCCCGGTTATTTGGCCAGCCATCACATGAGATTTCGGAGCAACGGGTCGATCCAGCAGGAGGCCGGAGCTTACAGCGCACTTGGCCGGCTGAAATTCGAGATGAACGACCGCTACGACGTTTATCTGCACGACACCCCGACAAAGTCGCTGTTCCAGTCGGCCGCGCGCATGATGAGCCACGGTTGTGTCAGGGTAGAGAACCCGCGGATGCTGGCGGTAAAATTGCTTGGACGACCGGAGGAAACGATCGACAAGGGAATCGCGACCGGACGCACCAGTCGGCGTGCGTTACCCGTCCCAATGCCGGTTTTCCTAGTGTATCAGACCGCTTACGTCGAATCGGACGGTTCGATACAGTTCCGGGGCGACCCTTATGAAAGAGATGAGGAGATTTGGCGCTATCTGACGCGGGCACAACAACTGCCTATTGCTCAAGATTCGGGCGCTGGCCAGCGGAAAGGGTGATTCACCGAAAGCCTATTCAACCGTTGCTTAGAAACCCAGTGACAATTCCTCGGCGGTTTGGTTGATTTCGAGCGATCGGCCCTTGTTTAGACAGTCTTGCGATGCTATGGCGTCCCTCGGGGAATTTGGGGGGTTGCCAATGCAAGCGTCTCGTTTGCTGAGCCGGCGCCGATTGCTCGGCGCGGCGGTCGCTGTTACTGCGGTTGGACTCGTCACACCTGCTCCAGCGATTTCTTATGCGCCGAGATCCATCTCGCTTTACAATACTCATACGGGCGAATGGCTGCGCACCGTATACTGGGCCGATGGCCACTACATTCGCGAAGCCGTCAGGGACATCAACTGGATCTTGCGGGACCACCACACCGACGAAATCCGTCCGATGGATGCCGGGGTCCTGGACGTGCTCGGAATGCTGCGCGAGCAACTCGACACACCCGATCCTTTTCTGGTGGTCAGCGGCTACCGCTCCCCCGCCACCAATATGAAACTGTATCTGCACGGCGGCGGTGTCGCCAAACACAGCTATCACATCAAGGGGATGGCGGTCGATCTGCGCTCCGAGAGCCGAAGCCTCTCGCAGGTGCGCGACGCCGCAATGAGCCTGCAATGCGGCGGCGTCGGCTATTATCCGCGCTCAGATTTCGTGCACGTCGATTGCGGACCGGTCCGACGCTGGTGAGACTTGGGCGTCGGCCTGTCGGCAAGTTGCAGCCCTCTAGGCTGGGCTCCCGGCCGCAAGTGCCTGCCATTGAGGTAGAGCGCGGACGTCGCACCGAGACGGGTGCTTGAGAGCCCGCTCAAGCCGCCCTCTCAATCGCGTCGCGAGCGCTGCCGCCGGGTTTCCCGTCCACTATTGCGAGCTGCTCCTCCGGGGCGGCGTTCGGCCTCTTCGTTGATAACCCGGGCGAGGTCTGGCCTGCGTCCGAGCAGTTCGCGAAAATCCACTATATCGAGGCTGAGCAGCGTGCAGTGCCGCGCTGCGACGACTGTGGCGTTGCGGGGCGCGCCGGTAAGCAACGCCACCTCGCCGAAGAACTCGCCGGGCCCAAGAGCAACCGGCTCGGGCCTCAGTTGGACTTTGACCTCACCCGAGACGACGAAATACATACAGTCGCCGGGAGCGCCACGGCGGACGATGATGGCACCGGCGGGATATTCGCGCGGGCGCAACAGACGCACCACATCGGCGATGACCGCAGCGCCGACACCGTGGAAGAACGGCACCTTTGCGACCAGGTCCCAGGTGCGCAGAAACTCCCGCCGGCGTATTTCCTGGGCAAAGCCGGTGGCGAGAATGCCGGCCCACAGCGCAAATACGAGAATGCCGCTGATCATGACGATCCCCGCCAGGATTCGCCCGAGCGGTGTCAGCGGGGTCACGTCGCCGTAACCGGTGGTGGTCAAGGTCACGATTGCCCACCAAAGCGCGGCCGGGATTGAGCCGAAGATCTGCGGTTGGGTCCCGCGCTCGATCAGATAGGCAAGGCTCGCGGAGACAAGGAGGACGATGCAGAAACCGAGGAAAACCGAGAGGAGGGCACGCTGCGCATCGGCGATCACCCGCTGCAATACGACCAGGCCCGGGGCGTAGCGGACCAGCTTGAAGGCCCAAACAAAGGCGAAGAGGCTGGCGACCTCGGGGCCGAGCACAACGGCGAGCGCTCCGGGCACGGCGCCGACGAGATCGCAAATCCCACCCATCGAACCTGCCCAGGCCAGCCGCGAGCGCCACGCACCGCGCAACTCGCCTCCGGGGGCTCCCGGTGCAGCAGCCAGTCGCAAGAAATATTCGCCGGCAAAAAAAGCGCAAACGATCCAGAACCCGGCGTCGAGCGCGTCGGACAAAGCCGATCGCCAAGCAGCCTCGGTGTCGGCTATCATGATGCCGATACCCGCCGCCAGCATTGCGTGATGGACGGCGCGAAGGACGCCGGCGAGGCCCGAAGCCTCGGGATCAAGAAGCCGATAGAGGCGGTCGCTTCGCATCCCGTATTTTAGGCGCCGGCCCGCTCGACTGAAAATAGAGCTCCCCTTATTCTGGCGGCATTTCCCGCATCCGACGATTCCTGGTATTACGGCCCAGATCTATCGGGGGATGGCGGCAATTTTTCCCAACAACCGGCGAGCCTTTCTCGCCTTCCTGCACGATGTCGCGATGGCGGCGGTGTCGCTCGTGGCTTCGCTCTATTTGCGGCTCGGTAACGGCATCCTCGATTACGAGCCGCGGCTGACCGCAACCTACATCGTCAGTTTCACACTGATTGCCGCGGCCGTTTTTTTGCTCACCGGACTGTACCGCGGCATCTGGCGTTACGCCTCGCTTCCCGATCTGTTCAACATCGCCCGCGCGGTGAGCTTTACGGCACTCGGTTTCTTGCCGGTCATGTTCGTCCTGACGCGGCTAGAGGCGTTACCCCGTTCGACGCTGCTGATCGACTGGTTCGTGCTGATCGCGCTGCTCGGCGGTCCCCGCCTGGCCTATCGGGTGTTTAAGGATCGCGGTCTCGACCACATCCTCGAACGAGTGAAGCACCAAAGCGTGCCGGTGCTGTTGATCAGCGCCAAGGACGGGGCCGACACCTTCATACGTGAGATGCGGCGCGACCCGCGCGCGGTCTATCGTGTCGTCGGTGTTCTATCCGACACGCCGTCCCGGGTCGGGCGGGAAATTTACAGGGTCCCCATCCTCGGCACGATCGACGCGCTAGAAACGGTGATCAACCAGCTCGATCGCCGTGGAAAGCGACCGCAGAAGCTGATCATCACGGCGCAACACCTGCCCGGCGATCAAGTTAGACGACTCCTCGATCAGGCGGATGCTCTGGCGATACCGCTAGCGCGGCTGCCGAGGCTGACGGATTTCGAGCGCAATCTCGATAATCCGGAGCGCGCCCTCGAGCCGATCGCGCTCGAAGATCTCCTTGGCCGCCCGCAGGCGGTTCTCGATCGCGACGGTATGGCACGGCTGATCCGCGGCCGCCGCATTCTCGTCACCGGTGCGGGGGGAACGATCGGATCCGAACTCGCCCGGCAGATCGCGGCCCTCTCGCCCAGCCGGCTGGTCTTGCTCGACAATGGCGAATTCGCCCTTTACGGCATTGAGACGCTGCTGCGCGAGGTGTTTCGGGAGCTGAATCCGTTTCCGCTGTTGCGCGACGTGCGCGATCGCGCGCAGATCGACGAGGTGGTCGACGCCGAAAAGCCCGAAATCATCTTTCACGCGGCAGCGCTGAAGCATCTGCCGATGGTCGAGGCCAACCCGATCGAGGGTGTGCTGACCAATATCGTCGGCAGCCGCAACGTCGCCGAGGCGGCGCGGGCCTATGGAACCTCGCTCGTGGTGATGATTTCGACCGACAAGGCAGTCAACCCGACGAGCGTCATGGGCTCCACCAAGCGCGTCGCCGAGAGCTTTTGCCAGGCGCTCGATCTCTACGAGGCGCGTCGCCGGTCGCCGCTGAGCCAAGGGACCCGCTACGTGACCGTCCGTTTCGGCAATGTGCTGGGCTCGACCGGATCGGTGGTGCCGCTATTCCAACGCCAGCTCGCCGCGGGCGGCCCGCTGACTGTCACCCATCCCGAAGTGACACGCTTTTTTATGACGGTCCGCGAGGCGGTTGAGCTGGTCTTGCAGGCCTCCGCTCTTTCCCCCGAGAGCGCGGCCGCCGACCCTCGCGGTAAGATCTTCGTGCTGGACATGGGGGAGCCTGTAAAGATCGTCGACCTTGCGCATCAGCTGATTCGCTTGGCGGGATTGCGGCCGGGCCGCGACATTAGGATCGACTTCATCGGGTTGCGACCCGGCGAAAAGCTGCATGAGGAGCTGTTCCATCCGGCCGAGCCGCTGATCCCGACCGGGAACCCCGGGATCCTCCTGGCGGCGCCGCGCACCGCCGATTATGCGATGCTCTCTCGCTTGATCGACGAACTGGAGGAAAACGCCCGCGCCCGCCGCGAGGAGCGGGTGTTAAGACTTCTCGGACGGTTGGTGCCCGAATATCGCAGTAGTACAGCCGGGCCGACCAGCGCCGCCGTGTCGGGCGGATAATTGCGCGCCGCCGGATCGGGAATTATTCGCGATCACGCCAAACGCGTTGTCCGCACCGGCGGCACGAAACCGCCGGATAGTGAAAACGACCCCAAGCAGGTCGTTTCTAGTGTTGCCGGAAAGCAACAATGAACGCCTTCCGTGCTTTCTGACAAGGGCGGTGATCTAAGCAGACCGCGTTTGCGCGATTCAAAAAATCCATCCAGAAACTTAAACAATTTCAGCCTATTATAGCCGCTAGATTTAGACAATTCCTCCTCTAGGTCTAAATCTTTCTTTGAAAGATTGAAATCCCTATTTCCATCCGATTTCAACCTAGAGATGGATAGCCTTCACTGCCACGCCCAAGCGAAATCAACCTCCGATTTAGGGGTGGATCTCCGGGGTGGACTATGATGAAGAGAACGGATCGGATTGGCGGCTACAGCCGCGCTGACTGCGACGATAGCGCTGCTGACCGGGTTTCCGCCGGCGAGCGCCGATGAATTGGCGGATCTGCGCGCCAATCAAGAATTGCTGCAGCGCCGCATTGATCAGCTTGCGCAGCTCCCGCAGCAGAAAGTTGCTCCGGGTGTTGCAGGACCGATGGGCACCGAGGCGATCCCGGGCCAGGCAATTATCGGTGGGAGCTTCCCGCGGTCATTCCTGATACCGGGCACCGACACCTCGATCCGGATCGGCGGCTTCGTCGACCTTACTGGGCTTTACTTTCTGCAAGGCGCCAACACACCGATACCCGGCACGATGTCGTCGAACTCCGGGCAAAACGGTAACCTGAATTCGGTGCCGCTCAATGGTCCCATAATTGTCCCCGGCCTTCCGCCGCAGCCAGCATCGGCCAACCATTCGCGCGGCAACGGGGTCTTCTCGTGGACCCCGCAGCAAACCAGGTTTAACGTCGAG
>Ga0126378_10002063_pt1 | contig 14907 bp, 10 predicted proteins | sample PanSoiMetPlot_23_FD_92587 | JGI IMG/M metagenome (GOLD analysis project Ga0126378, IMG submission 92587) | Tropical forest soil microbial communities from Panama - MetaG Plot_23 | ecosystem: Environmental > Terrestrial > Soil > Tropical forest > Bulk soil | place: Panama | collected 2016-02-17 | reverse complement strand
GGCCGTCTGACATGGCATGCAATGGCTCCGGTAAACCCCATGGCAGACCCATGCTTCGCTGCGAAACGGGTGATTACTCGGCAAACTTCAAGTCCCTTTCGCCATCTGTTCACACAGATAGCGGCTCAACGTCGCCCGCTTCCGATTCTCTTGCCCTGCGGCTGACTCCCGCCGCAGGGGCAAGAGAAGGGAAAGACCACGTGCGGATTAGGACAAGAATGTCGGCCAGCCTGGCTGCCGCCTGCACCATGCTCGGGGCGCTGTTGCTCTCGGCTGGCGGTGCAGCCCCGGCGCAGGCGGCGCGGGCCGACTACCAGCCCAACTCCAATGACATCGTCGGGGTCGGGTCGGACACCTTGCAGTACATCCTGGACTTCGCCGCCGATGGCGACCCCAGCGGCGATGCCGGCTTCAACAGCTCCAACCCCCCGTTCAAGCTGATCAGCCTGGACGCGACGGCAGACGGGAACGGCCGGCTCGCTTACCTCAACGGCAGCACCAACGCCGCGCTCAAGTTCCTGAACCCGTCGCTGACGATCCGGGCGAACACCTTCCCGATCCAGCGGCCCAACGGCAGCGGGGCCGGCGTCAAGGCCATGCTCGCGGACACTGCGATCACAGACCCGACGATCAACTTCGCTCGCATGTCGTCCACGCCCGAAGGCAACGGATTCGGCGCCACGGCTGTGACCAACGGCTGGCAGGGCCTGCAGGACTTCGTGCTCGGCGAGGAGCACCTGCAACTCGCCGCGGCCAACACCACCAACGCCCCGGCCGGCATGTCCGCGAAGCAACTCGTCGCGATCTACTCGTGCAACGCCCAGCTACTCAACCCGGCCAACCCCGTAGCCCCGGTGACGTGGAACGAGGTCGGCGGCACGGCTACCTCCGCCGTCATCCCGACCATCCCGCAGTCGGGATCGGGCACCGGCAAGACCTTCCTCGCCGACCTGCAGGCTGCCAACGGCGGCGTCGCGATCACCGTCGGCAGCTGCGTGGTCACCACCGAGGAGAACGACCCGGCCGCGATCACCGGGGCAGCCACCCCGGCCGACGCGATCGCGCCAATGTCGGGCAGCCGGCTAAACCTGTGGTCAGGCCTGAGCGGTAACACCACCTTCGGCCCGAACCCGGGCGGAGGCTTCTTCCACGACCCGACCGTCGCTTACCCGGGCTCCGCCACCGCGCTCAGCCCCGGCGTCAAGCTGCTGACCGGCGCCCCGTCGGACGGCAACCCGGTCTACAACGACACCCGCCAGCTGCACATCGTGTACCGGTGGATCGACCAGATCTCCACTACTCACTTCGAGCCGGGCTCCACGCTGAACTGGGCGCAGGCGCTCTTCTGCAACCCCGGCGGAACGACGACGCCGTTCTTCCAGTCCGCCGAAGGCAAGTTGCTGATCGCCGAGGCCGGCGCCAACCCTGCCACCCAGTCCTGCCTCACCGCTCCGTTCACGAACTGACCCGAGCAGCCGATCACGAGCTAGCCCGAGTCATTTGAACGCCGGAGCCGTCGGCGCGCGGGAGTTCCCGGGTCGTTGCCCGGGCCCCGCGGGCCGGCGGCCCTGGCAGGAGTGCCACGGCTCGGGTGCCAGGGGGTCCGGCTCGCCCTGAGTCGAGGCCAATCGCCATCACCTAAACGAAAGGGGTGCGCATGAAAGGAAAGCTCCGGTCACTGGCGGTGGGAGCGGCTGTGGCCGTTACCGCCGCCGGCCTGAGCGTGCTGGCGGGAGGTGGTGTCGCGTTCGCCGCGGGCGGAGGCGGTCCCACGCCGCCGTGGGAATCGCTGGCTGCCGCGAACATTAACGGCGGCATCACGTTCTACAACGCTCAGGGCCAGGTGATCACCGGAGGTCCGCTTACTGCCGGCGGCCTTGGCGCGTTTGCGGTGGCTTCGACGGCAGCGTCGAGCACTGCATTCACCAAAGCGACGCTCCAAATCTTCACGCCGGTGAGCGGGCAGGATCCCGCGACGTGGTCGGGCGAGGCGGTCAGCTTGTCGCAGACTTTCCCGAACACCGCGGCACCTGCGCCGATCGGGACCACCGCCAACCCGGTGGTGACCACCCCCGACGGCCAGGCGACGCTGGCTCAGTACATCGCGACCTTCCCGAACACCCAGACAGCCGCTGGCTTCGTCGGCCTGTACGACGTGCGGCTAAAGGTGTCGGGGACGGGCGTCCCGCTGAGCACCACTTACTGGGACACCGTCATCTCGGTGAACACCACCACGAACACGTGGTCGGTGGACTTCCCGGACTTCACCCAGAACACCACCACTACACTGGCCGCATCGCCAGCGAGCCCGCAGGTGGCTCCGGCGAGCCCGGTCACGCTGACCGCGACCGTGTCCCCGGCGACGGCGGGTACGGTGGCCTTCTTTAGCGGCAGCACCCAGATTGGCACCACCCAGACGGTCACGGCCACCAACGGTGTCGCGACGGTGTCAGTGACCCCGCCGACGGGAACGACGCCCTACCAGGCGTTCTACACCCCCGTGGTGGGCTCCGCCGACATCGGCTCGTCATCGAACATGGTGAATTACCAGGTCACTGTGCCACTTGACGCCACCAGCACCTCGCTGGCGCAAAGCGGCGGCGGTGGCCCGGCCGGCCTGGTGACCTTCTCCGGCACGGTGACCGACACCACCACCCCAACGAAGATCATCACGGCCGGAACGGTGAACCTGTTCGACAACGGTTCTACTACGCCGTTCGCGTCGGGGTCGGTGGGCGCCGGCGGTGCCTATTCCATCCCGTTCACCTACTCGTCAGCGGGAGCCCACTCGGTCGTGGCGACATTCGTCCCGGCTTCGGGCGCCACAGTCGCCGGCTCGTCGTCATCCCCGGTGGCGTTCACCGAGCAGGCACCCGCCTGTACGACATGTACCGACGTGCAGACGATCACGGCCACCGTCCCGGCGGGCACGATCTCGATCTCCACGCCGTACACCGCTACCAACCCACTGAACCTCGGCACGCTGCAGATCAACCCTGCTGGTACGTTCTTCACGGCATCGGCCAAGCTTGACCCGAACGCCGCCAACGTGCCGACGGCGGGCCAGTCCCCGAACCCCACGTTCAACGGCATCACGGTGGTCGACACCCAGTCGGGCAACCTGCCGTGGACGGTGTCGGCGGCGGCGAGCAACCTGTCTGACGGCTCCGGTCACCCCAATGGCGCCATCAGCGGGGAGAACGTCGGCCTCACCGGACTGACTCCCGTGTTCGTGCCGGGCAACGCGATCGTGGCCGGCGATGTCACCACCACCGACCAGGCCGCGGCCTCCCCACCGGTCGGACCCACCGACACCGGAAGCCTGGGCCTCGGCGGCGGCATCGCGCATGCGATCGCGGCTGACTCGGCGCAGCCGGTCGGGACCGTCGGCATCAACGGTACGGTCACCCTGAATGCCCCGACCTCGACCGAGGCCGGGATCTACACCGGCACCATCACCTTCACCATCGTCGGTTAGCACCCAGCCAGCCGACGTGAGCAAGACCTCGCCGCGGCGAGTTGGCCGGTTAGGCACGACGACGAACGAGCGGGCCAGCCGGCAACGGCTCCGCCGCGTGGTGAGCACATGGCGGGCCGGGCTCGCAGTAGAAGCCCGGCCCGCCTCACACTGTCTACGGCCGGCCCGCCTTTACGTGATTGGTCATTGGCAGCGGGCACTACCCCGCCGCACAAGGAGACGTGGGCCGGGCTTGCAGTAGCAGCCCGGCCCACCCGCACAGGGTAACGCCACTTCCGGTAGCGCGAACGCCGTCGAGCGATTCCCGTAGCTGATGCCTTTGCTTCACTACTTGTTCAACTTGCGGGTTCTTCTTGTTTTCTGTCCAGTTGGTAGCGTCTTGCGCGGTATCAATGTCCGTCCTGAATATTGCGCGGTGTCTATGTCACTTCGTCTCGCGCGGCCCGTCGTAGCCGTCATCGCGGCGGGAATCGTCGCGACGGCGCCGACCCAGGCGCTGGCCGCGGCGGCTCACGGCGGCGTCCCAGCGCCCAAGCCCACGCCGCGGGCATTCTTCGGGCTCGGCCCGGCAACCAAGGGCAAGATCGACGGCCGGGCATATTTCTTCTGGAGCGCCACCCCAGGCAGCCCCCTGAGCGACCAGGTCGTGGTCGTCAACTTCGGCGTCAAGCCGGTGACCGTACGGCTGTTCGTGACCAACGCTTACAGCGGCGTCCAGGGGGTGACCGGGTTCCTGCCGCGGGGACAGGCAAGGGGCGGCCCGGCGGGCTGGATCACGGTCCAATTCCCGCACCATTCCCCGGTCCTGCACCTCGCGCCGCGCAGCAAGGTGACCTTGCCGATCTCCGTGAGCATCCCGAAGAACGCGCCGCCGGGCGATCACGAGGGCGCGGTCATCGCCGCGCTTACCTCGGTGGTCCAGGTCAAGGGCCATGCCAAGCTGCACCTCGTGCAGCAGGTCGGGGTCAGGGTCATCACCCGGATCTCTTGTCCGCCAGCAACGCCGCACTGTCTGCGGCCCCAGTTCAGCGTGCTGGACCTGCGGGTCAGCCACAGCGATCCGCTGAACCCGTTCACGAGCGGCAGCGCGGTCATGTCGTTCGTGGTCAAGAACACCGGCAACGAGCTGCTCGGCGGGAAGGTCACCGCATCGGTGTCCGGGCTGTTCGGGTCCACGTCAACGGGATCGCAGGTGATCACGCTCCCGATATTGCTGCCCGGCGGTTCGTATCGCGCGAGCTTGCGGGTCAGCGGCATCTACCCCGAGCTAGTGGAGACCGCTCAGGTCAAGGTGGCGCCGCAGGGTGTGAAAGGGCAGAACGACGGCTTTGTTCCCAACTTTTACGGCAACGCCACCTACTGGTCGGTGCCATGGGTCTGGGTGATCGTCTTCATCGTGCTCGTGGCAACCGGGGTGTTCGTCTGGCTGCGTCGGCGGCCCGGCCGCGGCAAGGCGCCCGACGCCGAGCCGACGGTCGAGCTGGCTGGCTCGGTCGGGCAGCAGGGAGCAGGTTCATGAGGATTGTTCTCAGCCAAACCGCAGGGAGCCGCGTGCGATGGGCTCGGGCGTGCGCCGTGGCCGCGGCGGTAGTGGCAGGCGCTAGCGTCCAGGCTCCGGCGGCGATCGCAAAGGTGGTCTGGGCCCCGGCCGGTCACCCGCCGTCATTCCACCTGCCGTACACCGACCCGGATCAGGCCGGGCTGCTCACGCTCTGCGACGTGACCCTCAAGCCGATCACGCACGGCCTCATCACCACCAAACCATTCGTATGGCGAGTCGTGTCCAGTGCGCCGACGCCCAAGGGCTATTTCGTCAGGGGCGGCAGGGCGACCTTGTTCGCCTACCAGCCGCGGCCGTACACCCCATCTGCTGCCTGGAGCGGCCTGCAGATGGCCCCCGCGACCTACTACAGCAATTCCAAGCATCCGATGGCGCAGTTCACGCCGATCGACTTCGCGCTCACGCAGATGACCGGTAGCTACCCGCCCATCTGGCACCACCTGATTCAGCTTCGGCTCTACTTGAGCGGGCCCAATATCCCGCTGCTCACCCGCGGGTACGCCGCTGCTGCCATCCAGGTCACGGGCAACACCTGGTCGCTCGTGCAGGGCGGTCACGCGTCCTGCACCAGCGGCCGCGCGGTGGCCGAGGAAGTGGTCGTCCACATGCCGGGCGCGAGCGGAACACCGAAGCCGCAGCCGGGTGCGACAGCGGGAGGCGGGTCGTCGGCCGGGCCTACCGCGTCCCCTGGGCCCGCGACATCGCCACTGCCTGCCGGGCCGACTGCGGCGACGGGATCCTCAGGCACCGGCGCGGCGGCGCTCACGTTTGGGATGGCGGCTCTGGCCGTCGTCGCCGTGGCGGCGGGCGCGTTCTTCTGGCGGCGCAGGCGGCGGGCAACAGGTTGACCGCCCGGATGACGTGCAACTGAAATCGGCTACTCGAAGGGAATCGCAGTGATGAGAGGCAAGTCTAGAGCGCTGAGGACGTGGGTGGCCGCGGCCGCGATGCTGGCTGGTGTCGGCGCGCTGGCCGGGGGCGGTGCCGCGTTCGCTTCGCTCGGCCCGGGCCCTGTGGCGCCCAAGGCGCCACTGAGCGGCGGCGGCGGCCCGCAGCCACCGTGGGAGTCATCAGTCAGCCCGAACGGGTTCATCGGCCTCTGGAGCGCGCAGGGCCAGATGATCACCGGAGGCTCGACTAGTTCCGGCGGGCTTGGCGCTTACGCGGTTGCCTCCACGGCCGCGTCGAGCACCAGCTACACCAAGGCGACGGTGTTCGCCTACACCCCGGTCAAGGGCCAGGACCCGTCCACATGGTCGGGCGAGGAGATAAGCCTGTCGACCAATTTCCCGAATTCCGCCGCACCCGTGCCGGTTGGGACCACTGCCAACCCGGTGACAACCACTCCGGACGGGCAGGTGACGCTGGCGAATTACATCGCCAACTTCCCGAACACGAATACCGACCCGGCTTGGCAGAACCTGTACGACCTGCGGATGAAGGTGTCCGGGCTCGGCATTCCGCTGAGCACCACCTACTGGGATCTTGTGATCTCGGTGAACACGACCAACAACACGTGGTCCATCGACTGGCCGGACTGGACGCAGCCCACCACCACCGCGCTGGCCGCGTCGCCGCCGAGCCCGCAGACCTCCCCGGCCAGCCCAATCACGCTGACCGCGACGGTGACCCCAGCCACCGCCGGCACGGTGACGTTCTGGAGCGGCACCACCCAGATTGGCGTGGCGCAGACGGTGACGGGGAGCAATGGGGTCGCGACGGCATCGATGACGCCGACGCCGCCGATGGGGACGACGCCCTATACCGCGGTATACGATCCGGCGGTCGGATCTGCGGATGGCACCGGAAAGATAATTATCGGCTCGGCGTCGACGTTGAGCTACGTGGTGAATGCGCAGGCCCAGCCGCCAGCCTTCGAGCCAACGCTCGTGGGGCCTGGCGGGCCGAACACCGCCCGGGTGGACGGCAAGGAGTTCTGCGTCGCCTCGTTCTCGAACTCGCCCACCGTGACTTATGCCTGGCAGGCCAATGGCGTCACGATCTCCGGCCAGACCACGGCGACGTTCTCGCCGCCGGCTCCGCTGCTTGGGCAGTCGCTGACTTGCTCAGTGAAGGCCTCCAACTCCGGGGGTTCGGTGTCGGGTACCAGCCCAGGTGTCACGGTCGCCATTGGGGCGCCGCTGGTTCCGACGGTTAAGCCGAAGATCAGCGGGCCGCACGTCGTCGGCGGGATCGAGAAGGTCACCGCGGGCACCTGGTCGCCGGCGGCCACCAAGGTCACCTTCCAGTGGTTCATCGGCTCGACCAAGGTCGCGGGCGCGACCAAGGCGACCTTCAGGGTGCCGCGCCGCGCCCTGCACAAGAAGGTGCACTGCGTGGTGACGGCGTCGGCGCCTGGTCACCTCAACGGCGTCTTCAAGACACCGGGGGTCAAGATCACCTGATCCGGATGGTGCTGGCCTGAGCTGGCTGGACGGCGGCCACCGGTGGCTGCCGTCCAGCCGCACCATGCGGACGGAAGGGCTGGCCCTACCCGGTCGTGATGACCCGGAATGCCTCGGCGAGCCGCCCCTCGGGCAAGCCGCCCATGGCGGCGGACCAGCTGAGCCAGCTGCGCAGCATGTCCTCGAGGTTGTCCATATGGCCGGTCTGGCTCTGGTGCGCCCGCAGCGCGGCGACCTTGCGCGGGAAGGTGTCGGTGATGTCCACGAAATGTGACGGCTCTGGGCCGCCGGAGATCCAGACCTCGCGCACCGTCCAGGCCGGCAGGCCCTCGTCGTTCGCGAGCTCGGGGAACGCGAACGGGTTGCGGGAATCCGGATAGACGGCGTCCAGCGCGGCTTCCCCGGCGGCACGGTGGTCGGGGTGGCTCACCTGGATCCGCTCATAGATCCGCTCCGGTGACTGGCAGACCAGCCGGTCGGGCCTGACCTGCCGGATCACCCGGGTCAGGTCGCGGCGCAGATCGAGCGACGGCTCGAGCCTGCCGTCGGGATAGCCGAGGAACCGCACGTCGCTCACGCCGACGCACTTTGCCGCGGCGAGCTGCTCGGCCTGGCGCAGGCCTATGATGTCGGCCCGGCTGACCGTCGGATCATCGCCGCCGGCGGCGCCGTCGGTCACCACGCAGTAGACGACGTCGATCCCCGCGTCCGTCCACCGCGCGATGGTCCCCGCAGCGCCGAAGTCGACATCGTCGGGATGCGCGGAAACCACCAGGATGCGGCCAACCTCGGCGTCTTCAAGCACAGTCGCGATCATACGCAGCGGCGCACTGGACTGGGCAGCTCGCGCCTAGTCCAATGCGGACATCACGTGCTTGACCCGGGTGTAGTCCTCGAACCCGTACATTGACAGGTCCTTGCCGTAGCCCGAGCTCTTGAACCCGCCGTGCGGCATCTCGGCGACGAGCGGGATGTGGGTGTTGATCCACACGCAGCCGAAGTCGAGCCTGCGCGCCATCCGCATGGCCCGGCCGTGATCGGTGGTCCACACCGAGGATGCCAGGCCGTACTCGGTCCCGTTCGCCCAGGCGAGCGCTTCCTCCTCGTCGCTGAACTGCTGCACGGTGATGACCGGGCCGAACACCTCGTTCTGGATGATCTCGTCGTGCTGCTGCAGCCCGTCCACGACGCTGGCCTCGAAGAAGTAGCCGCGGTCGCCGGTCTGCTTGCCGCCGGTAAGCACCCTCGCGTGGTCGGGGAGCCGCTGGATGAACCCGGACACCCGGTCGAGCTGGTTGGCGTTGTTCAGCGGGCCGAAGCTGGCATCGGGGACGTCGGGACCGCCGACCACCTGCTCCTCAGCCTGCGCGACCAGGGCCCCAACGAAGTCGTCGTGCACGCGCGGCCCGGTCAGCACCCGCGTCGCCGCGGTGCAGTCCTGTCCCGCGTTGAAGTAGCCGGCGATCGCGATCGCCTCGGCGGCCTTCGCCGGGTCGGCATCGTCGAACACGATCACTGGCGCCTTCCCGCCGAGCTCGAGATGGACTCGCTTGAGGTTCGTTGCCGCCGCGGCCGCCACCTCCTTGCCCGCCCGGACGCTGCCGGTGATCGACACCATCTGCGGCACCGGGTGCGAGACAAGCAGCCTGCCGGTGTCCCGGTCGCCGGTCACCACGTTGAACACGCCGGCGGGCAGGAACTCGCTCATGATCTCGGCCATCAGCAGCGTGGTCGCCGGGGTCGTGTCGGAGGGCTTGAGCACCATCGTGTTGCCGGCCGCAATGGCGGGGGCGAACTTCCACACCGCCATCATCATCGGGTAATTCCACGGCGTTACCGCTGCGCATACGCCCACCGGCTCGCGCCTGATCATCGAGGTGAACCCCGACATGTACTCCCCGGCCGAACGGCCTTCCAGCATCCGCGCCGCGCCCGCGAAGAAGCGGATCTGGTCCACCATGGGCGGGATTTCCTCGGAGAGCGTCAGCTCGATCGGCTTGCCGGTGTTGCGCGACTCGGCGGCGACGAGCTCGGACGCCTTGGACTCGATCGCGTCGGCGATCCGCAGCAGCGCCAGGCTGCGCTCGGATGGCGTGGTGTCCCGCCACGTCTCGAACGCGTCGGCCGCAGAGGCGAACGCCGCGTCGACCTCCGCCTTGCCCGACACCGGGGCGGCCGCGTACGCATCGCCCGTGCTCGGGTCGATGACGTCGGACCGCTTGTCGTAGGACAGGTCGGTCCATTGCCCGCCGATAAAGTTCTGTAGTTGATCCACCGCAGGGCCTCCGTTGCTTTGTGGGGTTCTCTGGCTAGCTGGCTGCCGGGATGCGTTCGTCAAGTGCCCAGGGCGAGCCGTACTCGGTCAGCAAGTCGAGGAACGGCCCGGGCGGCAGCGCCTCGGGGCCGAGCACTCCGCTGCCCGTCCAGGCTCCCGAATCGAGCAGCTCGAGCGCAACGACCGGGTTGACCGCGGTCTGCCAGACCACGGCCTGCGAGCCGTACTCGGCCATCGACCAGGCGTTGTCCACGACGTGGTACAGGTACACCTCGCCCGGCCCGCCGTCCGTGCCGGTGCCGGTCACCCAGGTGCCCGCGCAGGTCAGGCCGCTCATGCGGTCGCCGAGGCCGGCCGGGTCGGGCAGGCAGGCGGCCACTACGTCACGCGGCGACACCTGGGCGCCGCCGACTGCGACCGGGGCCGTCGAGTCCAGGCCGAGCTTGTGCAGGGTGCGCAGAACCCCGATGAACTCCTCGCCGAGCCCGTACTTAAAGGTCACCCGGTTGGCCTTCACCCAGCGCGGGATCAGCAGCACTTCCTCGTGCTCGACGTTCACGCATTCCACCGGGCCGATGCCGGCCGGGAACGTGAAGACCTCGGGCTCGCTGAACGGCTCCGTGGTGAACCAGCCTCGGTCGGCCTGCCAAATCACTGGCGGGTTCAAGCACTCCTCGATCGTGGTCCAGATCGAGAAGGTCGGCGCGAAGTCGTAGCCCTCGACCACCAGGTTCGCGCCGTCGCGGACGCCTACCTGGTCGATCTCGGTGAACAGCGTGTCGGCCGCATGGCGGGCGAACACGTCCGACAGGCCCGGCTCCACGCCGATGCCCACCAGGGCAAGCGCGCCGCGCTCGCTCCATTGGTCAGCGAGCTCGAACTGCTCGTCGCCCAGCTTGACACCGGTCTGAAGGTATGGCGCATCCTGGTGAGGATGGGACAGCGACATCGCCATGTCCAGGTATGTGACGTCACCGCGCAGCGCGGCGCGGAACAGCGGCATGACGAACCTGGGATCGGTGGCGTTCATGAGCGCGTCGCAACCGTGCTCGGCGAGCAGGCCCGCCACCGCGTTCTCGTCGCGCGCGTCCAGGCGCACCGCTTGATAGCGGTCACTCGCGGTCTGCGCCGCGTGCTGGGCCCTGGCCAGGTCATAATCGGCGATCACGAGGTCGGCGAAGCGGCGGTCGGCGGCGATCCTGGCAAATGCGGTGCCCACGCCCCCGGCGCCGACGAGAAGTACCCGCATGCCGCAGATCCTAGCTATTCGAGCCCGCGTAGTCCCGACCGGGTTCCTGCGGGAACAGTTGCGATACGTATACAATACGACGGAAATCGTTGCCGCACGAGGCACACAGTGCTAGAAACGTCGCAACCTGGGCCGACGATCATCAGGAGGTAACTCATGGCGACTACCGAGCGACTGTTGCCGCCGGCCGAGCAGCCGGTGGACAAGGGCCTGAAGTCAGGCGCGCTCGGGCTGATCAGGACCACGGTCATCGCGACAGCGTCGGTGGCACCGGCCTACAGCCTGTCTGCCACGATCGTGTTCGTCGTCCTGGCCGTCGGCCTGCAGGCGCCAGCCGTGACCTGGCTGGCGTTCATCCCCATGCTGCTGACGTCGATCGGCTACAGCGAGCTCAACAAGGCCGACCCAGACTGCGGCACCACATTCACCTGGGCGACGCGCGCGTTCAACCCGAAGACCGGCTGGGCCGGCGGCTGGGCGATCGTCGCCGCCGACGTGCTGGTCATGGGCAGCCTGGCGCAGGTCGCCGGCCAGTACGTGTACTTCCTCGTGCAGGGTCCGAGCAGTTCCATCGGGGCGAACCCGTCCAGTAGCTGGGTGCTGCTGGCGGGGGTGATCTGGATCATCTTGATGACCGCGATCTGCTACATCGGCATCGAGGTTTCGGCCAACTTCCAGTTGACGCTGCTGGGCGTCGAGATCTTCATGCTGCTGGTGCTGTCGGTGACCGCATTGGTCAAGGTGGGGACCGGGCACGCGCCGCCCGGCCACCTCACACCGCACCTGTCCTGGTTCAACCCGCTCCACGTGTCCTCATTCAGCGCGTTCGCCGCGGGCATCATCTTGATGGTCTTCATCTACTGGGGCTGGGACACCGCGGTCGCGGTGAATGAGGAGACCAAAGACAAGAACCGGACACCTGGCCGGGCTGCCATCCTGTCCACGATCATCTTGCTGGTCACCTACACCATCACGGTCACCGCGATGCAGGCCTTCGCGGGCATCGGCGCCAAGGGCCACGGCCTGGGCAACTCCGCCAATGCGGGCGACGCGTTCTCGATCCAGGGCAGCGCGATCTTCGGATCGTCCGGATGGGGGACGTTCTTCACCCGGCTGCTGTTCCTGATGATCTTGTCGTCGGCCGCCGCCTCGACGCAGACGACCATCCTGCCGACGGCGCGGACCACGCTGTCCATGGCCGCCTATAAGGCGCTGCCCTCGTCATTCGCCAAGGTCAGTCCGCGGTTCCTCACCCCGACCGTCTCCACGATCGTGATGGGCCTGGTCTCGATCGCCGTGTACATACCGATGAACTACAGCAACAACCCGAGCGGCGTCATCGGCGACGCGGTGATCGCGATCGGCCTGTACATCGCCTTCTACTACGGCCTCACCGGTTTCGCCTGCGCCTGGTACTACCGCAAGACGCTCACCAGGAACGCGCGGGACCTGTGGATGCAGGGCATCCTGCCGGTGACGGGCGGCCTGATCCTGTACTTCCTGGGCGGCTGGAGCGTCTGGCTGGACTACGACGTCGCGACCGCGAACGACTACACGATGTGGACAGTGCCGTTCATCCACTGGCAGATCGGCGGTGCCTTCGTGATCGCCGCGGCGGCCGCGCTCGTGGGCGTTCTTGTCTTCATCTACATGCGCTTCGCCTCGCCGGCGTTCTTCAGGGGCAGGACGCTGACCCGGGCCACGCCGACGCTCGTGCCCGACCCGGACGCCTAGGCATCGCGGGCCCGCTGTCGGTGGTCCCTGGCCGTGTGGCGGTCATGACCTTAAGGAGAAACAATGAGCGTCATGACCGCACGTCGGACCACGTGGCCGGACGACCGGCCGCTCACCGTCGAGGACCTGGATCTGCTGCCGGACGACGGCAACCGGTACGAGCTGGATGACGGGGTGCTGGTCATGTCCCCCGCTCCAGCTAATATCCACCAGCTTGTGGTCACGCGCCTGGTCGCGATGCTCACGGCTCAGGCGCTCACTGGCTTTGAAGTGATCGCGGGCCCGGGCGTCGAGATGAGCAAGGTCCAGTACCGTATTCCGGATCTCATCGTCGTGAGGGAGGCCGACTTCGACCTAGCGGCCAAGTCTGTCACCCGGCCGCCCGAGATCGCGATCGAGGTGGCGTCCCCTAGCACGTCGCTCTACGACCGGAACCGCAAGAAGACCGTCTATGCCGAGTTCACCATTCCGTCTTACTGGATCGTCACGCCCAGCACGGACAAGCCGTCCCTGACCGCCTTCGGCCTGCGCGTCGGAGCCTACGAGGAACTGACGCACGTCGTCGGCAACGATACGTACCGCACCGATTCGCCCTTCCCGATCGAGATCGTCCCGGCCAGTCTTGTCGCCCGGCACCGCGCCTGAGCACGACCCCGCAGTGACGGGCCCAGCTGTCGTCAGGAACGCCTATGGTGGGCTGGTGACCGTGACGACCGGGCATTCCACGGACGCGCTCCTGGCCGGGCTGAACCCGCCGCAGCGTGCCGCCGTGCTGCACGAGGGCGGCCCGCTGCTGATCGTGGCTGGAGCGGGCTCGGGCAAGACGCGCGTGCTGACCCACAGGATCGCGTACCTGGTCGCCGAGCGCGGGGTGGAGCCACAGCAGATACTGGCGATCACGTTCACAAACAAGGCGGCGGGGGAGATGGCCTCGCGCGCCTACGCGCTGACCGGCGCGCGCGCCCGCGGAATGTGGCTGCTCACGTTCCACTCGGCCTGCGTGCGGATCCTGCGCAGGGAGGCGACCAGGTTCGGCTACCCCTCCTCGTTCACGATCTACGATCAGGCCGACTCCGAGCGACTGATGGCGATGGTCTGCCGGGAGCTCGACCTGGACCCGAAGTACCACCCGCCCAAGGCGATGGCCGGGCGGGTCTCGGCGCTGAAGAACGAGCTTGTCGACTACGAGACCCTCGCCGCGCAGGCCACCGGGTACCGGGATAAGGCCCTCGCCGAGGCGTACGGGGAGTACCAGCGCCGACTGGTCGCCGCCGGGGCGATGGACTTCGACGACCTGATCATGGTGACCGTCCACCTCCTGCAGGCCTTCCCCGACGTGGCGACGACGTACCGGCGGCGGTTCAGGCACGTGCTCGTGGACGAGTATCAGGACACCAACCACGCGCAGTACGTCCTGATCAGGGAACTGGTGGGCGGTGGCCAGCCGGTCCAGCTGAGCGGCGACGACTTCCTTCCCCCGCCAGAGCTGTGCGTGGTAGGCGATGCGGACCAGTCGATTTACGCCTTCCGTGGCGCGACGATCCGCAATATCACCGAGTTCGAGCGCGATTTTCCCGGCGCCACGGTGATCTTGCTGGAGCAGAACTACCGGTCCACGCAGAACATCCTGGCCGCGGCGAACGCGGTCGTTTCCCGCAACACGGGCCGGGTGCCGAAGAACCTGTGGTCCGAGGCCGGCGACGGGCCGCCGATCACCGGGTACGTCGCGGACAGCGAGCATGACGAGGCCGCGTTCGTCGCCGAGGAAGTAGACGCGCTGGCTGACTCAGGGGCGGCCACGCCTGGCGACGTGGCGGTGTTCTACCGCACCAACGCTCAGTCCAGGGTCTTCGAGGAGGTGTTCATCCGGGCGGGCCTGCCGTACAAGGTGGTGGGCGGGGTCCGGTTCTACGAGCGCAGGGAGGTGCGTGACCTTCTCGCGTACCTGCGCCTGATCGCCAATCCCGCCGACGAGGTGTCGCTGCGCCGGGTGATCAACACCCCGCGGCGGGGCATCGGGGACCGTGCGCTCGAGTATGTGGCAGCCCAGGCCGCCAGGGACAAGGTCTCCTTCGCCACAGCGCTCTCGGCACCAGACAAGGTGACCTTGTTTCTGGAGCCCGGGGCTCATCCGGTTGCGAGCCTTGATCGCGGCAATCGACCGCGCGGGAAGTCCGGTAACCTTGTCTGCTGCCCCGCGCGCTC
>Ga0126378_10002062_pt1 | contig 14907 bp, 10 predicted proteins | sample PanSoiMetPlot_23_FD_92587 | JGI IMG/M metagenome (GOLD analysis project Ga0126378, IMG submission 92587) | Tropical forest soil microbial communities from Panama - MetaG Plot_23 | ecosystem: Environmental > Terrestrial > Soil > Tropical forest > Bulk soil | place: Panama | collected 2016-02-17 | reverse complement strand
GGCCAGATCGAAGAGCTGCGGATGCCACGCAACCCACTCGACGTGCTCGCACAGCAGGTCGTTGCCATGACCGCGATGGACGAGTGGAGCGTCGACGACCTGCTCACCACGGTCAGGCGCGCCGCCCCGTTCGGCGGCCTGACCAGGCCGGTGCTCGAGGCCGTGCTCGACATGCTGGCTGGGAGGTACCCGAGCGAGGAGTTCGCGGGACTGCGGCCTCGGCTGGTCTGGGACCGGGCGACAGGGACGCTCCGCGGGCGGCCGGGCGGCCAGCGCCTGGCCGTCACCAACGGCGGGACGATCCCCGACCGAGGGCTGTTTGGCGTTTTCCTGGCCGGCGCGTCGGACAAGACGGGCCGACATTCGCGCCGGGTCGGCGAGCTTGACGAGGAGATGGTCTACGAGTCACGGGTCGGCGACGTGTTCGTGCTCGGCGCGAGCTCATGGCGGATCGAGGACATCACGGCCGACCAGGTGATCGTCTCGCCCGCTCCCGGGCAGCCGGGAAAGCTGCCGTTCTGGCACGGCGACACGCCAGGGCGGCCCGCCGAGCTCGGCCGCGCGATCGGCGAATACTGCCGCGAGCTGGTCGCCGCCGATACCGAGCAGGCCTCGGCGCGGTTGCGTAGCGACGGGCTCGACGAGTTCGCTACGTCCAACCTGATCGCGTACCTGGCCAGCCAGCGAGAGGCGACGGGGTACCTGCCAGACGACAAGACGCTGGTGCTCGAGCGGTTCCGCGACGAGCTTGGCGACTGGCGTCTGATCCTGCACAGCCCGTACGGCGCCAAGGTGCACGCGCCGTGGGCGTTGGCAATCGCCGCTCGGTTGCGCGAGCGGTACGGCGGGATGGACGTCCAGGCGATGTACACCGACGACGGGATCGTGATCCGCGTCCCCGACGCCGACGACCCGCCGCCGGCCGGCTTCGCGCTGCTCGATCCTGACGAGGTCGAGCAGCTTGTCACCGCGGAGCTTGGCTCGTCCGCGCTGTTCGCTTCCAGATTCCGCGAGTGCGCGGCCCGCGCCCTGCTGCTCCCGCGCCGTCAGCCAGGCCGCAGGTCTCCGCTCTGGCAGCAGCGCCAGCGCGCGGCCCAGCTGCTGGCGGTGGCCAGCGGGTACGGAAGCTTCCCGATCGTGCTCGAGACCATGCGCGAGTGCCTGCAGGACGTCTTCGACGTGCCTGCGCTGATCGGGCTCATGCGCGACCTGTCCGGGCGCGCGATCAGGCTGGTCGAGGTCGAGACTCCGTCGGGCTCACCGTTCGCCAGGTCGCTGCTGTTCCGCTACATCGGTGCGTTCATGTACGAGGGCGACGCCCCGCTGGCCGAGCGGCGCGCGCAGGCCCTGGCCCTGGATTCGGCGCTGCTCGCTGAGCTGCTCGGCCAGGCCGACCTGAGGGAACTGCTCGACCCGCTGATTGTCAGGCAGGCGCAGGAGGACCTTCAGCGGCTCTCGCCTGGCAGGCGGTGCTCGTCGGTCGAGCAGCTCGCCGACATGATCATGCAGATCGGTCCGCTCGCGCCTGGAGAGATCGTTGCGCGCTCTTCGGACCCTGAAGCCGCGCACGCCTGGCTCGCCGAGCTGGCCGCGCATCGCCGGATCATCGAGGTGCGGGTCGCGGGCGAGCTGCGCTGGGCCGCGATAGAGGACGCGGGCAGGCTTCGTGACGCGCTCGGGGTAGCGCTCCCGACCGGGATCCCCGTCGTGTTCACCGAGCTGCTTGCCGACCCGCTCGGCGACCTCGTCGCCAGGTACGCGCGCTCGCACGGACCCTTTGCCGCTGCGGACGTCGCGCACCGGCACGGCCTTGGCATTGCCGTCGTGACCGGGGTGCTGCACCGGCTGACGGCAGACGGCAGGATCGTCGAGGGTGAGTTCCTGCCGAGCCTGGCCGGGCCGCAGTGGTGCGACGCTGGCGTGCTCCGGATGCTGAAACGGCGCTGCCTGGCCAAGTTGCGCCACGAGGCGGAGCCGGTGCCGGCCCAGGTTCTTGCGGCATTCCTGCCTGCCTGGCAAGACGCGTTGCACGGCGCCTCGGTCGCAGGCTCGGCGGGCGGGCAAGGGTCGCGCCCGCCATCTGGGCGTTGGCAGCCAGGGCGGCGCGGCCGGATCGCCGGCCCGGACGCCGTTTACTCGGTGGTCGAGCAGCTCGCGGGGGCGGCCGTTCCGGCGGGGGCGCTGGAGTCGATGATCCTGCCTGCCAGGATCCGCGGTTACGCACCTGCCATGCTCGACGAGCTCACCGCTGCCGGCGATGTCGTCTGGGCGGGCGCCGGCGCTCTGCCCGGCGGCGACGGCTGGCTCGTCCTGGCGCCCGCGGAATCGGCGCCTTTGCTGCTGCCGCCGGCCGGCGAGATCACGATGACGCCGGTGCACGAGGCCGTGCTCGAGACGCTTGGCGGAGGGGGCGCGCTGTTCTTCCGGGCGCTTGCTGATCGGGTCGTGGACAGGGTGACCGCGTCTGCCGGAGGCGGCGAAGGCGGCGAACCGGCAAGCAGAGTCCGCGCCCTGAACCGGGTCAGCGACCAGGCCGTCGCCGCGGCCCTGTGGGACCTGGTCTGGGCCGGCCTGGTGACCAACGACACGCTGGCGCCGCTGCGCACGGTGCTTGGGACGGGAAAGTCCTGGGCACCTGGGCCGAAACCCGATCGGGACTCGGCGTTGCCCGTGCTCAATGACGGCCAGGTAGGTGGTGCTCGCGGGCTCCCCGGTTCACCCGCGGACCCCGCGACGCCGCCCTCCCACGTCGGCCGTTCTTCGCTTCCGGGTTCAGCCGGCACCGCACCGCTCCGGCCCGCTCGAGGGCTCGGCGCGCGGCGCCCGGGCTTCGGCCGCGGGGCGCTGCCCTCCCACGCGGGGCCGCCGACGGTGAGCGGTCGGTGGTCGCTGCTGCCGCCCGCCGACCCCGATCCGACCAGGCGGCTGCACGCCAAGGCGCTCTCCCTGCTCGACAGGCACGGCATCGTGATCCGCGGCGTGGCAGGGAGCGAGCGGGTTCCCGGCGGATTCGGCGCGCTGTACCAGGTGCTGCGGGCCATGGAGGAGACCGGGCAATGCCGCCGCGGCTACTTCGTCGAGGGCCTCGGTGCCGCGCAGTTCGCGCTGCCTGGCGCGGTCGACCGAATGCGAGCGATGGCCGAAGCAGTGCTGGCTTCGCCCGGCGGGCCGGGCGATGGCGGAGCGGTCAGCTATGGGCTTGGCCGCGCAATACGGGCGTCCGCCGCGGAGCCCGCCGTGGTCGTGCTCGCGGCCACCGACCCAGCTAACGCTTACGGCGCAGCGCTCCCGTGGCCGACCCGACCTGAGGAGACCCCAGGCGGCCACCGCCCTGGTCGCAAGGCGGGTGCCCTCGTGATCATGGTCGCCGGCCAGCTCGTGCTCTACGTCGAACGCGGCGGCAAGACGCTGCTTACCTGGACATACGATGCTGACCTGCTCGACCCGGCGACCTCCGCCCTGGCCGGTGCGGTACGCGCCGGAGCGCTCGGTCGGCTGACGGTTGAGCGCGCCGACGGCGGTGGTGTCTATGACTCCCCGCTTGCACAAGCTCTCGAGGCGGCTGGCTTCCGCCCGACGCCGCGCGGCTTGCGGCTGCGCGGCTAGCGGCGACTTATCAAAGGCCAGTCACTGCCGAGGCCGATCAGTATTCCCGGCGCGGTTGCCGTGCGGGCGCCACAGGTCCGTCACCGACCTGCCGAGCTCGGCAAGCATCTTCCTGAGCAGCGGCAGCGAGAGCCCGATCACATTGCTCGGGTCACCGTCGATGCCGTCGACGAACGGCGCTCCGCGCCCTTCTATGCTGAACGCCCCGGCCAGCGCGAGCGGCTCGCCGCTCGCGACGTAGGCGGCCAACTCGGCCTCGCCAGGCCGACCGAACCGGACGATGGTGCAGGCGACCTCGCGCACTATTCGGCCCCTTGCTCCATCGATGAGGCAATGCCCGGTGAACAGCGCGGCCTCGCGGCCAGCCAGCCGCCGCCACATGTCGATCGCGTGAGCCGGGGAGTCGGGCTTCCCGAACGCCGTCCCGTCGACGTCGAGCAGCGAGTCGCAGCCAAGCACAAGAGCGTCCCGGCGCTTTTCGGCCACCGCACGCGCCTTACGTTCGGCAAGCAGCAGCACAAGCTCCGGCGTCGCCAGCCCGCCTCCCACGGTCTCGTCGACTCCGCTGACCACAACGTCCGGGTCGAATCCCGCGTCGCGCAGCACACGGAGCCGACCAGCCGACCCCGACGCCAGCACGAATGCGACAGCCCGCTGGCTGGTGGGCAGGGACAGGCTGGCCGGCAGAGACATGTATGAATCGTCCCCTCAGGCGGAATCCGGTGATGAACGGCCCCTCCATACCTGCACATCGGCCAGTCGGCCGTCGGCGCCGTGTCACCATACGCCGGGAATCAGGCGCGAAGTCCGGTGCGCGTACGCTGTGTACTCGACGCCAAGCGCACGGGCGAGGGTTGCCTCCTCGACCACGATCCGGGCGCCGAGTGCCAGAACCGGCACGACCACGAGAACGAGCAGCGACAGCCAGTTCGCCAGCGCGAGGCCCACGCCGAGCAGCGCCATCAGGGCACCCGCATAGCCGGGGTGACGAAGCAGCCGGTACGGGCCGTGCTGGACGACACGGTGATCGGCGGCGATGCCGACGACGAACGTGAAGAACTGGTCAAGGGTGAGAATTGCCCAGATCCTGAGGGCTATCCCGGCCACGGCGACGGTCTCGCCGGCGATCACCGTGACACGGCCGCCGCCGATTGCGAACTGGGTCAGCCGCGCGAGCCACATCGCGCAGGTGACTGCGGTCGCGATCGCCAGGACCACAAGGAAGAACGTCCACTCCCGCAGCTTGCCTCCGGCAGCCGCCGACCAGCCGCGCAACCGCGCCAGCAGGCCCGGCCTCATCGCCAGCCGAAGCCTTAGCGCGGCTTCGGCTACGCCCCATGAGAGCAACGTGACCGCCGCGGGCCCGTGCGGTGACCCGACCTGAAGCCATTTCACCATCGGCTACCCCGTTCAAAGTCGTTGGTCTTACTCAACTGACCGTGGCTGGTCGCGAAGGGTCAGGCGCGGCGCGGGACAAGGCCGCCGCGAAAGCCGGATCTCGCGTTCGGGCGTCATCCCGGTGACGGATCGCCATGTGAAAGACCACTTACCGCGCATGACGTAACGCATGTGCTAAATCTTCGCGCTTCGGCTGCTTCGACGGCAACAGTCCAACCAGGGCCCGCTTTGTCTTGTCGTCGTGTTCTGCGACAGGCGCCGGCTACCTGCATAATGCTTCATATGCGACTGTCAGCCCGAGCCGATTACGCGTTGCGCGCCGCGATAGAGCTTGCGGCCTCTGGCGACGGCCACGTCACGGCTGAGCAGCTGGCTCGAGCGCAGCAGATACCGGCCAAGTTCCTCGAGGCGATCCTGACGCAGTTGCGCCGAGCTGGCCTGGTCCGCAGCCAACGCGGACCCGATGGCGGGTTCTGGCTGGCCAGGCCGGCCGACAAGATCTCGCTGGCCGACATCATCCGGGCGATCGACGGCCCGCTGCTCGGCGTCCGTGGCGAACGGCCAGAGAATCTCGGCTACGTCGGCGCGGCCGAGCCGCTGCAGACGGTGTGGATCGCGCTGCGCGCGAATGAACGAGCGATCCTCGAGGAAGTGACCCTGGCGCATCTGGTCGCGGACGCCCTGCCGGAGAGAGTGCGCAAGCTCGCCGACCTGCCAGGCTCGTGGGAGGCAAGAGCCGGGCGGTGAAGCCTGGCGGCATGGATCGCGAGACGAGAGATCGACTACACCGTCAGAGCGCCGCTCGCTGAGATCAGACCGGGACCATGTTCGTGATCTCGCGTACTGTCCTCGAGACCACCTTGTCGAAGGTAGGGTCGCCGACGGTCAAATTCGCGCTGATGGGCATCCGCGATTGAACCGTCATCTTCTGCCCAGGCCGGAGCTGGCCGGCACCGACATGTCCAGAGGCGAGCTGCCCCGGTCCCACCGAGCCACCTACCGAGCCAGTACCAAGCTGGCCAGTGCCAGCCGCGAGGCGTGCTCCGGCACCTGCCGGAACCCGCTGGGCGGCAGCACTCCCGATATGGGCGGACGCAACAGGGCCGACAGATACCTGATCGCCAGAGTCGCCGTCCTCCGACGCGCCGGAGCCGACACCGGTCACTTCGATGGCGGGCTCTATCACGTCGGCGAACACCGGCTCGCTTTGCAGCTCAGCGAGCGCGAAATTGTCCGATACCTCCCTGAGCACCTGCGACAGCGGCGCACCGAGCGCTGAACAGATCGCGGCAAGAAGCTCAGATGAGGCTTCCTTCTGCCCACGCTCGACCTCAGACAAGTAGCCCAGTGACACTCGCGCCGAAGCGGACACCTCGCGGAGGGTGCGACCCTGCCGCAGGCGAAGCCGCCGCAGCGCGTCACCGAGCAAGTGACGAAGCAGGACCATCGTCGCACTCCCTTCCTGAGGACTCGCCGCTACACCTCCACCGTACCTGCCCCCGACGACAGTGCGGGAGAGGGCATCGCCGCGTGTTCCACAGAGGTAACGCTGTAATCAGGCATTTGCTTCCATGAGCATTCTTACGAACAGTTCGAGCAGATGGTTCACTGTGGCCAGCCTGATTCCGTCGCGGCTGCCATTCAGCGACAGCGGTTCGTGCGCCACGCCGCCCGGTGCGACGACCGCGATGTGCACGGTGCCAACCGGCTGCCCGCCAGCAGGTTCCGGCCCGGCCACGCCGGTTGTGGCCAGGCCCACATCCGCGCCGAGCGCGCCCCTAACGCCGCGGGCCATCGCGAGCGCGACATCCTTGTGGACTGTCCCGACCCGTTCGAGCAAATCAGGCGGAACAGCCAGCAACGACTGTTTCACGTCGGTCGCATAGGCCACGATCCCGCCGCGAAACACCGCGGAAGCACCGGGAATCGTGGTCAGCGCCGCGGCAACCAAGCCGCCGGTCAGTGACTCGGCCGTTCCGACCGTCTGGCCGCGGGCGGCAAGAAGGCCGATCGCCCGTTCCGCTGCCTCGCGAGTGGGATGCGCAAGCATCGCCGAGCTCCGATCTAGCCTGACAGGCCGACGGTGCCCGCCCCAGGCGGAGGCCCGTGACCACCTCCCGCGGCCCGCCGCAGCCGCAGGGCCCTGATGACATAGTCCGCGCCGGTCACCAAAGTGACGGCAACAGCGGCGGCGATCGCAACCGACCGCACCCACGTGACCTCGATAGGCAAGATGTAGAGCTCGATCGCGACGATCTGGAGCACCGTCTTGATCTTCCCGCCACGACTCGCGGCGATCACTCCGTGCCTGATCACCCAGAATCGCAGCACGGTCACGCCGATCTCGCGGACGCCGATCACGGCCGTCACCCACCAGGACAGCTCGCCGAGTGCCGACAGCGTGATCAGCGCCGATCCGGTGAGGGCCTTATCGGCGATCGGGTCGGCGATCTTGCCGAAGTCGGTGATCATCCCGCTGCGGCGGGCGAGCTGCCCGTCAAGGAGGTCGGTCACCGAAGCGATGCCGAAAACGGCGAACGCCGCAATCCGCGTCGTGGTTCCGTTTGCCACAAGGAACACGACGAAAACCGGCACCAGCGCGAGCCGGAGCATCGTGAGCCCGTTCGCCAGGTTGACCAGCCTCGGCGCGGCCGGAGCGCTCCTGGCGTCTGAGCTAGTCAACGGCCCTGGGCAGCCAGGGACGTCCGTGTTCTCGTTCATCGATCGGACGCGCCATCAGGTCCACCCCCTCTGAGCCCGATACCCGAACCCGCACGAGGTCACCAACGGCAAGCCTGCGAGCCGAGCGCACTTCGGTTGTGCCGTCCACCTCGGGCGCCTGGCACGCCGTCCGCCCGCCATACCGCCAGAGCGGGCCCTTACCGGCGGTGGCGTGGGCCTCCTCGATCAGTACGTCGTGGATCTCGCCGACGCGCTCGGCGGCCCGCTGGTTCATGAGCTCGTCGGCGAGCCCGGCGAGCCATTCGACCCGTCCGCCGATCTCAGCGGGATCGAGCTGCCCGGGCAGGCTGGCGGCCTCTGTGCCGTCCTCGTCCGAGTAGCCGAATATGCCGATCGCGTCCAGCCTGGCCTCGGCGAGGAACCGTTCAAGCTCAGCGAGTTCCGCGGGCGTCTCCCCGGGGAAGCCGACGATGAAGTTGGACCTGATGCCGGCCTCAGGCGCGAGCCGCCTGATCTGCTCGATCAGGGCAAGGAACCGATCGCCGTCGCCGAACCTGCGCATCGCCCGCAGCACTCGGCCGCTCGCGTGCTGGAACGACAGGTCGAAGTACGGGGTCACGCCAGAGGTAGCCGTCATCACCTCGATCAGCCCCGGACGGAGCTCGGCAGGCTGCAGGTAGCTGACCCTGACCCGGTCAACTCCGGGGACCGCCGCGAGCCTTGGCAGCAGCGCCTCGAGCAGCCTCAGATCGCCGAGGTCTTTGCCGTACGAGGTCGAGTTCTCGCTGACGAGCAGCAGCTCCCTCGCGCCGTGGTCGGCGAGCCAACCAGCCTCCGCGACCAGCTCGTCAGGCGGCCTGGAGATGAACGCGCCGCGGTAGGAGGGGATCGCGCAGAAGCTGCAGCGGCGATCGCAACCCGACGCGATTTTCAGCGGTGCGACGGCTCCCTCCCCGAGCCTGCGCCGCAAGACTCGGGGCCCGGATACGGGCGCTATGCCGTCGGGCAAGTCTGCGATCGGCGCTGCCGCGTGCCCGGGCACGTATCCTCCGCGGGCGCTTGGCCTGCCAGCGGGCGAAATCGGCAGCAGCTTTCGGCGATCGCGCGGCTCGTGAGCCGGCCACCGCTGGCCGGCCAGAATCTCGTCAAGCCGACCGGAGATGTCGGCGTAGTCATCAAAGCCCAGCACTTGCGCCTCGGGCAGCGCCTCTGCCAGCCGCGAGCCGTATCGCTCGGCCAGGCAACCGGCAGCAACCACTGCGGCGCCTGACTCCGCAGCGCCGAGCAACTCGCCGATCGACTCTTGCTTGGCAGCCTGGATGAAGCCGCAGGTATTGACGAGGACGACGTCGGCCTCAAGCTCCTGGTCACCGGCCAGCTCCCAGCCGCCAGCCTCGAGTCTCCCAGCGAGTTCCTCCGAGTCAACCTCGTTCCGTGCGCAGCCGAGCGTTACCAGGCGCACCGAACGCCTAGCACCACGTGCGGCAGAGCCTATCGATGACACACCGGCAGACTACGGTAAAGCCATCCCTGCGAAGGCCGCCGGACGGCGTACCTGAGGGGAGCGCTAATGCTTCAGCCCGGCGTGCAGGTAGAGGCTCACCATGGTGACCCTGCCGTGTGGGACAGCATTCTTGCCGTTCACGAGCACCCTGACGGCCGACGGGTTCCCGAGCACCATCCTGACCGGGTGGCGTTCGTTCCAGCTCATGGTGTTGCCCGGGTACACCGTGCCGCTGAACAGCGTCGCGCCCGAGACGCTGGTCAACTGGACCCAGCAGTTCCTAACCGCCGTCAGCTTGATGTGCAGGCGGTGCGGGCGCGGCTGTGCGTGGTGTGCGGCGGCTGGAGAGGTCGAGGTCTTCGGCTTGGAGGCGGTAGACGGGTTATGTACGCGTCCGTGCTGCCTGGTCGCCGCGGTGGAGTGGGTCTTCGCGTGCGAGGCGTAGTGCTGGTACGCGAAGATTCCGATGATCACCAAGAGCGCGAGTGCCATCGCCGCCGTCCAGTTCGGGCGGCGTCGATCCTTCAGCTTGACCGGCGTGACCGGCTGGAAAACGTCCGCCGCGCTGATCGCGCGTGGAGCGCCCATGGTGACGTCATACTCATGGATCAAGGGCGCGGGATCGACACCGACCGCGCCCGCGATGCTACGGATGTGACCACGGGCGTAGAAGTCCCCGCCGCAACCCGAGAAATCGCCGAGCTCGATACCGCGGATGATGGTCTCCCTTATGCAGGTGCGCTGGCTCACCTCCGCGACGGTCAGGCCGGCCTGACGGCGCGCCTGGGCTAGCACGTCGCCAATGCCCGCGCCGCGCCTCCACGGTTCGTTGTCAATGGGCGCTGTCCGGCTAGTTTCGGGCACAGCCACCATGGCGCTCCCCCGCTCCCCTTCTCGGGCGCTTGTGACCCGATGCAGGCATCTGGTTACCGTGCGACCGCCGCCGCTGCCGATGTCTGGTGAGTCGACGCCCATAAGCAAATTCGGCTACGCAATTCCCCACCCCCTGATGCCCAATGCCGAGCCGGCAAACACCCACGCACCGGGCGACCTTTCGCCCGTCAGCCGCATCGAAACGGCAAAGCTGATCGCCCCGCGGGCGGGCTTCTGCCGTGATTGCGGCCATCTGCCGCCGTCCCAAGTGATCGGTTCGGGCGCGTAACCTGCCGCCTGATGCGTTCACCTGCCGCGCAGCGAGTCGAGCAGCTCGGCCAGGTCGTCGGGGCGGACCAGGACGTCTCTGGCCTTGGATCCCTCGCTCGGCCCGACCACGCCGCGGCTTTCCAGCAGGTCCATGAGCCGACCGGCCCTGGCGAACCCGACCCGCAGCCTGCGCTGCAACATCGAGGTGGATCCGAATTGCGTGCTGACGATGAGCTCGGCCGCGCGGAGCAGATCGTCGAGGTCGTCGCCGATATCCGCATCGATCTCGCGCTGGCTCGCCTCGCCCGCCGTCACGTCGTCCCGGTAGTCGGGCTCTGCCTGCTTCTTGCAATGGGCGACGACCTCACGGATCTCCTTCTCGGTCACGAAGGCGTTTTGCAGCCTGATCGGCTTACTCGCCCCCATCGGCAGGAACAACGCGTCACCCTGGCCGACCAGTTTCTCCGCGCCTGGCTGGTCGAGAATGACCCGGCTGTCGGTCAGGCTGGAGGTCGCGAAAGCGAGCCGGGACGGGACGTTGGCCTTGATCAGCCCGGTGACCACGTCGACGCTCGGGCGCTGGGTGGCGATTACGAGGTGGATGCCCGCCGCCCTGGCGAGCTGGGAGATCCGCACGATCGCGTCTTCGACGTCTCGCGGCGCGACCGTCATCAGGTCGGAGAGCTCATCCACGACGACGAGCAGGTATGGATAAGGTGCGTACTCCCGGTCGCTGCCTGGCGGGGCCGTCACCTTCCCTGACCTGACCCCCTTGTTGAAGTCGTCGACGTGCCTGAACCCTGACGCCGCTAGGTCGTCATATCGCCGGTCCATCTCGCCGACCACCCACTGCAGCGCGTCGGCCGCTCGCTTGGGGCTGGTGATGATCTGCGTGATCAGGTGCGGGATTCCCTGGTAGGCCGTCAGCTCGACGCGCTTCGGATCGATCAGGATCATCCGGACTTCGTCGGGATTAGCGCGAATCAAGATGGATGTGATCAATCCATTGATGCATGTGCTTTTGCCCGCGCCGGTGGCCCCTGCGATCAGCATGTGCGGCATCTTCGCGAGGTTGGCGACCACGGTCCGGCCCTCGACGTCCTTGCCCAAGCCAACCACCATCGGGTGATGGTCACCCTCGGCTACCGGCGAGCGGAGCACATCCCCCAAGCTAACGATCTCGCGGTCGCTGTTCGGGATCTCGATGCCGATCGCCGATTTGCCAGGGATCGGGGACAGGATCCGCACGTCGGCACTCTTCACCGCGTACGCGATGTTCTTGGAAAGTGCCGTGACCCGTTCGACCTTCACGGCTGGTCCGAGCTCGATCGCGTACCTGGTCACGGTCGGCCCGCGAGTGAACCCGGTGACCTGCGCGTCGACCTCGAACTGGTCGAGCACCATCGACAGGGCCTCGACCATCACGTCGTTGGCGCGCGTCCTTGCCCTGGGCGCGGTGCCTGGCTTGAGCAATGCTGGCGGCGGCAGGGTGTAGCTCGATGAGCTCGAACTGGTCAGCGTCAGCTGTTCGCCGCCGCGCGCGGATTTCGCCGCATCGCGTGCACCCGAGCGTGCGGCCCGTCCGCCAAGCTCATCCGCCGCGTTGTCGTCGCCGAACCAGGACCTGCGCCAGGACGCCTCCGCGGTAGTCGCCGCAGCCGAGGCATCCCCAGCGCGGCTGCCCGCACCGAAGGCGACGCCGTCCTGGCGCGTACCGTGCCCGGCGTAACCGTGCGCTGACTGCGCGGCGCCGAACGCAAGCGCCTCGGCGATGACCTCGTCGTCGGTGGACCGGCTCGCGGGCACACCGGCCTGGGCCGCGGGTTCGGCGGGTACCCCGGCCTGGCCGCCGTCGGCACCCTGGCCAGGCCTGGACGCTCTTCCCCGGCCTGCTGACCCGCGCGGAACCAGCCCGCCGAGCAACGGTGAGTCGTAGGGCCGGTCACGCTCACCCGGCTCGATCGCCCCAGAGGCCTTCCGCCTGCCAAGCAACGGCGCGCCTGGCCCGCCAGGCCCTACCGCCCCGTTGTCGCCAAATAGCTCCTCGGTCGTCGCCCTGTCCCCACGGCGAACGAGGAAGACAAGTTCGCCGAAGCGCTCGGGGATCCTGTGCAGCGGGGTGCCGGTGATGACCAGCACGCCGAACCCGGCGAGCAGGGCGAGCAACGGGATCGCCGCCCAGGTGGTCAAGGCCGCCTGAAGCGGAGCCGATATCGCGAAGCCGATCAGCCCGCCAGAGGACCGCATCGCGGCCGTCCCCGCCGAGAGTCCTGGACTGCCGAGCGCGATGTGAGCGATGCCGAGCCCGCCGACCAGGAAGGTGGTCCACCCGACCACCATCCTGCCCGTGTGCGCGTTCTTGTCCGGATGCCGCAGCAGGCGCCAGGCAAGCAGCCCTAGCAGGATCGGCAGCGTCCACGACCCCACCCCGAATGTGCCGCGGATCAGCTCGGTCAGCCCTCGGCCTACTGGCGAGCCGAGCCGCCACCACGCGGTTCCGGCCGCGATGATCGCGCCGGCCAGCACCGCGAGGCCCGCCCCATCCCTGCGATGCGCGGGATCGAGGTCTCGCGCGCTCTCGCCGAACTGGCGGGCGAGGTAGCCGACGCCGTCGGCCAGCTCCATCCAGACCGCCGAGATCCCTGCGATAACCCAGCCGATCAAGATTACGAACGGGTTGCTCGACGCCCGCATATCACCCCCGAGGCCATGTCTCGACGAAGCCCGGCCGCCCCGGCGGCGGTAGTACGGCGTGCCGCCGCGCCGCCCGCCGGTCCCTGACCGCCTGCCGCTCCTGCCGGTGCCGGCCCGGCCGTAGCCACTCAGGCTCCGGCCGCCCCGCGAGCCCCGCCCGCCCGCGCCGTTATCACGGGATCCGCGCCCGGCCGCGCCCGTTCCGCCTCGCGCGGCGCTGCCCGCCTGGCGATTACGCCTGGCAGTGCCGCCATTTGGGCGCGCCGCACCCCTGGGCGCACGAGTCGCCATGCTTCACACGGTAGCCAGCACCCGCGCGATTCCCAAGAACCGGACCGGAGTGTCGCCCTCAGTGACGCCGGGCAGCCACCGAACAGCGCGGGCACATCGGTGTCGCAAGAACGACGGCAAGGTGCCCACGCCGTCCGGGTCGAAGGGCTGCGCGCCAGCCGGGATCGGTGATCTTGCTCGGTGAACCGGGCCGGTCCGAGCCGGATGGCCGGCAAGTAGCCAAGATCGGCTCTGGTGAGACGAGTGAGGGGCGGCCAGCCGGCCGCCCCTCAGCTGTCGCGGCCGTACGGCCGCGCGGGTGTTAGGAGTTGACGGGGTAAGAGACCGCCGCCAGCGACGCGAAGGTCTGCGAGTTGCTGGTCGGGGTGCTGTTCACCACCATCCGCGGGCTCCCCCCAACCACGAAGTAGCCGTACGTGCCGCCGTTGGTGTAGATCGGCATGGTCAGCGGGGTTGGCGGCTTAATCGCCGCCGGCGCGCGCGCGAAGATGATGAAGGTGCCTGACGGCTGATGGAGCACTCCGGACAGGTACACGATGCCGTTTTTGACCGCGAATGAGGGGGCGCCGAGCGCGGACGACACCGCCGTCCAGCCGTTCTTCAGGGTCAGCCTGTGCCACGTGATCCCGCTGGCCGGGTAAGAGATCGCGCTCAGCGAGGTGAATGCCTGAGCCTCGGACTGCGGGCCCGACAAAGCCGCGATGGCGCCGGTCTTCAGGATGACGAGTGTGCCGCGGGTCTGCTGGAACATGTAGTCCGTCAGGTACATCTTCACGCTGGGCCTTGCGGCCTTCGGCAGCACGGCGAACGTGGTGTTTGATCCGCTGGTCTGCTTGACCGACCCGGACAGGTACACGATGCCGTTCTTGACGGCATACGCGGGGTTGCCGGCCTTGTTGCCGGGAGTATTAGCTGACACCCAGCCATTGATCAGGTTCAGCTTGTGCCAGGTCGTCCCGGCCACCGGGAACGAAACGCCGGCCAGCGAGCTGAACTGCTGAGCGGTCGTAGTCGGGTTGGTGCTGTACGCCTGCATCTCGCCGTTCGGCAGGATGAGCAGGGTGACCTCGGTGCCTCCGAAGCCGGTGATCGACCGGTAGATGGCGTGTGACGGTCGCGCAGCCTTCGGCAGCACGGCGAACACCTGACCGCCGGGGCTCGGCTGAGCGATCCCGCCGTCCAGGTACACCACGCCATTGCTGATCGCGTACAGCGGGGAAGCCGTTCCCGATCCGTTCTGCCAGCCGTTGATCAGGGTGAGGTTGTGCCAGGTGACGTTGGCGGCCGACGCCGGACGGGCGCCAAGCTTGACCGCGTGCGCCGCGGCCGGGGCGGCCTGCTGCCTCGTCGCCGCTGACGCGACGCCGGCCGACAACAACAGCGCAACCGCCGGGACTCCGAGAACCGCTGACTTCACGACGGCCGAACGCAGTCGCGTGCGGCCCGCCGAGCGGGCGGCAATCCGGCATCCCGGCATCTCATTGTTGAGCATGACAGTGCCTTTCAAATGCTGGCGGGGACCCCGTGTCCCCGCGCACCCCGGAATCATCGGTCCCGCGGCACAGCCGGCACATCGGTAGGTTGACCCG
>Ga0126378_10002061_pt1 | contig 14907 bp, 9 predicted proteins | sample PanSoiMetPlot_23_FD_92587 | JGI IMG/M metagenome (GOLD analysis project Ga0126378, IMG submission 92587) | Tropical forest soil microbial communities from Panama - MetaG Plot_23 | ecosystem: Environmental > Terrestrial > Soil > Tropical forest > Bulk soil | place: Panama | collected 2016-02-17 | reverse complement strand
GCTTGAGGCCGCCCTATCCCGAGAGCATTAAGTTTAAAAAAATCAGGCGTGATGGAGGAACGTTCAATAGCCGAGGCCGAGGTGGCGTTGCCTCCCGGCCGCGCCGGTTTTGCCAGCGTCGCCGGAAGTGGCGTTAGCAAATTCCGGCTGGCCTTGTTAGGGCTGGTCGCATTACTGCCGTCTTTTTTGATGCGCCCGTGCTATCGATTATTGTTTGGGTATCACATTGGAAAACGCGTCCGGTTCGGTTTCAGCATCATCGATGCGCAAGAATGTGTGATCGAAGACGATGTCTCGATTGGCCATTTTAATCTAGTGGTGGGTGTCAGGAAACTTGCCCTTGGCGATCACGTGCGTATGGGTCACTTGAATGTAATCCGCGGCGGCGACGAGGTGCGCATCGGCAGGTACTCTGACATAATTCGGTTTAACGAGCTCAACTCGATTCCCGACCCTGAAGTAGTCAACCCAGTCGACCCGACGCTGATCATTGGGCCCGGAACAATTATCACCACCGGTCACAAAATTGATTTTACCGATCGAGTGGAAATTGGGCGACGCGCAATCATTGGTGGGCGCAACTCGTCTTTGTGGACGCACAATCGTCAGCGCACGCAGCCGATTTCGATCGGCGATTTTGCCTATGTAGGATCCGAGATTCGCATGGCGCCCGGTAGTTCGATTCCGGCCCGTTGCGTCGTCGGCATTGGCTCAGTTATTGTCGGCAAGATCGATTGCGACGGGTGGATGATAGCGGGCGTGCCGGCCAGGCCGGTGAAAGAGTTGAGCGCTGCGGACAGATTTCTGGTTGAGCGTAAAACCCGTCCGGATTTGCCTGAGAACATTTAGGAAAACTAAGCCAGAGATAAAGTAAGTGAACGGACTATTACTCGCAATTGCACTTCTGCTGTTGGCGGTGATCCTCACGTTCGCCCCGGCCGAGGGCGCTCCGGCTGTACTGCTGATGCTGCCCCTGATCGGGGCCGTAATATTCGGTATCCGCCGGATGGACGATCGTCGCTTCCTGCTAAGGGTATTTGTGATCGCGCTGCTGGTACGCGTAAGTCTCGGCACGGCCATCTATATCTTTCACTGGCAGGAAATCTTTGGTGGGGATGCGATCACTTACGACTTCCTCGGCGATGCCTTAATTCATGTTTGGCAGGGAAACCCCGAGTACCAGCGGGCAATCGACGTCTTCTACGGCGGCGGGTCTTCGAGCGGTTGGGGTATGGCGTACATGGTGGCCGCGATCTATAGAATCGTGGGCCGGAACATGCTCGCCACTCAATACGTGAACTGCGTTATCGGCGCCGCTACCGCAGTACTTGCTTACATCATCTCGATGGAGATTTTTCCGAACCGAACAATCGCGCGAGTGGCGGCGATGTTAACTGCTTTCTTCCCGTCGCTGATCGTGTGGTCATGTCAGGGGCTTAAAGATGGACCAATCGTTTTTCTCCTGACCGTCTCGATGGCGGCAATCCTGAAGCTGGGTGATAAGTTCAGTGTCAAATATGTTGTGGCTCTGGTGCTAGCGCTCTGCAGTTTGCTCACCCTGCGATTTTACGTGTTCTATATAGTGGTCATATCTGCGGCGGCGGCATTCATTCTCGGCAAAAACAGGCTGACCGCTCAGTCTTTTGCGCGCCAATTGATCGTCATAACCGTGGTCAGTCTCGCGCTGGTCTATTTTGGCGTGAGTCGCTATGCGACCGTGCAGATCGAAGCGTATGGCAGTGCTGCGCAGCTGCAGCGGATGCGCAGCGATGCCGCCCAGTCGGCCCAGTCGGGGTTTGGCGGTGACGTTGATGTCACTACTACCAGCGGCGCCATAACCGCGCTCCCGATCGGTTTTACCTATCTCATGTTGGCGCCATTTCCCTGGCAATTTGGATCGGTGCGACAAATGCTGACTTTCCCTGAGATGGTCGTCTGGTGGTGTGCGATTCCGTTGCTTATTCTCGGTGCGTGGTTCACCATCAAGTTCCGCCTCCGAGAAATTGCGCCCATCCTAGTCTTTACCAGTCTGCTCACGCTGACTTACTCGATTGTGCAGGGAAACGTCGGCACCGCTTACCGGCAGCGCGCGCAATTGCTGGTGTTTTACTTTATTTTTGTCGCCGTGGGATTCGTGTTGGTTAAAGAGAAGCGCGAAGCCAGAGCGAAACTGCGGCGGGCCGAGCGCGAAGCTGCACGGCACCCCCGTCTCCGCCCGGAGCAAATCAAAGATCGGATGCCGGCTGTGGGATAATTGTGTCCGTGCCGGCGATGCGCGCAACCGAAAGCTCCAAAACCGCAAGTTGCAGAAGGAAATTCAGACCGAGGTGTGCGCTGGTCGCAAAGGCCAAGGCAATCACGCCGTATCGCAGGAAGACGACGATTTTTGTCGGAATATAGACGTGTAGATGGCGATGAAGGCCACCGGCGTGCGGGTCACCACCAATCATTACTCCTGACATCACGAGCAAAATTCACCATAGCGTGTGAACCTTTGCGGAAGCCCGGCGGGTTTATTCGTAAAGGTATGGCAATGGTCGGTCTCACAGAGTGTTGCTTTGCCCGAGGCATCAGGCGTCCGCTAATATAGGCGGAGTTGAACAAATAGTCATTCGCGCGTTGTGGCAGCGACCCCGGCAAGTCCACCGTAAGGTTCGGTCTTTGCGGTGTCGAAAAGAAAGCTGGCGGCCGGCTTCCAAAATAAAATGTGTGGCATAACTGGCATCGTTCGGACTGATGGCGCGCCGATCGATCGCGATCTGTTGGCGCGCATGAACCAGGCGATTGGTCATCGCGGACCGGACGAGGACGGCTTTTACTTCGACGATGGTGTTGGCCTGGCAATGCGACGGCTGGCGATCATCGATCTAAAGAGTGGCCAGCAGCCGATTCACAATGCTGACCGCACAGCTTGGATCGTTTTCAATGGCGAGATCTACAACTACCGCGACCTCCGTAAAGAATTGGAATCTCGGGGTCACCGCTTCTACACGGACAGTGATACCGAAGCGATCATTCATGCTTATGACGAATACGGAACTGATTGTCCCCGGTATCTGCGGGGCATGTTCGCGCTGGCAATCTGGGACACGCGGGATAAGTCGCTTTTTCTGGCCCGGGATCGGGTCGGCAAGAAGCCGCTGCTTTACGCGCAGGTGAATGGCCAGCTCATTTTCGGATCTGAGTTCATGGCGTTGTTGCAACACCCGGACATCAGCCGCGAAGTGAACTATGAAGCCATCCATCATTATCTTTCGTTTATTTGTGTCCCGGCGCCGCTAACCGCGTACCAGCACATTCACAAGCTCGAGCCGGGGTATTCCCTGCGGTGGCAGAACGGCGAGATCGAGTTCAACCGTTATTGGCAGATCGATTTCTCGAAGAAGGTTTCAATCTCCGAAGAAGAGGCCGGCGAGCGCGTGGTCGATCTACTGCGCGACGCCGTGCGGGTGCGCCTGATGTCCGAAGTGCCGCTGGGCGCATTTCTCTCGGGCGGCATTGATTCCAGCGCCGTCGTTGCCTTAATGGCCGCGGAATCTTCGGAAAAGGTGAAGACCTTCTCGGTCGGATTCGAAGAACAGGATTTTAGTGAATTGCATCACGCCCGGCGGGTGGCTGAATACGTCGGCTCAGATCATCATGAGTTCATTGTCAGGCCCGACGCCTTGGAAATTCTGCCAACCCTGCTCGAACATTACGGTGAACCTTACGCGGATTCGTCAGCGATACCCACTTATTACGTCTCACGCGAAACGCGCAAGCATGTGACGGTGGCGCTGAATGGGGATGGCGGTGACGAATGCTTCGCCGGGTATGAGCGATATGTCGGAATGAATGTCGCCCAGCAATACACGAAGCTGGTGCCCGCGGCCGTGCGCAGGGGCGTCCTACAGAATCTCGCGAACGGTCTCCCGCAGATTGAGTCGCGCAAGAATCCGCTCCGTAAGCTGCAGAGGTTTGCGGCCGCCGGTGCCCGGTCCCCCGCCCAACGTTACTTGGGTTGGGTTAGCGCCTTCGACGAACAAGCGAAACTAAATCTTTACTCGAGCGAATTCCGGGCTGAGACGGCAGCATTTTCGACCGTCGCTTTTCTCGAACCCTGGTTTGCTAAAGCCAATGGCGCCGGCGTCATTGACGCGTCATTGCTGGCTGACACGATGACGTATCTGCCGAACGATCTGCTGGTCAAGATGGATATTGCGAGCATGACCGTGTCGCTCGAGGCGCGTTCGCCCTTCCTCGATCATCATCTGATGGAATTTGCGGCGAGCTTGCCTGAACGACTAAAACTTCGCCGCATGACAACCAAGTATTTGTTGAAGCGCGTGCTGCGGAGATTTGTGCCGGAAGAGAATCTCACCCGCCCCAAGATGGGTTTTGGGGTGCCCATCAGTCATTGGTTTCGCAGCAGCATGCGGCAGTTCTTGCAGGAGACGCTGCTTTCTGAGCGCGCTTTATCGCGCGGGTTATTCAATCGTGACGCAGTGCGCCGGTTGATCGCCGAGCACGTCGACAAAAAGGTAAATCATGACCAGCGCTTGTGGGCGCTGCTGATGTTAGAGCTGTGGTTTCAGCGGTTTATCGATTGATTGTAGTCCCGAGACTTTGCAATTCATCAAACGCGCTTGAGAAAAGTAGTTCGCATTATTGCCCGTTTGAATGTCGGCGGACCGGCGCGACACGTGGTGTGGCTAAGCGCAGGAATGCAGCAGGATGGCTATGAGACTGTGCTGGTCTCAGGCGTAGTGCCGCCCGGTGAGGACGATATGGCCTATGTCGCCGCGCAGGCAAACCTGTCGCCGCTAATCATTCCTGAAATGAGCCGTGAGATTTCTCTGCGCGACGCAATCACGGTGTGGAAGCTGTTTCGATTGCTGCTGAGAGAAAAACCGGACCTCGTGCACACGCATACGGCGAAAGCCGGTTCCGTTGGACGCGCAGCCGGTTTCATGTATCGATGGCTCACGCCCGCTACTTTGATCGGCCGCCCGCGTCCGTGTCGTTTTGTGCATACCTATCACGGTCATGTTTTTCATAGCTACTACCGACCGGCTAAGACGCGTTTCTTTTTGACGGTGGAGAGATTGCTGGCCCGTTTGGTTACCGATCGGATTGTGGTAATTACCGAACAACAACGGCAGGAAATCAACGAGACCTTTCGGGTGGGAACCCCCCAACAGTTTGCGGTCATTCCGCTGGGCATCGATTTGACGGTTTATGACCACTGGCAGAACCGCCGAGCAGCCTTTCGACATGAGCTCAACGTCGCCTTTGACGAGATCCTGATTGGCATCGTAGGACGACTGACGGAAATCAAGAATCACCGGATGTTCCTGAAGGCCGCAGCGGTTTTTAAGAAGAATCAACAAGCGAGAGTCAGATTTGTGGTCATCGGTGATGGTCACTTGCGATCAAAGATCGAAGAGGAGGTTGACGTCCTCGGACTGCGAGACGATGTATGCTTCCTCGGTTCGCGCCAGGACCCTGAAAATTTCTACCCGGCACTGGACGTCCTCGCCCTCACGAGTCTTAATGAAGGCACACCGCTGAGCGTGATTGAAGCAATGGCGAATGCGCGGCCGGTCGCGGCTACCGCCGTGGGCGGCGTCGTCGATCTGCTCGGCGCAACGCTGTCCCAGGATCCGGGACGGCCTTTTGCGATCCACGAACGCGGCATCAGCGTGTCGAGCGGAGACGCTGAAGGGCTATCACAGGCCCTTGCATTTTTGATCGCGAATGAGGCTTTGCGGGGCGAGTTGGGCGATCGTGGTCGCGCGTTTGTCCTACAGAATTACGACAAGCAGCGGTTAATCGCGGACATTTCCGCGCTGTATGCGCAACTGCTTAACACGCCTGTGCCGGCCAATGCGGCAATTGACAGAAATCTGTCGCCTTCGATCTTTGGCCGCAGGCAGGGGTGAGAGGGCCGGCTATCCTAACTCAACAGTTTGCGGATACGCATTTGAGAGCCTGGCTCTGGACGATTGTGTCTCTTAAGTTGCCGTGACACCGTTTCTCCGGAGGAATTGAAACTACGAACGCACACGACAAAGTGCTACAGGTTACCCGGTTGCAAGGCTTTTATCGTGTTAGACTAACCAGCCCAAAACTGAAAACTTCGGAAGGTGCCTATTGCGAGTTTTGATTACTGGCGGCGCAGGTTTTATCGGCTCTCATCTGGCTGACGCCTATCTCAAGCGCGGCGATCAGGTGTTCATCATCGACGATCTTTCGACCGGTAGTTTTGAAAATATCCGTCACCTGAAGGATCATCCGGGCTTCCACTACACGATCGAGAGTGTTCACAATCACCCGGTGACCGCGGAGCTGGTCGATCAGTCCGACGTGATTTTTCACCTCGCCGCGGCCGTCGGCGTGAAACTAATTGTGGAAAGCCCGGTGCGCACCATTGAGACCAACGTACGCGGCACCGAATGCATCCTCTCGATTGCCAATAAGAAAAAGAAGAAGGTACTGGTGGCCTCGACCTCGGAAGTCTATGGCCTCAGCACCCAGGTTCCTTTCAGCGAAGACGGAAACCTGGTGATGGGCGCCACCACCAAAGGCCGGTGGAGTTACGCCTGCTCAAAAGCGATTGATGAATTTCTGGCGCTCGCTTACTGGCGGGAAAAGAAATTGCCGACGATCGTCGTGCGTCTCTTCAATACCGTGGGACCGCGCCAGACTGGACAATACGGCATGGTGATTCCCACGTTTGTGAAGCAGGCGCTGGCGAATCGGCCCATCACTGTCTATGGTGACGGTAAGCAGTCACGCTGTTTCTGTTATGTCGGAGATGTCGTCGGAGCGCTGATGAAACTGATGGACGACGAGAGATCAGTCGGACAGGTTTTCAATATCGGTTCAAATCGCGAGATCTCGATCGCCGATCTCGCCAGAAAAGTGAAGGAACTTACCAACTCAGAGTCTGAGATTGTGTTTGTGCCTTATGACGAAGCCTACGAAGAAGGCTTTGAAGATATGCCCCGCCGCGTTCCCGACATCGCGAAGATCAAAAAACAGATCGGCTTCGCTCCCAGGGTGGATCTAGAAGGCATTCTCAAGAGCGTGATTGAATTTCACAGCGGGCGTCAGGCTCCGGAACATCGCAGCAGCGCCGCCGAGGGCTGACGGAGAGGACCTTACCGAAGGCTTTGCCATCACCGTGGCAGATTCAGACGCGGAAGCGCAGCCATTGAATAGCCCCGACCGTAAGGTCGGGGACGCGGCAATTTGTTTGGCAACTAACCACGACCTGACAGTCGCGGCTATTTAATGAGGGCCCTCGAGGCCTCTTCCTTACTATCAGACGAAATCACACACCGCGTCGATATCTGTTCACGAAGTCAGCCGGCGGTAAATTCCCGGCAGCCGCTCCGGCAGGCTCATCACGTCATCGATGATGGTGTAGCCAATCTCGCCATAGAGGTCGCGCAGCTCACTTTCTGATTCGCGATCAATGGTGATGCAGAACGGCGTGATGCCCGCAACCTTTGCCTGCCGCAAAGCTTCGCGCGTGTCTTCGCGCGCGTAACGCGCATCGCCATAATCGTGATCGTAAGGGCGGCCGTCGGATAAAACGATCAGCAGACGGGTGCGGGCTTCCTGTTTTTCCAGCTTGGCCCTCGCGTGCCTGATCGCTGCGCCCAGACGCGTGTTGTTCTGGTAAGTGATGCCACCAATGCGCCGCATCACTTCGTCCGAGTAATGCTCCTGAAAATCCTTCAGCACATAAAACTTCACGTTGCGCCGGCCTTCAGAGGTAAACCCATTAATTGAATAAATGTCGCCCACGGCTTCCAATGCTTCGCTCATCAGCACCAGGCCTTCTTTCTCGATCTCAATGATGCGGCGGCCCGGATGCGTGTAGGGCTGCAGCGGATGACGGCCAATCGTGCGCGCGGTCGATGACGACTGGTCGAGGAGGAACGAGACCGCGACGTCCCGTCGCCGCCGCAGCCGCTTGGTATAGATTCGTTCCGACTGCTGCCCATCGGCGCGTCGATCGATAAAGAAATCAACCACGGCGTTCAGATCGTAATCTTCGCCGTCCAGTTCGTTTGTAATCCGCGTCAGGTTTTCAGGTTTCATCAACTGGAACTGGTGGCGTATTGAGGAGACGACGCCCTTGTAGCGTTCGCGCGTATCATCAACAAAATCGCGGCTGCCACGCTTGACCTTCTTCTCAATTACCCGGCACCAGGACACTCGATGGTCCACCAGTTCGCGGTCCCACTCGTCATAATTGAACGCAACTTCACCGGCTTCCAGATCCTGCTCGGGCGCCTCGCCGTCGGTCCACGCTTCGCTGCCATCCAGTTCGTCGAATTCGCCTTCGTTTTGCGAATTCCAGGCGTTGAATAGCTCGCGCGCGTCGCGCCGCTGCGGCCGGGCGTCGGGATCGCGTCGTTCCGCCATTTGCTCTGGCTGGCTGTTTTCGTCTTCCTGATCTAATTGATCGGGGACTTCCACCTGTTGTTCCGCGTCCTCCAGCGAGATTGATTGAAACAGCGTGTAGACGCGGCTGGTGGCCATCAAGGTATCGGCAACCGTAGTCTGTTCTGCCTTGAGATACTCAGCCACAATGGTTTCCAGCTCTGAAACTACCTGACGATAGAACGCACGCGCGTCGTCAAGCGCGCCGCCAAGCAAGGTCACCTGGAAGAGCAGTTCGAAGGGCACCAGCGCCGGCGGCAGGTCGACAATTTTCGGCCGGCGATGGCGGAGATGTTCGCGAATTAGGTTTAGATCTCGTGCCAGGCCCCGATATCTGCGGCGCAAGTGGCGGTCGATGCGGCCGTTTTCGATTGTGCCGAAGATTCGCCGCGCTAGCGCCGGAATGGGAAAGAGATTGATGAGCTGGCGGTAATCAATCGCGGCGGTTGGCAGCTCAATTAAGCTGGTAGTTCGGGACTCTACGGTGTTTGCCAGCTGAGCGGGATCGATTGCAAACGAATCGCGTTCATCCTGTTTTGACGTGTCGTAAAGGGCCGCGAGAGAAACAAACGCAGCCCTGAGATCTTCCGTGTCCCGCTCGTAAGTGCCAAATTCAACCTGTCCAGCGGCATGCGCAGCCAGCACTTTGTACAGCCGGAAATCGAGCTCGTCATCGCCAAATTCAGATACCACGGAAGGCAGGTGGATCGTGCGGCCGTCAGCGATCCGAGTTTCCAGCGGGACCGCTGCCAGCGGAGCGATCTCGACTGGTTGGCCGGTCAGCGCCTCGACATACAGCCGCAGCAGGCCCTGCACCGATTCGAGCGAAACCCCGTTGTCTCCGGCGCGCAACGCCTCGTTGCTGCTGCGCGTTTCCAGAGCGTAATAACTGCGGCGCGCGCGGGTATCGCCGGCGATCAATCCTGCGCGGGCCCAACTCTCAAACTGCTCGATCGAGACCGTGTGCAGGGCCTTGGCACTCGATCGCAAGCACGCCAACGCACTTTCAGCATCAACCTGGGCCACCTCGCGCGTCAGAGCGATCACTCGCAGCGCCAACGCGTTTGCGCCAAGTTGATTTTTGCTGGCGGCGATATTCTGAAAAAATGTGGGGCTGGCGCGAATGAAGGCGACCAGCGACGCGTTGCCGTGGGGCGCAATGGTCCAGAGCAATTCCGTCCACTCTTCAAAACAGTCGGCCAAGGTCCGCAGGACCTCCCCACCGGCGATCAGCATATGCAAGCCAACCGCGCCGCCGCGCTCGAGAAAATTCATCGCTCGTTTCATGAGGCGCAACGATTGTTCCGCACTCAATCGATCGATCGCAGCCGGCAGAGAGTCCCAGGCATCCGCAGCAATGCCGCCGGCATGTTCGGCGAATGCCCTGGCGAGATCAAGGGCGCTACGCGAAAAGTCCTCAGTTGAGGCTGCGTCCGTCCGTGGTAGTCCGGCGCCAAACAAGTCAACTGAATTCAGGGCGGCAAAAACCTTGGGCGTCCGTTGCAGAAATTCAGCGCTGTGCTTTGCCGATCGCCGTGAGATGGATGCGGCAACCTCGTAAACTGAGCGCAGTGAACCGGTGTCATTGATGCTTACGGCGAGCGCGGCGGCGCCCCGGAATGTTTCGGCGGCGGTGCCGGGACATAGGATCATCTGCCGGGCGCAGACCTGAAATACAAACGGCCTGGCCGCCGGCGGTACTTTCACAAATTCACCGAGACCGGCGATGAAAAAGCTAACGCCCGTCTCGACGTCGGTCATCGTCAGGCGGCGACCTAATTCGCCCCAGGCGCGCAGCTCCGCAGGTTCAAGTACCTCGGCCACATCCGGGACCACACGCAGGAATTCAATGCTGGCGCGTAGTGAGACTGTGGCGATCGCCGCGCTGGTTTCCAGCGCCGCCCGGGTATGGTCCAACTGCAGTTGACCGATCTGGCGCAGCAGTCCGGCAATGGTCCTGCGTTCGGCAGGATTCTTGACCGCACGCACGCGGGCGCTGATTTCTGCGCGAAGTTCACTGGCCCTGTCCTGTTGGCGAACTTCGTCAGACACAACTCAGATAACCGTGGTCACGATTTCGCGAATACTTCTTTGCAGGTCGCGATCGTCAGTAATTGGGGAGCACATTGCGACCTCGGCAGCGCGGGTGGGAGTGATACCGTTTGAGATTAGCTGGGCGGCATAAATCAACAGACGCGTCGAGACACCTTCTTCCAGGCCATGACCGCGCAGGTTACGAACCTTTTGTCCAATCAGTACCAGATCTCGCGCCGTGCCTTCATCGACGCCACCTTCGCGCGCGACAATCGCCGCCTCCAGCTCCGCGGGCGGGTAATCAAAATCGATCGCCACGAACCGTTGCCGTGTCGACTGTTTGAGGTCTTTCAGAATTGACTGGTAGCCTGGATTGTAAGACACGACCAGCATGAAATCCGCCGGCGCCTCGAGAATCGTGCCGCGCTTTTCGATCGGCAACCGGCGCCGATGATCGGTCAAGGGGTGGATGATCACGACCGTGTCCTTGCGCGCTTCGACCACCTCGTCGAGATAGCAGATCGCACCGTGCCGCACCGCTGACGTAAGTGGCCCATCGTGCCAGACAGTTTCCTCGCCTTCGATTAGGAACCGGCCGACCAAATCGGTTGAAGACAGATCTTCATGACAAGCCACCGTAATGAGAGGCCGTTCCAGTCGCCAGGCCATGTGCTCGACAAAGCGTGTCTTGCCGCAACCTGTCGGACCCTTCAAAATTACCGGCAAGTGCGCCGCGTGGGCCGCCTCGAATAAACCAACCTCGTTGTCGACTGGCAGGTAATATGGCTCTTCCGCGATTTTGTATTCCTCGATGGCGCGTTCAGGCATAAGCACGTAAATCGTAAATGGTAAATCGTGAATAGTCGAGTAACTGCGTGGTGAGTGCGGCCCTAATTCGAAAATCCTTTGAAGCTGCGCAATCACAATGTACTTCGAATACGATCCACGAAATCACGAAGAATATCACAAAGAATATCAGGCGTTCGTGTTTGTTCGGGATGTGATTTCGTGGATCGTTCAATCAAACTGAGGCCACTTGCAACTTAGACATTACCTCGTTGCTCGCGACCTCAAATTTTTCTTATAGGCGTATTTAAACTTCCTGGCGTGCTGCTTAACCGCGAACATGGCTGTGATAGACTGCGATGCGTGCTAAATGCTTAACACAGCTTGAAGAAAGTCTGATGAGGAAGGAAACACTAAGATGAGGGTTTTAGTGACCGGCGGTGCCGGCTTCATCGGTTCCCATTTGTGTGAGCGATTATTGCAGGATGGAGCCGAGGTGATTTGCCTCGATAATTTCTTTACCGGGCGCCGCGACAACATCGCACATTTGCTCGATAACTATGCGTTTGAGCTGGTTCGCCACGACGTGATTGAACCAATTCTGCTGGAAGTCGATCAAATTTATAACCTCGCTTGCCCCGCTTCGCCGGTCCATTACCAGTACAACCCGGTGAAGACCGTTAAAACCAATGTGATGGGAACCATTAATATGCTGGGACTGGCAAAACGGGTGCGGGCCCGAATTCTCCAGGCATCCACGTCCGAAGTCTACGGGGACCCGAACATTCATCCTCAGACCGAAGCATATTGGGGAAATGTCAATCCAATCGGAATTCGCAGCTGTTACGACGAGGGAAAGCGTTTGGCAGAGACGTTGATGATGGACTATCACCGCCAGAATGGTGTCGATACGCGCATCATACGTATCTTCAATACCTACGGACCGCGAATGCTTGAAAATGATGGCCGCGTCGTCTCAAATTTTATTGTGCAGGCTTTAAGAGGACATGAGTTGACCATCTACGGCGACGGCACGCAGACCAGATCGTTTTGCTACGTGGACGATCTGGTCGAAGGTATGGTCGGTTTGATGAAGGTAGATGAAAATACACATGCCACCTTCAACGTTCACGATCCCGTCAACGTCGGCAATCCCGGCGAATTTACGATGCGGGAGCTGGCTTCCGAAGTGGCTGAGGCCGCTGGTGTTAATCTGGCGATTCGATATTGCCCTCTGCCCGCTGATGATCCGCGCCAGCGCCAGCCGGACATTACGCGTGCCAAAGAAATGCTCGGCTGGTCACCTACAGTGCCATTGCGGGATGGGTTGAAGCGTACGGTCGACTATTTCGCCGGGCGCATCAAATCGTCGCCCACTCCGGAAACCATGACCGCATAGCTCTCTTCTAGCGAATCAAATTCAACTGGCGAGCGTCGCGATCGGCGACCCGCTGTCTTTGCGGCTGTTCGCGCGCGGGTGGTACGATCATCGTTTCGTGACTGTCTGTTTACGATTTAACAAATGAAGATAGCAGTAGCCATGTCAGGAGGTGTCGATTCGTCTGCCGCCGCCGCCATTCTCAAAGCGCAAGGTCACGACCTGGTCGGATTTACGATGCAGTTGTGGAACCAGCGCCGCGGTATCAGTGTCGATAAAGATGGCCGGCCGCTGCCATCGCGTTGCTGCTCGCTCGATGACGTATACGATGCTCGCCGGGTAGCTGAAGAATTGGGATTTCCCTTCTACGTGCTTAACCTTGAGCAGGAATTCGAGCGCGATGTCGTAAGACCGTTTGTCGATAGTTATCTGCGCGGCGAGACACCTATTCCCTGCGTCGCATGCAACAGCCGGTTAAAGTTCGCATCCCTTGATAAATTAGCGTCAAGCCTCGGCTGTAAAAAAGTCGCCACTGGTCATTACGCGCGGTTGGAATTTGATGAAGGGACGAATCGATATCATTTGTTGCGTGGTCTGGATCCAAGGAAGGACCAGTCGTATTTCCTTTGGGAGTTGACTCAAGGACAACTCGCGCGCGCACTGTTTCCACTGGGAGAACTGTCAAAAACCGAGGCGCGGCAAGCGGCGCGTGACAACCAACTGGCGGTAGCGGAGAAGAAAGAATCACAGGAAATCTGTTTTGTGCCTGACGGCGACTATGCCGGCTTCATCGATCGTTATGTTGAGGCGGAGGCGCAAAGCGATCGATTGCCGGGTCCGGGCGAGATCGTAGCCGCTAACGGTGACGTGTTAGACAAACACTACGGCATTCATCGGTACACGATTGGCCAGCGACGCGGGATTGGCATCGCGGAAACCCGGCCGCTCTATGTATTGAATATCGATGCGAACGCGAATCGGGTTATTGTCGGCTACGACGAACAACTACTGAGCAATACTTTCGTCGCTGCCGGAGTCAACTGGATTGCTTTCGACAACCCAACCTGTGCGGTCCGGGCCGAAGTGCGGGTGCGCTATCGTCATACGGCGGCGCCGGCCACGATTACGCCGCTCGACAATGGTCGCGCTCATATTGAATTCGACAAACCACAGCGAGCGATAACGCCGGGTCAGGCAACGGTTTTCTATCGCGGCGAGGAAGTTGTCGGCGGCGCCTGGATCATCAAGCCCTAGCGCCTCTGCTCTGTCCCTCGCAACTGGCGCATAAGTATCCCTCTTCAGGCTTCAGCAAACTTCTTAGCGATAATTTCTGTTTACAAGACGAACCGACCTGAATAAGATGCGCGTCGCGTTCATAGTTCAATAAGAGTTCGAGAGAAAATTTGAGCTTGATTTCTTAGCGAGTGAACGTGCGTCCGGCGTTAGTGTGGATTCTGAACGGTCGCAAGTGAGCGACTGCTCTGCTGCTGTTGACGCCTCTCAGCCTGACGCGCATCTTCCCTAAACCGTCTTGGTGTCACAAGTTCAGCGGCTGCGTGTGCCGCACATTTGGTCGTCTTCCGTCAAATGAGCAGGCCTTGGAGGATCCATAATGAATTCTTACCAGAACGCCATTCTTAATTCCGCCATGAAACCCAAACTCAGCAAGATTCTTTTACTGGTACTAGTTGTCACTTCAGTTGTGACTTTGGCCTGCTGGCGCTTATTGCGACCCGTTCATGCTCATGTCATGGGCAGTCAATCCGGCAGCGCGCCGAATTACGTGATGACCTTCGACAACGATCCCGCGAACCCGGCATCCGGTAGTACGGTTATCTTCACGGGCAACGACTCATCGGGCGTGCTGACACTGGGCCAGCAAGGCGGCGTGTTGACGTACAGCTCTTACGCTAAAGGAAATCAGGGTACCCTCAAAAACCTCGGCGCGGCCCAGCGAACAGTCGAAGGATTTGCGGCAAGTCAGATTTCAAAAATTATTGTTAATGGCGGCGCTGGTGATGACACCCTGATCATAAACAATCCCGAAGGAGGGTTATTCGCTCCTAACGCGGTGATTGAGTTTCACGGTGGCGATGGGTACGACACATTGGTACTTCAGGGCGGAGGTGGTCCCGATACTCACGTAACCTACAATCCTGGCCCAACGAAGGACGCGGGCGTAATCGAAACTACGAAAGGCGTGGACCGCCAGACTATCAACTTCGACGGACTTGAGCCGGTGCAAGATAGCGTCCCGTCAGCAAGCCTGATCG
>Ga0126378_10002060_pt1 | contig 14911 bp, 18 predicted proteins | sample PanSoiMetPlot_23_FD_92587 | JGI IMG/M metagenome (GOLD analysis project Ga0126378, IMG submission 92587) | Tropical forest soil microbial communities from Panama - MetaG Plot_23 | ecosystem: Environmental > Terrestrial > Soil > Tropical forest > Bulk soil | place: Panama | collected 2016-02-17 | reverse complement strand
TGCCATGTACGTGCCTGAGCCGGAAGAACTCACCTAGAGTCCTGACGACGATAAGAAATTCAGTCGTGATTCCTATCTGAGCCCAACGTTCTTTAGTCACGCGGAAAATTGTAGCTTGGGACAGCACTTGACGATAAATCTCTATTACGCTCCCCGACTCCAAATCGCTCCGCCGTCCGAAAAATCGTCGCCGCATTGCAATCTGACCCAGGCACATTTCCTTGCCACGGCGCCTCACCCAAACTATTAGAATCAGCGCCAACCGTGGCGTGAGGCATACAGTGAGTGCCTGAATGGAGCAAGTAAAGGAGGTTACGACTATGGCAGCGGCCAGAATCATCATCGTGGGTGGCGGTTTCGCAGGACTCGCGCTGGCTAAGCACCTTAATCGCCGCTTTGCGCGTGACGTTGAAGTGGTAGTCATTAGCAGTGAAAACCACATGGTCTTTACTCCGATGCTTGCCGAGGTTGCGGGCCGTTCTCTTTCCGGACTCGACGTGGTGATGCCAGGCCGTCAGATCGCTCGTCGCGCCATCTGGTTAACGGCCACAGTAACCAATCTAGATCTAAAAAAGAACGAGCTGGAGTACGCCCTCCCGGACGGGAAGACGTCGGTGCTCTCCTACGCACACCTCGTCCTCGCCTGCGGCTCAGACGTAAACCGCGACGTTGTTCCCGGTATGGCAGCCCATGCTTATACGCTCAGGACAGTGAGCGATGGGATGGTTTTGGGCAACGAAGTCATCGGACGTTTTGAGCAGGCAGCCGCGGAGTCCGATGAAGCTGAGCGACAACGATTGCTGACAGTTGTGGTGGTCGGCGGCGGCTTCACGGGAGTGGAAGCCGCCGGTCATCTGTTCGACCTTATGCGCAACGTCAAGCCCTTCTATCCGCAGTTGAGCCGCAATCACCCGCGCATGGTCCTTCTGCAACGGGGTGCACGAATTGTTCCCGAGTTTCAACACGATTCCCTTTCGGAGTTTGCCTTGCGAAAATTGCGCCAAAATGGCCTCGACGTCAGGCTGAATACCGACGTGAAAGAGGTGACGGCGCGATATGTCAAGTTGGGTACAGGAGAGCGGATAGACACCGGTCTGACGGTTAGTGCGGTCGGGACAGCGCCGGTTCCCCTCATCCAGAAAATCGGCCTTCCCCTGGAGCGGGGCAGGTTGAAGACCGATCCTGACATGCGGGTCTCAAGCACGGCCAACGTATGGGCGTTTGGCGATTGTGCCGCGGTTCCCAACGCCTGGAATGCACAGATTTCTCCTCCCACAGCGCAGTTTGCACTGCGCCAAGCCAAGCAACTGGCTGCCAACCTAGTTCGGGTCCAACGCGGTGAGGCAACGACGCCATTCTACTTTCGCCCGCAAGGACTTCTGGCCACGATCGGCCACCAAAACGGAGTGGCTGAAATCTACAGGCTGAAATTCTCCGGTCTGATCGCCTGGTTCCTATGGCGAACTGTTTACCTGATGAAAATTCCCACCATCGGGCGCAAGCTCAATGTGGTCGTAGACTGGACGTGGGACATTTTCTTTAAGCCCAACATCGTGCAGTTGCGCGTTGCGCAACAGCAGCGATTTAAGCAAGTCCACCACGCCGCTGGCGATTTTGTTTGTCGCAAAGGTGAACCGAGCACCGCCTTCTTTGTGGTCAAGGGCGGCAGTGCGGGGCTTTACATGGATGAAGCTGAAGCAACTCCTCTTGTGACGTGGACCACGGGAGACCATTTCGGGGAGGTAGCGTTTCTTGAAGGCACCGACCACCCAATACACCCAGCGTCGGTCAAGGCGGAAACGCCCTTGGACTTGATTGTTCTCGACCGCGCGGATTTCACCGACCTCGCGCAGTCTCTTGGAGCGCTGCAGAGAGACCTGGAGTACTCATTGTTCGCCCAGCGGGCCTACGGATGGTTTACAAAGATGGCGGCCAGAAATCCTGCCGTAGGGACACTCACCGTTGGCGACGTCATGACTCGTTCCGTCCAGACCTTGCCGCTCGAGCTCTCCTTGGCCGATACCGTGGAGAAGTTTCAAGCCGGGCACGCAGCCTTCCCGATCGTGGAAGGCGAAATCTTGAAGGGTTACTGCAGCCGCCGGGAGCTTTTCAGCGCGTTGGGACGAGGTTTGCCCCTTGACGCCAACATTCGCGATTTCATGCGGCAACCTCCACCTAGCGTTAGGGAGACTGATGCCGTGCTTGTTGCAAGTGCTGAGTTTCTTCGCAGCGGCGTAGACATGATGCCGGTACTCGCGGCCGATGGCACCGCCAGAGTTGTGGGGAGCTTCAGCCCCCTCGATGCCGCTCGTCGGGTGGCGGAAATCGCGCGCTCGGGACTTGGAGTCTCGCTCCTCGGCAGCCGACAACTGTGACAATACAAACCCTAAGGAGTGCCCTTCGATAAGGGCGAAGGCTTATCAAGCGATAGTTCTCCTGGGCGGTGCGTTAGCAACGGTTAGCGCGACCTTCGTAACTCCCACACGTCAATACCTCAAGAACGCGACAGTTCCGCTTAGGTGTTGGCAGCGAGAGCAGGTATAAATCCCGCTAATCGGACCCTTTATTCTTCTGAAACTGTGAAAATAAGAGCAGATGGTCGGAGCGGGCTTGCCGGCCCGTTTCTGGCCATTTTGCTTAGCGGGTTGCCCCGTTTTTCCCGTTGACGCTGTAGACGTTATCTACGACGTTGTCAGGTATCCCTCCTCGCTTGAGTCTTTTTGTCGCCGGGGTTCGTACATCCCGGTAGTATGGTCGCCGCCGCATTCAGTTCGCTGATCACGATGGAGACGGAAGAGGCCCAAATCGCCACCGGCCTGCGCCAGCGCGATCCCGATGTGCTGGACGCGCTCATCGAGCAGTATCAGCACCGCCTGCTGCGTTACCTGGCGCATTTGACGGGCAATCAGGCCATGGCAGAAGACCTGTTTCAGGAGACATGGATTCGGGTGCTGGAGAAAGGCCACCAGTACGACGGCAGGAGTAAATTTGCAACCTGGCTGTTGACGATTGCACACAATGTGGCGATCGACCATCTGCGGAAGAAGACCCCAGCCAGTCTGGATGCGATGCGCGATACGGAAGATGCTGCCCCGTTTGAGCCGGTGGCGCAAGGGCCGACTCCGTTTGAGCGGGCGGCGGCGACAGAAGACAAGACGAGAATTCAGGCAGCGCTCGATAGGCTGCCGCCGATCTTCCGCGAGGTACTGGTGTTGCGCTTTCAGGAGCAGATGAAGTTGGAAGAAATTGCAAAGCTCGTGGGTATCCCGCTGGCGACTGTGAAGACACGGCTTTATCGCGGTGTGATGGCGCTGCGTCCGGCACTGATGGAAGGCGGGCAATGAACGGGAACGAACATCAGCGCGCCATTGAGCTGATTACGCAGCGCGATGTCGAAGCGATTTCTGCCGCTGACGTAGGCTGGCTGGCGGCTCATCTCGCAGAGTGCCACGAGTGCTCGAGCTTCGCGTCCGCGCTGGGTAAGGCGGAGCGGGCGCTGCGGTCGTTTTCAGTGACGGCTCCGGTGTCGCTGGTCGAGACGACACGGGCACGAGTACATGCGCGGGCAGAGCAGTTGCGCGAACAACAAGTACGCGTGGTGCTGATGGCAGTTTCGTTTTGCCTTGGCGTGCTGACTTCGACGTTGACGGCTTGGATCTGGTGGAGGTGCGGTGCATGGGTGGCCGACAAACTTGGATTGCCGTCGGGCATCGTCGAGCCCGGGGTGCTGCTGTTCTGGCTGCTGCCGGCGGTGGTCATTGCGGTTCTATTGGTGACCTTCCCGCCCTCAGTTTTTGAGGGAAGCCTCATGCAGCGGTTCCTGAAGGAACATGTGAGAGGAATGCAATGACACAACGTAAGAGTCATGTTCGAGACGAGTTTGGAATTATTCCCGGGTTCATGTATGTGCTGGCGTTGGTCGTTGCCGTCTGCGCGGTGGTTTTGTTCGTGGTGTATATGCCGATGCACGACCCGAAGGCGCCACACCAACCGTGGCTGACGCTTCTTGCTCTATTGATCGGCACCGTGGCGGCGGCGTACCTGCTGCTTGTTGGATACGTGAACCAGGATGCCAAGCGGCGCGATATGGGGCAATGGTTGTGGACGCTGCTGGTGATCTTTATTCCCAATGGGATCGGCTTTTTGGCGTACTTCCTGCTGCGCAAACCAATCATCGAGCGGTGCCCGCAGTGTGGTGAGCGGGTGGAAAAGGGTTTTCATTACTGCACGAAGTGCGGTTGCGCGTTGACTCCGGTGTGTCCGCATTGCGGCCAAACAGTGCAGCACGAATACGTCTGCTGCCCCTATTGCGGGAAGGCACTGGCAGGGCAGACGGCGTGAAGAGTCTGTAATCCCACCCTATCGGCAGCACAAGGCGATAAGGGTGGGTCCCAAATTGCGCTAGCCGACGATCTCTTCAAACTTAAGCGGATCGGGAGGAATCGGAACCGGAGGAGGTTCGATCAGCGCGAGCTGTTGCTGGGTGTAGCGAATGCGGTGAACGACTGTAATCGTGCTCAACACCGCAATCACCCAAAGAACTGGTCCCATGCGGTTGAAGAGGGCACCGAGAATCAGCAGCACGATCCGTTCGGGGCGCTCCATGAAGCCTGCTTTGCAACTGGAAACCAGCGATTCGGCTCGAGCGCGTGTGTAGCTCACCATAACCGAGCTCACCATGACAAAAGCGGTCATGACAACGTAGAAGAAGCGATTGGCGCGAGCATAATACACCAGCAGTCCAAAGAAGAGTGCGACGTCGCTGTAGCGGTCGATGACAGAGTCGAAGAAGCCGCCAAACTGCGTCACCTGGTTCGTGGCGCGGGCGACGCGGCCGTCAACCATATCGAAGATGCCGGCGCCGATAATTACTAGTCCTGCATAGATGAACATGCGGCGCTGGTTTTCAGCATTGGCGAAGCCAAACAAGAACGCAGCGATGACGTTAATGAGCAAACCGATAAAGGTAAGGGCATTGGGGGATATGCGAGTCAGCGCGAGGCCGCGGACAATTTTGTAGAGCAGCCACTTGCAGGAACGCCCGACGGCACTCGTCCAGGTCATTACGCCTCGTCGTGGATGGTGGTTAGCTTAAGCACTTCCAGCTCGCGCTTGCCGGTGGGAGTGACCACCTCGCTGATGTCGCCGACCTTCTTACCTAAGAGCGCACGTCCGATGGGCGACGTTGTGGAGATCAGGCCTTTGCTGACATCAGACTCTTCGCTGGTGACAAGCTTGTACTCTATCTCTTCGCCTTTGGTTGAGTCGAAGACGAGAAGAGTTGATCCCAAAGCAGCCTTGTCTTTGGGGATATTCGACATGTTGACCAGCGAGAGGTCGGCCATGCGCCTTTTCAGCTGTCCTAGGCGCGCGCGGACGAACTCCTGGCGCTGTTTCGCCATGTGATACTCGGCGTTTTCACTGAGATCGCCGAGAGCGACTGCCTTTTTTAACTCTTTCGGTAGTTCGTGATTGAGCTCGTACTCGAGGGTCTGGATTTCCTCTTCGAGCTTCTTCTTGATGTGTTCAGGCATACTCAAAAGAACGCTGCGGACGCAGACGAGCGCCCGAAGACATCATTTAATTATACGCGAAGCAACAGTAGCGGTGGCGCGATAGAAATCCGTTGCGAAGCAATCGTTCAAAACGCCCATCCATTGACGCTTTTCAGCGGACGGGCGTATACTCGCCTCATAGATGTGGCACCTGTCATAGGCGTTGGACAAACCGCTGGGGAGCGGCCCCGCCATCATGAATCACCTATCTTTTAGTATCGGCGACAAGGTCGTCTATCCGAACCACGGGGTAGGCATAATCGAACAAATAAGCAACCGCACAATTGGCAACCAAGTCGAGCGGTTCTATCTCTTAAAAATCAAAGCCAGCAGCTTGAAAGTCATGGTGCCTTTCCACAGTGTAGAAAGTGTAGGGCTCCGACGAATTGTGCGAAACGGGGAAGTGCAACGGATCATCGATTTCCTGAGCGACGGCAAATGTGTGAACGCGGCCGACTGGAAGGACCGGTTCAAAGAGAATTCCGATAAGATGCGAACCGGCTCGCTTCTGGACGTAGCGATTGTGCTCAAAGGGCTGCTGCTACTGGCTCAGGAAAAGCCGCTGAGCTTCCGCGAAAAGAAGATGCTGGAGCGAACACGTTACTTGCTGGTCAGCGAACTGGCGATGTCGAAGAACGTGGATGAATCCATCATCGAAGATTTGCTGGACCGGGCACTGACGAAGAGCAAGCTGAGGTTCCCCGAAGCATCGGCTGTCGCGGTCTAAGAGCCTCATCGGTCTTGCTGGTTGGTTGCCTTCCACTCTTCAGCATTGAGGATCAGGATAGGTCTTATTTCAATTGCGCCCTTTGCGCGGGCGCATGGAGTATTGGCTACCAACTTCACAGCATCAGCCAACGTATCGGCTTCGGTGATAGAAAACCCCGCCAGCGGTGCTTCCAGTTTTGCGAATGGTTGGTTCGCTGCTTCCGGCACTCCGCTCCATGCACGTACCGTAGTGACCTCAGTTTTAACCGCGCCCATGAGAGCCCCTCGTTGTCGCAACAGTTCATCTTGGGCGAGAAGCATGTCCTGTTCGGCTTTGGATAACTCACTCCAGTCTGTCTCTGACCCGTAGGCTAAACATAGGAATTTCACGGCTGTTCTCCGGTTCCGTACATACTGAAAAGTTTGAAGTTGCGAATCTTGGGCGCAGGATGGGCGAGACGAGCTTATCCTACCAGCACAGCGCCGCCGTTTATGTTGAAGATCTCACCAGTAATGAAGCCCGCGTAAGGAGTACAGAGAAACAGGATCGGCCCAGCGATTTCGTCCGGGGTGCCAACTCGGCCAAGAGGAATGGTGGCGAAGATTGCCCCGCCGCGCTGAGCATCGCGAATAGCGTCGGCCGACATGTCGGTATCGACCCAACCAGGCGCGACGCAATTCACGCGAATGCCAAAAGGCGCCAGTTCGGTGGAAAGACCTTTCACCATGCTGATGATGGCGCCCTTGGTGGCGGCGTAATCGACGTGACCAGCCTCGCCACGCTGCCCGGCGGTAGAGCTGACCAGGACGATCTGACCGCCGCGTCTCTGGCGTTTCATTTGTGCAACAGAGTGTTTTACGACGGCAAACATGCTGTCGAGGTTGATGGCGACGGTCCTGTTCCATTGGTCGTCAGGCATGCTATCAACAGCTACGTCTTCCGGCAGCCAGATACCGTGATTGCCGACCACGATGTCGAGTGAGGCAAACCGCTCAAGCGTAGCCCGCACCAGAGATTGGGCCGTAGCCGTCCCGCTGAGATCCGCTTGCACGGCGTGGCAGCGTTCTGCGCCGCACTCGGCAACCAATGCTTCCGCTGTTGCCGCTGCCCTCACGTAATTGAAAACTACCTTAGCGCCCGCGCGCATGAACAGGCGAACGCAGGCGCCTCCGATTCCTCGAGAGCCTCCGGTAATGAGAGCGACTTTGCCTGCGAGCGAGAGCGTGACCGTGGATGGCATAGGAAAGAACGAAAGTAACATATTGTTCAAGCGCATCGCTGAAATCGAGGTACACTCTTGCACGAGCTGCCTGTGACCAACGTCGTCCGCTGATGAAACTCCGCGATAACCTATGCCGCGCTCTGCGGCGATCGATTCACTCGCGTCCGTGTGTCCGAGGAGTTTCGAAATGACTACCCTGCAATTCGATCGTGCACTCCGGGATTTCGTGGATCTGAATTTTGCGCGCCGTCTCGAGATGGCAGAAACACTGTCTCCTGGACACGTTGAGGCGTTGCGTAAGTATTGGCCTCAGGCGGCATCGGAGATGATTGCCGGTGGCACAGCTATGTTCGCCGGGACTACGTATCCGGCCAACCATATTGTTGGTATGGGTCTTTATGGGCCGGTTAGCAATGATGAGCTGGACCATGTGGAGGAGTTCAATCGCTCACGGGGCGTTGCGTGTGAGGTGGTGGTGTCGCCGCTGGTCCATCGTTCTTTGCCTGAGCTGCTAGGCATGGGGCTATAGCATCACGGAATTCAATTCTGTGCTGATTCGCCGATGGGAGGGGTGCGTTCGGGTGGGGCCTGCGAAGGGAGTTTCGATTGAGCCTGTCACTCCAGCTACGCAAGGCATTTGGAATGTGGTTGTGACTCGAGCCTTCGCTGAATATGGTCCGCTTCCGCAGAACCTGATGCTTCCGTTTGCTGTAATGCCGGGCAGCCTCAACTTCCTGGCAGGGGTGGATGGAGTCCCGGCGGGTGGAGGTATGGGGCAGGTCATGCCGGACGCCGGTATTGCAGCCTTCTTCGGAACAGCAACCTTACCGGAATTCCGCAGGCGAGGCGTGCAGACAGCGCTGATCAACCGCAGGTTGTGGGAGGCTGCGCAAGCCGGTTGCGAATATGCTGTAGTAAGGGCGATGCCGGGCAGCGAGTCACAACGAAACATGGAGCGACGCGGGTTTCGCGTGGCCTATACCAAAGTTGTCATGGTGCACAGGTGGGCGGGCACTTCTGCTGTGGGAGCTGAATCGTGAATCTTGAAGAAATCAGACGGCATTGCTTGTCTTTGCCCCATGCGACGGAAATGGTGCAGTGGGGTGCGGACCTGGTGTTTAAGGTTGGCGGAAAAATGTTCGCAGTCACCCCGACCGAAGTTGCGCCCGTGCAGCTTTCCTTCAAGTGTACGCCGGAGAACTTCGTGGAATTGTGTGAGCGGCCTGGTGTAATACCAGCGCCCTATCTGGCGAGAGCGCGATGGGTGGCACTAGAGACTCTCGGTGCAATTCCAGATGCCGAACTGCTCGAGTTATTGGCGGAATCGCATAAGTTGGTTTGGGAGAAGCTTCCGAAGAAGGTACGCGTAGAACTCAGGCAGGGAGGACAAAAGAAATCCCGGGAGAAGAGGTCAGCCGCTACCGGCCGAAAGCGCTCAGGGAAAGCTTCCGCGAAACGCGGCAACAAGCCGAAGAGGCGCGGAAGATGAGGTTAGTCCGCGCCGTCATCGTATCGGCCTTTCTGATGGTTGCTCCAGTCCCGCAGGCGCAATCCGATTCCGCAAGTAGCGTAGCGAATCCGTCGCCGGAAAGACCGAGCGAACTCGAACAGCAATTTCTGGGCGTCATACGAAACGGTGATGCTCTGAAGCTTCTGTCCTACGTTCCTGAGGATGGCGTACATCTTGGGCATCACGCCGATCACGTCACCCGCACAGAGATCGAAGAGCAACTCACGAACCGCAAAGGACTCTATTGCAAGCTATTTGACTCAACCTGCTTGCGAGCGAACGCCGAGAAAGATGCTGGTCAACCATTATGCTCGTATCGCGAGTTGCTAACGTCGTCAGACAAGGTCCGCACAGCGTCAACGGAGACAACCCGTAACAACGTGCGACAGGCGATTCTTATCGCTGAAATTCAGAACGACAAATGCGGCGGGCACCTGCTGATCGATTTCATATTCAATCAACAGAACGGCGGCTGGAAGCTGTTTTCGATTCCGTAATCATCTTGTCAGCGGCGATTGATTCTTACGTGCACTCCGCGTGCTGGACGCAACGTTATACTGGGCATTGGTTCGACTGCATGCCCGGGAGCGAGAGATACCTGAAACCGTCGGCCTACAGCAGCCAGCAGAATCGCAGCTTCCATCAGCGCGAAATTGTTGCCGATGCAGACCCGTGGCCCGCCTCCAAACGGGAAATAGGCATACCTGGCAAGATTGTTTTCGTTCTCGGCTGACCAGCGCTCGGGCAGAAATCGGTTCGGATCGGCGAAGAAGCGCTCGTCGTGATGGGTTACCCAGGGGCTGACGATTACGTTCGACCCGGCGGGTAAGATGTAGCCGCCGACCTGCACGTTCTCGGCGGCTCTGCGGCTGATGACCCAAGCTGGTGGATACAGGCGTATGGACTCGCGGACCACGTTTTGCGTGTACAGGAGTTGTGGAAAGTCCGTCGCGGTTGGCAGCCGGTCACCCAAAGCTTTGTCGAGCTCCGCGTGCAGTTTCGCCTGCGCATCGGGATAGGTTCCCAGCAGGAACCATGCCCACGAGAGTGCGAGGGCAGTGGTCTCGTGTCCTGCGAGCAGCATGGTCATTACTTCGTCGCGGAGCTGCTGGTCGGACATGGAGCTGCCATCGAGTTCTTGCGCACGCAAGAGATCGGAGAGGAAGTCTTCGCCGAGCCCACGAGTGCGGCGCTCGCGGATGATATCGTAGACAATCTTGTCGAGAGCGCGAACGCCGAGCAGAAAACGCCGGCGTTGAGGTGTCGGTACTTTGAAAAACAGGCGCCACACGCTCAGCTTAGAGTTCTGGCGGATGAAGTCGTTCATGGCTTGCGCGACAACCGTCATTCGAGGTCCCAGCTCAATTCCGAACAGTGCTTGCGTCGCGATGGCCAGCGTGGTCCGCATCATCTCGCGATGAATGTCGATCTGTTGCCCGTCTTGCCAATGGTTCATCATGCGTTCCGCTTCGGCGGCCATGATGTCGGCATATATAGCGATGCGGGTACGATGAAATGCCGGCTGACTTAGCCGCCGCTGACGAAACCAGTAGTCACCCTCGCTCGTCAGAAGACCGTTGCCCAAGAGCTCAGGGTTGGCGCGAGTGCCGATTCCTTTGGTGAAGCTGCGGTACTTCGTGACCAGCACCGTCTCGATGTCATTGGGATGTGCAAAGAAATAAGTGGAAATGTGTAGGAACTGCCAGAAGCTGGTATCGCCGTATCTCGCGGCCATCTGCGGTAAGTTGACAAGCGGGCCTGATCCGCTAAGGAGCGGGGACTGCAAGTAGCGGCGCCCTTTAGGGCCGGGCGGACGAAAAATGGAGCCAGACATAGACTTTGCACCAATATGCCGATGCTACCAAGAAGTGCCAGCCGTAAACACGGACTTTTCCAGACACAAAATCGGGAAAATCGTGCTAGTTTAGGGCACTCCTATTTCGAGCTTTCAAGGGAGATGCTCGCCATGATGCTGGAAACGGAAGTGTTCGAAGTCGAGCCGGATATCACGGTTGTCTCCTGCGCAGGACGCTTCACGCTGGGTACACAGCTTCGGCTGACCGAGTCGATGATCAATACACTTCTGCAGAGAGGCGTTCGCAAGCTGGTCGTAGATCTGACACAAACTGAGGTGGTGGATAGTGCAGGACTTGGCGTGCTGATGCACATCTTTGGTGAAATGGAACAGCTCGGCGGGACAATGCGGGTTGCCGGTGCGAACAGCCGGGTAGCCAATATCTTTCAAGTGACACATACCAACGGGATCCTCACTCTTGACCCTGACTTGATGAGCAGCATCAAGCAACTCAAGTGGAATGCCGAGGTGAATTAGCCGGTCTGAAGTGCGCCGGAGAGACGGCTCAGCTTCTCGATTCGATGCTCAAGGCACCACTTGGTGAGCGAGTCGACCAAAGTTTCGCAGGCGCACGGGTCCCAGAAATTTACGGTTCCGACCTCAATGGCGCTCGCGCCCGCCAGCATAAACTCAATGACATCTTCGGCTGTGCTGATGCCGCCGATTCCGATCACCGGGATCTTTACTGTATTGGCTGCCTCCCAAACCATTCGCAACGCGATGGGCTTGATGGCAGGACCGGAAAGCCCAGCCGTTACGTTGGAAATCCTGGGTTTGCGAGTTTCAGCGTCGATCGCCATGGCAACGAAGGTGTTGACGAGCGAGATGGCATCGGCGCCGGCTTCTTCAGCGACGCGTGCCATCTGCGGAATGCTGGTGACGTTGGGTGAGAGCTTCACAATCACCGGTCTCGTCGCCAGCGTTTTCACTGAGCGGACGACATCGAAGAGCATCTTGGGGTCAGTGCCGAAGGTAATGCCTCCGCATGCTGTGTTCGGACAGGAGACATTCAGCTCGTAGCCGGCGATGCCTTCCCCGTCATTGAGCTGGCGAACCACATCTGCGTATTCATCTTGCGAGTGGCCAAAAACGTTGCAGAACACGACGATGTTCTTGATCTTGTGAAGGAGCGGCAGCTTTTCGCTTAAGAACGCTGCGACACCTATGTTCTGAAGGCCTATTGCATTGAGCATTCCAGCCGCAGTCTCGAACAGCCGTGGAGGCGGGTTGCCCGGCATCGGCTCGCGCGAGAGACCTTTGACTACAAAGCCGCCAAGCCGGTCCAGCGTCACAACGTCTTCAAATTCGACGCCGTACCCGAATGTGCCACTGGCCGCAATGACAGGATTCTTCAGTTCAACGCCGGCGATCGTAACGCTCGTATCGAGCGCGGGTTTTAGGGCGGAGATCGCTGGTTTTACGACAGAGCTCATGGATGCTCCGCGGATGCGCCACGCGGCCTTGGCGCTGGCGCTGGAGGCACAGGTACATCACTGCGCTGACTTAACGCCTGGTAGAGCACACGTCCGGTGGAAGTGGTTGGGCGATTGATTCCCAGCAGGACCGCCAGTGTAGGCGCCAGGTCAGTTGGTTCCACTTGCTCACGGTAAATTCCCGCTTTGAACGCAGGTCCGTAAAAGGCGAGCGGAACATGCTGATCATAGCTATAGGCAACACCGTGCTCAGCGATTTCTTTGGTGGAGAGCGTGAACGGCGGTGGGAAGCCCATCACCCACCAGCCACCGTACGGCGAGTAGCTGTTGGCGAACATGCGACCCGCTCGACTGGGCGAAACTTCACCGTTCGCGAGTTGCTCTTTGGTGTACGCGTTCACGAAGCCCATCGAGCGCATGGCTTCCGCGACCGTAGTTTCGGCGTCGGACTCGGATATCTTCTCGCCGAACGCCTCGTTGTTCACGAAGACAATGGGAAACGAGACCGAACGGACGAAATCCGCGGTCTTGTGGAGCTTTGCGCTCACCGCGGCGTTGAGCTCTTTCTTGAGATCGCTATTGCCGCTGACGAGACTGGGAATCCGTAGCTTGAGGGCCGTGGCGTTGGTCGGCGCTACACCATGATCGGCGGTAAGCGCTACCCAGAATCGATTTCCATACTGCTGTTGGAGGAAATTGAAGAACTCAGAGATCTGTCGGTCGAGAGCAAGCGCCATGGCATGGATCTGCGGGGAGTCGGGCCCATAGGCATGACCGACCAGGTCGTTGGCCGACAAGCTGATGACCAGCAGGTCGGTGACAGTTCCTTGCCCGAGCTTTTCTTGCAAGATCAGCTCGCGTGCAAACTCAAACTGGTAATCGTTAGCCAACGGGGTTCGCCCGACGAGATCGTAGTAGTCAAGCGGCTTACCATCTTCGCCATCGTGGGGCGATGTCGACCCTAAGACCTGGCCATCGGCATCCTTCCAATCCTGGTTGAGATATTTCTGTGCGTGCTTCTGATTGTTGAAGTTTGTCACCCAGCGCGGCGCTTCGCTCAAATAGTAAGTGGATGTGACCCACGCGCCACTGTTGTGATCAACCCAGTATGCGCCGTTGGCGCTGAAGCCAATGGGCAGAATCGCAGAACGATCTTTCAGAGAAATGCCGAAGACACGCGAATTGCCCTGCGTAGCCAGGCGCAGCTCATCACCCAATGTGTCGGCGAGAAGATTGTGAGGCGAGGCACCCATGGCGTCGCCCTCGACGCCCAGAATCTTCGTGTTGGGATCATCCACACTGCTGAGGACGCGCTTACTGGAAGGCACCCACCATTCGTTGGCCAGAATTCCATGTCCTGAGGTATAGGTTCCCGTGCCGATCGTGGCGTGGCCCGGTGCGGTGCGTGTATTGGCATAGTCGTAATAGCAGGCAGGAAAGTAGGCTCCCCGATCGGTAAAGTTGCGAAACCCAGACGGGCTGAACTCGTCGTGGAAGCGTTCCAAGTAGTCTCCGCGAAACTGATCGATAACGAGAATCACAACCAACCTCGGCGAGGCTTGGTAGGCAGAGCCGAACGCGGCCGACACGGCGAGAAGCTGCGCCAGGAATATGACCAGTCTTGTGCGGATCATCTCGCCAAACAGTTTACCAACTTATGATTTCACTACATACGACACTTAGGTCGCTTGCCGCCTCATGGGAACGGGCTGCTGCACCGTTGCTGTGCGCTCCAGTTTGTCCCAAGAGAAGGAGCCGCCCTCTATAGCTCGCTTCAGTGTCTTGAACAACACGACCGAGAACAGTTGGCGATACGCAAACCGCTGCAGCCACACGTGAGCCAGGAGCAGGAAGTCTCGCTTACGACCAGGCTGCTGCCGCTCGAGTGTGAAAGCAACGGTCGAGGCGACGAAGTCGATGATCATGAACAGGGCGAAATAAATGATGAGACGTTGGAAGTCGGCTGGATTCGCCGATTCGGGATGGAAATACTTATTGACGAAGTACGAGATGGCGCCGATCACGAACATGATGTCGATGAACGGCGATACCAGCGGCAACAATATCTGGAAAATGATAACGTTCGGCAAAGCAACCCACCCGAGCGCTCCACCTTTCTTCATTGCCGCCTTGTGCTTCCATACCGCCTGCATGATGCCGAATGACCAGCGAAAACGCTGGCGCATCAGGCCGTTGGCGGTGGCAGGAGCTTCAGTATAGGCGAGGGCGCGGTCCTCGTAGTTCACGCGACGGCCGGATTGCAGCAACGCCATTGTGAGGTCGGCATCCTCAGCAACAGTGTCGTGGTGGTAGCCGCCCTCTGCCCGGACGGCTGCCGTACGCCAGGCGCCAATTGCACCCGGAACGACGCTCACCGCATTCAGAGTATTCAGCGCGCGCCGCTCAAAGTTCTGGCTCGTGATATATTCGAGCGCCTGCCAGCGCGTCCACAGGTTCATGCGATTCCCGACTTTTGCATTGCCGGCAACTGCTGCTACGCGAGGATCGCGGAAGTGTGGTACCAGTAGCGAAACCGCATTAGGAGCGATGATGGTGTCCGCATCGATGCCGACGAACAGCTCTTCGGTTACGTGCTCCAACGCGTAATTCAATGCCGCGGCTTTTCC
>Ga0126378_10002059_pt1 | contig 14912 bp, 15 predicted proteins | sample PanSoiMetPlot_23_FD_92587 | JGI IMG/M metagenome (GOLD analysis project Ga0126378, IMG submission 92587) | Tropical forest soil microbial communities from Panama - MetaG Plot_23 | ecosystem: Environmental > Terrestrial > Soil > Tropical forest > Bulk soil | place: Panama | collected 2016-02-17 | reverse complement strand
GGCCGCATATTGCTCGATGGCGAGGATGTCACCTTTCGCCGCGCGGCGGAGCGCGACATCGCCTTCGTCTTCCAGCTCTTCGCCCTCTATCCTCATATGACGGTCCGCGCGAATGTCGGCTTCCCCCTGAAATGCCAGGGCATGAACCGGGCCCAGATCCGCGCCGGGGTGGAGGAGGCGGCGCGCATCCTGCGCATCACCCATCTGCTCGACCGGCGGGTCTCGGGCCTCGCCTCGGGCGACCGCCAGCGCGTGGCGCTGGGGCGCGCGATCGTGCGCCAACCCAAGGCCTTCCTGATGGACGAGCCGCTGGGGGCGCTGGATTCCGAGCTCCGGCACATCATGACCGGCGAGCTGCGCGGGCTACATGACCGGCTCGGGGCGACCACGATCTACGTCACCCATGACCAGCTCGAGGCCATGTCGCTGGCCGACAAGATCGCGGTGATGAATCACGGTGTGATCGAGCAGCTCGGCACGCCGCGGGAGATTTATGATCGGCCGGTCTCTCTCTTCGTCGCCGATTTCATCGGCTCCCCGCCGATGAATTTCCTCGATTTCCGCGGCGATCTTCGGCGCGGCGGCTCCTTCGTGCGTCTCGGTGCCGGCAGCGTGGCAGTGCCCGAGATCCACGAGGACATGGAGGATCGTGAATTGGTGCTGGGGGTTCGGCCGGAGGATGTGCGCTTCGGCGAGGAGGGGGCCGTGCGCGGCGAGGTCTTCGGCGCCGAATATCTCGGCACGACCCAGATCGTCACCCTCACCACCTCGCACGGTACCCTGCGCGCCCGGCTCTCCGCCGATGTCCGCGTCAACCGCGGCGAGCGGGTCGGCCTCGGATTCCGGGCCGAGAAGCTCTCCCTCTTCGACAAGGCGACGGGACGCGCGGTCCGCACCGCTCTCCACGAAGGAGAGCTCCATGGCTGAGGTCATCCTCTCGGGCATCAGCAAGCGCTTCGGCAAGGTCGAGGCGGTGAGCCGGCTGACCTTGGCGGTGGGGGATGGCGAGTTCCTCGTGCTGCTGGGCCCGACCGGCGCGGGCAAGACCACGACCTTGCGCGTCATCGCCGGACTCGAGACGCCGGACGAGGGCCACGTGGCGATCGCCGGCCATGACGTGACCCGCATCCCGCCGGCCGAGCGCGACGTGACATTCGTCTTCCAGCAGTACTCGCTCTATCCCCATCTCTCGGTCTACGACAACCTGGCCTTTCCGCTCCGCTCGCCGATCCGGCGCGTGCCGGAAGCGGAGATCAAGCGCAAGGTCGAGGAGATCGCGGGCCTCCTCCATATCGGCCACAAGCTCGCCAACAAGGCGACGCGGCTTTCCGGCGGCGAGATGCAGCGCGTCGCCATTGGCCGGGCGCTGGTCCGCCGGCCCGCCGTCTTCCTGATGGACGAGCCGCTCTCCTCTCTCGACGCCAAGCTGCGCGCCGAGCTCCGCCTGGAGCTGAAGCGCATCCAGCAGGATCTCGGCGCCACCATCATCTACGTCACCCATGACCAGATCGAGGCCATGACCATGGCGACCCGCATCGGGGTCATCGAGCGCGGGCATCTGGTGCAGGTTGATTCGCCGCGCCAGGTCTACGACAACCCCGCCAATATCCACGTCGCCGCGCGGCTCGGCCAGCCCGGCATCAACCTGCTGCCGCGGGCGATGTTCCCGGAGATGGCCGCACCGGCCGCGGTCAGCACCATCGGCCTGCGCACGGAGCATCTTAGGATCTCCAAGAGCCTCAATGGCGCGGCCAGAGGGAAGGTCACCTGGGTCGAGCATCTCGGTGACCGCAACCACCTCCATATCAAGATCGAGGACCAGGAGCTGGTCACTCTCGCCGATCCCGATGCCGGTCTCCATGTGGGCGATGCGGTCGCCATCGAGGTGGTGCGGCCGCTCTATTTCGACGCGGGCGGCAATCGGGTGAACGCATGAGCCAGGCGGTGACTCTCGATACGGCCTTGAAGAGGCGCTTGATCGCCGCGGCGGCCGCGGCGGTGATCGATCACGCCGAGGAGCTGACGGAGCTCGACCGCGCCATCGGCGATGGCGATCACGGCCTGAACATGAAGCGTGGCTTCGAGGCGGTCCTGGCCGATGCGGACAATCTCGCGGGCAAGCCGCTGGCGGAGATGCTGAAAGGCGCCGGGACCCATCTGGTGATGACCATCGGCGGCGCCTCGGGCCCGCTCTATGGCAGCCTGCTCCTCGCCATGGGGAAGGCCGCGGGGGAGGGGCCGCTCGATCTCGCCGCCGCGGCGCGGCTTTTGACCGAGGGGGTTGAAGCAGTGAAGAAGCGCGGCAAGTCGGATGCCGGTGAGAAGACCATGCTGGAGGTGCTCCTGCCGGTGAGCCGGCGGCTCTCGGCGGTGGCCGGAGGCGAGGCGCCCGCGGATCTGGCGGCCGAGCTTGGCGCCGTCGCGGATGAGGGGCTGGAATCGACCCGCGCCATGAAGGCGACCAAGGGGCGTGCCTCCTTCCTGGGCGAGCGCTCGATCGGCCATCTCGATCCCGGCGCGCGCTCGAGCCAGCTCCTGATCGGGGCCGTCTGTAGGGTGCTGGCCGCAGCGCGCCGGAGCGAAAAGGCGGGTGCGGTATGACCGACCGGGTTGGAATCGTGATCGTCTCCCACTCGGCCGAGGTCGCCCGCGGCACGGTCGACATGGTGCGCCAGATGGTCGGCCATGAGGTGCCTGTCGCCTGCAGCGGCGGCAATCCCGCCGGCGGCCTCGGCACCGATGTCGCCTCGATCATGGCGGCCATCAAGAAGGTCTGGTCGTCCAAGGGTGTGGCCATCCTCGTCGATCTCGGAGGTGCCGAGACCAACAGCGAGATGGCCATCGAGATGCTGCCGGAAGCCTGGCGCGACAAGGTCGTGATCTGCAACGCGCCCATTGTCGAGGGTGCAGTCATGGCGGCGACGGAGGCGGCGGGCGGCGGAACTCTGGAGCAGGTCCGCGCCACCGCCGAGGAGCTGTCGCCGTGACGGACGAGAAGAGTGTGATGAACGAAGACAATGCCGTCGAAGGTTCCACCCTGATCACCCATGGGATCGGGCTGCATGCCCGTCCTTCGGTGAAGCTGACCAAGCTCGCCAAGACCTTCGAATCGGCGATCCTCTTGCGTGGGGAGGGCGTGGAGAGCTGGGTCGATGCCAAGAGCATCGTGCGTGTCATGGGGCTCAAGCTGCGCGAAGGCACGACGGTGCATTTCCGGGCCGCGGGCCCCGATGCGGAGGCCGCGATCGATGCGCTGATCGGCCTCGTCGAGCGCGATTTCGATGAGCGACCGGCGGCCTGAGCGGATCTTCGCCGGCAAGGTCGCCTCTCCCGGTCTGGCCTTCGGACAGGTGCGCCTGCACGCCCGCCCGACGGTCGATCTGCGCCCCGGCGGTCCGCCGGAGGAAGAGGAAGGGCGGCTCGCCACAGCGCTCGCGGAGGCCGGCGCGCAGCTGGCGCGGCTCGCCGCCCGCGCGAGCGAAGAGGGCCAGGCCATCTTAGAGTTCCAGATCGCCCTCATCGAAGATGGCGAGCTGACGGACCCCGTCCGCCAGGCGATCCTGGACGGGGACTCCGCCGCCGCCGCTTGGCGCCAGGTCCTCGATCGTCAGGTGGCGGACTACGAATCCTCGGCAGACGACTATTTCCGCGCCCGGGCCGCCGACATCGCCGATCTGCGCGACCGGATTCTGGCGCTGCTTGCCGGCGGCAACGGCCCGGCGACGGCCGAGGACAAGGACGCGATCTACGTCGCCGAGGATCTGGCGCCCTCGCGGTTTCTGGAGATCGACTGGAAGAGCTGTCGCGGGGCCGCGCTTCGCAACGGCAGCACCAGCAGCCATGTGGCGATCCTCGCGCGCGCCCTTGGCGTGCCGCTGGTCGTCGGCCTGGGCCCGCCCGAGCTGGTCGACGGCGCCGAGGCCATTCTGGATGCGGAGCGGGGGCAGCTGATCCAGGACCCCGGCAGCACCACGCGCAAGGCCTTCACGGCGCGGCTTGGTGAACGCGCCAAGGAGACCGAGGCGGAGGCCGTCTACCTCGCCAAGCCTGCGCTCACCCGCGCCGGCAAGCGGATCGCGGTTGCCATCAATGTGGACGAGCCGACCATCGTCGATTCCATCGATGCGACCCATTGCGATGGCATCGGGCTGACGCGGACCGAATTCCTCTTCGCCCATGGGCTGGGCGAAGCGGTCTCCGAGGCGGCGCAGTTCAAGATCTATGCCCATCTCCTCGACTGGGCGAAGGGCCGAGCGGTGACGATCCGCACGCTGGATGCCGGCGGCGACAAGCCGATCCCCGGCCTGACTCCGGAAGGGGAGACCAATCCCTTCCTGGGTCTCCGCGGGATCCGCCTTTCCCTGTCGCGGCTGGATGTCTTCCGGCCCCAGCTTCGCGCGCTGGCCCGCGCCGCCGCCCGGGGGCCGCTCAAGGTGATGCTGCCCATGGTCACCGTGCCGCGCGAGGTGGAGGAGACGAGAGGGCTGCTGCAGGAGGTCCTGGCCGAGCTCGCGCGGGAGGGGCTTCCCGCCGCCATGCCGCGCCTGGGAATGATGGTGGAAGTGCCCGCGGCCGCCCTCAACGTCGCGGCTTTCAGCGTGGAGTTCTATTCCATCGGCAGCAATGACCTGGTGCAATATGTCACCGCCACCAGCCGAGACTGCGCCGCCGTCGCAAGCTTGCATGACCCGCTCGATCCGGCTGTACTGGAGCTGATCGGCCGGGTTGTGGCCCATGGGGCCGCAACAGGCCGCGAGGTAGGCCTGTGTGGGGACATGGCGAGCGATTCCCGATATCTGCCGGCGCTGCTCGATCTCGGCCTCCCCAGCCTGTCCGTCGCCCCCTCCCGGCTGGCGAAGGTGAAGGCCCAGATCGCGCGCCATGGCTGACGCCGAACTTCGAAGCAGAGCCCCCGGGCGCGACGAGCTGGTCGCCGCCTATAAGCGCCTGCTGCAGGAATATATCGACCGCCGCCCCTCCGGGCTCCGGCTCAAAATCGCCAAGGCCATCGGCAAGCACCGCAGCTTCGTCTCCCAGATCACCAATCCCGTCTATCCGATCCCGGTGCCGGCGCGCCATCTCGAGGCCATCTTCCGGATCTGCCACCTGGCTCCGGAGGAGCGCCAGGCCTTCATGGTTGCCTATGAGGCGGCCCACCCCTGTCATCCGCGCGAAGGCCGACGCGCACCGCGCAAGGCGCGGGAGCGGCGCGTGATCGAGATCGACCTTCCCGTGCTCGGCGATCCCGAGCTCGAACGCGAGATGGAGGATTTCCTGCGGCATATGGCCCGCCAGCTCGAGAAGCTCGCCCGGCGCGGCTAGCAAGTGCCCGATGACGGTTGCATCCCCGCTTGTGGCCCGGCGATAATCCGTGGCCGGGCCGGGGCGCCGGGAGCGCCGCGGGGGAGAATTCATGGGGCGAGGCGTTTGCGTGGCATTTGCGGCGGCTTGGATGGCCGCCTCTTCCCTGCCCGCCTTTGCCGGCAAAGTCTCCTGCGAGGGCTTCGAGCTCGCCTATGACGGCGAGGCCAAGGCGAAAGCCTGCGAGTCCAGCGATCACTCGGGCAACGACAAGCAGTACGAGGTCAAGTCCCTGGACGTGGTGGACCAAACCTTCGAGCTCTGGGTCATCCACTTTCACACTGGGGCGGGAACCATTGTCCACAGGCGCACGGCCGATCACTTGCTGATGGAGACGGACATCTTCACCCATGTTCGGAGATTGGGTGTCTCGCGGTTCATCAAGGGTTTTGACGTGGTTGCCTTCAACGGTGTCGTGAAAGGTACCAACTACGAGCGCGCCTGCGGATTCTTCTCCCGTTATTTCGGGATGGACACCACCTATGGCCCCACCGACTTCCGCAACTTGATCATCGGCGTTTACTGCGCCGAGCCTGGATTCCTGTCGCCCGAGCAGGAGAAGAGCGGATTCTACGATGTGGTCGAGCAGGTTATCGGCAAGCTCCGATTGCCGCCGATGGCGGAGTGAGAACCGCATGCCCACTCTGGGTTCACAATAATCGATGGTTGTCGATGCCTTCCTGGGATTACGATAACTCGCGGAAAGAGGGGGGCATTACTCGCGCGACGAGGGTGACGCATGAAGCGGACAGCTAGTGTCGGGCTCGCGGTGACCGCTTGGCTGATCGTCGGCGCTTTGGTTGCGGCAGGCGGATCGGCCTTCGCCGGAGAGGTTTCCTGCGACGGGTTCGCGTTGGGCTATGACGGCCCGGCTAAGAAGAAAACCTGCACCGTCGAGAACAATTCCACCGCCGATCTCGAGCTGGAGACCAAGATCCTCGACGTCACCGACCAGACCTTCTCGCTATGGGTCACATACGACCATGCCGGGATGCGCACCTATATCCCGGCCCATTCGGTGACCGACCTGCTGCGGCGCTCCTCTTCCTTCACCCATGTGGAGCAATGGGGCGTCTCCCGCAACATCCGGGGATTCGACGTCGTTGCCTTCAACGGTGTCCCGACGGGTGCGAACTACGAGCTGATCTGTGCGCTGTTCGCCCGCTATAGCGGCAATCCCGGCAATTTCGAGTTCGACGGCGGGCCAGGTACACGCAACGCCACCACGGGGATGTATTGCGCCGACCCCGGTTTCTTGTCGCCTGCCGAGGAGAAGACCGGCTTCTACGACGTGGTCGAGCACGTCATCGCCAAGCTCCATTTGCCCTCGGAGGACTGAAGCGTCCTCCCTCAGCAGCCCCAGCGCAATGCCGCGGTGTGGATCGGCGCGTCCCAGAGGCCCAGCAGCTCGTCATCGAGCTGGGCGAGGGTGATCGAGCAGCCTGCCATCTCCAGCGAGGTGGTGTAGTTGCCAACCAGGGAACGCGCGACGGTCAGGCCGTGGCCCGCACACCAGCGTTGCGCGGCGTCGTACATGAGATAGAGCTCCATCAACGGCGTCCCGCCGAAGCCGTTGACCAGCAGGAGCAGGGGTGCGCCCTTTGCCGGCTTCAGGTCGCCGCCCACGGCATCAAGCATGGTGACGGCGATCTCATCGGCGGTCGCGAGCGCCACGCGCCGGCGGCCCGGCTCGCCATGGATGCCGACGCCGAGCTCCATCTCGTTCTCGCCCAGGGTGAAGGTGGGCTTGCCGGCCGCAGGCACGGTGCAGCTCGTCAGCGCCACACCCATGGAGCGTGTTGCAGCATTGACCCGCTCGCCGAGGGCCCGGCAGGTTTCCAGATCGGCCCCCGCCTCGGCGGCGGCGCCGACGAGGCGCTCGACCAAGACCGTGCCGGCGACGCCGCGCCGACCGGTGGTATAGGTGGAGTTCTCCACCGCGACATCATCATTGGTGACAACCGAGGCGTTGGCGGCGCTAGCAATCTCGGCGCCCATCTCGAAGTTCATCACATCGCCGGAATAGTTCTTGACGATGAAGAGAACCCCGGCGCCGCCGTCGACGGCCGTGGCCGCAGCGGCCATCTGATCGGGAGTGGGGGAGGTGAAGACCTGGCCGGGGCAAGCCGCGTCGAGCATGCCGCGGCCGACGAAGCCGGCATGAAGCGGCTCATGGCCCGAGCCGCCGCCTGAGATGAGGGCGACCTTGCCGCGCCGGGGCCCGCCGGCCCGGGTCACGAAGACCGGGCCAGTGTGCAGGCTGACGATATCGGCATGGGCGGTGGCAAAGCCGCGCAGGCTCTCGGCCAGCATCGTCTCGGCGGCGTTCATGAACTTCTTCATCGGCATCCTCCCCTGCGCGTTTTGGCACTAAACTAAACTCAACTGATGGCCGCGGCAAGCTTCGGCCCGCATCGTCATCCCCGCGGAAGAGGGAATCCAGAGCCGTTCGCAGGCTGGCCCTGAATGCCCCTTCGGCGGGCATGACGCGCAGGTTCGCCATCGCGCTCGCCACGTGGCGCGCAGGCAAAGGGATACTGATTGCTCGGGCCGGTTCTCGGCAGCGGCCGAAGGCCGCGTCCGGGCTTCAGTCCATGCGGGCCACGACCTGCTCGAGCGAGGCGAGGAATCGCTGCCACCCGAATTTGGCGCCCTGGTAGGCCTGCTCTTGATCCGGCCGGAAGCCCGACTGCTCCATGCGCAGGTGGGTCCCCGTGCTCGTCGGCGTCAGAGTCCAGGTGACGATGCTTTCGAGGCCATAGGCCGCCCAGCTATAGGACAGCCTCTTGTTCGGCTCGACGGCCTGGACCCGGCAGTCGACAGCGCCCCAATCGGCGGTAAGACGAAAACTGTGCCCCAGGACGGGCTTGAAATCGTTCTTCATGAGCCACTCCTCGAGCAGGTGTGGCTGGGTCAGAGCGCGCCAGATCTTTTCCGGCGGGTGCGGGATCTTGCGTTCGATAACGACGGAGCGGGTCTCGGTCGAGGTTTCGCTCATTGGTCCATCCTTTTCAGCAGATCTTCGAGGCGGTCGAATCGGCTCTGCCAAAACCCGGCCATCTGGCTTGTCCAGTCGATCAGCGGGGCAAGCGCACCAAGCTGTGCGCTGTAGTGAGTCTTGCGCCCTTCATGGCGGTCGCGGACCAGCCCGGCCTGCTTCAGAATGCCGAGATGCTTCGACACCGCCGGCTGCGAGATCGTGGACCGGGCCGTGAGCGCTCCCACGGTCTGCTCTCCCTCGCGGCATAGCTGCTCGAAGAGCGCCCGACGAGTCGGATCGGCCAAGGATCGGAAGAGAGAGTTACGGAGGTCTGGCATCGCAATCGATAACCTAATGCTATTGACCAATCCATAACCGATTGGATATGTATCGGTCAAGCAGAATTCGGGAGCCTCACATTGATTCTGGTCACTGGCGCTACTGGATATGTCGGCGGTGCGATCTTGCGCAGGTTGAGTTCACTAGAGGTCGAGACCGTCGCGATGGTTCGCGACGCCAAGGCCGCAGGCCGGCGACTGCCGCCCGGAACCCCGCTTCGGGTTGGCGACTATGAGGACAGCTCGGCGCTGCGCCGCGCATTCGCCGGTGCCGATCAGATCATCCTCGTATCGAGTGACGGCGATGCGCGCGCGGTCATGCGCCATCACGCAAACGCCATCGCTGCGGCCGCCGAAGCCTGCCCCTCTCGCATCATCTTCATGAGCATCATCGATATTGATCCGGACTCGCCATTCTACTATGCGCCCGTCTACCGGGATGCAGAGCGCCGGCTGGTCGCCAGTGGCGTTCCCTCGACCATCCTGAGATGTGGCCTATATTCCGATTTCATCCTTGATCATTGGCTCAAGCCGGCTATCGAGTCCAGAGAAGTGCTTTTGCCTGCCGGCCAAGGACGGGTGGCGCCGATCTCGCGGGAGGATGTCGCGAGCGCCATCGTTGCCATCGCCTCTCAGCCTAGTACGCGCGGCGAAACCTATGCCGTCACCGGACATCAAGCGCTGACGCTGGATGAGGTCGTCGCCGCGTTCGGCGACGTTGCAGGTCGGCCAATGCGATATTCGGCCTGCCCCAGGAGCGACTACCTGGCCTGGGCCTGGGCGCATCTCGAGGATCCATGGCCTCATGCCTTTTCGACGCTCTGTGAGTCGATAGGCGAAGGGCGCTTCGGCCGCGTTTCGAACGACTTCTCAGAACTCGTGGGCCACGAGCCGGAAAGCCTTTCCCAATATCTGCGCCGCAGTTTCTCCGCCGCGGCACCCAGCAAGGGCTGAGTCTCATTACCCTTTGGCTATGGTATCACGTCGATCTGGCCTCCCGCGCGGGCATGGATCCGAGCGCCTCGGGATAGGCCGCAGCGCCGCATGAGGCGGCACTAGAGCGGCTATCGCGCCCGAAACCGGGACATGATATGCCCGTGGAATCAACGCTCTAGAATATTGATCTGAACCGAAGGCGCATCATGGCCCGCGATCCGCGTTACGACATCCTCTTCGAGCCGGTCAGGATCGGCCCGCTTACCACCCGCAACCGCTTCTACCAGGTGCCCCACTGCACCGGCATGGGCTACCGCGATGTCTCGGCGCTCGCAGCCCTGCGGGAGATCAAGGCCGAGGGCGGCTGGGGTGTCGTCTGCACCGAGCAGGTGGAGATCCATCCCACCTCGGAGATCACGCCATTCATTGAGCTGCGCCTCTGGGACGACGACGATATTCCGGGGCTCTTGCGCATCAGCGAGGCGATCCACCGCCATGGCGCGCTTGCCGGGATCGAGCTTGCCTACAACGGCATGAATGGGCCGAACCTCTATAGCCGCGAGGTGCCCATGGGGCCCTCGCATCTGCCCATCGCCACCTTCACCGCCGATCCGGTCCAGGCCCGCGCCATGGACAAGGAGGACATCGCAGATCTGCGCCGCTGGCACCGCCAGGCAGCGCTGCGCTCCAGGCGCGCCGGCTTCGACATCGTCTATGTCTATGCCGCCCATGGCTTCGGCACGCTGCAGCACTTCCTGTCGCGGCGCTACAACACGCGTGTCGACGAATATGGCGGCAGCCTGGTGAACCGCGTGCGCCTGCTGCGCGAGCTGATCGAGGACACGAAGGAGGCGGTGGGGGAGAGTTGCGCCGTCGCCGTACGCCTCACCGTCGACGAACTCATCGGTCCCGCAGGCATGCATAAGGAAGAGGCGGCGGAGGTGATCGGGCTTCTCGCCGAGCTGCCCGATCTCTGGGATTTCGTGCTCGGCGGCTGGGACAATGATTCCCAGACCTCTCGCTTCGCCGAGGAAGGCAGTCAGGAGCCCTTCATCGCCGGGCTCAAAGCCCTGACCACAAAGCCGGTGGTTGGGGTGGGACGCTTTACCTCGCCCGACGCCATGGTGCGCCAGATCCGAAAAGGGCTTCTCGATCTGATCGGCGCGGCGCGGCCCTCCATCGCAGATCCCTTCCTGCCCAAGAAGGTGGAGGAGGGCCGCCTCGAGGACATCCGCGAATGCATCGGCTGCAACATGTGCATCAGCGGCGACATGACCATGTCGCCCATTCGCTGCACCCAGAACCCAAGCATGGGGGAGGAATGGCGCCGCGGCTGGCATCCCGAGCGCATCCGCCCCAAGCGAAGCGACAGCAGCATCCTGGTGGTGGGGGCGGGGCCGGCCGGCCTCGAATGCACGCGTGCCCTCGGGCAGCGGGGCTATCGCGTCACTCTGGCCGAGGCGGCTGCCGAGCTGGGCGGCCGCGTCGCCCGCGAATGCCGGCTGCCCCACGCCGCAGCCTGGGGCAGGGTCCGCGACCACCGGGTGCAGCAGCTGGCCCAGCTGCCGCAGGTCGAGATCTTCCGCGAGAGCCCGCTGGATGCCGGCCAGATCCTGGAATTCGGCTTTCCGCATGTGGTCATCGCCACCGGGGCCTCGTGGCGGCGCGATGGGATCGCGCGCTACCACCTGGCGGCCATTCCGACCGGCCCGGGCGCGACGATCCTGACGCCGGACGATCTCATGGATGGCGCGCGACCGGAGGGCCGCGTCCTGATCTATGACGACGATCACTACTATATGGGCGGGCTGATCGCCGAGCTCCTGGTCGCGGAAGGGGCGAAGGTGACCCTGGTGACCCCAGCCTCGGAGGTCTCGAACTGGGCCCGCAACACCTTGGAGCAGCACAAGATTCAGGCCCGGCTCCTGACCCTCGCCGTGGCCATCGAGACCAACCGGGCGCTGGCTCGGATCGAGGCGGGCAAGGTGGAGACGGCTTGCATCTTTACAGGCCATCGGCGGAAGCAGGCGGCCGATGCCGTCGTGCTCGTCACCGCGCGCCTGCCCCGGGAGGCGCTCTACCGGGATCTGCTGGCCCGGCGCACCGATTGGGCAGGAGCGGGGCTCTCCTCCGTCAGGGCCATCGGGGATGCCTGGGCACCTTCTACGATCGCCGCCGCCGTCCATGCCGGCCGGCGTTATGCCGAGGAGTTCGAGGAGCCACGCTCCCCTGATGCGATGCCCTTCCGGCGCGAGGTGACGGCGCTTGCCGCGCCCTAGCACCCGGAGAATCCAGGCTTTACGCACCTTAGGGCCAGTGTCTTATAGTGTTTTCGAGACTCGAGCCGGGGAGTAACGGGGATGCGTCGGCTGTTTCTGGCCGTCGGAACTGTCTTGATGGCCGTCAGCCTGGCAGCGGCGGGTCGGGCGGCGACATCGCCGATTCACGTGACAATCTTGCATTTCAATGACGCCTACGACATCGCACCGCCGTCGGGCCAGGGGGGCTGGGCGGAGGCCGCGACCCTGATCCACCTCTCGCGGATCCACGACATCAACACCATCGTCACATACGGCGGCGATCTGATCTCGCCCTCCTTCATCTCGAGCCTGACCCAGGGCGCCCATATGATCGCCCTGATGAACGATATCGGCGTCGACTATGCCGGCTTCGGCAGCCATGACTTCGACTTCGGGCCCGAGGTTCTGGCGCAGCGCATCGCGGAATCCAAGTTCGTCTGGCTCGCCACCAACATCCGCGATGCCGACGGCAAGCCCTTTGACGGGGTGCATGCGGTCGCCCTTCGCCGGATCGGGCCGGTGACCCTCGGCTTCTTTTCGCTGCTATCCCCCGAGACGGCAAACGAATCCAGCCCCGGCCCCGGCATCAATTTCTTGCCGCCCGAGCTGGTCGCGACGGAGGCGGTCGCCAAGCTAAGGGGCGCCGGAGTCGACGTCGTCATCGCCCTGACACATCAGCCTCTCGACGCCGACAAGGCGCTGATCAAGGCGGTGCCTGGCATCGACCTCGTGCTGGGGGGCGACGAGAAGGAGCCGCTCGCCATCGAGCAGGACGGGGTTCCGATCCTGAGGACCGGGATCAATCTGAAATATCTGGCGAAGGTCGAGATCGTCATCGACAAGCAGCCGGGAGCCGCGGCCAAGGTCTCGATGACCTATCACCTGGTGCCGACGGCGGGTGTCAAACCCAACGCCAAGATCGGAGCCGAGATCGCCCTCTATGAGACGGATTTCGAAAAGGAGCTGGCCCAGCCGGTCGCCACCCTCTCCACCCAGCTCGACAGCCGGCTGGCCACGGTGCGCGGCGAGGAAAGCAGCATGGGCGACCTCATCGCCGACGCGATGCTGGCTGGCAGCGGCGCCGACGCGGCCATCATGAACGGCGGCGGCATCCGCGGCGACCGGCTCTATGCCGAGGGCTCCCAGCTGACGCGCCGGGATATCCAGCGGGAGCTGCCCTTCGACAACCGTCTCATCGTGGTGGAGCTGCCCGGCTCGGCCATCCTGGGCGCGCTGGAGAACGGGGTGTCGCAGGTTGCGACCCAGGCGGGACGCTTCCCCCAGATCGCCGGCATCTCCTTCACCTTCGATCCCGGCAAGCCTGCGGGCAAGCGGGTCTCCAAGGTCACCATCGACGGCAAGCCCATTGATCCGAAGAAGATCTATCGTCTGGCCATCAACGATTACATGGCCCGCGGCGGCGACGGTTATGACATGCTGGGCAAGGCCAAGCGGCTCGACCTTCCCGGCACCAGCCGCCCGTTGACGGAGGTCGTCGTCGACTATCTGAAGGGCAAGGGCGAGATCGCGATCGAACCGGGCGAGCGCATCCATCGCATCCAATAGGCGCGTATGACCCAGCCGCTATACCGCAACATGACGGCCGATCAGCTTCGGCTGCAATACAACCCCAGCCGCAGCATGCCCGAGGCCCCGCAGCTCTTTCAGGGCTGGAAGGACCGCAGCGCAGCCTTTCGTGCCGCCGCCAAGGGCGAGCTCGACATCGCCTATGGTGAGCACCCGGCCGCCCGGTTCGATCTCTTCCTTCCCGAGACGCCGTCGCCGCGCCTCCATGTCTATATCCATGGGGGATACTGGCAGGCCTTCGGCAAGTCGGATTTCAGCTTCATGGCGGAGGGGCTGACGCGAGCCGGCATGGCGGTCGCGGTGCTGGGCTATCCCCTCTGCCCGACGGTCGCCATCCCCGGCATCATCCGCCATGCGCGCCTCGCCCTCTCCTTTCTCTGGCGTGAGGGCGAGCGGCTGGGGCTCGCGCGAAACAAGATCCAGATCTCGGGCCATTCCGCCGGCGCCCATCTCTGCGCCATGCTGCTGGCGACCCTCTGGCCCAAATTCGAGGCCGACCTCCCGGAGGAGATCATCGACAGCGCCGTGCTGATCAGCGGCGTCTACGACCTCGAGCCGTTGCGCTTCATCGAGACCGGCAAGGCTCTCAGGCTGACGCCGGAGCTGGCCAAGCAGCTATCCCCCTTCGGCCTGCGCTCGGCGGGGAAGGCGCGGCTCCTGCTCTGCACTGGCGGTCAGGAGAGCGATGAGTTCAAGCGCCAGACCAGCGTGCTGGGCCGGCTCTGGGCGCGCCAGGGCAGCAACCTTGAGGTCATCACCTTTCCGATGCGCAATCACTTCACCATTCTGGACGAGCTCGCTTTGCCGGATTCGGCCCTGGCGCGGCGCTGCCTGGAAATGCTCGAGGCCTGACGGTCCGGCTACACTGTCCGGCCTCGCAAGAAGAGGGAGGAAACCATGGCCAAGAACCGCAAGGTGATCATCACCTGCGCCGTCACCGGATCGATCCACACCCCGACCATGTCGCCGCATCTGCCGCTGACGCCGGCGGAGATCGCCGAGCAATCCATCGGCGCCGCCGAGGCCGGGGCGGCGATCATCCATCTTCATGCCCGCGATCCCAAGGACGGCCGGCCGACCCCCGACCCCAAGGTCTTCATGGAGTTCCTGCCGCGGATCAAGCAGGGCTGCGAGGCGGTGATCAACATCACCACCGGGGGCGGCGCCGGCATGAGCCTCGAGGAGCGGCTTGCGGCTCCCTTGCGCGCCAGCCCGGAGATGACTTCCCTCAACATGGGCTCGATGAACTTCGGCCTCTATCCCATGCTGCAGCGCTACAAGAGCTTCAAATACGACTGGGAGCAGAAGCATCTGGAGGGTAGCCGCGACTTCATCTTCCGCAACACTTTCAAGGATATCGAGCGGGTGATGAAGGAGCTGGGGGAGGGCCACGGCACCCGCTTCGAGTTC
>Ga0126378_10002058_pt1 | contig 14912 bp, 12 predicted proteins | sample PanSoiMetPlot_23_FD_92587 | JGI IMG/M metagenome (GOLD analysis project Ga0126378, IMG submission 92587) | Tropical forest soil microbial communities from Panama - MetaG Plot_23 | ecosystem: Environmental > Terrestrial > Soil > Tropical forest > Bulk soil | place: Panama | collected 2016-02-17 | reverse complement strand
GTCGGGACTGCCCGCCTGCCACGAGCCGATCTCGCGCTCGCCGTCGGCTGTTCGGACATAGACAGTCCCGTCATCGGCCACGCGGCCCCACGGATCGCTTGCGGTACTCACCGCGTACCTCCTGCTCGGTACCTGACCGATCGCGCTGGTCAGGTCTTGCTGATCGTCATGCTCTCAATCTGAACCGAATCTTTCGGATGCCCGTCGCCTGCTCCATTGGAGTTGTCGGTACCCGCGTTTGCCACGGCCTGGAGGACACTGAGGCCGCTGGTGATGGTGCCAAACGGCGTGTAGTTAGCTGGCAGCGGAGTGTCCTTGTAGACGAGGAAGAACTGGCTGCCATTACTGTTGGCCGAGCCCGAGTTGGCCATGGCCACCGTGCCAGCCGGATACTTCGCCCCCTTGAGGTTCTCTGTGTAGAACACGTAGCCAGGACCGCCGGAGCCCTGCCCGGTGGGGTCACCACATTGCAGCACGTAAATGCCACTCTGGGCGGTGGTCAGGCGATGGCACGGCGTGTTGTCGAAATATTTCTGGCCGGCCAGCGAGACGAACGAGTTGACCGTGCAGGGTGCCTTGTTGTTCAGCAGGCTGATCACGATCTTGCCGCGGTTGGTCGTCATTGTCGCGGTATAGGTCGCGTTAGTGTCCGGCGTCGCCGGCGGGAGCGACACCTTGCGGGCTGCCGTGCCAGCCGTCGTGTAGACGCACTTTCCATTCACCAGGGCGGAGGTGGGGCCGGCGGAGGGGTGCGCGGCGGGGCTGGAACTGGCTACGGGCTTCTTCGCCGCGGCCGACTTGAAGACCCCGAGAAGGGCGGGTACCCCGACTCCGACCGCAGCGACCAGAACGGCAGCGATCGCGCTAACCCAGAGCTGCCGCGTGCGCCTGGCCCGGCGCGACAGCCGGTCCATGCGGCGCTCGTAGGCTTGCCGGGCAAGCTCGCGCTGACGTTCCTTCTTCGTTGCCACCCGTGCTGTTCCTCCTGCTCATCGGCAGTGTCCTGCGATCTTGCCGGGCCCGCAACGGCCGCCAGCCAGGCTTCGTCGATCGCTTGGCAGCGATCTGCGAAACTTCGCGAATCGTACCGTTCTGCAGACACTAGTAATACCGTCGTTACATATCGGTACCCAACCGCGCCCAAGTCGTGTCCTGCCGGGCTGAAACGGCAGGCAGCAGCCCTCTCAGCCATCCTCCTCGCTAACCTGGGACCTACCAGGCCCTCATTCGGCCGGGCAGCCAGGAGTGGAGGGCACGTGCTGATCGCCGGGTTCCCCGCCGGGTCGTTCGCCGCGAATTGCTACCTCGTGGCGGACGCGCCAGGCTCGGAGTGCCTGGTCATCGACCCAGGCCAGGATGCCGTGCCGGGCATAACGGAGATCGTCGAGCGGTACCGGCTGCGACCCGTGGCGGTGCTGGCGACGCACGGCCACATCGACCACATCTGGTCGGTGGCGCCCGTGTGCGGAGCCAGCGGTATCCCTGCCTACATCCACCCCGCCGACCGCGCTTTGCTGTCCGACCCGGCCCGCGGACTGTCGCTCGGGCCGTCGCAGTCGCTCTTCGGCGGGCTGACGTTCACTGAGCCTGACGACGTGCGCGAGCTGACCGACGGGATGACGCTAGAGCTGGCGGGGATCACCCTGGTCGTCGCCCATGCGCCGGGTCACACACCGGGCTCGGTAACCTTCCAGCTTCCCGGGCTCGACGACCCGGACACCATGTTCACCGGTGACCTGCTGTTCGCCGGGTCGATCGGCCGAACCGACCTGCCGGGCGGCGACTACGAGACGATCCTGGCTAGCCTGGCCCGGGTATGCCTGCCGCAGCCGGACGAGACCGTCGTCCTGGCGGGACACGGGCCGCAGACGACCATCGGGGCCGAACGGGCGCACAACCCGTTCCTGGCCGGCCTGGTGCCGGCGAGGGGTCCGGCTACCGGGCTCTAAGGCCGCTGAGGAACCGAACGCCGGGCGCTCGTGCCGCGGTGTCATGGCACCGGGTGGCCGCACGGACGACAGTGGCGAGAGAGGGGCTGGGCGAGCGATGATCCGCAGCCACGAGGCGGGCAGCCTGCGGGCCGCCGACGCGGGGGTGCAGGTGCAGCTGGCCGGCTGGGTCGCGCGGCGGCGTGACCACGGCGGCGTGGTGTTCATCGACCTGCGCGACGGCAGCGGCATCATGCAGGTGGTGCTGCGGGAGGAGGACGTCGCGCACGACCTGCGGAGCGAGTTCTGCGTGCTGGTCACGGGCACGGTCCGGCGGCGCCCAGCGGGGAACGAGAACCCCGAGCTGGCGACCGGCGAGGTCGAGGTCGCCGCGAGCGGGCTCGAGGTGCTGTCGGAGGCCGATCCGCTGCCGTTCCCGATCGAAGGCGGCGGTGAGCTGAACGAGGAAGTCCGGCTGCGGTACCGCTACCTCGACATCCGCCGGGAGGAGATGGCGGCCGCGCTGAAGGCCAGGTCGCGCGCCGTGTACCTGCTCAACGAGGTGATGGCGGGGCACCGGTTCGTGACGGTCGAGACACCGTTTCTGACCCGATCCACCCCCGAGGGCGCTCGCGACTTCCTGGTGCCGGTGCGGCTCCGACCGGGAAGCTGGTACGCACTGCCGCAGTCGCCGCAGCTGTTCAAGCAGCTGCTCATGGTCGCCGGGCTGGAGCGCTACTTCCAGCTCGTCCGCTGCTTCAGGGACGAAGACTTCCGGGCCGACCGGCAGCCTGAGTTCACTCAGGTCGACCTCGAGATGTCGTTCGTGACCAGGGAGGACGTGATCGACGTCGCGGAGGACCTGGTCGAGCGACTGTGGACAGAGCTGGCCGGTTACCAGCTCCCGCGACCGATCCCGCGGATGACCTACGCCGACGCCATGGCGAGGTACGGCTCGGACAAGCCTGACCTGCGGTTCGGCCAGGAGCTGGCCGACCTGACCAGCTACTTCGCCCAGTCGGAGTTCCGGGTGTTTCAGGCGCCGCACGTCGGTGCCGTAGTGATGCCGGGCGGCGCGGCTCAGTCCCGCCGGGAGCTGGACGGCTGGCAGGAATGGGCGAAGTCGCGCGGGGCCCGCGGCCTTGCCTACGTCCTCATCGGGGCGGATGGCGCGGTGTCCGACGCTGGCCCGGTCGCCAGGCACCTGTCGGAGGCGGAGCGATCGGGACTGGTCGCCGCGACCGGGGCGGCAGCCGGGGACGCGGTGTTTTTCGCCGCCGGCAGTGCAGCCGAGGCGCGCGCCCTGCTGGGCGCAGCCCGGCTGGAGATCGGCTACCGGTGCGGCCTGATCGATCCCGCGGCGTGGGCGTTCACCTGGGTCGTCGATGCGCCGATGTTCGAGGACGACGGGGAGGGCGGCTGGACCTCGGTGCATCATCCGTTCACCTCGCCGCTGCCGGAATGGGTGCCGAAGTTCGCGGCCGAACCCGCGGGCGCGCTCGCGGACGCCTACGACATCGTCTGCAACGGCACTGAGATCGGCGGCGGCTCCATCCGGATCCACCGCCCGGACGTCCAGCAACAGGTCTTCGACGTCATCGGGCTGACCAGGGAGGAGGCAGCCGCGCAGTTCGGTTTCCTGCTGGACGCGCTGCGGTTCGGGCCGCCGCCGCACGGCGGCATCGCGTTCGGCTGGGACCGGCTGCTCATGCTGCTGACCGGGCGGGAGTCGATCAGGGACGTCATCGCGTTCCCCAAGGCCGCCTCCGGTCACGACCCGCTCACCGGCGCTCCGACGCCCATCACCGAGCAGCAGCGCAAGGAGGCCGGGATCGACGTCAAGCCAGCCGGTCAGCCGCCGCGCGGCTAGCGGAACGCCCGGAACGCCGCGCGCACCTCCTGCACGAACAACTCGGGCTGCTCGAACGCCGCGAAGTGACCGCCCTTCGCTGGCTCGCCCCAGTAGCGCAGGTCCGGGTAGACCTTCTCGGCCCACCGTCGGGAAGCACGGACGATCTCCTTGGGAAAGATTGAGCAGCCCACAGGGACACCCACTGCCCCTGTCCCGGCTAGTCCCTTGCCGAAACTCTCCCAGTACAGCCGCGCCGACGACGCCCCGGTGGCGGGCAGCCAGTACAGCATGATGTTGTCCAGCATCTCGTCTCTGGTCAGCACGTTCGCCGGGTCGCCGTCGCAGTCGGTCCACGACCAGAACTTCTCGACGATCCACGCGCACAGCCCGACTGGTGAATCGACCAGCCCGTAGCCGACCGTCTGCGGCTTGGTCGACTGCTCCTTGGAGTAGCCCGAGTCCACGTCCAGGTAGTGCTGGAACGCCGCGAGGGCCGATTTCTCCTGCTCGGTGAGGTCGTCCATAGTGGCCGGGTCTGGCGGCACGCCGACCATGTTGAGGTGAATGCCCGCCACACGGTCGGCGTGCCTCAGGCCGAGCGCTGCGGTCACCCCGGAGCCCCAGTCGCCGCCCTGCGCCCCGTAGCGGGCGTAGCCGAGCCGCGTCATCAGCTCATCCCAGGCGTCGGCGATGTGCGCGACGCCCCAGCCGGGCTTCGTCGGCTTGCCGCTGAAGCCGTAGCCGGGCAGCGACGGGCAGACAAGGTGAAACGCGTCGCTGGCCTGGCCGCCATGGGCAACGGGGTCGGTGAGCGGCCCGATGACTTTGCGGAACTCCACCACCGAGCCGGGCCAGCCGTGCGTCATTACGAGGGGCAGCGCGCCCTCCTCCGGCGAGGCGACGTGGAGGAAGTGAATGCCTAGTCCATCGATCTCTGTCTGGAACTGCGGGAACTTGTTCAGGCTGGCCTCGCACGCGCGCCAGTCGTAGCGCTCGTGCCAGTAGTCGCACAGTTCGCGCAGGTAGGCCAGCGGTACGCCCTGCGACCAGTCGGTGACGGTCTCGGCTTCTGGCCACCGGGTCTGCTGCAGCCGTCGACGCAGGTCCTCGAGGTCAGCCTCGGGGATGTCGATCTGGAACGGTGTGATCTGCTCGCTCATAGCCTCGGGCTCTCCGCGGACTAGGGGGTCGTGGTGACAACAATCCCCTAAGAGAAGGACGAGTGTCACTCCCGCGCTATCGCACGTCGGTACGGTGGCGGGGATGACAGACCACATCCACCAGACTCGGGCGACCTACGACGTCATCGCTTCCGACTACGCAGCCAGGTGGGCTGCGCCGGAATGGGTCACCACCGAGTACGGTCGGTTGTCTGCCGTGCTGCCCAGGGGAGCCCGCGTCGCGGACGTCGGCTGCGGGCCGGGACATCACACGAGGCTGTTGCGAGAGCGAGGCTTCATCGCGGTCGGCCTGGACCTGTCCTGGGGCATGCTGCGATCGGGACAGGTGCCTGCGGTCGCCCAGGCTGACATGCGCGCCCTTCCGCTCGGGACCGGGGCGGTCGACGCAGTCTGGTGCGCCGCCGCGCTGCTGCACATACCGCGGCCAGAGGTCCCGGTGGTTCTCGGCGAGTTCGCCCGGGTGCTGCGGCCAGGCGGGCAGCTGATGGTCAGCCTCGCCGAGGGCGATGGCGAGTTCGCGGAACCCGTGTCCTACCAGCCGAGTCACCAGCGCTGGTACGTCTTGCACCGGCTCGAGCCGATGACCGAGCAACTGCGCGCCGCTGGCTTTGAGCTCATGAGCTTCTCTCGCCGGTCAACCCACCGCGAGTGGCTCCAGCTCCGCGCCCAGCGGCGCTGACTGCCTCACCCGATCGTGACGGACCTGGCGGGTAGTGTCGCAGTCGTGACCAGTGCGGACGCTAGCCTGTTCGATGACTCAGCCCAGGCGGCCGAGCAGGCTCAGGCGCCCCTGGCGGTCCGCATGCGGCCCCGTTCCCTGTCCGAAGTTGTCGGCCAGGGCCACCTGACGCGGGACGGGTCGCCGCTACGGAAGCTGGCGGACAACGATGCGCCGATGTCGGTCCTGCTCTGGGGCCCGCCTGGCACCGGCAAGACCACGCTGGCATACGTGGTCAGCAAGGCGACCAGACGGCGGTTTATCGAGCTGTCGGCCGTGTCGGCCGGGGTCAAGGACGTGCGCGCGGCGATCGAGACCGCGCGCGGCGAGCTCGGCCTGACCGGGCAGCAGACCGTTCTGTTCATCGATGAGGTGCACAGGTTCTCCAAGACGCAGCAGGACGCGCTGCTGCCCGCGGTGGAGAACCGCTGGGTGTCGTTCATCGGCGCCACGACCGAGAATCCGTCGTTTTCTGTGGTGGGGCCGCTGCTGTCCCGGGCCTTGCTGCTGACCCTGCGGCCGCTGACCGACGCTGACGTGCTGACGGTGATCGAGCGGGCGCTCTCGGACGAGCGCGGGCTGGCCGGCCGGGTACGGCTGGCGGACGGCGTGGCCGCGCACCTGGTCCGGCTGTCGAACGGGGACGCGCGGCGGGCGCTGACCTACCTGGAGGCGGCGGCGCTCGGCCTGCCGGCCGGCGGCGAGATCACCGTGGAGCTGCTGGAGCGCGCGGTGGACCGCGCGATGGTTCGGTATGACCGCGCCGGCGACCAGCACTACGACGTGATCAGCGCGTTCATCAAGAGCATGCGCGGCAGCGACGCCGACGCCGCGCTGCACTACCTGGCGCGGATGATCGAGGCGGGCGAGGACCCGCGTTACATCGCCCGGCGGCTGATCGTGCACGCGAGCGAGGACGTCGGGATGGCCGACCCGACCGCGCTGCAGACGGCCGTGGCCGCGGCCCAGGCCGTGGAGTTCGTCGGGCTGCCCGAGGCACAGCTGAACCTCGCGCAGGCCGTCATCCACATCGCCCTCGCGCCCAAGTCCAACGCCGTCGCCAAGGCCATCTGGTCGGCGCGCGCGGACGTCGCCGACGGTCGCGCCGGGCCGGTGCCCCGCCATCTGCGCGACGCCAGCTACCCCGGTGCGGCGCGGCTGGGGCACGGCAAGGGCTATGTCTACCCGCACGACGATCCGGCGGGCGTAGTGCACCAGCAGTACGCTCCCGACGATGTCGTCGGTCGGCACTACTACGAGCCGACCGCGCGTGGCGGTGAGGCCCGCGTCGCCGAGCGCGCCGAGCGAATCCGCGCGGTGCTCGAAGGCGGCGGCCAGACAGCGGACGTCGAAGACACGGGAGCGGGCTAGCACTGGTTATCGGCAGTGCAATCCCGCTCCCATGGAGTGTCGCGATGGCGTCATGTTCGCTGGCGGGCCGGTTGCGCCATCAGGGCCCGCGATAGGGTCGGCGCAGGCCGCCCGCAGGCGACCCGCGGGGGCGGGGCTGAGGAAGGACGGACTGATGAGGCAGGGGCGGGCATGAGCGCCGGGCAGCTGGCGGCGCTGATTGCCGCGGTTTCCTTCGCCGCGCTGGCTTGTGTGAGCGTGGTCGTGCTGATCAAGCTCGGCCGGCTGCTTTCCAGCGCGAAGCGGCTGATGACTGACTACTCGGGGCGCGCCGACCTGCTGCTGGACCGGGCCCAGGCCGCGGTGGACCGCACCAACGAGCAGCTGGCAAGGACGGACTCGATTACCGCAAGCATGGACCAGGTCACGGCCAACATGGCCGAGTTGTCTGGCCACGTATCGGCGCTCACCGGGCTGGCCAGGGCGATGTCGGCCGCCGTCAGCACACCGCTGACCGGGCTCGCCGCGCTGGTCTACGGCGTCCGCAGGGCAACGATCGTGCGCAGGTCGGTGCAGGCGGCTGCGCTGGCAGACCAGCAGCGCAGGCGTGCCGCCGGGACTGCCGACGACGTGACGCGCGTCGCCATCACCGATGGCGCCGGCCCGGCGCCGGCCGTGCAGCCGGTTCGCGCGGAGCTGGCGGGACCGCGATGATCCGGCGCGGATTCTGGCTCGCCGCCGGTGCGGCGCTCGGCGTAGCAGGCTACCGCCGAGCGACCCGGCTGGCCCGTGAACTCGGCTTCCGAGTCGACGGCCCGCCGGCGGCCGGGCGGACCCGGCACGGCGGCGACGCCGTGCAGGTGCGCGGCGGGGGCAGCGGCAGCCAGGCTGGCCGCCCTCGCCACCAGGCCCCCGCCCGCCCTCGCGGCTCGATCGCCGGCGTCGCGTCGGCCGCGGTTTTCGTCCGGGATGTACGGGAGGGCATGGCAGAGTATTGGAGTCTGCACCGCGGGGAGTTAGCCCGTACGCTGACAAGCCGGAGCGATCGGATGGCCGAAGGCCAGTCCGATGCCCGCGACCAGCGCACGTCCAGACGCTGACCAGTCCGTTTTCCGGCCCGGCCGCGGCCGGGTCCTTGCCGAGATGAAGGATGGCCGCCATGGAGTCGGCAGAGATCGTCCGCCGTTTCCTGAGCTACTTCGAGCAGCAGGGGCACACCGTGGTGCCCTCGGCCAGCCTCGTTGCCGACGACCCGACCTTGCTACTGGTGAACGCCGGGATGCAGCCGTTCAAGCCGTACTTCCTCGGCCAGCAGACCCCGCCGTTCCGACGCGCCACGAGCTGCCAGAAGTGCGTGCGGACCCCAGACATCGACGAGGTCGGCAAGACGACCCGGCACGGCACCTTCTTCCAGATGCTCGGCAACTTCTCGTTCGGGGATTACTTCAAGGAGCAGGCCATCCCGTTCGCATGGGACCTGCTCACCCGTCCGGAGGCCGACGGCGGGTTCGGTTTCCCTGAGAGCCGGATGTGGGTCACCGTGCTGCACGACGACGACGAGGCGTCCAAGCTCTGGCATGACGTTGTCGGCATCCCCGAGAGCCGGATCCAGCGGCGGGGGCTCGCCGACAACTACTGGCACATGGGCGTGCCGGGTCCCGGCGGCCCGTGCTCGGAGATCTACTACGACCGCGGGCCCGAGTACGGCCGCGAGGGCGGCCCGGAGGTCGACGAGGACCGGTACCTGGAGGTCTGGAACCTCGTCTTCATGCAGTACCAGCTCGGCACGGTCCGGGCGAAGACGGACTTCGATGTGGTGGGCGACCTGCCGTCCCGCAACATCGACACCGGCATGGGCATGGAGCGGATGGCCGCGCTACTCCAGGGCGTGGACAACATCTACGAGATCGACACGATGTGGCGGGTGCTCGAGCGGGCCGCCGAGCTGACCGAGCAGCGCTATGGCGTCGACGAGCGCTCGGATGTCGCGCTGCGGGTGGTGACCGACCACGTTCGCACCGCGGTCATGCTCGTGGCCGACGGGGTGATCCCGTCGAACGAGGGCCGGGGCTACGTGCTGCGCCGCATCCTGCGCCGCAGCATGCAGAAGCTGCGCCTGCTGTCCGGCGCGCAGCGCGGCGGGTACGGCACCGGGCGGGGCGGCGCGGACGAGAACTTCATGCACGAGCTGTCCGCCGTCGCGATCGCGGCGCTCGGCGAGCAGTACCCCGAGCTCGTACGCGACGCGCCGAACATCCACACGGTGATCGACGCAGAGGAGGCTGCGTTCTCGGCGACCTTGCGCACGGGCAGCGCGATCTTCGACGCGGCGGTCGAGGAGACCCGGCGGGGCGGCCGCGAGACCATCCGCGGTGCGCAGGCGTTTCAGCTGCACGACACCTACGGCTTCCCGATCGACCTGACCCTGGAGATGGCGGCCGAGCAGGGCCTCGCGGTGGACGAGGGCGAGTTCCGCCGGCTGATGGCCGAGCAGCGGCAGCGCGCCAAGGCCGACGCCGCGGGCAAGAAGACCGGCAACTTGGACATCTCCGTGTTCGCCCGCGTGCTCGAGCAGGCGGGCCGCGTCAGCTTCACGGGCTACGACGAGGTGGCGGGCGAGGCGACCGTCGTGGGCCTGATCGTGGCCGGCGCGTCGGTGTCGTCGGCGGGCGCGGGCACGGCCGTCGAAGTGGTGCTGGACCGGACGCCGTTCTACGCAGAGGGCGGCGGCCAGCTCGCCGACAACGGCATGATCACGTCAGCGGGCAGCGGAGCGGGCGACTTCGCCACCGTGTCGGTGACCGACGTGCAGTCGCCGTTGCCCGGCCTGATCGTGCACCGCGGCACGGTGACCGCGGGCGAGATCGTGGTCGGCGCGGCAGTGCGCGCCGACATCGACGTCGAGCGACGCCGGGCCATCTCCCGCTCGCACACTGCGACGCACCTGGTCCACCGTGCGTTCCGGGGTGCTCTTGGCGAGTCGGCTGCGCAGGCCGGGTCGGAGAATGCGCCGGGCCGGTTCCGGTTCGACTTCACTGCTCTCGGGTCGGTGGCCGAGTCGGTGCTGGCGGCGGCCGAAGAGGAAGTCAACGAGGTCCTGATTAGCGACTTGGAGGTGCGCGCGTTCCATACCTCACTGGATGAGGCGCGAGCACTGGGGGCGCTGGCACTGTTCGGCGAGAAGTACGGCGACCAGGTCAGGGTGGTCGAGGTGGGTGAGTACTCCCGCGAGCTGTGCGGCGGCACGCACGTGGCCAGATCGGGCAACCTGGGCCTGATCAAGATCCTGGGGGAGTCGTCGATCGGGTCCGGGGTCCGGCGGGTCGAGGCGCTGGTGGGAATCGACGCGTTCCGGTACCTCGCCCGCGAGAGCGTCCTGGTCAGCCAGCTGTCGGAGCAGCTCAAGGCGCGGCGCGAGGAGCTGCCGGAGCGCATTTCCGGGATGGTGACCCGGCTGCGGGAGGCCGAGCGCGACCTGGAGCGGCTGCAGGCGGCCCAGCTGCTCGGCGGCGCGGCCGCCGAAGCCGACCGCGCGGAGGACGTGAGCGGTGCCGCGTTTGTCTCCTACCGTGTCCCCGACGGCGCGGCCGCGGATCAGGTCAGGAAGGTGGCGCTCGATATCCGCGACCGCATCCAGGCGAGCCGGCCGGCGGTGGTCATGGCTATCGGCGTCGCTGACGGCCGGCCAACGGTGGTCGTGGCGGTCAACGACGCGGGCCGCTCGCAGGGCTTGCGGGCGGGCGCGCTGGTCCTGGGGGCGGCGGGCGCGCTGGGCGGGCGTGGCGGCGGCAGGGACGACGTCGCGCAAGGTGGCGGAGCGCAACTAGGCGACCACCCCCAGGAGGTAATAACAGCGGCCGGCGAGGCGGTTCGCGCTCTTATTCGGGACATAATGGGCTCAGGTGCCGTAAGGTGAGTCCGTGTCGCAGCCAACCTGTGGCCGGACCGAGACGTTGCGTGTCCGGCTCGCGTCTCCCCCGAGGCGCTGGCGGTATCCCGATCGGCCGGGATATGGCGTGAGGCAGGGCGTCCGGGTGGGCATCGACGTCGGCTCCGTCAGGATTGGCGTGGCCCGCAGCGACCCGGACGGCGTGCTCGCGTCCCCGCTGCAAACGGTCCGCCGCGGCACGGGTGACCTGGCCGAACTGGCGCGGATTGCGGCTGACAGCGATGCCGTCGAGGTCGTCGTCGGCCTCGCCGTGGGCCTGCGCGGCAGTGAGGGCACAGCGGCTCGCGACGGCCGGGCGTTCGCATCTGCGCTGGCGCAGCGGCTTGCGCCGGTGCCTGTCCGGCTGGTCGATGAGAGGTTCACCACAGTCGTAGCGCACGCTGCCTTGCGCCAGGGCGGGCTAGACTCGCGTGCCCGGCGAACGTCTGTCGACAAGGCGGCTGCAGCCGTGGTGCTGCAGGGCGCCCTGGACAGCGAGCGTGCGACAGGGCAGCCGGCTGGTCAGCTGGTTGACGCGGGAGGCGAGCAGAGATGAGCCGCGAGGGCTACGAGGGCTGGGATTCGCCTGCCCGCAGCCGGGAGGGAGCCAGCAGCCCTCGCTCGCATCGGCGTCGCGGGTCTGGCCGCGGGGACGACGGGTGGCAGGCTGAGGGCGGCGACCACGCTGCCGCCGAGTACGGCCAGGAAGGCTATGCCGACCAGGGCAATTACCAGGACGGATACGGCCAGGGCCAGTACGCGGACCAGGGCTATGTCGGCCAGGAGCAGGGCGGCAGCGGGTACTCCAATGGCTATGGCGGCTATGCCGACGAGGCGTACGGCAGCGGCTATGGTGGCGACGGGTACGCGGCCAGGGACCCGTACGCGTCCGGCGATCCGTACGCCACCGGGGATTACGGCCCTGCCGATCCGTATGCCGGGCCGGACCCCCGCGCCAGCGGCCCGCACTCCGACCCCTATGGTCGTGATCCTTACGACACCGGTGGTGGCTACGGAGCCGCGGCCGGCTACCAGGGCCAGGATGGCTACGGCGGGCAGGACTCCTACGGCACCCAGGCCAGCTACGGCGGCGGGGGATTCGACGCGCAGGACGACGACCTGTACCGGTCGCGCTATCCGCAGGCTGCCTCGGATGATCCGGGCCTCATGCGGCGCCGTCGCGCCAGCCGGGAAAGCGAGTTTGACGCCGATAGTCCCCGCCACGACGGCTTCTTCCGCGGCTTCGGCGGCGGCGACGACGATCTGGGTGGCCGGGGCCGCAGCCGGAGCCAGCCCCGGGGACGTCCGCCCAAGCAGAAAAAGAGCCACGCCGGGCTGATCGCGCTCGCCGTCGTTGTCATCGTCTTCGCCGGCATCGCGGGAGTCGGGTACAAGTACTACCACGAGTACAAGGTGCGGCACGCGAGCTACACCGGCTCCGGATACGGGTCGACGCTCATCCTGGTCCAGCCGGGCGACACCCTGGACGGGATCAGCGCGCAGCTGCTCAACAAGCACGTGATCGCGGCGATCGACCCGTGGGCGTCGTACGTGGCCAATAAGTCCGGGCTGCACCCGGGCAAGTACCGGATCCATATTCATATGAGCCCGGCGGCGGCCTACGCGGCGCTGACCAACGTGAAGAATCTGGTCAACTCGAAGGTGACGATCCCGGACGGGATGCGGCTCGCAGACATCCTGCCGCTGATGGCGAAGGAGAGCGGGCTGCCGCTGAGCCAGTTCCAGGCAGCGATCAAGAACACGGCGGCCCTCGGCCTGCCGGCCTACGCGCACGGGCACCTAGAGGGCTATCTGTACCCGGACACCTACTCCATCGCGCCGGGCGAGTCGGCGCTGACGATCCTGCAGACGGCCGTGAAGCAGTTCAACACCGAGGTGGCAAAGATCCACCTCGTGGCCGCTGCGAACGCGGTGCAGTTCACCCCGGCCCAGGTGATCACCGGGGCCAGCCTGCTGGAGGCAGAGGTCAGCTCGAAGTACTTCGCCGACGTGGCCCGGGTGATCGACAACCGGCTGAACCAAGGCATGCCGCTCGGGTTGGACGCCACGGTCGCCTACGCCCTGGGCGTGCACACCGACAAGCTCACGACGAGCCAGCTGAACGTGGCTAACCCGTACAACACGCGCGTGAATAAGGGGTTGCCGCCCGGCCCGATCGACTCGCCAGACGTCCAGGCGATCGAGGCGTTCCTGCACCCGGCCGCGCACTCCGCCATAACCGACGCCTGGCTCTACTTCGTGACGGTGGACAAGAGCGGCACGACGAACTTCACCGGCTCCTACAACCAGTTCCTGACCTGGCAGGCGCTGGCGAAGCGGAACGGGGTGACATGACGTGGGGGCCAGCCGGGCGGCCGTTCTCGGCTCACCGGTCGCGCACTCCCTGTCGCCCGTCCTGCACCTCGCCGCGTATCGCGCACTAGGCCTCGACGGCTGGTCCTACGAGGCGATTGAGTGCGATGAGCATCGGCTGCCGGGCGTGCTCGGCTCACTCGGCGCCGATTGGGCTGGTCTGTCGCTGACGATGCCGCTGAAGCGGGCCGTGCTGCCGCTGCTCGACCTGGCGCAGCCGCTGGTGACCCGCGTCGGCGCCGCCAATACCGTGCTCCTGCGCGGTAGCCGGCGGGTCGGCCATAACACTGACGTCCCTGGGATAGCCCGGGCGATGCGCGGGGCAGGCGTGAGCCCTGAGGGGAACGTGGCCGTGGTCGGTGGCGGCGCCACCGCCTGCGCGGCCATTGCGGCGCTGCGGGACACCGTCACGGACGAGGTCACCGTGGCGGTCCGGGCACCGGAGCGGGCCGAGCCGGTACGAGAAGTCGCGCGGCGGTTCGGCGTGCGGGTCCGGCTGGTCCAGCTAGGTCCTGGCCTGGCCCTCCAGCCCTGGGATCTGCTGATCTCGACGGTGCCCGGCCATGCGGCGGATTCGCTGGCCGAGCAAGTCGCGCTGGGCACAATCAGTGCAAAAGCCGTGTTCGACGTCGCCTATGATCCGTGGCCAACGGCTCTTGCAGTCGCGGCTGCCGCGAGCGGGGCGACAGTTATCTCCGGTTATGAGTTGCTTGTCCAGCAGGCCGTCGGCCAGGTCGAGCTCATGACCGGGCGCAAGGCGCCGGTCGAGCAGATGCGGGCGGCCGGGCTCGCCGAGTTGGACCGCAGGCGGAATAACCGCTAGACAGCACGCGCTGAGCATTAGGCCCACGACCGCTGCGATTCCAGTGGCTGCGGTGATGGGCTACTCTTGAACGACAATGCCCGGTAGCCGGATGACCCGGCGGAGCAGGCCGGGCGCGCAAGCGGAGGACCACCACGGCCGCCTCCCACCTGGCCAGCTAGGTCAGAGCAGCCGCGTCATCCGGGTTGAGATCCGGATGCGGGACTGCTGGTCTGCTGGCGGGTATCTATGCCAGGTCGCGCGAGTTGCGGCCTGGCGGCCAGCAGGCTCACGTGGCTTGCGGGCAGGCCGGACGCCTGCGACCGGAGTCTTCGACGCCGGGGGCAGCGTCGCGGGAGCGTTGCCGCCTCGGGCGTGTCCTGGGGGACGGGAGGCTGCCGCGCTGGTGGCCCCGCAGGCGCAAGAATGCGGGGCCTTTTCGCTTCTGCGGCCAAGGCGCCTCGCTATCAGGCCCGGGGATGGTCCCCGAGCGTGAGCACAGTGACACAAGGAGGTCACATCAGCACCGAACCTCGTATCAACGAGCGCATCCGCGTCCCCGAAGTGCGCCTGGTCGGCCCGGCCGGCGAGCAGATCGGGATCGTCGCTATCAACGATGCGCTCAGGCTGGCCCAGGAGGCAGATCTCGACCTGGTTGAGGTTGCGCCCATGGCCCGGCCCCCTGTTGCCAAGCTGATGGACTACGGGAAGTTCAAGTACGAGTCAGCCCTGAAGGCCAGGGAGTCGCGCAAGAACCAGGCCCAGACTGTGATCAAGGAG
>Ga0126378_10002057_pt1 | contig 14913 bp, 14 predicted proteins | sample PanSoiMetPlot_23_FD_92587 | JGI IMG/M metagenome (GOLD analysis project Ga0126378, IMG submission 92587) | Tropical forest soil microbial communities from Panama - MetaG Plot_23 | ecosystem: Environmental > Terrestrial > Soil > Tropical forest > Bulk soil | place: Panama | collected 2016-02-17 | reverse complement strand
GAGCGTCATGAACGGCGTCCACTGCCAGATCATGACGATGATCACTGACAGCAGCGGCTGGGTGCTGAGCCAGGCCACGTGATTGACGCCGAATGGTGCCAGCAGGTAATTCAGCAGCCCGTAGTTGGCGTCGAGCATCGGATACGCCCAGATCAGAGACGCTGCCGCTGGCATAACGAGGAAGGGGGTGATGATCAGTGTCCTGGCGACGCCACGGCCGAAGAACTTGCGATCAAGCAGCACGGCGAGCAGGACGCCGAGGATCATGGCCCCGATCACAGCGCTGGCGGTCATGACGACCGAGCGGACGAGGGAGCCGCGGAAGGCCGGGTCGGTGAAGACGGTCTTGTAGTTGCTTAGCCCGTTGAAGCGGGCAGGTTGCGGGATGTCCCAGAAGTAGCTCTGGAAGCTGTACCAGAGCGTCACCACGAACGGGACCTGAGTGACGACGATGGTATAGATCAGCGCCGGGAGGAGGGGCAGGCGCCGCAGCCATCGTTCTCGCCGCACGGCCGCCCGCGGCCTGACCCGCACTTCACCCGCTTGCGCAGCGACTCCGTCGAGTACCGCCACAGTGGGGGCCTCCTCTCAAGGAGGTGGTGCCGATGGTCTGTCTAGATCGTGACCGATGGGGCCCCGGGCGCGGGGCCCCATCGCCATCTTCGGCTAGCCGTGCGCTAGTTGAGCAGGGGTGTACGCGGAGGCGGCTTGCTGACTTGTCTTCAGCGCCGCGCTCACGGTCTCGGTCCCCGCGATCGCGCCCGCGATCTGCTGGGCGACCTGTAGCCCGAGCGTCTCGAACTGCGGGATGTCGACGTACTGGATGCCGACGTAAGGAACCGGGTGCAGGGTCGGGTGCAGCGGGTCGACCGAGTTGATCGAATTCAGCGTGATAGCGGCGAACGGCGCAACTTTCTGGTACCCCGGGGTGTTGTAGAGCGACGTCCTGGTGCCCGGCGGGACCGCAGCCCAGCCGTACTTGTTGGCGACCAGCTGGTCATACTGCTTCGACGTGGCCCAGGAGACGAACTTCCACGCGTCGGACTGGTTGGCGACGCCCTGCGGGATCCCGAGCGACCACGTCCAGAGCCATCCTGAGGACGGGGTGACCTGGTGCGGCGCGAAGGCGTAACCGGTCTGCTTGGCGATGGCCGGGTAGGAGCCTGCGATAGAGGTCGCCGCGACGGTCGCGTCGTACCACATCGCGCACTTGCCCTGCCCGTACAACGTCAGCAACTGGTTGAAGCTGTCGTTCGACGCGCCAGGCTCGCCGTACTTGCGAATGAGATTGACGTAGAAGGTCGTCGCCTTCACGAAGGCTGGCGAGGTGAGCTGGGGCTGCCAGTTCATGTTGAACCACTGGCCCCCGAAGGTGTTGACGACCGTGTCGAGAGAGGCCATGTTGTCACCCCAGCCGGCCAGGCCGCGCAGGCAGACGCCTGACACCTTGCCCGGCTGGTTGAGCTTGGCCGCGAAGCTCTGTACCTGCGTCCAGGTTGGGTGCTGCGGCATGGTCAGGTGCGCCTTGGCGAACAGGTCCTTGCGGTAGTACAGCATCGAGGACTCGCCGTAGAACGGCACCGCGTACTCGTCGCCCTTGTAGGACAGTGACTTGGCGATCGGCGGCAGCAGGTCACTCGGATCGTAGCTTGGTGTCTTCGGGAAGAACTGCTTGGACAGGTCGACCAGCCAGCCGTTCCGCGCGAACAGCGGTGTTTCGTACGGGCCGATCATGATGACGTTGAAGGCGTTGCTGTGCGTGCTGACGTCTCGTTCGATCGCCGCCCGCAGGTCGCCTTCTGTGTAGGTGACGAACTTGACGTTGATCTTCGGATTCTGCTTCTCGAAAACAGACCTGGTCAGCGGAATCATCTGGCTTGTGATCAGGGGGTTGGCCACGACGGCCACCGTCACGACGCCAGGAGCGTTGCTGCCGGACGGGCCGCCGCTCGAACACGCGGCCGGTACGACGATGGCGACCATGCTGCCGAGTACGGCAAGCGTACGAAGCCTGAACCTTACTGCGCTGTGCTTAACAAGGCTGGGCTTGAGAAGGGGGAAGCTCATGAACGGACCTCCGCAACGGTGAGAACGGCGCGGCTGGGACAGCCGTACCCGGCCCATGGGGCGGGTGCGGCTGCCCACCAAGACAGGCCCGTCGCGGATCCCGACCCTTGGTAACGTTACCGAGCTTGCGCTGAACGTACGCTTGTGTAACCCTGCCGTCAACCCCTTGCAATAGAATTGAAACCTGAATCTGCTGGTGTCCCTGGTAGGTGTGGCCAGACAGCACACGAACGCGAATAGGAGTCCCGCGCTTGGGGAACGATCCCACGCCTAGCCGTCAGGGGGCCGTCCATGCTCCCGGCCGTCAGCCTGGCGCGCATCCCACCATGCGCGATGTCGCGGCGCTGGCCGGGGTCGGCGTCATGACGGTATCCCGCGTCGTGAACGGCCGTGGCGGCGTGAGCGCGGAACGAGCAGCCCGGGTATGGAGGGCAATCGAGAAGCTCGACTACAGCCATAACGTCACCGCGCGCCACCTACGGCTGACCGGCCAGCCCACGGCGATTATCGGGGTCTTGCTTGAAGACGTCGCCAACCCGTTCGCCGCCGAAGTGCTCCGGGCAGTGGAGAATGTGGTCGGGGAGCAGGACAGCCTCGTGTTGTGTGCCAGCTCGGACGGCGACGCCGCCAGGGAAAGGGCGCTGCTGGCGGCGTTTTGCGCCCGGCGCGTAGACGGTCTCATCATCGTCCCGTGCGGTCCCGACCACCGATACCTGCTGGCCGAGTTGCGGCGCGGAACCCAGGTGGTGTTCGCCGACCGGCCCGCGCCGACGGTCGCGGCGGACACGGTGATCAGCGACAACGTCGGCGGCGCGCGGCTGGCTGTTGCGCACCTCCTTGAAGCGGGCCACACCAGGATCGGCTTCCTCGGCGACCTCAGGCAGATTTACACGGCCGCCGAACGGCACCGCGGCTACCTATCCGCGCTCGCTGAGGCGGGTATTACGCCCGATGACCGCCTGATCCGCCGTGACATTCACAACGAGCAGTCCTCAGAGCTGGCGACACGCGAGCTGCTCGATATGCGGCCCGCCCCGACCGCGATTTTCACCGCCCAGAACCTGCTGACGATCGGGGCAAGGAAGGCGCTGGGATCGATCGGTGCCGAGCGCCACGTCGCACACGTCGGCTTCGACGACGTGCCGCTCGCTGGCCTGCTTGATCCCGGCATTACCGTGATCGCCCAGGATCCGCCCGCGATCGGCGAACTGGCCGCGCAGATGCTCCTGCACCGCCTCCGTGACCCGTCCGGCGCGCCGGAAACGGTGGAGGTGCCGACCAGGCTGATCGCCCGCGGCAGCGGCGAGATCTGGCCAGCCGAGCAGGCTTAGCCGCGATGAGGTGGCTCGATCATCGCGGCGACCGGCCGGTGGCTCGATCATCGCGGCCCCGTCACGTTAACCAAAGCGACTGGTAATCGCCTGAGCGATCTCAGCCGGGGCGTCCTCCTGGATGTAATGCCTGGCTTCGGGCACTTCGACCGTCACGCTGTCGCTGAAAGCTGCCTGCATCCGCGGCAAGATTCGGCCGGGCTGAAAGGCGAAGTCCTTCATTCCCCACACGAGCAGCGCAGGTTTGGCGCCGAGCTTGGCCGGGACGTCGCGGGCCAGCTGCTGCAGCAGCGGGCGCGCGGCGAGGATCTGCCTGGGCATCTCGGCCACGCCCCTACGCGCGGGAGCAGAAGGCTGGACCTTTCGGTAGTGGTCCATTTCGTCGGGCGTCAGGCGGTACGTCATTCCGCGTGGCACGATGCGCTCGACAAAGAAGTTGTTCTGCAGGATCTGGCGCTGCATCCATGACGTCGACATCGCCCTGCTGAATAGCTTCATCCGGAAATCGTCGGCCGGCCAGAACCAGGTATTGCCCAGGATGACGCCGCTAACGCCCTGAGAGCGCGCACAGGCGACGGCCATGCTGATGGGACCGCCCCAGTCCTGGCCCATTGTGATGAAGCCATCGAGATTTAGGTGATCCACCAGTTCGCCGACGCATCGGGCATGTTCCTCGATCGTGTAACCGAACGCCTCTGGGCGTTCAGACAATCCGAACCCCAGGTAATCAACCGCGATACAGCGGAAGTGGCTGCGCAGGCGCGAGACGATCTTCCTGTACAGAAAGCTCCATGTCGGATTGCCGTGGCAGAACAATATCGGCATTCCGGCGCCCTCATCGATGTAATGCATCTGGCCCGCGTAGCTATCGAACCAGCGCTGCTCGAACGGGTACAGCGATGGATCAGGCGTGAAATCGATCTTCATATTTCCTCCACGAGGTCGCGTTAGTAGCGCGAGTCTTCGGCCATTGTTCCCCACCTCCAAACCCGGCGAAGGCCGCTGATCGAGATCGACGGCCGGCTGGGCTCGCACGGCGGAACCAGCGGACCTGGCCGCGCGTCCAACTGGTATGCGACGCATTCGTCGTGGCGCCGCGCTGTGCGCGGCCATTCTGTCCGCGGCCGCTGCTGGCGGTTGCGCCGCCAGGCCGCACTCCCCGGCCGGGCCGGGCCGAGTTGTGCTGACGTCGAGCCAGGTCGCCGCGCTCCGCTCCTTCGGAGCGGGCGATACTGCGTTCGGGCTGAATCTTCTGTCTGCGCTGTGCCGTCGCCAGCCAGGGGCGAATGTCCTGGTCTCCCCGGTCAGCCTGGCAACCGGGCTGGGCATGGCCTACCTCGGCGCCCGCGGCGCCACCGCCGCGGCAATGGCGCGGGTTCTGCATTTGCCAGATAGCGGGCGAGCTCTGATCCCTGGCCTGCGCGCACGGCGGGCGCTGCTGGCATCGCTAAACCGGCCCGGCATCACATTCGCCGAGAGCAACCGGCTCTGGGCCGACCCGTCGCTCGTCACCAGGCAGTCCTACGCCGCAGCCCTGCAGGAGAGTTATCGAGCCGGGCTGACCCACGTGCCACTGCTGAGTGCGCCGGACCAGGCGCGCGCCACGATCAACTCCGCCATCGCCGCGCAGACCCGCGGGCATATCAGCAACCTGCTACCGCCAGGCTCGATCCCGCCGGACCAGATCGGCTGGGTACTGACGAATGCGCTTTACCTCAAGGCGGCCTGGCGGCACCGGTTCGATCGGGCGAAAACGGCGCCCGGGCCGTTCCGCACAGGCAACGGCATCGTCGTGCGGGTGCCGTATATGCACGGCAGTGGTTACTCCTACGCGGCAACCGCAACCGGGTGGGCGGCGACCGACCTGAAGTACCGGGGCGGCCGCTTGGCGATGCTCGCGCTGCTTCCGCCCGTCAGCGGGCCGGGCCGGCCGGCGGCAATCCGCGGCTGTCAGGTCCCGAGCAGTACGGAGTTGCGCACGCTCCTGCACGGGCTCACGAGACCCAGCGAAGCCCAGGAGGTTGCGCTGCCCAAGGTCAAGCTGGCCAGCAGCGAGGCGCTCAATGACGTTCTGACCCGGCAAGGGATGGGGCTTGCGTTCTCGCGGCGGGCTAACTTCACGGGGATCTCGCCGCAAGCTTGGCGCATCGGGTTCGTCCAGCACGCAGCTACCCTGTCGGTCGACGAGCACGGGGCCGTGGCCGCGGCGGCGACGGCGGTGGGCATGGAGGCGACGTCCCTGCGCCTGCCACTCATCTTCAACCGCCCATACCTGCTGATCATCAGGGACATGCTGACCGGCGAGCCGCTGATGATGGCCTGGGTCGCGAACCCATCGAAGGCCTAAATGTGGTCGTGCGAGCGGCCCGGCATTAATCGCGAGGCAGCAGGTTGCAGAATGTCGTGCTTGACAGCAGCGGTCGCAGCGGCGGGCTCGATGAACCACTCGTGGCCAAAGAACAGCGCGAACAGCGGGACTGGCAGTGCAAGCATGACCCTGGCCAGGCGAGCAGCCCTGCCGGTTCCCTGCCATTCATGGTGATGTGCGGCAAGGGCGGCTCGCTTGCAGGCCGCGTACCGGCGCACGTTGATCCGATGGGTGATCGCTTTGCGCGGGGTGAATGAGCCGCGGATCACCCGGGGGTCATAGCGGACCAGGAGCCGCGCCCAGCTCAGAGGATAGAACGTCCATGCCACCAGTTCCCGGGGAATGGTGGCTTCGAGAATCCTGGTGCCGGTCATCTCCGCGGCCCGGGCACCGACCAGGTGCACCCTGACGTGGTCCGGATGACCGTAACCTCCGCCTCGGTCATAGCTCAGCAGCAAGTCGACGCGCTCGCTTCGGATCACGCCGGAGAGCCTGGCGGCGGCCTCGTCGAGGTCGGCGCGGACGAACCTGGTCCGGTCCGGCGGGTCAGGATACAGGACCGGCCCGTGCCCGCTGTCCGCGTAGCCGAGGTGCTCGACGCGGCTCGCGCCCAGCGCCGCCGCGCTGGCCCGCAGCATGTCTAGCCGGGCCTGTCCGTCCGGGCCTGTTGCCGGGCCCATCACGCCATCACACGCCACGACGATGATCACCCGATGGCCCTCGGCCGCCAGCCGGGCCAGCGTTCCGCCGGTCAGCACCACCTCGTCATCGGGGTGGGCGTGAAACGCCAGCACCGTCGCCACGCCACACATCTTGGCACGCTGACCCGACCACGCCGACACACGCGACAGCTTCAGCCAAGGCCGATCAACACCAGGCCTGCGATGATCCCGGCTACCCCGGCTAGCTGCCGGGGCGTGAGGTGCTCACCGAAAAGGAGGGTGCCGGCCACGAGCGGGATGACCGGGTAGACGCTGGACACCGCGGCCGTCACTGCTAGCTGACCTACCTGGCCGCCCCTCGAGAACGCCAGCAGCCCTACGGCATCGGTGAGGCCCGCTGCGGCGGCCCACATGACGCCAGATGCGCTACCGCGCCAGGCTTTCCTGCGGCCAAGCAGCGGGAGCGCAGCGAGCAGGACCGTGACCGAGGCGCCATGCGCGATCAGGGCCGCGACCAGCCATCCGGCTCGCGCTGAGTACTTGCCGAGCACGAACCCGCCGAACCCGTAGGCCAGTGCGCAGGCGATGGCCAGCGGGACGCCGGCCCGGGAAAGGTTCCGGATCCGTGACGGGGCAGGCGCGACGCCGACGATCGGCTCGCCCACCGCAATGGCTTCCGCACCCGCGGCAGGGCGAGCGGCCGCCATCGCAACTCCTGCCACAGCCAGGACCACGCCGAGGGCACCCACCGCACCGAGTCGCTCACCGAGCAGTGCGACCGCCAGCACTGTGGTCACTCCGCCGTAGGTCGCGCTTATCGCGCTTACCAGGCCGACCGCGCCACCGTACTCAAGGGCCCGGTAGAACGTCAGGTAGCCGACGAGGCCGAGCAACCCGGCACCTGCCAGGCTCAGCGCGACTGCGCCACCGGCGGCCGCGAAGGACGGCTGGAACAGCGCGGCCAGCAGCAGGAGCACGAGAACGCCGAGCAATTGGCCGCAGAGGACAGCCAGATACGTTCCCGCCCGCCTGGCGGCATTTGTCGCAGCGACCGCGGAGACGCCCCACCCCAATGCCGCTATCAACCCATAGACCACGCGCCCGCCTCCGGCCGGCCCGCTTATGCCCGTCCCCGCCCAGTTGCCGAGACCGCGTGGCCAGCACCACATCTTCGCATTTGCGTAGGACGTGCCTTCGGTCGCGTGGTCGCCGCCCGCCCAACCCGTCGCCACCAAGATCGCGGGGTGGCTGAATTATGGGGCCGGGTTGGGATGTATACGGTTGATCGAGGGGATGTTCTGGTCGTGGCCGCGGTCCCGAAGCGCTGATGTGTCCCGCATGCCTGCGGCGGGGTGATATCGGCGCGCTCAGGGTGCTCGCGCGGCCGGAACGCCGGTCAAGCTGCGGGCAAGGCAGCGCGCCGATGGAAGGAGTTCGGACATGCCTGACGAAACCCGCCACGAATCGTCCGACCTTACGGACTATGACGTGCAGGCGCCCTCCGATTCGCTCGAACCAGACCTAGGTGATGATCCCCTCGACCGGGGAGTAGCGCCGCCAGACCGGTGGTCCGCCGGTATGAGGTTCGGGACGACAGCCGAGGAGGAGGAAGAAGGCGAGTCCCTGGACCGCGCGCTCGCCGAGGAGGAACCTGACATTACCTTCGATCCCGATGACGAGCCGCCGGAGGATCCGGCCGGAGACTATGACGCGGCCGACGAGTACATCGACGGGCTCTTGCTCGACGACGGTCCCGATCCTCGTGCAGGGAGGCTGGTGGCCGAGGACGAAGGCGCGCATCTGGTGGCCGAACCCGACATGGTGGCCCGTGACGCTGGCATATCAGGAGGCGCGTCGAGCGCGGAGGAGGCGGCGGTTCACATCGTCGAGGACGACGACACCGATGTGCGCTCGGACGATGACTACGACGTCCGCTCGGACGATTGACCAGCAGCGAGCAGGAACGGGCCACGATGCAGGCAATCACTGTCAGCGAGTTTGGCGGACCTGAGGTCCTGCAGGTCAGTGAGGTGCCCATGCCGGAGCCTCGTCCTGGCGAGGTCCTCGTCCGGGTCCTTGCCGCCGGAGTCGGGCCATGGGACGCGAGCCTGCGACGCGGCGACTGGACCGGTCTCCTGCCTTACGTCTCTGGTGGCGAGTTCGCCGGATTCGTCGAGGGTGAGACGGGCGCTGACGCCGGCCTGAATGATGGAGCGCCGGTGTACGGGTATCCGGGCCTGACCGGCTGCTACGCGCAGTACCTACTCTGCCCGACTGAGCAACTTGCTCCGGTCCCGGCTGGACTGCCGATCATCGACGCGGCCGGGGTGCCGATTGACGCGCTGACGGCAGAGCAGGGCTTGAGGGATGTGCTCGACGTCGGGGCGGGAACCAAGCTCCTGATCGCCGCGGCGGCGGGCGGTCTCGGTCACTTCGCGGTGCAGATCGCCCGGATACTCGGGGCCTCCGTGGTGGCAACCGCCAGCCCGCACAACCATGAGTTCGTCCACCACCTCGGCGCGACCCTGGTCATTGACCACACCAAGCCCGACTGGCCCGATGAGGTGCGCGAGGTGACCGACGGCGGCGCGGAACTGGTACTGGCGTGCGCCGCGCCTACCCTTGATGGGGCGGTCAGGGCGGCTCGAGACGGAGCGCTCCTGGCCACGCCCGTGCACGCCGAACTCCCGGAGGACGACCGGGTTCGCTGGGTGCGCTACGACGGGCAGCCGAGGGGGAGCCGACTGATCCGGTTGGCTCCCTGGTTTGACGACGGCTCTCTGTCCGTCACTGTGCAGGCGCGTTATTACTGGCAGGACGCCGCCGAGGCGCATCGCGAGATCGAGCGCGGGCACACTCGGGGCAAGCTGGTCCTGGTCGTCGACGACGACCTTGCGGCCAGCGTGGGGATCTGAACTCCGAAAGGCAGGGATATAGATGAGCGAGCGGCCGGACGCTTCGGCGGCGGGAATGATTAGCATCGGCGGCGACCTGACTGTGAACCGGCTGGGGTTCGGGGCAATGCGGATCACCGGCCAGGGAATCTGGGGGCCGCCCGCAAACCGGGATCAGGCGATGGCGTCGCTGCGGCGGGCGATCGAACTTGGTGTCAACTTCTTCGATACGGCCGACTCCTACGGCCCGGACGTCAGCGAGACGCTGATCGCGGAAACGCTCTACCCGTATCCCGACGACCTGGTGATCGCCACCAAAGGTGGCCTGGTCAGGCCGGGCCCAGGGCGCTGGCAGGCGGATGGGCGGCCCGAGCACCTGCGCGAGGCCTGCGAAGGCAGCCTGCGCAGGCTCAGGCTGGACCAGATCCCGCTGTACCAGCTGCACCGGCCGGACCCCAAGGTCCCGTACGCCGAATCCGTCGGCGCGCTGGTCCAGCTCAAGGAGGAAGGCAAAATCCGCCACATCGGGATTTCGAACGTGACCGAGGACCACCTGCGCGAGGCGCAGCGGCTGACACCGGTCGTGTCGGTCCAGAATCGCTACAACGCTTCCGACCGGTCGTCGGAGCCGATCGTCGATCTGTGCGACCAGGAGAAGATCGTGTTCTTGCCGTGGGCCCCGATTCAGGATGCCGATCGGATCGTCCCGGTTGTCACCGCCGCCCGCAATCACGGCATGAGCACCCGCCAGATCGTGCTCGCCTGGCTGCTCGACAGGTCGCAGCAGATGCTTCCTATCCCAGGGTCTGGGTCACCGGAGCATGTCACCGAGAACGTTGCCGCCGCGTCGGTACAACTGACCAACCGAGAGGCCACAGCCATCCTTGAGGTCGGAGAGGCTGGCTGACGCGGCCATAACAGATTCGCCGCCAGGAACTGCTCCCACGTCCGCTTGCCAGCGGTGTATCCGGGTCGCGGCAGGAGGCCGCCAGCCCTGACAGCGCGGGTCCCTGGGAACAGGACCGGCAGTACCACCCGGCGCAGCCGGCTTGCCAGCAGATACCCGCGGAGCAGGTCTGCCCAGCTGGTTTCCTGAGGACCGGCCACGTCGGATACATGGGCGGCGGGCGCGGTTAGCGTCAGTTCCACGAGCCGCGCTGCCACCTCGTCGGGGTCCACGGGCTGCACCCGAAAGCCGGCCGGCACCGGTATCACCGGCAGCCTGGCCATCCTGCGCAGCGTCGGGAGCATGTAGTCGTAGAACTGAGTCGCGCGCAGGATCGTCCACGGCATGCCCGAATCGGCTACGGCGCGTTCGGCCTCGAGCTTGGCCTTCGTATAGCCCCAGGCCGGGATGCGGTCGACTCCAACGATCGAGACGTACACCAGATGCGGGTTGCCTGACCGTGACGCGGCCCGGATCAGGTTCCGCGTCGCCGCGGCGTCGCCTCTGGTGCTCGTGGCGCAGTGCACGATGACAGTCGTGCCATCGACGGGCGGCATCAATTCCTTCGCCTGTGCCCAGGTCGCCGCGCAGAAACGCGATGCCCTCGGCTGCCTGCCCCGGCCGCCGCGTCAGCACGCGCACGTCGCAGCCTGCCGCCTGCAGCCGGCCGGCGACACGCCGGCCGAGGCGGCCTGTACCTCCGGTGACCAGGACTGGCGGCATCATCAGCAACACCTCACTCGCCGTGGATATCCCGGGCAGCACATGTTGGGTTTGCGCTACAGCATCTGTCATCGTTATGACGAGTCGTCATGGGAATATGTGACGGTCGATTCAGCCCTGGCTGCGTTCGCCTGGGCCTGCGTGGACGGCGGATCCTCTGATGCATGACGCTGCCGCGCTCAATGACGGCAATGTGCTGCGGCTGGGCAATCTGGAATGGACGACCCCCGGCAGCCCGCAACGCCTTGCGAGGCCGCGGCGACGGCGGCGGCGGTTCTCGCGGGTGCGGCGATTCGTCGGAACCGCGATGGCGATCGCCTTGCTGTGCGGCATTACCTTGGGCGCCCTGTTGCTGATAAGTCCGGGGGTCGGCAATGCACCAGAACTTGCCAGGCAGCTTGACTCCGCCCATCGCGCCAATTATCCGGGACCTGCGGTGCCGCCGCGTCTCGCGGCAGCGCTGGTTGCCAGCCTGGACCGGGGATTCTACTCGGAGGCCGAGCCGGTCCGGGTCGCCCACGATGTCATGGGCCAGCTCATCGGGTCGTCGTCGGGGCCGACCGCGCCGTCGTTGAGCCAGCGGCTGGCCGCCATTCTCTACAGCCACGGTCGTCCTGGCTTAGTCGCGGCGGTCGAGCAGGCGCTGGTCTCGGTCAAGTTCGACATCAACTACTCGCGCGCTGAGATCATTCAGATGTATGCGGCCGTGACCAACTTCGGTCACGGCTACTACGGGCTGGCCGCCGCCAGCTGCGGGTATTTCGCGCGGCCGCCGGACCGGCTTTCCTGGCCGCAGGCGGCGATGCTAGGAGCGTTGTCGGCAGCGCCGTCAGCTGCCGACCCTCTCACGCATCCGGCCAGGGCACGGGTAGCCAAGTCGGCAGTCCTGCGCCAGCTCGCTGCCGTCGGAGCGCTCAGCCAGGCTGCGGTCGCACGTGCGTACAGCGAGCCATTGCGCCTGGCTCGCCAGAATTCCGCTGGGCCGGCGTGCTGACCACGATCGCGCCCGAACCGTAACGGTGGCATGACCGAGGGTAGCCAGGCACACTTGGAGGAGTGTCTGGCTGGTTCTCCGCGCACTTTGTGCACACCGGACGGCTGCCGCTGTTCTGCTTCTTCGTTGCTTTCGTTTTCGGCTTCGCAAGCATCAGGGTCTCGGTGCGCCTCATTCGCGCCGGGGTGCGATGGTGGCCAGGCAACCTGGTCGCGGGCGCGGTACATGTCCACCACATGGTCTTCGGGGTCATCCTGATGGCCGCAGGCGGGATCGCGGAGCTAGCCGCGCCCGCTTCCGACCTGCCCTGGCGAGCTGCCGCGGCCGCTGCGTTCGGTCTCGGTACCGCCCTGGTGCTCGATGAGTTCGCGCTCATCCTGCACCTGCGCGACGTGTACTGGGCCAACGAGGGTCGGCTGTCAGTCGATGCGGTCTTCACCGCCGCCGGGCTGACGGCGCTTCTGCTGATCGGCGGCAGCCCGATCGGGGTCAGGAATGTGGCCGCCTATCATCAGATGCCGGGCAGCCATGCGGCCGAGACCACGCTTGTTGTGATTATTGCCGTCCTATTCGCCCTCGCCGTCATCACGCTGCTGAAAGGCAAGCCGTGGACGGCACTGCTCGGCGTGCTCATCCCTGTTGCGCTGATCGTAGGGGCAGTCAGGCTCGCACGGCCCGGGTCCCCGTGGGCACGCTGGCGTTACCGGAAGCGGCAGGGCAAGCTGGCCACCGCGACCCGCCGTGAGGAGCGGCTGCGGCAGCCGGTCATCCGGGTCAAGGACCGTATCGAGGACTTGCTGACCGGCAAGCACGGGGTCCGTGTGGATGCTCGTGTCAGCCGGACGTGACCCGGTGACATCCCGCGCCCGAAGGCGGCGCACACTGAATCAGCGGCACTTTCGCATGCGGTGAGGAGAGTGGCTGCCATGGGCCTGACCTGGAGAGACCTTGTGTCGTCTGCCGCTTTGATTGCGATCATCCTTACCTTTACGACTTACAAGCTCGATCCGAGTGCGCCGCTGATCTCGAGCGCAGCGATGGCAAGCATCGTCGCACTCGTGCTCGGCGTCTGCTGCGCTGTGGCCGCGGCGTTCGATCTGCACACCAGGCCGCTGTCGAGGCTGGGCGTGATCTACCGGCGGATCACGACAGTGACAGGGGCAATCTCGCTTCTAGCCGGACTGGCAGGTGTACTTGCGAGCAGCGGGCAGGCGCTGGAGATCCTGGTCGTATCGACAGCCGTTCTCTGGCTGACCAGCACGGTCTGGCATGTGCTCAGCATCGGCGCCGATCACTAGCGACGCTGTCGGCACAAGGTGGCAGACTGTCCCCCATGGCCGGATCCGATCAGAAATCAGACCTGCACCGATACCTCAGAACCGGACGCGAGGCCCTGGTGTGGAAGCTAGACGGGCTGGCGGAATACGACATCCGCCGGCCACTGACACCGACCGGGACTAACCTGCTTGGCCTCGTCAAGCATCTGGCCAGCGTCGAGATCGGGTATTTCGGGGATACGTTCGGGCGTCCCTTCGGCGAGTGCCTGCCCTGGTTCGGCGATGACGCCGATGTGAACGCGGACATGTGGGCCACCGCCGACGAGTCGCGCGAGCACATCGTGGGCCTCTATCGGCGCACCTGGGCACACTCCGACACAACCATCAACGAGCTGCCTCTTGACGCTCCTGGCAAGGTGCCGTGGTGGGGCGAGCGGGGTGACGTTACGTTGCACCTCATCCTCATCCACGTGATCGCCGAGACGCACCGGCACGCCGGCCACGCTGACATTGTGCGCGAACTCATCGACGGAACCGCGGGCCTTCGGAAGGACAACGACAACCTCCCATCAGGTGACCGGGCCTGGTGGGAGAGCTACCACGCGAAGCTCGAGCGCGCGGCGCAGGAGGCCGCGGCCCGCTAGCACCCTCCGCCTGGCCGGTAGAAGCCGTTGCCGGCTAGCCCGGGGCCGGTGATCTGAGGACGGTTCTTGCCGCCGCCTGCCGGGTAAGCGGTGTCAAACCACTGGCTGAAGAATTTGCTCAGCCGCGCCCGGCAGGCGTTCGTCCGCACCGGCAGCCACTGGTGGAATACGGCCTCGAACTGAGCCTCGGTGACGCTGCCGCCGCCGTAGCTGCGCTGGATCTGCTGGAGTGCCCGGATGAAGTTGCCGTGCCCGAGGATCTGGCGCAGCGCGATGTAGGCGATTCCTGGTCGCTCATAGGTAGACGAGCCGCTGAACAGGCCGAACGCTTGCGGGTTCGAGGGTGCGACCGTCCAGAATTTGCCCCCGCGCCGGTAGATCAGCTTGAAGGTGTGCACCAGGCTGGCCTGGAACGCGGCCTGTCCCTTGTGCGTGTAAGGGCCGCCCGCCGACTTCTCGGCTCGGCGAGCCGCATAGAGGAACTCGGCGAGCGTGGCCAGGCCCTCCTTGAAGAAGGTCATCTGGTAGCCGCCCTCAGTGACGTTGTCACCCCACCACTGGTGCATGTTCTCGTGGTACAAGGTGTCGGTGTTGATGCCCCCGCCGGAAAACGCGATCATGGTCTGCATTTCCTCGTCGAAGCTGACCGACGGCGTGTCCACGACGACACCGTCCGAGGTGAACGGATAAGGGCCGGAGAACTGGCTTTCGAACTCGGTGATGTTCTGCTGCAGGTTCATGACCTTCTGGTTCCGTTGTTGCCGTCCCTGGCTGATCGCCCGGTCCTGAGCCTCGTAGAACCTGATCCCGTTGTCGGCGGTCCGCTCCGTCAGCCGGAAGTTGCCCACGCTGTCCTCGACCAGATAGCTGGCGATCGGAGCCGGCGAGTGCCAGTTCCAAGTCTCCGAACCGCCCGGAAACTCATGGCTGGCCGGATGCCGCTGCTCCGAGACGAGGACGCCGTTGGCGAGCACCACCCGGCCGGCCGTGACGGTGTCGGAGAAGTC